>LAHS01003537.1_pt1 | contig 31080 bp, 70 predicted proteins | sample 329651 | NCBI WGS metagenome assembly LAHS01 (sample SAMN03275699, study PRJNA271635) | activated sludge metagenome | isolation source: sample C-1 Sludge from hydrolytic chamber (first chamber) of Anaerobic... | reverse complement strand
TTTTTGTGCACAAAAATATCGCTAGAAGCATCGAATAACATATCCAATACAGAACAAGTCTGCCCGTAGCATTTTGATTAGAATGAGCATATGAAAAACCACCCAACAAATAAACCATTATCAGATTATTGAGAATGACTGGGCATTATCTAATAGTAAAACTCTAATAAATACCGCATAGGAATATTTTTAATATTTTTTCAGATTGCAAGCACTAATCTAGTGTCGACAAACATTTAATAAATCATTTTTATATGTAATTATTAACAATGATGTTTTCCAAGATGCGTTTCAATCATTAATCATGCCAATCGTCGCTAATCTCATAGCATGTATAATTGTAAAACTTTATCTGGACGAATTATTATAAAATATATAAATATAGTTAGGGCCGGGGTATATTGAAGAACTTTTTCTGATCAACATTTCTTGTGTGTTACATATTTACTGTCAGCAGGGGTAAATAAAAAGCCCTCTATTGAGGACTGATCATTATTTAACGGGAAACTCATAAATGTTCTTGTTTCCACATTTCTCACATTGATATTGCGCTCTTACATGTTTTCTAGTTGTCGCAGCCATCGAAATTTTCTTAAAGTATTGGTTCGTATGACAAACAGAGCAATAGCAAAGTATTTCTTCTTTCATTCAGTCACCTCAGAACCTTCCACCAATTCATCGGGGATTAACGCTATATATTTTCCATCTTCTCGTTGTTTTATTAACCCGCTGTTGATTATCATGCCTATGATTTCCCCTGCCACACTAGACTTACTATCGCCGATAATCTGGTACCTTAGAGATAATCCATCGAACAATTCGGGGTGGTCATGTTTTAAATCTAATAGTGCTGATTTAATTTTGTTAGCACTATCATTATCATAGCTATTAACGCGCTGCAAAATCCATGATTCGTCTGATGGCATCACAAGTGTTGCGACCATTTCGTTTAACGATGTTTCGTAACTTTTGTTAGTGTTACTCATATTAATCCAGCTTTCTTCCACATAAAGGGCAATAATTTATTTCTACTTCATTATAATCTGGTTCGTCGTTATAATCATCCCAGCCATCATATGCCAAACAATTCCCGTCGACATATACATAGCCGGATTTAAAACTCAAGATGGGATTGCTATCTTCGCCTTTGGACCCGCATACTTTGCATTTATTCATTCAATTAACCTCATTTCTCCGCCTATTAAAGGGGCATAATGTATTTCTGTTCCCATAGTATAAACAGCCCCTTTATATTTCCAACCATATCCGTCGATAAATACACTCCCGGTATAAGAATCTTTCATTATCATTTATCTCCTCAACATTAAAATGGCGACTGATCTGACCGCTAAATACTTCTAATAAGTGTAATATTCTGTGTGCACCTTATTATTGTTCATGTGCTTATTAATCGCACCAATATTTGTATTTTTATACTTAAAGGGCTTAGATGTCTCAATTTTAGCCTTCTTGGGGTTCCATGATGAGGTAAATATAACCTCATAGTGGGTAGGTTTATAGCTCGTTTGAACACGGGTACCTACTTTAAAATTCTTAATCTTACGGTTATAACTGCTATCACTGAACCCGTCGAATAGATTATTCATCATATCTAAATCAGCTTTATTACCCTCAGCGCCAATATTAACACCATTAGTATCTGCTTCGTCTTGCTTACTGGTAGTTCCATCAGATAGCACAATCTCAGACACATTGACATTACGCTTATACTTATACTCATCAAACGTCCGTAGCCCAACGATATAAGCATACTTAGAACTCCCGGGTACATAACGTTGTGATATAATTTCAGCGTTAGAGTTATCGTACGATGTATGCTCCTTAATTGCAATAGAGATAACATACCCAGAAACAATTAATAATACAGTCATTACTACCCCAAACAAGATATAGTGTTTCTTCTTACTATTCACTATTACCCAGCCTCCTAAAATAAGAGTTTTATTACGATAAGCACAACAAACTTTTATAGATCATGAACATGTTCTAATTTAACTTTGTTCCAGTCTAGTGGGATGTCCTTTCGCTGCTTCAACTCTTCAATTTCTTCATTGGTAAAGGATGTTTCAAAACCATCTGTATGCCATTTTGTGCAAATAGATGGAACCCCGTCATAATCTAAATTTAAATATCCACCAAAAGCCTTGACATAAGATTCTTCATTCCCCTTACGATCTTCAACCGGGGTAGCTGCTAGTTCAGCCATAATCATATACACCTTTTCAAACATGGGAGAACTTATGCTCATAGATGTTAATGATCCAAATCCATATCTATAGGGTCTAACGTAGATAATCAAGGAGTCCCGATAGAAAACATCAAAGTCTCCAGTTTCATCAATACGCGCACTATATTTCTCAGATAGAGCTTTAATTTGTTGTTTTGCTTCACTATATTTCATTTTTATCCCTCCTCCACCACATAGCCGTCTAGCCACGCACGGGCAAACAGATCTTGATTATCAGACGGGCACAACCAACTTAATATGTCGTGGATCATATCATGTGATCTGGCATGACCAAACAACACGATATTTCCAGATAAAGATGTTCCTATGGTAGTGTGGGCACGCTTGCAATCCGTAAGGTAATTTGCAACATTTTTAGGAATCTCCGGAAGTTCGGCATACGACTTCTTAAACACATCATCTGTAATAGTCCAATGTTCGCCATTAACGCCGGTTGCAATCCAAGAGTTAATTTGTACTCCTACCCAGCCTTCAAGAGTATTAATTCGATAAGGGGCTACCCAGCCGCTGCTAATAGCAATGCGGTATTTTTCTCTCATCTCATCACTGCCATCGAATTGTTCGGCCTTAATAGTGGCCGTTTTACGATAAATTTTAATCATTTGTTTTCCTCCCATAACTTTCGACCACACATGGGGCAATGCCTAATTCGCCAGTCTTGCATGGCGTCACCCAAAACTAATCTATGTGTTGATAGATCAACGTACAAATCTGGATAACCAGGACCGGCTAAATTGTCAATTGGTTTTGACCCCCAAACACTAACATTGTCTAAACGTGATCCATCACTGTGACAATAAGGGCATTTCATTTGTCCACCTCCGTATAAAGGATAGTTAACGTATGTGAATGGTCGTCATATGGCAATACCGTGTCACTTGCAGAAATTTGAACGACATTTTTTTCTTTAATGAAACTATTGACTTTCTCATCAAATTCATAGTCATTTGTACAGTTAGTCCAGAATGTTTTAACTTTCATCATTTTATTACTCCTATTCAGAAATTGTAAGAGATGAGTGCATGTATACGGTATTTGTGGCATCATCACAAAATGAATCAGTATATACTCCCATTCCAGCCCAATTAGTCTCAACCGGCATGTCTTTAGGCAATTTTTTAAGATCTTCGATTAATTCCCCGACAGTTTCTCCGAAATCCCAATTTTCATCTACGACCGGGGATGTGATAATAACTTTCTCTGCTTCAATACAACCGTCTAATTTATCCTTAATTCTGTCGTGATCAATAGGATAATCACTAAAGACTGGAATACCCCAGACCTCATCTTCATACTTCCACTTATTATTGCTCATCAGTTTCGTCCCCAATTTTTCCGATCATAATTTTTGTAAATTTCTCCGCTTCGTCAATATTATCAAGAATGGTTTTCAAAATTGTTGGTAAATCATGAGGAGTATCAAACTCCATTTCAATCTCATACCCATCTGATTCTCTAACCGTTTTGATATGATATTTGTTTTCAATTTCTGATTTTAACATTTAATCATCGTCTTCTTTCTTTTTATCCTCAATATCTTCAATCCTACCCATGACATAGCTGATCACGGCGAACAATGTTGACACGCCATATATTACATAACATTCATTGTTTGACAGCACCCCACTATTGTTAGCTATAATCAACGCGCCAACCGTGTAGGTTACGCACCATACGATATACGATCTAAGTAAGCTAATCTTCACCATCTCCCACTAAAATGAATCTTTTATCATTAAAGTCGAGCTTTGGAAGGTATTCTGGATATTCACCTTGAATATGAGTATAACTGCCTTTATTAAACACTTGGATAAACGTGGGTCCAGTCAGATCAGAAAAATCTGTATTTTCTTCACTCTCACTGAGATAAAAACTATATTTTCTATGATACCAGCAAACTTCGAGATAAGTGCTATCCCCCGGTAGCAATTTTACTCTAAACTTCATTATTTTTCTCCTTTTAATTCGGTTAAGAAATGTAACGTGACACCTTCTACCGGCTTGTAATCATCACTAATTAACTCTTTAATCAAGTTCTCAAAATTTTCTCGACTAGGTTCTTCAAAATCTACCTCACTGAAAAATTCTGTTTCCGTTTTACCAACTTTTTTTAGATAAACTCCACCATGGTCACTATTAGTTATATCTAGCTTTCCAACTTCGTCATCTGGGTTAGCTCTTACTGCCATTACTGCAACAACATCTTTAATATTCATTATTTTTTCTCCTTAATTTCTTCATCAACTTCTGAAATTCCATCATTTAAATCGTCATTAATACTCATAGCCAGCGTTTTGGGATCATATGGTCTAGTCGTATCAATTTCCCATGCGTTCTTACAATATGGGCATCTTGCAAAGTATAGCTCACTTACCAACTTTCGTCCATCTTTTTCGATAATATGTGATTTCATACCATCACCGATAATTTTTTCAACGCCTTGCCAATTGCATTTTGGACACTTAATTCCCAATTGAATCCAATTATCGTAATTAGTATTATGTTTAAGATCAACATTATAGACCCAAATTTCTTGATATTGGTTTAAATACACACCCATGGTTGGCAATAAACTCTCTTTACGGGTTTTAAACCCTTCTAGCTTTGACATTAGCACTCTCCTTCAAAATAGTATGGCTTTATACCATACTCCCAATAACAATACACATTAGATATAGCCTTCTTTTGTTTATATGTCGGCTCCCACCCATTTGTTTTTAGTCTCTTAGCAATACTCCACGGTTTAAAATTTTTCAAAGCATTATCAGAATCTGCACCGTTTTTGATAATGTAGTCTAAAAAATCATCATCTTTCATGTCCATTAATTCATCAAACATCTTGTTAGAGAAAAATCTAGCAACTTCTATCTCTTCGTAATCGAATCCATTATTGTCTTCCATAAAAGACTCCTTTAAAATCTACATTTTAGTTTGCCAGTTCCTTTTTGACCTTGTCAAAGTCGATTGGGACATTTTTGTTCTCTCTTAGCATATCGATTTCCTTCAATGTAAAGATAACTTGATCGGTAGTATTATATTTATCACAAAAATCTGGGAATCCAGTATATTTGTTAAATGATAGGTACCCGTTCTTACCAGCAAACACATGAACAAAAAACCTTTTTTCTTCGGTGCGCTCATCAACTGGTGTAGATGCGTATGTTATAAGCAATTTATATAGTTCATCTGGTATTTCTTCTGACCAACATGTATCTAGGTTATTCTTCATAGATTTACTAATCTCAGCAATAATTGAATCATATTCATTACGGATAATAATTATGCCTTCGTCTTCATCATCTTTTACATTGCATTTCCAAACGCTTTTGATACGATCAATAAATTCTTTTGTTTTCATGTTTTCCTCCTAATATCCTTGCTCATTACATTCATCTACTACACCGAGAATCTTTACTGTAAAGTGGTGCTTACTATCATCAAACACACCATCTGTACAGGCGATAACAAAATTTCTAAGTTTCTCTAAATTCCCGTCAAAATTATCTTTTGTTAATAGTACGCTATCTTCGTCATCATATTCCATAATGGCTGCATATACATCATTAATACTATAGTTAATATTCATTATCATCACCTACTGGGATTGGATCAAAATTATTCTCTGTCAAGAAGAAGTCTGGATTATTGATCATCCCATCGATTTCGTCCACAGAAAAATTAACTTTTGCCCACGAAAATCCATTGTCATTATCATCAGTAAAATATCGATCTTCTTGTATATCATAATTCAAATAGCCATTTTCTTTATCCAATCCCTTAATTTTGACATAATACTTTTTAGAAGAGTCACGCCAATTATTTAAAGTCTTTTGATCTTTTACTGGGGTGTATTCTGTCTGACCTGCTAGGTTCATCAGTGTTTCTTTCGCACTGTCGGCTCCAACCATAGTATGTGATCCATCATTAAAAACTATCCGCCAACTTCCAAAATCACTTTTAGACATATATTTAATACTGTTGACATCTAAATATAATCCCTCATTAGCTTTAACCAACATATTCGTCACCTGTCCTTTTATTGATAAATACATTATCGCATTTTAACTTCTCCATGTCAAATTTATTTACAAAAAAAAGACCCTATAGGGGCCTTGATACTATTTATAAAACGCTTGTTTTGTAATTCCAACTTTAGTAATCAATACTGTATTTTGCTCGTCAGCTAATCTAACTTTTAGACCAGAAATAGCTTTTTCTTCATCACCACAAAAGTTCGTATACCAGATAAATCCATGAGATTTTGCCCACGCATTTGATTCTCCTAGCGTTTTGAACTCCTTGTGACTAACTCTCATGTTTTATCACCCCCTATTATAAATTATCTACTCTTCTCGTACGGTCGCGTACGGGTACTTAGCGCAATTTTCTGACAACTCTCGCATAAAGTTCAAGCAACCCTCAATCGTCCCCCACCCATTTTCAGCTTCAAATTGTCGGTAAAATAACGGTTTGGAATTAATATCCATAATTGCTTTTCTAAGTTTTGGTTCCAAATCTCTAGCGATCATACCGTTCCAATCTTTCGGACTGCTGCCAACACTTTCCACAAACATGTCTCTCAGATTGTAAGTAATACTAAAATCGTCACCCACCTCAATCCACTTATCAACATCTTGAATTTTAGCCTCTAAATAAATACAATAACTCATTTTAATTGTTTTCACCTTTCAGTGGTTTGGGGTTGGTATGCGCGTTGCCAGACACCTTAATTTCATTGCTAAAGTAATAGTCATTTACGCCGAACCCCTTGCTAGAAACACCCTTTGCAATCCATTTACCGTATACATAATTGCCTTTCTTAACTTCAAAAGGCTCACCGATATTTCTATCCGTGTACAACATAATTGGCTGTACAATATCGCCTTCGTAAACATCTTTGCCGTTCACGTCTGTCAGGCCGGTAAACTGTTCAACAGCATATCGCTCATTATCGAATAAGAAGTCGCCAAAGCAAGATTCATTCGTATCGTAAGTATCCTGCACATCATATAGATAAGATTCGTTTTCCTTGCCCCACGCTCTAAACTTAATCATTGTTTGCCTCCAGTTTTAACAATGTCGTAACCCCACTCAAAGTGCTGGTGTGCGGTTTCTCTGGCAGCCGCTTCGATTTCTTTTTCAGTCGCATCGTCCGACATCTCAATAACATCGTGCCATTCTGCATGAACATCCCAGCACGAAGACCATACGTCTAGCTTAATCATCGTCGTCATCTCCTTAATTGCCATTAAATTCCCTATCAACAAACTCTCTGCCACATATATCGCACCAACTTACGTGTCCCTGTGAATCTCCATATAAGTCTCCGCCATCAAAAGGACATGTTCCAACCCAATAATCTTCCATTTTCAATCCTCCCCGAACGCTCGCTTACGTTTCTCGTTAGTTGGTTCCTTGACGATTATCATTGCAGTTCATTCACAACTACACTGGTATTGTCGCCAAAATAAATATTGTGCTTGCGGTTATGCTGGTCGACATACTGAATTGACCGATCTTTGTGTGAAACATCAAACTTGCCTTTCTCATACATAATTTGTTTGCCATCAGCATTGTAAACACGAATCTCGCGTTCAATTCCGTTGTTCGTCTCTGATTGAAAATTCTTAACGGTTCTAATACCACTAGCCGTGCTGTTTAGCCACCAATGAGTACAACCACCAATACCGAATAACAGTACCAAAACTACAATTCCTGTCACGATTAGTCCTTTATGTTCTCGCATTATTTACTTACCAGCCTTTCCAATTCTGTATGGCCCATATTCCTTGGCCAATTGCTTACTATCCAGCGTTTTAGCTTTATTTGCCTCGGTATGTTGCTTCATGCGCAGGTGCTTCCGTTTAATCGTTGAACGCTTCTTAGTTTGTTTAGGCATTGTCATTCCTCCACATATTCCGCAATGTACTTATCCGCTGGAGCCACAAACATGTGATTACCTTTTGTATAAAGATAATAACTATCTCCTTTTCTCTCAATACAACTAATAATTGGGGACTCATTAGGTCCGTCTCGGTATTCGAACGGTTTTCCAACCCGAAACGAATAATATCTGGAATCTCCTTCTAAAATAGTTACGCATTCTAAATTTGCATCTATCAATCCGATTATTCTATTCATTTTTCTACCTCACTTAAATCCATAGCCAACTAGCCCTTCATTAATAATTTTCAATGCCAAACCATCGGGAAACTAATTTACCTTGCAATCCAAATAAGTTAAACTTCATTGGATAACAATCTAAATCCTTCAACTTAATCATCGTCGTCATCTCCTGCTAAATCGTCTAGCTCATCAATTGCCATTTGAATTCCATCAACGTATGCAGTATTATAATTAGCATCTTCACTCATTGATAGTTGCTGATTCCTTGCATCCACTAATCGACGCCGCAACTCTTTCATTTCATCACCCATTTTCAATCCTCCCCAAATGTTTCAAATGCCTGTTTTCGTTCTTCAATAGTTGGTTCTGTTATGATTACCATATTTACTCCTCCTTTCCATGAAAACGGAAGTTTCATTTAATGTGATGATATATACTGCACATCTTTGTATTTCTTCCAAAATCGTTTAATTAGTCGAATTAATTCGTATCGTCTCAATCGTTGATGAGCGACGAGAATGGTAACCGCAATCAGATCAGCCATTAACTGTTTGTAACTCCTATTAGGATAATCAACAGTGTAACCGCCATTATTAATTGAGATAGTAATTTTCCCCTCCACCGTTGCTTCTCCTTTCCATAAAATAGTAATTTTATTGCGATTTTTCTTTGATGTGTGCCCATAAAACACCCCACAAGCCATTTACTGGGCGTCTAAGCAATTATACTATGATTCTGGTATAATTACATTAAGAGCACTTTCAACATCTGTTAGGTCCTCTTTAAGGAAGTCACTTTTTCTGTTGTTCAATATTTTTAACTAAATACCAATCTGACGATAGCATATCTGTTTGACTTGCAAGCCAACCAACCTGTACGACTCCACTTGTGGTTCTAATTGCTAACACATCAGAACATTCCTTGAAATCTTGGACTGGCGAGAGATAAAATACGCAATCTTCAAGATCTCCACCATGGATAAGGAAAATGTATTGTCCAGATCCATTCCAGCCATGACGTGAAACAAGTTCTCCATTTTTTAATTCTTCAAGTGCTTCTCCAAAAGTCATACTATTCCTCCTAGCCTAATTCTGGATCAATTAATAACACACCTACGGTATGAAACATTCTCGACAGTTCTGCGAAAGTATTTTCATCTGACCCAATAGCGTTTTTTAGTTGATCCCATGCAGCCTCTTGACATACTTCTTCCCCATTCGGTAATCCATCACTGCAAACATCGGTAAAATAGATCTGTGTAGCTTGTTCTAAGCTTTGGGCGACAATTAACGCGCTATAATCATTATTTGGGGTTTTAAATTCATAATATTTGTTTTCTGGCTGAACTAATTCCCAGTCTTCTGCTAACATATCGTCCATGTAGGGCGTAGCGGGCGCTAGTCCGCCATTATTTTTCAGCTTTGCCATAATCATCTTATTCGCATAAGAATATTTGTCCATCACTTCATTATAGACTCGTGCAGAGAATTTTGGGATGAACCAATAGCCACCCCAATTGTGGCGTTTGACTTGTCTACCTTCTTTTAAATACCTAATTGCCAGATCAAATCCAAAGCCAAATTTTCTAAGTCCCATTTTACCGTTGCCAGTAACACGCATTTCAGTCATTACTTAATCCCCTTCCAAACATGAATTCCAAACGCTATATACAATGAAATAAAAATCAAATATAACGCACCCGCGATCAGTTCAGGTAGCAGCACAAGCCACCACGACCACGTAATGATCCCAAACACCTTTAAAACAATAAATAGTAACGTCAAAATTTCTGTAAATCCCATTATTATTCCCCTTTAATGTCAAAGTCTACAACGTGCTTACCTTGAACTGTCTTTCTGACAGATGACATAAGTTTACATTTTAAGTCATCTAAGCTGTCGTACAAGAACGTTTCTCCACTTTTAATGTTCGTAACTCCATACCCGCTATATGTTACGGCGCCTTGGAAGTCATCATATTTTTCAGTCTTAATTACAATGTATTGATCTCCCACAGTATCTTCGATCACGTTTCCGGGAGTAAAAACTCCCACGTTAATATCTGCTTTATCGTTTAAAATTTCCATTTTATTCCTCCGAATCAGGTTTAAACTCAAACGAACCAGATAGAATCTCGTCACCGTAATCTGAATAAGCGTCTTCTAATTCACTTTCACTATCAAACGAAATATCGTGATGACTATGTCTTACAATCATGGAGCTAGATAGGTTAACCAAAACAAATTTTTTGTTCTCAGTTTCTTGATCATATAATCCAACAACTAAATATACGTTTCCATACTGATCTAAAATAACGTTTCCTTGTTTATACAGCCCATCAACTTTTTGTTCTTTATCAATTCCTGTAATTTTCATTATATTCCTCCTAATTTAGCCAAAGTCAACTACATGTTCACCAGTTACATGAACATCGTCAGCGTCTAAGTATGATCGTAATTGTTGCAACGAATCATAACATTCACCAGCAAGTCCGTCACTCAAGTCAATCAATGTATATTTGTTCTCAACTCTGACGACAATAAACAGCCGGCTACAATGATAGATTACATCGCCTACATTGTATGAATCTTTTTCCATGCCGAGATCTTCAACTAATTTCATTTTTCCTCCTTAATCCATATCGAATGTGTTTTTCCCAGTTAATAAAACATCACCACTAACATAAAACGCGTCTGCTAACTCTTTCTCAGTATCAAACCAACATTCTCCGCCATGGTATTGTAACCTCCCATTTTCTAAAAGCACTAATCCAAATTTGTTATCTTTATGGAGCACCCGGTTACTATCTTTTACTATTACAAAATAGGCGCTTTCCCCATTTTTGATTACATTCCCAACCTTATATAACTTACTTGAGTCTTGTGAATTAATGCTGTTATCTAAAAGTTTCATTTTATTCGTTCACCTCGTCTAAATTAATAATATGGATTGTGCCTTCCGGCAAGTGGCTGTTTTCAATTAATACATCAATTGCATCTTGTTTATTTGTAAAAACTTTACCCTGCATTTTGTCAAACTTAAATCCATCAGCAGCATACCATGAGTCATAAAAAATATCATGAAGCATGTATCGATGTTCGATCGACGGATTAACATGATTTACCGCATCCCATTTCTTTTGAGTGTCTACAACGGGAATTTCAAGCCTATCCCTGTCAATAAAATATTCTTGCCCGTTGGGGCCTACCTCAATTAAAGATTCGATACAAGATTCTGGAATGTACCCATACAGATTTGGGACTTCATGTACTATGAACTTATAACCATGTTCAAGTCTATAATCACGAGATACACATAACACTTTTTCGGACATGCTTGGGTTCTTATCATCTAAGAAATCAGCCCTAACAAAATCGCTAAGATTTGCTTTAATATCTTTTTTTAATACACAAAAATAATATCTTCTCATTTTAAATTCCTCACTTTTTCAATGTTGGCAAAAATATGGCAATCTTTGCATTCAACAACGTCTACATTTCCAAACGTCTTTAACCACGGCTTATCGTGTACTTTTTTCCACCGATGTTTCTTGTGCCCAGTAAAAATATTCATATATCATTCCTCCATGAGTTAATAATACAGCTACTAATTCTTCATGTCAATATAAAAAGGGCTTTTAGCCCCTTAAAAAATAAAATTATCTGCTGTTTGCTTGATTTTAACTTCATCACTTTTAACGCATTTGTCAATTATTAACTGAGGAACGGGTGATTTACCCCAATAGTTGAATCCTGACGAACATACAAAGCTAATTGTCTTATCTGAAAACCCACTCTTAATATACTTTTTGAGTTCATCGGTAGCATTGAAATCATCAATTGTAATCCCAGACATTTTAATTGACATCCAATTGTTGACCAGTTTTATGTCTTTTTTAGGGACTTTTAAACCAATTACAGCAATCTTAATTTCATCTCTAGCACCTCTAAAAATATTTGCTGATCTGTAAATTTCCGCAATATCATCAACAGTTGGAAGTTCGTCCACAAATCCGGCATCGACATAATATTCATAGTCTGGCACAGATTCTGAATATTCTTCAATTTTAGAAGCAACATCATTCCACTTATCATCATATAGTGCAACGCCAAATGCTTGCTCGTGACCCGCAGCAAACTTGACACCATCTAACTTTTTTAACAAAGACATTCCATTAATGTTTCCTGGAAAGCGTCCGCTTCCTTGAAGGACACTGCCCTTTTCTTTTAACACTAAGGTTGGTTTCTTGGTATTTCCAAGCATTTTATTGGCGACGAGTCCAGCAATCCCCTTATCGTATTTTTCTGGTAAAATAGCAATATTATACTGGCATTCTTCATTTGACAGCATTTTGATTTCCTTTAGGGCTTTTTTCACTAGTCGGTCTTGTCTACTTTTTACTTTTTGAAGCATGTCAGCGGCTCGATCATAAACGCTCATTTCAATATCAATGCTGTGCATCTTACCATCTGATAGTTTTCGACGCTTTTTCACTGTCTCGGTTTTTCCAATACCAACAAGCGCGTTAAATGTTAATTCGCGTTCTTCATGACCACCGATACGTGCTACCGCGTTGATTTTAGGAATCAGCGAGAATTGAATATGCTTGATCGTCATTTTTTCTGGATCGTCCTTAAAAAATGATTTCAACATTTTGTTACTAATATTTTCCATACCATATGAAACAATTTTCATAATTGAGGCATCATTCAAATCACTCATATCAGCAATTTGTCCAATGGCAGTTAAGTCTGGATAAGGAATCTTGTCAGATCCAAGCCATAGCTTGGCAACTTGTGCCGCCATTCCAGATCCAGTCAGCTCTTTGTTTAATTCGCCATCTTGATATTGGTTACTGACTACCATATAGTTAGGATAGTTTTCAGTAATAAATTCTTCATTTTCAAGAATATGATGATCAATCACCATAACCTTTGTGCCTTTCGACTGAATCTTGTTAATTGTAACCAGATCGTTACTGGAGCTATCTGGGCAAATAATCCAATTATATTTTTTGCCATCAAAAAGTTTCTCATTGGATTTGATCCCATGAAGCTTAGCATCTGGAAAAACTGGGATAACATCATTATTTTTATTCATCGACTTTAGAGCTTCATAAATAATTGATGAAGACATATAACCATCAACATCGACATCAACCAGAATGGCGACTCTTAAGTTATTGTGATCTCGATAATACTTTGAAAACTTAATCAATTCTTTTTCAAATGGAAGGTGCCATTCCTCGCTACAATAATCTCTCCAGACATTATTTTTTCGATATTCAATAGCACCTTTGACAATATTGCCAATATTATCATTTGTCAGTTCAATATTGAATCCATTAATCTGATTGTTTACATTTTCAACGTCGCTTTGTGAAATTCTCATTATTATGACATAACCTTTCTTGATCTCATCAATTCGTAAAATGGTTCTGATCCTCTATCAGTGGGGCTATCTTTGTAACCGAGTAACCCATCACAATCATCAAACAGAACCGACACATTAAATCTTAATAGTATTCTCTTGAACATTTTGACAATCATTTCTGCTCTAGTTTTTCTTGACTGCTCATCATTGTAGTCCTTGTCCAACCCAACAATTATTTCATTGATACCGAGCTTTGACAGTTCATTTATCTGCCAGCTTGAAATACTTGATCCAGATAAAGCAACCCCGTTGCCATTGCCGTTCATAATTGTATCTAGTTGCATGACTGATTTTTCAGACTCAAAAATAATTACTTTACCAGCCTTTAAAATATTCCTTTTATTTTGAAACAGCCCGTACAGGTTTAGGCTAGTTGGATATGACAACACCTTTCCCTTATATCTAACGGGGCGATATTTGCCAAAATTATCTATTTCATACTGATCTAATGATCTTCCACGAACCCCAATCAACCTTCCATTAATATCAAGTTGTGGAATTATTATTTTGTTTTCAGATATTGAATACCTTATTCCGAATTTTTTCTGTGTTTCAGCACTAATTCCTTCATCAATCCACCCACCGTACGCATAGGGGTGATACCTTTCTAGCAGTTTGGCACTTATCTCAGAAACATCTTTGTATTCATTTTCGTTCTTTTTTAGTGCTACTGCTGGATTGTAAAGATCCTGTGAAAAGAACCCCTCAATTTTTCTACCGCCGATAATCGTGTTTAGTTCACTCATAGCTTGTGGGTATTCGATTTCTCTATAACGCATTATAAAACCGACTAAGTTCATTGACCCACAATTTGAGTAGCAATACATTGAAACTGATAGGTTTTCATCAAAATACGCATATAGCTTATATCCGCCATCCCCATCGTGATGATGACAATAAGACCTTATTTGATAATACTTCCCTCTATCTTGATAATCCAAATTATAATATTTAATTACCTTATCAAGATCGCTTTTCTTATAGTCCATATTTCACCTAGAACACAAGCTGTTCTTTAACCCCGTAGTTTCCATCATTATCAATCTTAATGGTAGTTCTTGGAAGATCAATATAATTGTATTGATAATCTGTGGCGAATAGTGAATATTCGTGAAGCGTCCCAAGATCAACCACCGACCAGATAACAATGTTTTTCTTTCCGAGTCTATTTTTATAGCAAAAATTTCCAATATTTGGTTTTAAATGATAAGGATTAACAGCATCATCACTAATCAATGGCTCTAAAGACTTTAAATCCCTAGGGGTAACGTCTGCTGAGATCATGCCAAAATCAATTTTGTCAGCAATACTCTTAGAATCACGGAGAGCTTGCGATGTTCTTGACATCTCATAATTGCTATCATCATATGTTGGCGTAATTTGAGTCGCAGACATAATATAGATGTCAAGTTCTTTCGCTTTATTGCGTAATCTATCTGTAAAACTTAACAGAATACGATCATCACGGGTGTCTCTACCACCATAAAGTTCAGATCCAGATCTTAGTAACTTAGGCGCTGCCCAAATGTAGTCAAAATCAACGTATTTAACGTCGTAATTGAAAACATACTCATCAATGGTTGACATGACATCATCTATATCGAAGTCTTGGATCTCCTTGAAGTGGAGTTTAGTTTCCTGTAATACTTTTACACCGTGATTAATAATATTTTTTACGTCACTTGTGTAATGTCCACGCTTAATAACTTCTGGATTAATTCTTGTAACTGCACAAATCAGAATTAGTTGAATTTCTTTCTTTGATAATTCAGTAGAAATAAATAACGATGGCTGGGGATTTTCGTTTGTAACCCATTTTCCAGTGTTTTTATTGAAAATTTGAGTAGCAGAAACATTTACTAAATCCATTAAACCTAACCGTGTCTTACCACCGCCAGCTTTCATAGACCTCAGAAATAACTTTCCAAGTTGCATACCAGAAGTAATAGTGTTCATCAAACCGTCATGGAATCCGTAACCAAAATCAGGAGATTGATTAATATTATCAAGCATTTCTTCGATGTCATCGCCAGCATCAAATGATTCTGAATTTTGTTCCCAGTCAGAAACTTCATTTTTAATATCACTAATTGTTTTTGAAAAATGATTGACAATATCTTGTTCAGTCATTGCATTTAGTTGATCTTGTTGTTTGGAAAGCTTGTCTGGTTCTTCCGTATATACATCATATATACTGCTAATATCAATGCCAGAAGACAATAATTTTCTTAAGACCGTCATTTTCTTAATGTAATGATAATTTAATTTAAACATGCCTTCATTTGCAGATTCTTTTGCAGACTGGACATATTCAATCCCTTTATATCCAGTAAAGATAGAATAATATTTTTCAAATTGTTTTAAATATGTGTCAATGTCAATGGCGGTTATTTCTTCTAATTTATCCGATTCGTTAACAATATTGTTGATAGCAAAAAAAATAATTCTGTGAACACTATTTGAAAAATCTTCTTTAGTCAAGCACACGCTATCTGATAATAATTTAGCTGGATTGTTCATTAACACTCCAATAACACCGAAAATTTGGCTTTGGGGTGTAAGAGCTTTTAACTCATTTTTATTCAAGTAGATCATCCTCACTTATCTTAGCGATTTGTTTCCTCTCTCTTTTAGGAGGCTTGATAACCACAACAGATTTATTGTAATTGTAGGAATTATCATTTTCTTCTCTCACATAACTATTGTGATCGGCATAGTAATACTTAATCAGTCCGATTCCGTAAGTTGAATCAAATTTAACATTTTTGTGTGTCTTGATCCAATCAAACGTATGCAACATTCCCTCATAAGTCATGCCTAGCGAGATATATTTTTTAATCTGGGCATATACCATCGACGGTAAAATAACTTGTCCATATTCATCTCGTAGTCCGTGAGTGAATGCTTTTTTACATTGGTCATTATGAATAATTATATTTAAACACTCTCGGCAGTAATTTTTATTTTTGTATTGAGTTAACTCGTCTTTTTCATGTTTTATACCTTGCTCATAGCAATTAGGTCCGTAACACTTTAATAACATATTTAACACCTCTTAATCCATTATACTAAAAAAGGCGTAGCTTATCAAGCCAACGCCAACCATTTTTTACTTCAATTTGCTCGTAATCATGCTTAAAACCCAACCGATACAGAATACTGTGGTTCCGATTTTCCAGAGTAAAAGCCATGACCACGGAGTTCCCCACAAGCACATGACTAGCATCCCAATTAACCCATAAACAAACACTAAGGCAACATCAGCAAGTAGCGATGCTAAAGTATTAACAACAATATCTCTCATTATTCGTCCTCCCACGATCGCATTTCTACGATGTTTGCAAATTCTTGTTCGGTTAGGTAGCCAAGATCAACCAGTTTTGTTTCAATCAAGTCTAGTACAGCACTACGATCTCCCATATCAGACTCGAAATCAAAGTCATCTCTGTTAATCCTAATAATTGGGGCTTCACTATATGAGTCTGCCCAATTTTTGAACCCTTTGTTAATTGACTTGTAGTATTCAACTAAGTTTGGATCTGCCGTTTCCATGTCTCGTCCGCGTCCGATAATATCTTCGATTTCCTTTTCTGGGCTAATATCTAAGAATACGTATAGATCTGGATAATGTCCTTTAGGAGTGGCACTAATAGAATCAAGCATGTGTCGCAATAGCTTTAAATAGAGATTATATTCCTGATCTGTTGTTTCTCCTCTGTCATGGATCACTTTATATACGATAGAGTCAGCTACTAGATTTGAATCCATAACAGCTTTTTCATCGGCAACAGCATCTCTTAACTGTGAAAACCTCTCATCAAGCCAGGCAATTTGTAACGGAAACCCAAATTTTTTACGTGTTTCTTTTCCGCCTGAGTAGTAATCCTTCAAGATTGGAATGGCATACGGATCTTCCAAGTATTCTTTTGCCCCAAGATCTTCACTCAAAATCTTTACTAAAGTGCTTTTGCCACTCCCAAAAGCCCCCATAACATTAATCAGCATTACTTTGTCTCCTTTGTATGCGAATATTTAAACATTTCATTTTCAAAATCATCATAGTATTCAATAGGAATTTTATAGGGTTCGTCAGTGCCATCGTCAACAAATACATTAAACAATTTTTGTCCATCATAAAAACCAAAAAAGATTACATGTGACAGCATAATAGTTCCCATAACTCCATTCCTTTCATAACCAAACATACATATTTCCTCCTAAATTAAATATGGAATAATTGAAATATAGGCATGAATACCAATATAATAAGCTGCATCATTTACTCCATTTTGTAGTCTAAAATCCCCTACACTCAATGATTTAGCCCCATACACGTGAGCCAAGTTGTTATACCGCCTCGTAATATTAGACTTAACAATATCCAAATCTTTATCAACACATTGATATTCTATTCCATCAGATGAAATAGTTCCAATATACACTGTTTCACGTTCAAATCCGCCAATTGGACTATAAATGTCATTCCATTCGCTCATATTATCAGCTCTCCTACATATTATTCATTTATGTGTATACATATACAATATATAGACATATATATGAATAATAATACAATATATAAACATTTTATTCATTTAAAGCATCATAAAATTCGTATTTTATTAAATCTATGCTATTCTTAATAATTAGGTGCTTTCAATCTATTAATTAATGTGTCAAGTTGTCTTGATAATTCTGAGGTGTTGATCTGTACTGACATCGCTAATTGTTTGTTAAAGTTTTCTTGCTTTTTCTTTTGAGATTCTTTCAGCAAACCGTCAGTCGACACAAAACAATCGCTGTTATCAACAATACCACCCTTTAAACCATTTTCCCAATTTCTCCAACGTTTCGCATATTCAATAATTTTCCCGATTTCGACATTAACATTGTCTTTCTTGCCAGCACGGTCAGCATACTTAAAGATATTAAATTTATATGCTCCTCGCATCTCGTCTTCTGTAAGAATCTTTTCCATATGATCCAGCAAATCTTTCCCGCCATGTTGATAGTGCTCTGGGATAATCTTTTCTTCTGCCACTCTAATTCCTCCTATTTGAATTCAATTGTGGTGTCTGATAAACTAATTTCATCACTGCCTTCTCCAAATACTAATGAAACTGGTTTCCCACTCCCATAGACAGCCGTAACACCACTAGCATCGTACTTTTCTTTTAGCTTGTTAGCAACAATATCCATAATGAATTCACTTCTGTTGATTGTTATGACGTTCCGATTTTTGTCATAATCGAACAAGTCTAATAACTCTAGTAGCATATCTTGCTGAGCACTGATTTTATCATACTCGTCTTCATTCATAATAATCTTTTTATCCATTCTTAATTGTCTCCTCTGCGTACGATTGTAATTTATGATCAAAATAAGACATGATCTCTTTATCAATATCTTTGTTCGTTGCAATAATCGGTTCATCATCGGTACTAAACCACATGATTAAGCAATCCGTGTCTCCAAATACAAATGGATAACTAATCTTAGTGACACTTTTGCCATCCTGATCATAACGTTCAAGCTCTACATTCTGTTCATTATAAGATCCGTCAAAGAAATGATCTAAAAAGTCATACATATTTTCAACTGTTAATTTCTTTTTTCTCATATTATATTCTCCATCTTTATTTTATTAACTAAGAACAATTATACCATTAAAACATTCAATTGTAAACAGAACTTTATGTTGACTTAAAAATAATTCCGTGTTAATATTGTATTTGCGAATAAATGAAAACTTAATAAGCAACACGGATCAAGCGGAGAACCTACCGCGAACCAAACGGGTATGTGCTCATATTTCTTTAGACAAATTGAAGTATATGAGTTGAGTCAAGGGGTAAAAATTCCAAAAGCCTCTAATCACATGATGAAAACTAAGTCCTTATGAAAGGGATAAGTGAAAAATGGAATGGTTGGGCCAACGTTCGTCTCTTGTACTAAGTAGTCCCTACATAATATGAGTTTATGTATTTACTATTAATAGGCATTAGAACTTAACGCAATCCTTTAGGCAAACTAGTATAGGGTGAAAGCTCTGCTACCGGGACTGGATAGGTATGGTAGTTAAAAGCTAGTGATGAGATGAAATTCTCATTAAAGATAATTTGTCCTGTTAGAACGATGACGCTCAGCGTTGCGAACTAACTTAGTCTTTGCTTTTGCTAAAATTCTGTTAGTGTGCAGTTTTTTAGTGATCGACAGGCAAAGACTGTATCACTCCAACAACTCGCATTACAAACTATGTGCACGAAACCGTGCAAAGTCAAGACAAATAAATATTTGTTTACATCGTAATGATTATATGTTATCATATATTAGAGGTGATAATTTGGACATCAAAGAGTATAATAAAGAAATTAAGAATGAAAAATTTGACAGAGATTTTGATTCATATGAAAAATTAATAAAGAGTGAGATAAGAGATAATAATGACTATGTAATTATTTCATGCAGTATAGATATTATCGATCCAGGATTCAAATTTTCTAAAAAGGGAATGTTGCTAAAAGAACAACTAGATAAGTTAGGAAAAGTAGACTATATGAAATCATTAAGGATGCCGTTTGGCCCAGACTATGATTTTTTATTGAATAATTATTCAAAAATAGATGGAATTACGTATAAAAAACTAGACGTGACTATTGAAATTAAAAAGTTTTTGTTTAGCTATGATGAAGTAGTTAATGTTGAAATGTTAAAGATCAATTACTAAAGAGGGCTGCTATGAAAATTGGAGATTTGGTATCTGTAAAAGGAACAACATTAACTGGAAAAGTAATTGATTTGATAGATTCATTTTCGATATGTGATGAGCAATATGGGATGGCATCTGTAATGATTGATAGAGATGACAATAGAACAGAGATAGAAATATTTGAATTTGAAAACTTAGAGAAATTGGAGAGTTAAATTGGAAGAAGTAAAGAATAATAGTGTTGAAATTAACGGTAATATAGTTTCCCTTGATGATCTATGCCAAGTTATCACTGAGTCGGATTCTATTCCTGGACTAATTACTCAAAGATTTAATTTTGTTGGATCAAAAGACGCCTGCGTTGAAGAAATTAAGCATACGGATATTAATCCAGAAAAAGGTTCTCACTTTTCAATTGCTATCGCTAAATGGTGGACGACAGAAAAGGGTGACTTGATTAATGGGGCTTCAACACTACGGTAACAAAGTTGAATGTGATGGTTATGTTTTTGATAGCACAAAAGAATACAACTTCTACAAAAAATTTATTAAAGACTGTGGATTTAAGTTTAAAGTTCATGAAAAATATACGTTAATAGACAAAATTAAAATTGATGATAAAATTTCAATCAGGAGTTTAACATACAAGCCAGACTTTATTATCTTCAACAAGGATAATAGTATCAAACATGTTTATGACGTTAAGAACGGATTTACACCCTACGCAATTGATAGGGGGGCTGGTATATCCTTTAAATTGTTTGCTCAAAGCACGGGAATACCAGTCGAAGTTGTTGTTGTTAGAACTCATGATTTTAAAACTAAAATATTAGGGACGACTAAAAAGTATGAAATTAAAATTAGAAAGAATGTCGATTATGATTGGAGCGATTGTTGATGTATCGTAAGTTTGAGGGGGAATTAGACGGGGTAACACTTGATGGAATCAAAGAAATCTTTTTTGATAAGTATTATGACATCGAACATGGTGCAAAGCAAAGGGTAGAAGATGCAAAATCATTCATTAACAATGAATGTGGTAAGTTCTTTGAATTATATTTTGAAAATAATTTTATTTCAGCAACGCCTTCAGAACAAGTAATGTCTGAGAATGACAATGTAGCTCATTTTTTAGAAATATTAACTACATATGTTATTACTGGTGAAGATGATGATTTACCATATAATAAAGATTTATTTTTTATTGGCAATTAGTTGACTTAGTTGGCGGATAATGTTACTATTAAATAGTTATAGGATAACATCTAGGAGGAATATGATGGAAACTCAATTGAATGAGCTAAAAGGTAATGCAGTATCAATTGTTGGGACACTAGAATCTAAGGATCTCTCATTAGATAAAGATAAGCAAGGCAACGATATTGTCAAAGGGTTAGTTCGTGTGCAAGTTAAGAATGGCAATAAGGTAAATTCTTTTGTTCTCAATGTATACAATAAGAAATTTACTAACGCTGGTAAAGAAAACAAACTATACAATGGAATTGTAACAGTTATGAATGAATATAAGTCCATTGAAGAAACTGGTAGTGAAGAAACCGCTGACCGAGTTTCCGTAAATGCAGACTTATCATACAACATTTATGCAAAAGATGGGGATATCATGGAAAACAACCGCCTACGCGCAAGTACATTCCATCGAGTAAACGGTAATCCAAGCGCAAAGGATCAGGCAATTGGTCAAATTACTGCGGTTATTGATAGCTATGTCGACGAAGAAGATTCTAATGGCGATCCAACTGGTAAGACGTTAGTTAACGCATTTACTGTTGGTTATAATGGACGCGTCGGCAAAATCATGAAGCTTAAGGTTGCTGGTGATCTTTCAGAACAAATGCAGAGCTTCTTCCCAACTGGATCTACTGGCGTGCTTTCATATGATTTATTCAATTACGTAATCGTTGAAGAACAGAGCGTTGACAACAATAGCAGCTCTTTTGGCGAAATCCATGAAGTTGTACAGCGTAAGTCATATGTTAACGAGCTTCTGATTTCTGGCGGAGAAATGCTTAAGAATGAAGAAGAAGCGTTAGATGAAGACCAAATTAACGCTGCTAAGGTTGCGTTGCGTAAGCAAAAGACAGAAGCACTGTCAAATGATACTCAAAGCGTAGCACACAAGACTGGATTTGGTAGTGCTAAGCAAAAGAGCAAATCAAATTCTTCTGATCCATTCGCTAGTGGCGGTAGCACTATTGACATTACCGACGATGACTTGCCGTTTTAGGAGGCTAACCAATGCACATTAAAGAGTTTCATGTAATTGAAAACAAAACTGGTAATAAATTTACGGTTGTACAACAAGACGATAACGAAACAAGTTTAGAATTTGCAAAACGTATTCACATGAAATATGGTCTTGCATATCAGATGGATGAATTTGAATGTGTTTTAATTCCTGAAAAAATTCGTCAGTCTGTAAGTGAACCATTAAAATTTCAATCTCTGGGCAATATTGTGCTTGTTCCGTTTGATAAGAAAACAAAAAATATTTTGAGCATCATTACATTAGACAGATTAGATGGGATTAGCGAATTGAGAGGTGATTATACCCCGTTTGTCGATTTTTCTGACATTAAAATGATCGATGATGCTTTGCTGTCATTACATGAAAGAATTAAAGAATTAGAAAGTAAGTAATACTCAAACAATATTAATGGAGGATTATGAATGATTGATTTAACAAAAATTAAGGCTAACAAAGTTTCAACAGACCCATCAAGCTACAGTTTCTTGCTTTATGGTAGTTCTAAGATCGGAAAAACTACTTTCGTAAATGGATTATTCCCAAATAATCGTTTGCTTAATATCATGACGGAAAAGCGTTATGGTGCTTTGGACGGTGCTATGGTTCAGTATATTTCTTCGTGGGGCGAATTTAAACAAGTTTTGGCGCAATTAAAACGACCAGAAGTACAGAAGAACTTCGATGCTGTATCAATCGACACCGTTGAAAACTTGTATCGTTACGCGACTAAATTTACCGCCGGACAATTTGGCGAGTTTAGTGTTGGTGATGGTGATGTTGGTTATGGTCGTGATTATACTCGACTAGATGAAGTTTGGTTCCGGGGATTAAAAGAACTAGAATCATTGCCCTATACGAATATTTTTGTATCTCATTCGACCAGCATTCAAGCCAAGATTCCATATATTGACTCTGATGAAGTTGAAAACATCCCAGATGCAACCACCAGTGAAGAAAAAGATGGTAGCAAGTTTATCGAGTTCACAAAGATCGTCCCGGACTTGAAACAGAAGGCATTGGGGCCTGTTTCAAAAATGGTTGATAATATCTTATTCGCAGAAAATAACCTGGTGAATGGCAAAGAAACACGCGTGTTACATCTACGTGGATCTCTACAATATGACGCTGGGACAACGTTCAAGAACGTTAAGCCAGTTATCGGATTTAGTCCAGAAGAATACACAAAAGAAGTAAAACGATCATTAGGTGAAAACTACTCTGAAACCACTGATAAGAAAGTCTTACATGCAGATGTTAAGGATAATGAATACGATTTTAAAGAATTACTTGAAAAAACCAAAAAGGTCGCATTTTCGTTCAGTGAAAACGATGACATGAAGTCGTTAACAACCATTATTGAATCTGTAATTGGCAAAGGCCACAAGGTTAATGATTTAGATGAAAAACGGTCAGATGACTTGCTTGTTATTTTGTCAGAATTGAAATCAGAAGCTGATAAGAAGGGTTACTCATATGGGGAATAACTCTATTGGATCTACAAATCCGGCGTTTCTAAACGCTACTGACGCATTATCCAAGGCACTCAGCAATGTTGAAACTGGCAAGTTTACCCAGGCAGAAGCATATATGATCTATTCAATGTCGTCAAAAGTCAGTCGTGCTGTTTTAGAATCTGTTCCGTATGACATGTTAGGAGATAGTGATAACAATGAGTAGTAATTTGCTAGATTGGCAAGATGAAATTTTGGGTGTCGACAGTAGTATTGATTATTTGGCTAATGTATTGGAAGCAAGAGACATTAGTATGGCTGATGGCAGATGCACCCTAGTAGAAATTGATTCACTTATCAATAAGTTAAATGGGATTGAGTGGATGTTAAAAAATACTATGATGGGAGAAAATTGATGGCTATTTACAGCGACAAAAAAGATAAGAAACATGAAATTGATGATGTCGGTCTTGAAAAGGCCGTTAAATATAAGATCGAATTACAACGTGATAATGGACGTGCTAATTGGAATAAAGTGGCACGACTATTACGTGAAGATGGCTATGATGCAAAACAATGTGAAGGATTTCGTCAGGCCGTAAAGAACAAGCAGCATAAAATGGGTCTTTTACCAACTCAAAAAGATCAGTGGTCAAATGAACTTGACCATAAGAAAGATGCAATTAATAAAGAAATCGATCAAATGCTTCTTGAAAAACGTGAGCTTCAATTAATTAGACGAGAATTCAACAAGAATCGTCGGGCCTACGCAGATCGGGAATTATTCAAGCGCGATATTGCTACTGCTTTAAAGAAGAGCATCCATATTGACATCGTAAGCCCACCTAAAACGACTTACGCATACGGGCAACATGCTTTGCTTGTTGTGCTTTCAGATCTTCACATCGGAGCAAGTGTCGACGTTGATGGATATACGTACAATGAAGACATTGCAAAGCAAAAGCTTGAACAATATCGTGATCGGGTTGTAGAATATGCAAATATGGCTAAGCCTGGCGTAATCTATGTTGAAAATATTGGTGATAGCATTGAAGGTGCGTACATGCGTAGTAATCAATCGTACGAAATCACCATGAAATTATCAGATCAGATTAAGACGGCTGTTAAATTAATTTCTGAGTTTGTTGTTGGACTGCAACAAGAATTGGGGATTGAAGTTTATTACACTGGCATTATGGGAAACCATGATCGTGCCAATGGGAATAAGTTTGATAACTTGCCGGACGATGGCTTTCAAACAGTCATTTCAATGGCTTTGTCGACAATCTCTGAGCAGTATGATAAGTTACACGTGCTAGAACCAGACAAGCAATCAGAGGATCACGTTAGTGTCAACGGCACAAACGTCAAGTTTGTTCATGGGGACTTACAGAACTTGTCTAAGTCAGAGACGTTAGCTACATCAAGTCAATTTGATGATATGCGGTATAGTGCTTTGGTTGGTGGACATTTTCATAGTTTGGCCATTCGTGAAGAATCTGGATTAGTTATCCAGTCTGGGTCAGTAATTGGTCCAACGAGTTATTCTGAACGTTTACACTTCAAAGCGTCACGATCTCAGGTAATTTTAGATGTCGATGAACATGGCGTTATTACGCCAATTCCAGTTATCTTATAAAAGAAAGAAGATTAAAAATTGCAATACAATGTACTTAATGAACAGTCTACAACGAAAAACGAAAATTACTTCAAGTGGTTATTTAATCAAATCAAGGGGTGGCCACAACAAAATTACTACTTATTCTGGTTTGCTATTGGTGCACAAGTAATGACACTTGTTAGCAATCCTATCACGTTAGTTTCATTTCTAACTTTTGTCGGTACAACTTTAGGTGTACTTTGTGTTTTAAGTATCAATGCTGCCAAATCTGTCAATGGGTGGTTAGGGCTTGTATCAGCGATGCTATTCATCTATGTAGGGTTTGAGGCTAAAAATTACCTCAGTATGGCCGAACAATTAGCATATATTGTTACTCTTGATTTGCCGGTGTTATTAGCAGTTAAATCTTGGAACGGAAATACTGTTCATAACTTGCGAAAATTTGGTTCAAAAGAATGGATGATCGCAATTGTTGGAACATTGGTTGTTTATGCTTTGTCTGGTTATTTAATTGGTGCGTTAACAGACGATCCTCGTCCATGGATTGATGCAATTGCTTTCTCAATTAGTTTAACTGCCGGAGTTATGTGCTTCATGCGCTATAACAATCAGTATTACTGGTGGTTAGCATCTGGGTTAGCACAAATGGTTTTGTGGTTTGTATCTTTCAAGCAAGGATCAGCAACGCTTGCAATGTTTGTTAACAGTTCAATTTACTTGATGAATGATGTCTTAGCGTTCACGGTATCGCCATGGTTCTCACGAGGGCGTAAAAATGCTGGACTAGAACAGATTAAGTAATTCTATAGGAGGTATCATTATGGAAGATGAATGTGTCCCAATTGAAGTATTAGAAGATGAAAGAAAAGAAGCTAAACAGGATGCTGTGTTAGACGTAATTGAGCGTATTCACTCATTGATTGGTAATGGAATTTCTTCTCATCAATTCAAAGTTATTGCAGATGATCTGACAAATTACTACGACATTCATGACCCCATTGATGGCTATGATTACAATGTTCAATGATTTCATGGAAGAGTCTGAACGTATTAATTGGCTTGAACAAAAAGTTGAGGAATACCAAGATAAAATTGATGTTTTAAATGATAAGATTGAGGATTTACAATATCTCAATGAAGCCCTAGAACAAGAGAATAACTATCTTAGCAATAGGATGTTTTAGAAAGGATTATTAATGACGCAAAAAGTTTTAACAACCGTTTATAGGAAAGACAATTGTAGCCAATGCCGTATGACCTTAAAGATGATGAATAAATACGATATTCATCCATTAATTGCTAATATTTCTGACTTGTCAGATGATGAAATTGAGGGATTAAAAGAAAAGGGTATGGGACACGCGCCAATCGTAACGTTTAACTATCTTAGAGAAGATAAGGGTGTTTCTGTATCAGAAACCGGCTTATGGTCAGGGTTCCAGATGGATGAAATTAAGAAACTTTCTAAGTTGTATAAGGATGGTGCAAAGTGGAAGAACAGAAATTCAGAGAATTAGCAATTGAGCAAGTGAAAAAGTATTGCCAAAACGTAACTGGTATTACAGTGTTTGAAACATACGTTGTCTGGATCGTCAAAGATTTACAGAATAACAAGGCACTGTTATCCACAAACATTCCAGATGGAAGATATTATGAAGTCACTCATGATGGAGATAAGCATGAACTGTATGTTGATGTTTACACAAAGGAAAAGAATTTTTCAGTCAAAGTTTAATATTAATTGACAAAAGCATATCATTTATGATATGCTTTTTATGTTGATAAATGAAAGAAGGTAAATAATGATGGGAAAAACGAAAACTAAAGATTTGGAAGTTGGTCAAGATCTATATGACTTTTATATAGATGATAATGGATATGTAAAAGCGTCTAAGGTATACGTTATTAAAAAGAACAAGACGAATTTTTACTTTTCATATGACAAGTATGGACGAACAAATAGTTATATGCGTTTAAAGACAACAGGAACACTGCCAAAGTTATGGCGACCCAGCTTTATTGAATTACACTATATCTCTGACGACGAAAATTTTGGAGAAGAATGGGAAAAACAAGTCAAAGAACGTTCACGGTACAAGGAAAAAATTGAACATAGTATTAATGAACTATTTTTTGGCAATTACAACATTGAAGATTATAAGAATGTTTCCAAATCTTTAGATGATATTTTGAAATAATATGGAGGAATTAAATATGAAAACATATAATCAACAATTGCACGAAGATTTTTATAGAAAGATTGAGTACGCAAGACAACTCGCGAGAAAAAATAATGATTGTTTGCACCAAGAAAACAGGAGACTATTTAGATTAGCACACGGCACTATTAATAACTATGACTACGGTGAAGACTTTGTAACAAAGAATAATAGGTATGTATGTTTTGGAACGCGCGGAGCCTATTATGGTGATGATCACACAGAGACTAAGATTAAATCACTCTTGATTGGACTTAGCAAAGAAGAAATTGTTGACAAATTACAAAATGCGATCAACGATCTTGTTAATTAAAATATAGCTTTTATAAAGGAAGTGAACAGTTATGACCCCTATTCTTGATGCTTGCTGTGGTGGAAAAATGTTTTGGTTTGACAAAGACAATCAAAACGTTACATTTATGGATCGTCGTGAGGAAAAAAACATCATTGGTAAATATCAAACAAAACAAGGAGAAAAAGACAGGGTGTTAAGGGTTGCACCAGATATAGTTGGCGATTTTAGAAATATGCCATTCAGCAATGAATCATTTTACATGGTCGTGTTTGATCCACCACATTTACGGTATGCCGGTGAATCATCATGGCTGGCCAAGAAGTATGGCACGTTAGACGAAACTTGGCCATTTGATCTACGGAAGGGGTTCACCGAGTGCATGCGGGTATTAAAGCCGCACGGTACATTAATATTCAAATGGAATGAACAACAAATTAAGCTGAGTGAGTTGCTAGATGCTATTGGACAACAACCATTGTTTGGAGACAAGCGTGGCAAGACACACTGGCTAGTATTTATGAAAGGAGTTTTATAATGAGATTTTTAGATCTATTTGCTGGTGTTGGCGGGATCAGACTTGGTATGGAACAAGCCGGACACGAATGTGTTGGCTGGGTAGAGTGGGACAAGTTCGCTCGTAAGAGTTATATTGCAATTCATAATCCTACAAACGAGTATACAGAAAAAGACGTTAATGATATTAAGGTGAGTGACTTACCTGTCGCAGACTGTTGGTGTTTTGGTTTTCCTTGCCAAGACATATCAGTTGCTGGAAAACAAGGAGGATTTACGAATGGAAAAAGATCAAGTCTGTTCTTCAAAGTCACAGGACTTATTAGGGAACTCAAAGAAGAAGATAGACCCAGTTACCTATTCATTGAAAATGTTAAAAACCTACTTAGCATCAACAAAGGGTGGGACTTCGCAAAGTTGCAAATTGAATTGGATGAAATCGGGTACGATGTCGAGTGGGACGTTCTTGACTCAGCCGAAGTCGTGCCTCAGCACCGGGAACGCATCTTCATTGTCGGACATCTTAGAGGAAGAAGTACCAGAAAAGTATTTCCTATCTCAAGACAAGGTGGAGAAACTAGTAACGAAATAAAAGAAATTACTAAGGTCAATAAAAATCGCCACAGCTCAGAGGGAAATTCCGTATTAGATACAAACGGTTTGGGGCAAACTATTTCTGCAACTAGCTTTAAGCATGTGATGAAAATTGCTATTAACCAGGTCGGCAATATCAGCAATTCAAAATCATATAATGGTAATCCACAGGTCGGCCGGGTATATGGAACCAACGGAATTGCACCAACTCTAAGCACTATGCAAGGTGGTGGTCAAGAGCCAAAGATTGCTATACCAGTTAGTGATGTTGCTAGAATTAACAAAACCCAAAATGGACGGCGCATTAAGAATAACGGTGATCCTGAATTTACATTGACAACGCAGGATAGGCATGGTGTCATGGTTGAAAATACCAGAATCAGAAAATTAACACCGATTGAATGCTGGCGTTTACAAGGTTTCCCAGATTGGGCATTTGATCGAGCGAAGAAAGCAGGACTGAGTGACAGCCAATTATACAAGCAGGCTGGTAATAGTGTGACGGTGCCTGTTATTAAAGCAATTGCTAATAAGATGGAGATGTATTAAATGCAAAAAGACAACCTAAGAACTAAATTAGAAGAAGTAATTGATAAATATGAGTTGGAATATAAAGGTGAAGATTTAGCCCCAGCTAATGTTGAATATGACTTGATTGATGATATTGTCGATCTGGTTTCTGATGAGGTTTCAGGATTTATTTTAGAAGAGAATAAAATGATTTAGATTTGGTATTGACATAGCGTACGTTATTTAGTATGCTATATACATATTAAAGAAAGAGGTCATAAATATGTTAGTAAACGGGGAAAAAATTAGTCGGGGAAATATTTATATTGCAGATCTTGGCGAACGAACGAGTAAACATGATGCAACACAACGCGGACGTCGTCCAGTAATTGTGGTATCGAATGATAAGGCAAACGAATATTCGCCGTCAGTGACGATCGTACCATTGACATCCTCAACTAGTAAGCATGAATTGCCAACACACTCATCTTTTTATCTTGAAAATCATGGTACTGAGGTCATGAATACTGCTCTCTGTGAACAAATTCAGAATATCAATGTTTATCAACTTCTATACTGTGTTGGTAGCATTGACTACAGTGTAATGAACAGTATCGATCATAACTTGATGGTAGCGTTGGGATTATGAAAGTCTGTATAATTATCAACAAGACTGATGATGGCATGTGTGTGAATTATGCGTCTATCTCAGAAGATGGACTTGAAAGTTATTACAGACATTGCTTTTATTATTTTGATGCTGAGAATGCTGTTAAATATATTACTGATCAAATTAATGAAAAACATGTTGATATTATGTCAGACAGCAAAAAGTTAATTAAGGTATTTAAGAAGATCAAGAAGTCAAAATATAAAGAAAATGTTAATTTTATATGCTTTCCAGTCGACAATGAGAAAATAAATAACGTTTTTAATAGATTGCATATGATCTATAAGGAGAATAACTAAATATGGGAAAACAGAGTAGTAAAAATATGGATTTTGTTAATTTTGAAAAGTCAGACCATTTTGCTCAACGGGCATTGCAGAGATTTTGCATTGAAAAGAATGTGCT
>LAHS01000034.1_pt1 | contig 31099 bp, 23 predicted proteins | sample 329651 | NCBI WGS metagenome assembly LAHS01 (sample SAMN03275699, study PRJNA271635) | activated sludge metagenome | isolation source: sample C-1 Sludge from hydrolytic chamber (first chamber) of Anaerobic... | reverse complement strand
GGAATGCGTCCGCGTACCAGTTCCCTGATCATTATGGTGATGCAGTCCTTCTCTTCCTTCGTCAGGCATGGAGTTTCGGCCGTGGTGGCAAGAATACATAGAAAGTCGGCACCGTTGTCCAGCTGGTATTCCACCAGTCGCTTGAGTGCCGGATAGTCTATTTCCCCATTATCTGTAAAAGGTGTGATCAGGGCTATGCCTAATCCTTTGAAAATGTTGCGTGCCATACCTTGTTTCTTTCCGATTTGTTATTCTCGCCTTATACCAGGGGGCAGACTAAGCCATGTTTCGGGCAAGCCTGTATGGTTTCTGTTTGCACGGTCTTGGTAAAAGCAATGATATTGTGACAAATATATTGCAAAGTTACTATATAAGTTTCAATTTGCAAAGGTTTTGGTAGAAAACTATCAACAATTTTATTTACTGCCTATATAAAGGAAAACCATGCCGAGGAGCACTAAAGCGAGATCTACGGCCTTCGACTTGAGGTTGTGTTCATGGAAGAGGAGGGCGCCAAAAAGGAAACTTACGATGACACTGCCACGACGAACCATCGACACTATGGAGATCATGGCTCCTGGGAGGCTGAGGGCATAAAAATAAACAAAGTCGGCAGCGCAGAGGAATACACTGATCCCGATGATGGTCCAGTCCCAGTGGAAAGGGGAATGCTTTTTTCGTGTAGGCCACCATATCACCATCAGCATGATGAGCATCATGCCCATCTGGTAGATGTTGTACCACGACTGCACGGCCATGTGGTCGATGCCGATGCCCCCGTTCTCGGGCGATGCCATGAGATATTTGTCGTAAAGGCCGCTTACGGCACCGAGCAAGGCGGCCGCCACAATACACCAGATCCACCTGTTGTGAACGAAATTGATGCCCTCCTGCTTACTCGACCGGCTAAGCATGAAGAAGGAAAGTATGGCAAGCAGCACACCGATCCACTGCCATAGGTTGAGTGTTTCGCCGAAAACGAGCAACGCTCCTACCAGAACCATCACGGGGCGGGTGGCATTGATGGGACCGACGATGGTCAGGGGCAGATGTTTCAGACCAAAATAATTGAACAGCCAGCTTGAGAGGACGATGAGACTCTTGAGGATAATGTATTTGTGCATTTCCCAGCCGCCGCCGGCTACATGGAATATGCCACCATCGAGCAGGTGGGTGGTGCCGGAGAGAATAATAAAAGGTAGGAAGATAAGCGAAGAAAAGACCGTGTTGAGCAGCAGAACGGGAATAACAGCATTATCCTGCAGCGATTTTTTCTTAAACGAATCATAGAATCCTAACAGTGCAGCTGATAGGAATGCCAACAGTAACCACATCATAAAATTTATCCTTACTTCATCTTTTTAACGGTGGGCAGGTTGTCCCGGCGTGTCAATGCGATTGCGTCGTGGCCGGGTAGAACCTGCCTGCATGGTTGCCAAGATAGTGCAGAGAGGGTAATATCTGTCAGGTAGAGCCGGAATACGCTCCGGCCCTACCTGCCGATGCCCCTGCGCAGCTTAGCTGCTGCAAAGGTACAATTTTTATTTTGGTCTGGGTGTGTGGTGCTGTTTATTTCTCAATGACGAGCCGCATCGAGCACGATCTCGCTCAGGGTGGGGTGTATATGAATGATGTCGCATAGCTGGCTGCGGGTGATTCCAAAATTCATCAAGGCGGAAATCTCCTGCACCATAGCCGAAGCCTCAGTGCCATAGGCATGGCAGCCGATGATCTTGTCCTGCTCGTCGAAGATCAGTTTCAGCAGTCCCTCCGTCTGTTCCATAGCCTGAGCACGGCCGTTGGCACGGTAGATGGCCTTCGAGGTGGTATAATCCATGCCCTGGGCCTTGCACGTATCTTCAGTGATACCCACTGCAGCGGCTTCCGGCCGGGTGAAGATGGCCGAGGGCATAATGTCGAGCTGTATCTCGTCTGCCCTGCCGAGGATATGGTTTATGGCCCTCTGGCCCTGGAAAGTGGCTGCATGAGCCAGCATCATTCTGCCGTTGACGTCGCCGATGGCATACACACGAGGAACGGTGGTCAGCATGTTCTCGTCGGCGGTGATGCCCTTGTGGGTAACCTCTATTGCCGTGTTCTCCAGGCCCAATCCTTCTGTCCGGGGCTGCCGGCCTGTAGCAACGAGGATGTATTGAGCCTCGACCGAGCCTTCCCTGTCCTTCTTAATGTCCTTGAAGATAACGCGGTTATGTTCAATGCGTTGCACGGCTGCGCCAAGGTAGAAGTTGATACCCTGTTTCTCCATACTCTTGCGTAGCCGTTTGGCAATCTCGCTGTCTATCGGGGGGAGGCATTCCTTGAGGTACTCCACCACGGTAACCTTGCAGCCGAAGGCGTTGAACACCGATGCCATCTCCATACCGATGACACCGGCTCCAATGATGCAGAGGCTCTCGGGTAGGGTGGTAAGGCTGAGCAGCTGTTCCGACGTGATGGCGTGGGGACTCATGGGTGTGCCTTCGGCACCGAGTCCGGGTATGGGTAACAGCTTAGCCGTGGACCCGGTGGCGATGATGATATGATCGGCCGTGAACTCCTCCTCGTCAACCCTGATCACATGATCGGCCACAAACTGTGCGTGTCCGCGGACGAGATGGAGGCCGGGCTGACTCATCAAAGTCTCCACGCCCTGGCGCAGACCCTGTACTACCGTGTCTTTACGGGCTATGGCATCTGCAAATCGGCTGGCCTTATCGGGCATGCCGATGGCAGCCTCTGCATCATGGACGAGAGATTTCGTAGGGATACAACCGCTGTTCAGGCAGGTTCCGCCGCAGTGGCTTTCTTCTATAACGGTCACCTGAAGTCCCTGACGTGCAGCGTAACTTGCCGTCTCGTAGCCACCGGGGCCGCTTCCGATGATGATCAGATCTGTTTTCGTCATCATAATCCTAATCGTTTAAGAACTATCTCATTCTGAATTAAATAAAACTTATCTTATAAAAAGAGAGAGTTGAGAATGAATCATGGTGACATGCCTGCCTGTTGAAGCGTAGCTCTCACCATGATCCATTCTCAACTCTCTGCTTTCCCTGTCAATACACAAGTTTGGGTTCTCGGGCTGCCTTCACATCATCGACGCGCCTGATCGGTGTGTTGTGGGGTGCGCTCTTCACGAGCTCCGGATCATCTTTGGCTTCTTGGGCTATCTGCCTCAATGTCTCGATGAAACCGTCGAGCGTCTCGAGATTCTCGTTCTCTACAGGTTCGATCATCATGGCCTCGTGGAAAAGTAGGGGGAAGTAGATCGTCGGCGCATGGTAACCGAAGTCGAGCAGACGCTTGGCTACGTCCATGGTGGTGACTCCTGTCGATTTGTCTTTCAGTCCGTCGAACACAAATTCGTGTTTGGTAAGGCCTGTGATGGGAAGCTCGAAGACATCCTTCAGACGCTCCTTGACATAAGTGGCATTGAGCGTTGCCAGCGGGCCTACCATACGGATATTCTCCCTGCCCAGGGTGTAGATATATGCCAGGGCACGCAATTCCACAATGAAATTGCCATGATAGGGATTCACTTTGGGAAAAAACTGCTGCAGTCCCTCGCGCACTCCCACCGGACCGGAACCTGGACCGCCACCTCCGTGAGGCGTGGAGAAGGTCTTGTGAAGGTTCAGGTGCAGCACGTCGAATCCCATGTCGCCAGGCCGGCAGATGCCGAGCAGCGGGTTGAAGTTGGCTCCATCATAATACATCAGTCCACCACACTCGTGCACCATCTCCACAATCTGGGTAATGTTGCTCTCGAAAATGCCGAGCGTATTGGGATTGGTCATCATCATGGCTGCCACCGTGTCATCGAGCTTGGTCTTCAGATCGTCAATATCTACGGTGCCGTCGGCAAGGCTTTTCACCTCCACCACGTCCAGACCGCATACGGCTGCCGATGCCGGATTGGTGCCATGGGCCGAGTCGGGGATAAGAACCTTGGTCCGTTTCACGTCTCCCTGGCTCTCGTGATAGGCACGAATGGTCATCAGTCCGGTCAGCTCGCCGTGTGCTCCGGCGCAGGGCAGCAGCGTGAAGTCGGCCATACCCGTGATGGCCGAGAGTGCCTTGCGGATAGCATGGCATGCCTTCTGATTACCCTTTACGGTGTTTTCAGGTTGCAGGGGGTGAATATTCTGAAAGCCTTTATCGGCTACAATCTCATCGTTGATCTTGGGATTATACTTCATGGTACATGACCCGAGCGGATACATGCCATTATCTACGCCGAAGTTGTTTCCGCTATGGTTGGTGTAATGACGAACGACGGTCATCTCGTCACACTCAGGAAGTTCTGGCTCCTGACTGCGGCGGGCCTCACTGGGGATCTCATGATGAGGAAATTTATTGTGGGGCAGGCTATAGCCTACACGGCCTTCCCTACTCAGCTCAAATATGAGATTACTATAAAAATGGTTATTCATAGTTGCATTCCTTTCTGTGTTAGTCATTTTTTTTAGCCAGAGACACGAGCAGGTCCATTTCTTCTTTGCTGCGTAGCTCTGTGACGGCCAGCATGAGCGTATCGTTTGCCACCTTCATGCCGCCCAGAATGCCGTTGTCCTGCCATGTCTGGAGGAGGGTGTCGAGGTTGCCGTCGTATCTCACACAAAACTCATTGACAAATTCCTTGCCGGGGAATGCTTCCTCGAAATGCCCCGTTGCAAGCAGTTCATCGTGCAGATAGTGAGCCCCGTCGCAGCCCATCTGGGTGGCCTCGCACAGCCCTTTCTTACCCATCAGTGCCATATAGATCGTCACCCACAGTGCCATCAGACTCTGATTGGAGCAGATGTTGGAGGTGGCTTTCTCACGGCGTATGTGCTGTTCGCGTGCCTGCATGGTCAGAACGAATACGCGTCTGCCGTCCTCGTCGCGGGTTTCGCCTACGATACGGCCCGGCATCTTGCGCATATGCTTCATCGTGGTGCACATATAACCGAGATACGGGCCGCCCCATGCCATCGGGAGGCCCAGGCTCTGCGCTTCACCCACGGCAACATCGGCACCCCATTCGCCCGGAGTACGGAGCACTGACAGGTAGGCAGCGTGTGCGTTGATGATGAAGAGGGCCTTATGGTTATGGCATGTATCGGCTACTCCCGTGAAGTCTTCAATGTTTCCATAGTAGTTGGGCTGCTGGGCGATGACACCGGCCACGCCACCTTTCTCAAGCAGGGCGGGCAGGGTGGTGAAGTCGGTCACACCTTCTTTCTGTGGAATACGTGCCAGCCTGATGCCGTGGAAATGAGCGTAGGTCTCCACAACCTCATAAACTTTCGGGTCTATCGTCTCCGAAACCAGAACGGTGTCACTCTTACGGACGCTCGCCAGAGCCATCATGGCAGCCTCGGCGGTCGCTGTGGCACCGTCATACATCGACGCATTCGACACCTCCATACCTGTGAGGCGTGCCATCATCGTCTGATATTCGTAAATATAGTGGAGTGTACCCTGAGAGATTTCGGCCTGATAGGGGGTGTAGCTCGTCAGAAACTCCTGACGAGACACCATCTGCGGGATTACGGCAGGTATGTAATGGTCGTAAACACCTGCACCGGCAAAGCAGGTAAGCTGTTTGTTTTCATTCGCCCAGTTACCGAATATCCGGCGTATTTCGGTCTCTGACATGGCTTCGGGAAGATCGTATTCGCCTTTGATCCTCACTTCCTGGGGAACATCGGCGTACATATCGTCCAAAGCGTTCATACCGATGACATCAAGCATGTGCCTGATATCATCGGGTGTATGTGGAAAATACTTAAACATAGACTTAAGGCTTTTCTTGTGCTCAGAATTGTTATTTGATCGAAGCAAGATACTCTTCCTCGCTCATCAGCTTATCCAACTCAGAAGGGTCAGTGAGCTTCACCTTCATGATCCAGTTGGCATTGGCGTCCTTATTGATGAGTTCGGGGTGATCTTCCAAAGCCTCATTGACCTCGACCACGATGCCACTTACCGGGGCAGTAAGGTCACTGGCAGCCTTCACGCTCTCTACGGCACCGAAGTCTTCACCGGCTTCTATCTCGTCATCCACCTCGGGCATATCTACATAAACGATATTTCCCAGTTCCTTCTGTGCATAGTCTGTGATGCCGACATATCCGAATTCGCCTTCTACGCGAACATATTCATGTGATTCACTAAAGTAAGTCATAATCTTTTGGGTTTTAATAGTTTTTATTTCTGTTTTAATTTAGTCACAGGTAAATGGTATGGGCAGAAGCATTATTTCTTGTAATGCTTTTCATAGAACTTCTTCTTCACGATCGTTCCGGTGAAAGTCTTCTTCCTGATCTGTACTTCCACACGGTCGTTCAGTTTCAGGCCGGCATCTACAAGTGCCACGGCGCAGCTCTTCTCCACGGAGATGAGGCGATAACCGGTGGTCACCTCGCCCACCTCCTTGCCGTCGACGAATACCTTATAGCCATGGCGCGGCACTACGCGGTCGTCCATCTCGATGCCGCGCAGACGCTTGGCGGGACCTTCGCTCTTCTGCCGTGCAAGAGCCTCCTTACCGATAAACTCAGGCTTGTCAAACTTGACAAACATGCTCAGTCCTGCCATAACGGGAGTGATCTCGCTGGAGAGCTCATCGCCATAGAGGGGCAATCCCACCTCGAAGCGCAGGGTATCGCGGCAGCCCAGCCCGCAGGGCACACAGCGCTTGCTGGCCAACAGCCTCTCCCATGCCTCGATGACATACTCCTTCGGGCCATAGATCTCGAACCCGTCCTCGCCGGTATAGCCTGTGCGGCTGACTACAAGCTCGCCACGATCGGCCTGAATGTATTTGGCGGTATAGAATGCCAGATCCCTGCATGCCAAGCCCAGGACTTCCTCGCATACAGCCTCGGCCTCCGGACCCTGCACGGCCAGTTGGCTGTAACGGTCTGATGCGTGATCCAGTTTGATATTGAAATCTTCCTTATGCTCGTCCAGCCAGGCCACGTCCTTATCTATGTTGGCCGCGTTATAAACGAGGAAGAATTTTTCTTCGCCCATCTTATAAATCAGGAGATCATCTACCGTGCCACCGTCAGGATAGCACATCATACCATAAAACACTTGTCCCAGCGGAGCCCCGGTCACGTCATTGGTGAAGATGTGATTGACGAATCGCTCGGCGTCGGGGCCATATACGTACGATTCTCCCATGTGGGATACATCAAATACGCCGCAGTGATTTCTCACCGCATGGTGCTCGTCGATGATGGAAGTGTACTGAATGGGCATGTCAAAACCGCCAAAAGGCTGCATGAGTGCACCGAGGGCAACATGATGATCGTGGAGACATGTTTGTTTATTCATAGACATTGTGTTGTTAGGTTATCCCATCTCTGTCGGTCCCTGAAGGGAAACAGAGCAGGAAGGGTCATGTAGATTTGTATGTTGCAAACTTAATTAAAAAAATGATACGTTGCAAGTTTTATGAAAGAAAATAAGTTTTGGGGAAGATAAAAATAAACAGCCCCGAATCCTCTGAGGGAATTCGGGGCTGAAAGCGTTGTTCCTGTTTTCATTTTTCTAACAGGATTTATATGTCTCGACGTATTGTTCGAGATGCTTCATGATGCGAAGTCCTGTCCTCAATGTTTCCGACCGTATTCCTCGGGCACCTTCCTTTTCACGATAAAGGTGATGGCGATTGTGGCAAGACAGCACGCCATGACCATCCAGAAGAAGCCCTGATAGCCCATGATCTCCTGCAGATAACCGGCCATCATACCCGGAATCATCATGCTCAGAGCCATGAAGGCGGTGCAGATGGCATAGTGGGCGGTGACAAATTCGCCCTCGGCAAAATACATCATGTAGAGCATGTAGGCCGTGAATCCAAATCCATAACCGAACTGTTCGATAGCGACACAGATGCTGATGACAAGGATACTCGTGGGGTGGGCTACGCTGAGGTAGACAAAGGTGGCACAGGGCAGCGTCATGCAGGCTGCCATAGGCCATAGTGCTCTCTTCAGTCCCCATCTCGATGCTGCGATGCCACCGATGATTCCACCGATGGTAAGGGCCAGAACGCCGATGGTTCCATAGACAATTCCTACCTCATCGGTCTCCAGTGCCAGTCCTCCCTTGTCGGTGGGATCGAGCAAAAAGGGATTGACCATCTTCAGAAGGAACGCTTCGGGAAGACGATAGAGCAGCATGAAGATGATGGCCAGCCATACGCCCGGCTTCCTGAAGTAGGTGGCAAAGGTACGGGCGAACTCGCGCATCACGTCGCCGGCACGATGGGTTGCTGACTCGTCGAGGTGTGAATGGTCTGTCTTGGGGTGCGGCAGGGCAAAGGTGTGGTAGAGCGAAAGCACGGTAAACATGGCGGCGGTGATACCCATTGTGACCTGCCATGCCATCGGAATGTTGCCGCTGCTCTTCTCCAGGAGTCCGGCGATATATACCAGAACTCCCTGCCCGAAGATACTACTCAGGCGATAGAAGGTACTGCGAATGCCGACGAAGAAGCTCTGTTCTTCCTGCGTGGCAGCCAGCATATAAAACCCGTCGGCGGCGATGTCGTGTGTGGCCGAGGCAAAAGCCGTGATGACAAAGAGAAGCAGGGTGACGGTGAACAGGCTTACCGGCGTACCCTTGGCGGCGATGACCGACGCATCGGGGTGGGGAATGGTCAGGGTAAGCAGGACGAAAGCAGCACTCATCAGAAGTTGCATGGCGACGATCCACCACCGCTTGGTGCGAATGATGTCCACAAACGGACTCCATAGGGGCTTGATGGTCCACGGCAGATAGAGCAGCGAGGTGAAGAGAGCCATCTCTCCATTGGGCACGCCCATCTTGGTAAACATCGTTACGGAGATGTTGTTGACGATGAAATAGGGGATTCCCTCGGCAAAATAAAGCGTGGGAATCCACCACCAGAGTTTACGGTTCATAACTGATATGTTACGGGGCTAATCGGGCTGTCCGGGCTATCAGGACTGTCGGGACAATCGGCTTTCTTCGACAGTTCTGATGGTTCCGGCTGTTAATGCTTGTTCATCGCCATGCGGGCCATGAGCTCCCATGTGCGGATACGATCCTTATAGAGGTTGTTGCGGTTCTCCTTCTCGATGCTGAGGTCGCCGTCGGAGTTGTCGTCCCAGCGTCTGCAGTTGTACACCACGTCGTACAGTCGGCCTATGCGGTAGCGTCGGCTGATGGCCAGTCCGAGCGCATAGTCCTCACCATAGTTCACGTTAGGCAGGTTGATGCTGCGCACTACGGGGGTGTAGAAGGCCCTCGGGGCACCGAGACCGTTGATGCGCAGGGCATTGTTTCGACCGTTGTCGGGGGTCCATTCCTTATGCTCTATCTTGCCGGGAGGGAGTATATTGAGGTCGATGTCGGTCAGCATGTAAGCCCCAATGACCATGGCGCACTGCTGCTGACGGAAGGCATCCACCATCTTCTGCAGGGTATCGGTACCTGAATAGACGTCATCGGAGTCGAGCTGCACGATGAATCGTCCGCACTGTGGGTGGTGGGCCGCCATATTCCAGCTGCCCCCCACGCCGATATCGTTACGGTCAGGGACGATGTGGACGATGCGGGGATCGTCCTTATATTCGTCGATGGCCTCCGTGGTACCGTCGGTAGAGTGGCATTCGGGACCGTTCTCCACGATAAACACATTATATTGAAAGGTAGTCTGCTGGCTCAATGCCGAGTTGATGGCATCACGAATGGTCTTGATCCGGTTGCGTACCGGAATCATGATCGAAGCCTCTACGGGGAACTCTCCGGCGCTGATGTCCACGCGGTCGTCCCACGGAGCGATGTATCCGCCTATCTCCTTGAGATGCTCGGTGCAGGCTTTTTCCATCTCGATCTGCGCCTCACGGTTGCGCGGATCTACATAGTCGAACAGCTTTTCACCGGTCTTGCGCGTGTCGAGCTCCACTTCAGAGTAAAGGCATTCGTTGACATGCTCTATGCGATAGTGCTGCGACAGTTTCAGACGGAGGTCGTACAGTCCGGCGGCATTGTAGTCCTGCTTCATTCGAGAGGCAGCATCCTGCAGAGCATCAGTGCGAAAGAGCAGTACGCTTCCGAAGTCGAAGTCGTCGCGCAGCGATCCCATCTGGTAGTCGATGACCGGTGCTTCCGTGCGCTTTCCGTCAGCAGTCACGTTATAATGGTCGGCATAGAGCATGCCGGCACCGGTCGCCTCCATGATCTGCACCATGCGCTCCAGTGCGAGATACCCCATGCGGATATACTGGCTCTTGAGGAAGAACAGTACGTAGGGTGTCTTGGCCATTTCGGCTATGGTAGTCAGCGTCACTGTTTCACGCATCGATGATTCCACGATGGTGATGTCGTTCACGATGTCGAGCGCATCGAGTGCCTGCACGTTGCGGTCGGTCTCTTCTTCGATACCCAGTGGCACGAAGCAGTCTATCATCTTTTCCATTGTATTCTTGTTTTTAGGATTTATCACGATTCTTGTCGATATAGGTACATCAGAGGTCGTCGAAGTTCACCGGAACCTCTACGGGCGTGATCTTCACACGCCTGGCTGCCCATTTGGCTGCCTTCTGTTCCGACTTGGCCGACAACTTACCTGTGAGATACTTCTCGATGATGAGCGAGGCCAGGGGTGCAGCGAGGTCGGCTCCGAAACCGCCGTTCTCCACATAGATGCTTACGGCTATCCTGGGCTTTTCCATGGGTGCGAAGGCCATGAAGATGGAATGGTCGTCGCCCTTGTTCTCTGCCGTGCCCGTCTTTCCGCATATCTTGTAGGCCGGCGTGTTGATGCTGGCCGCCGTGCCACGCGTTACACAGGCGCGCATTCCCCTCACCACGATGTCTATAGCCTCAGGTTTGGCCATGCTGTGATGCTTGACGGTATAGGTGGAGTCCAGCGGATGCTCGCGGGTTCCCTCGTGAATGTGCGGGGTGATGTAGTATCCCCGGTTGGCCACTATGGCGGCAAGGTTGCAGAGTTGCAGCGGGGTGGTGGTGATTTCTCCCTGTCCCATGCCCACCCACATGACCGTGGTGCCGTTCCATACGCGCTGCCTGTTGTAGAGCATGGCAGAGTCGGGCACAGTGCCCCCGACCTCCCCGGGCAGGTCTATGCCCAGCGGGCGCCCCAGGCCGAAGCTGTGCATGTAGTCTGCCCAGCGGTTGATGGCACGTGAGGCGGTGGGATAGGCCTGCCGATTATCTATCATCTCCTGGAAGGCCTTGCAAAAATAGGAGTTGCACGACTGTCCGATGGCCTGCACGAGGGCAAGTGGAGATGGGTGGGGGTGGCACCCGATGTGTACCTTGTCATAGTAGAAGCCCTTACGACAGGGGTAGGTGCGCGATTCCTCCAGCGTACCTTCGGAGACCATCTCCAGTGTCTGGGCCACCTTGAAGGTCGATCCGGGCGAATATGACATTCCTATCACGCGGTTCACACCGTCGTCTACCTTGTCGTGGCTGACGAGTGCAAGCACGCGCCCCGTCGATGGCTCGATGGCCACGATGCTGCCCTGTTTGCCCTGCAGCAGCCGTTCGGCGAGTTTCTGCAGCTGCGTGTCGATGGTGAGCTTACCGTCGGTAGGCAGTTGCTGGGCACGCGCCGCGAGTGCTGTCACCAGCATGACGCATGCCAAGATATATCTGGATAAGAGATGTTGCATGATGCTATGTAATGAATAATACGGCTGCAAAGGTACAACATTTCTTTAATAATATAGAATCAGGGAGTATAATGTCGTTTTAAGCAAATCGTATTTCTCATGTCATACCCTGCTTTTTTATCATTGTTGAGAAGGTGAATACAACAAAAGAGTGAAATTATTCCAATTTAATTATACACTGTATAAATTACAATTTCTATCGAAGAAAAAACTTAAAATAGTTGGGCGGTATGGATATAATGCCTATCTTTGCGACATCAAATGTAGAACGAGACTAAAAGTAAACATATCTTTTAATACTAAAACATTATGAAGAAGAAATTTATCTGTACCGTATGTGGTTACATGTATGAAGGAAATGAAGCACCTGCAGAGTGCCCCGTATGCCATGCTAAGGCTGACAAGTTCCAGGAGTTTGACGCTGCTGCACTGAAAGGCACCAAGACTGAGGCTAACCTCGCTGTAGCTTTTGCAGGCGAGAGCCAGGCACACACCAAGTACGAGTACTATGCTTCTAAGGCTAAAAAGGAAGGTTATGAGCAGATTGCTGCCCTGTTCCTCGAGACTTCACTGAACGAGAAAGAGCATGCTAAGCTGTGGTTCAAGTTCCTGCACGACGGTGAGGTTCCTACAACCGCTACCAACCTGTTAGATGCTGCTAATGGTGAGAACTATGAGTGGACTGACATGTACGCAGGTATGGCTAAGACCGCAGAGGAAGAGGGCTTCAAGGGCATCGCTGCCAAGTTTAAGAAGGTGGCTGCTATCGAGAAGCGTCACGAGGCCCGCTATCGTAAGCTGCTGAAGAACGTAGAGGACAAGGTGGTGTTCTCCAGCGACGGCGACGCTATCTGGAAGTGCCGTAACTGCGGCCATATCGTAGTAGGTAAGTACGCTCCCGAGGTTTGCCCCTGCTGCGATCATCCTAAGAGCTTCTTCGAGCTGCACGTAGATAATTTCTAAAGATCAGCCCGGGGCCGTGCCGTGAGCATGGCACGCACGAGTTATAGTTATGGCGGGAACTTCATCTGAGGTTTCCGCCATTTTGTTTATTGAGACAATGGATCTACGCAAGGCTCATGATCCTCTGTCCCGACACATTTACACCGATGAAGATAGCCATTATAGGGGGTGGTGCAGCTGGCTTTATGGCTGCCATTGCCGCAAAGGAAAACCGTCTCGAAGCCGATGTGTACATCATAGAGCAGGCGCGCAAGGTGCTTGCCAAAGTGGCCGTTACGGGTGGCGGGCGCTGTAACGTCACCAACTCGTTTCGTCAGATCTCTGACCTGCGGCAGGCTTATCCCCGCGGGCACAGACTGATGAAACGCCTGTTTTCCCAGTTCGATTATCGTGACACTTACCGATGGTTCGAAAGTCACGGCGTACCACTCACGACACAGACCGACGACTGTGTGTTCCCCGTTTCGCAGGATGCCCAGAGCATCGTGGGATGCCTTGTGAACGAAGCGCAGCGCCGGCTGGGAGCGAAGGTGCTGACAGGCTACAGAGTGGAACGCATAGTCCGTACCAATGAAGGCTTCGTGCTGCATGCCGCCGGTCATGACCCGATGTCGTTCGACCGTGTGGCGGTTACCACGGGAGGCATGCCGCACAGGGAGAATTTCTTGGCTCTCGACGATCTGGGACATACCACGGAACGGCCCATACCGGCTCTTTTCACCTTCACCATTGCAGATGCCTCGCTCACTTCGCTCATGGGCACCGTGGTCAACGAGGCAGTGGTGTCCATACCTAAGACCAAGCTGCGGGCAGAAGGGCCGCTTCTCATCACCCATTGGGGCATGAGCGGCCCGGCCATACTGAAACTTTCATCACATGCAGCCCGCTATCTGCATGAGCATGAATATGTTGTGCCGCTCTCGGTGGCGTGGGCCGGCCATACCAACACCATGCAGGTGGCAGAGATGCTGACGGAGATGAGCATGCAGAACAGCAGGAAACAGGTGGTGAGCACACGGCCCTTCGGATTGCCCACGCGACTATGGCAATATCTGCTTGGCAAAGTGGGACTGCCCGAGGAGCGCAGGTGGGCCGAGACGGGACAGCGAACGGTCAACCGTCTGGCCGAGATACTTACCAATGATTCCTATCTTATCGAGGGCAAAGGCTCGTATCGCGAGGAGTTTGTGACCTGCGGGGGTGTACGGCTGAATGAGGTTGACGGCAACACGCTGGAGAGCAGGCAGGTGCCTCATCTCTATTTTGCAGGCGAGGTGCTCGACATTGACGCTATCACCGGGGGCTTTAACCTGCAGGCTGCGTGGACCACAGGCACGGTTGTAGGCCGGCATATCGTGGAATAAGCCCCTTCCGACCTCCCCAAAAGGAGAGGAGAAACAACGCGTTAGCCAATCTGTGAAATCTGCGAAATCTGTGGTTCGAGTCTCCGCGTTAGCCTTAATCTGGTAAATCTGACAAATCTGTAGCGTGATCTGTTCGCAGGGATTCGTGTCTATTCGGGTCATTCGTGGTTAAGAAAAGCTCCTGCATCAGTTTTATTCTGCGTTAAAAAATTAATTCCGCCAACGGGTTATCTCAATATAAATGGGTAACTTTGCATACCGTAATCATAGCAACATCATAGAGCAATGAATAATCCCAGCTCCGATTTTGAGAGTCTGTTTCGTGTCAATCTCTCCACTTATCTTCAGTCTCAAGGTGAGGTAGACGACCGTCTGCCTGATGCTCCCGACATAGAGAGCCTATGGCCCAAGGTGGGCGAAGCCTATATGCCCGACGGCATGCGCGAGTTTGCGCAGTACCCCACGGTGGCATTGGGCTGGATCATGTATGTGGGAATGGCCGTGGCCAAATATTGGGACGAGGACTGGGAACTCTATTCCAAGGTAGAGGACCTCTATACCTATCTGCGCGACCGCATAGATTTCGATCACCTCGACGACTATGTGCGCCATGAGGTGCTGCTGCTCGATGAGGCCGGTGCCGACCGGCTGGAGAAGATTGTCTCTGAATGTGCCGGACGGTTGTTGAGCCAGATTCGCCACATGGACATCGAACCCGGATCGGAGAAGGCCTTCCGTGCCTTCATCGCTGCACTGCATCAGATGTACCTCATGGGTGCTGCCATTCAGCTACGGCGCATGGGGTATCACATGACGAAGCTGGGATAAGGGTCAGACATCATTCAAATCAGCACTCTTAACTCCTAACTTCTAACTCCTAATTCCTAACTCAAATATTTATGATCAAGGATTTTCTTATTGTAGGTTTTGGCAGTTTCTTCGGTGGCGGGCTCCGCTTCCTCGTATCAAAGGGTATGGCAGCCGTGTTGACGACGCCGTTTCCCTTGGGCACATTTACGGTCAATGTGTTAGGTTGCCTGCTCATCGGCTTCTTCTCCTCGCTGCCCACAACGGGCAGCTGGATGTCGCCGTCGTCCAAACTCCTGCTTACCACCGGGTTTTGTGGCGGTTTCACCACCTTCTCCACCTTCATGGGCGAGAACTCCTCCCTCATGAGAGGCGATCATTTCGCCACCATGATGCTCTATCTTTTCGGTAGTCTGGCCATAGGATTGCTGGCCGTGCTGGCCGGCCATGCTCTGGGTAAGCTCATGGGGTAGAAGCTATGTCTTGCTGACTGGCCAGGCCTTCGTTTCTCGTTTGAGAAACAACCCTTATCAATTCAGAAATTAGCCACTTTGCGTTTAGGTAGGATTGATGGTGCGATTAATACTTATTCGCATTACGATAAATACTTATTCGCAACGCGATAAATACTTATTCGCAACGCCGATAAGTATTAAACGCAAAAGCACCATCAGCATGACGCCAAACCGATACATTCTGCCTGCGACAGACCTATACACCTGTTTTCATCTGCCGCGTGCTTTTCCTGATATGGTGCATTCGTTTTTCTAATCCTCTGCATGCACTTTCTTACATTTCCCGCTGAACTTTTCGACATCTATCCTGATGATCTCCGTGCGGTGAAAACTTTTGTGAGCATATTTGTCGCCGATCTCCTTGAAGTCGGGCGACAGCTTATCGATGAGCAGATGGAGGGCGCGCATGCGCTCCTCCTCGTCGAGGTGGGTGTGTGCCTGTCCGAAGAAGATAGCACTCTCATACTCGGTAGTGAAGTTGCGGGGGAGCAGATGCACGTGGCCTACGAGCGTGAGCGTCACATTAGGATTCTCCTCTATGGCGCGCAGCTTTCTGCCTTCGGGTGCGCAGTGGATATAGATGCTGTGGTCTCCGTCCCACACATAGTTGATGGGTATGCCGTAGCCTCCCTGCTCTGACACCATACTTAGCACCCCGTACTCACAGGTGCGCAGGAGCTCGATGGCTCGTTCCTCGGCCATCAGCCGGTCCTGACGACGTACATCATGATTTACATATTCCATAATTCGACCTTCTGTTTCTGATTTTATGTTCGAATAAGAAACGCGAGAGATGGCAGACTTATTGCCTCCAAATCAGATTTTGTTACCCTGCGGTCAGGAAAAACACTCCGTGGACTCACTTTGTTTCTGCGATTAACGAAGTCACTTTGTCGTTAAAATCTCCCTTGTATGCAATCTTTTTGCTATCTTTGCAGCCATTATGGAACTGAATCTTCTTACGGCCGATGAGGCCGCCAGGCTCGATGGGCTGATTGCTGCATCAGAGCATATTGTGATCACCGGTCATTCGCGTCCCGACGGCGACGCGCTGGGAGCGTGTCTGGCTTGGGCGGAGTATCTCCGCGTGCACTATGGCAAGTTGCCGGCAGTAGTGATGCCCAATGGTTTCCCCGACTTTCTGCAGTGGCTGCCACTGAGCGAGCAGATCATACGCTACGACAAGCACCCCGAGGAGGTGAAGAAACTCTTCGGCGATGCCCAGCTGGTGTTCTGCATCGACTACAATGCGTTGAGCAGGGTAGAGGCCATGGAGGAGGTACTGGCGGGCTGCAAGGCAGAGCGCGTGATGCTCGACCATCACCTGAACCCCACCATTGACACTATCCTTACCGTGTCTCACCCCGAGCTGTGCTCCTCATCGGAAGTGGTCTTCAGAGTGATATGGCAGTTGGGCGGCTTCGAAGAGCTGGGCAAGAAGTTTGCCGTGCCCCTCTACTGTGGTATGATGACCGATACCGGCGGCTTTACCTTCAACTCCATTCGTCCCGAAATCTACTTCATCATCTGCCAGTTGCTCACAAAGCATATCGACAAAGATAAAATTTATCGAAACGTATATAACAACTACAGCCAGTGGGCCATACGTCTCCGCGGTTACCTCATGTCGCAGAAACTCAACGTCTTCGAAGATCTGCATGCGTCGTACTTCACCATCACGCGCGAGAACATGCGCGATTTCCATTTTGTACGCGGTGATGCTGAGGGACTTGTCAATGAGCCTTTGCGTATAAAAGGCATGAAGGTGTCGGTGTCGCTGCGCGAAGACGACCGTATAGACAACAAGATATGGCTCAGTCTTCGATCGGTAGATAACTTCTCCGTGGAGGAGATGGCGCAGCGGTTCTTCAACGGCGGTGGACATTTCAATGCCAGCGGCGGACAGCTCGACTGTTCGATGGCCGAGGCAGAGAAGATCGTGCGCGAGGCCTTCAAGTATTATGCCGATCAGCTCAAGAGTTAGGAGTGAGGAATTTTGAGTTAGGAGTTAGGAGTTAGGAGTGTTGAGTTAGAAGTTAGGAGTTAGGAGTGATGAGTTGGGAGTAAGGAGTATTGAATTAAGAGTTAGGAGTGTTGAGTTGGGATTTTTTTCTTTTTTTAATTAAGATTCTTACAACCTCTCTATGCTTTTTTATTACCTTTGCAAAGAATAGGCCGTGCCTCAGTTCGGATAAACGGCCGATACGAGGGTGAACTGAGCCCTACGGACGAATAAAATAGATAAATAACTATAGAATAAGATAATGAGAAAATTGTCCTATCTGCTGCTGTTCTTCATGGGAATGAGTCTGCTTGCAGCTTGTAACCATCAGGAGACATATGCCGACCAGAAAGACCACGAGCGTGAGGTGGTGAACAAATATCTGCGCGACTCTGCCGTCAATGTCATCTCGGAAGATCAATTTGCCGCACAGAACTATACCACTGACGTATCGAAGAATCAGTTTGTACTCTTTGCCTCTAACGGTGTCTATATGCAGATCGTGCGTAAGGGCTGTGGAGAAAAGATCAAAGATGGCGAGCAGGTTACCGTGCTCTGCCGTTATACGGAGCGCAACTTATCGAACGACACGGTAGAGGTTTCTACCCTGTCGCAACTTTTGGCACCCTATATCGACAAAATTTCGGTAAGCAACAATTCGGGAACGTTCTCAGGTTCCTTCACATCGTACGGAGAGAGCACGCTCATGCAGGTGCATCAGCTATCATCTACCTCGCTGCCACAGGGCTGGCTGGTTCCCCTGACGTTCATCAACGTGGGACGGCCGGCTAACGATGGCGATGAAGTGGCTAAGGTTCGTCTCATCGTACCCCACGATGTGGGCCATCAGAACGCTACCGCCACCGTGACACCTTATTTATATGACATCACGTACCAGCGTGGCAGATAGAGGGTGAAGCATTGATATTAGAAAGATATAATAAGGTAAGTTATGACGTTAATTAAATCTATTTCGGGTATCCGCGGTACAATCGGTGGCGCGGCGGGCGATACACTCAACCCGCTTGACATCGTGAAGTTCACATCAGCCTATGCCACGTTTATCCGTCACAGCAGGAAGGCCGACAGCAATAAGATTGTGGTAGGGCGTGACGCGCGTATCTCGGGCGAGATGGTGAAGAACGTAGTGTGCGGCACGCTGATGGGTATGGGATATGATGTGATCAACATTGGTCTGGCCACAACCCCTACCACCGAGCTGGCAGTACGCATGAGCGGTGCCGAGGGTGGCATCATCATCACGGCAAGTCATAATCCACGTCATTGGAACGCCCTGAAACTGCTGAACCATGAAGGTGAGTTCCTGACGGCAGCCGACGGCAACGAGGTGCTGGACATTGCCGACAAGCAGGACTTCGAGTATGCCGACGTAGATCATCTCGGCCAGTATATCGAGGACGACAGTTACGACCAGCGTCATATCGACTCCGTTCTTGCGCTCGACCTTGTAGATGTGGAGAGCATCAGGAAGGCCCACTTCAAGGTCGTGGTAGATACGATCAACTCGGTTGGTGGCGTGATCCTGCCCGGACTTTTCAAGGCTCTCGGCGTGGAAGCCACTTTCCTCAATGGCACAGCCAATGGTGATTTTGCCCATAATCCTGAGCCCATTGAGAAAAATCTGGGTGGAATCATGGACGCATGCAAGAGCGGAAAGTATGACCTTGGCATCGTGGTGGATCCTGATGTAGATCGTCTGGCCTTCATTCAGGAAGATGGTAAGATGTACGGTGAGGAATATACGCTCGTCACCGTGGCCGATTACATTCTCGATCATGTAAAGGGAGCTACTGTAAGCAACCTGAGTTCCACACGTGCACTGCGCGATGTGACCGAGCGTCATGGCTGCACCTATTATGCCTCGGCAGTGGGAGAGGTGAATGTTACCACCAAGATGAAGGAGGTAGGAGCCGTGATCGGTGGCGAAGGCAATGGCGGAGTGATCTATCCTGAGAGCCACTACGGTCGCGATGCACTGGTGGGTATCGGCCTCTTCCTGAGTTCTATGGCTCAGAAAAACCTTAAAGCCAGTCAGCTGCGCGCCACTTTCCCCGAGTATCATATTGCAAAGAACCGCATCGACCTGACTCCTTCGACCGATGTAGACGCTATCCTGGTGAAGGTAAAGGAGATGTATGGCAGGCAGGAAAATGTAAAGGTGACCGACATCGACGGCGTAAAGCTCGACTTCCCTGATAAGTGGGTGCACCTGCGCAAGTCGAATACTGAGCCCATCATACGTGTCTACAGTGAAGCTTCGACCATGGAAGAGGCCGACAAGCTGGGCAAGATGCTGATGCAGGTGGTCTACGACATGCAGTAAAAGAGCATCAGTAAAGTCTCTATTCATATTAAATAAAGCCATATCCTGTCTTACTTTATAGACGGGATATGGCTTTTTTGTCATTTGAAGATTTTATACATTTGTGATGAAACCTATAGGGTAGATAAATTCTAAATAATTTTTTCTTGCAAAAATCCATGATGTTTTATCAAAAATTTGGGGTTCGGGCTGCGTAAACTTTATTTAATTTGTACCGCTAAACAATCTAATCTAAAACTATTATGATGAGTACAAAAACAAAACTACTGATGGGAATAGCCTTAAAATCGCTATTATGCTTTATTTTGTTATTGACTTGTGTGACAGCTTCTGCTCAGTCGAGAGTTGCGGGCCATGTAACAGATGCATCAGGTGAGCCTATCATTGGGGCCAGCATTCTTCTGCAGGGCACATCTCTGGGTGGCGTGACCGATCTGGATGGAAATTTTTCTGTCGATGGCGTGCCGGCCGATGGTACTTTGGTGGTTTCATACGTGGGTTATATTACGCAGAGAATCAAGGTTGATGGTCGTGCTCAGCTGAACATCGTGCTGAAGGAAGACCAGAAGACAATCGATGAGGTGGTGGTCGTGGGTTATGGTACCATTACCAAGCGATCGGTATCTACCGCTATGTCTACGGTCAAGGGAAACAAGATTGCTGACATGCCTACATCTAATGTGGCGCAGAGCCTTGCGGGACTTTCAGCGGGTATTTATCTGCAGCAGACTGACGGTGCACCGGGTGCCGCACCCTCTATCCGTATTCGTGGTGCAGGTTCCATCAACAGTGGAAATGATCCTCTGTATGTAATTGATGGTTATCCCACGACAGACAGTGAACTTTTTACCAACTTGAATCCTAATGACATTGAGGATATTCAGATCTTGAAGGATGCAGCCTCCTCTGCCATCTATGGTTCAAAGGCCGGTAATGGAGTCATCATCGTTACGACGAAACATGGTCAGGCAGGGAAGCCTAAGATATCATTCTCTACGCAGCTGGGTGTCAGTCACGTTCAGAATAAGGTAAAAGTGCTGGGAGCCACAGACTATCTCGATATGGTTATTGAGGCCCGTACCAATAATGGAACCATCTCCAATTATCCAGAGCTAACTGAACTCAGAAACAGTGGTAACTACTGTGATACCGACTGGCAAGACGAAATTTTCAGAAACGCCCTGAATTTCCGGGCTAACGCCAGTGTCAGTGGAGGAACAGACAAGATACATTATAACTTTTCTGCAAACTATCAGAACGAAAACGGAATCCTGCTCAATTCCTACTATCGTAAGATCTCGGTTACCGGCGGATTCGATGTTGCCCTCAGCAACAAGGTAAAGCTGGGATTCTCATTTGCTCCAACACTGAACAAGAGACGCAGCCAGGATCCATCGGGTGGTAATACTGATGCCGTGAGGGGTATTGTGGCTAAGGCTTTGACCTACGCTCCTATCCTTCCTGTGTATCAGCCTAATGGCGATTACACTCAGGTGTATCAGCATTATTCCGGTCTGAACGGCACACCTAAGTATGGGTTGAACCAGCAGATCCACAATCCGGTGGCCGACCTGCTCGAAAATGATAACGACCGTCTTGCCCTACGTACTACGACGAATGCCTATATCGCCTATACTCCGATAAAGAATCTTACCCTGCGTACCTCGGTAGATTTTAATACTTACTCCGTACGGCAGGACTATTATCAGTCGGCCTATCTGCTGGGAGCCGACCGTACCGGTAATAAGTCGAATCCTAACCTGAGTGCTATAGATGCCTATCGTGTAGCAGGATTTGGCTATAATGTTTACTGGTCGTCTACAGCCAGCTATCTTTGGGATATCCGCGATATTCATCATTTCAATGCAGTCGTGGGCTATGATCTGGAATATCATAGTCGTTTCAACGTACGTCAGGACGATCGTACCGACGCAGACAACCCCATTGCCTACAATAATACGGCAATCACCAATGTCAACGGTGCCATTTTGTGGGACGGATCATCTAACAACACTTCTTATGCTTTCGATGGTCTCTTTGGTCGTCTGGTTTATGACTATGCCAGCCGTTATGTTCTTTCGGGCTCTCTGCGTCGCGACCGCTCCAGCAAATTCGGTCCAGACAATCGCGCAGGCTGGTTTTATTCAGGCTCAGCGGCATGGAATATCACAGAAGAAAACTTCATGAAGCATCTGAAATGGCTTAGCATTGCTAAGATCAGAGCAAGCTACGGTGTTACCGGAAACGATCAGGTGAGCAGTAACTATGGTTGGGTATCGTCAATCAGTTCGGACCATTATGTGATATTTGGCAACACCTCAACAACTTCTTACTATCCCAGTGGATATTCTAACAGGCAATTAGGCTGGGAGAAGAATAAGCAGTGGGATCTCGGATTGGACTTCGGCTTCCTTGGTAAATATAATCTTACCATAGATTTATATAATCGCACCAGCGACATCGTGATGCCTGCCAACATTCCAGACTTCAATGGTATATCGGGAACAATCAGCATGAACTCTGGCCAGATCAGGAACCGCGGCGTCGAAGTACAGATTACAGCCCCTGTCTTTACCGGTGCCTTCAAGTGGCAGACTACGGTCAACTGGTCGCTGAACCGTAATAAGATTCTCTCGTTGGCTAATAACCAGAGTCAGCTGGCCAACGGCAGTGCCGGAACTAAGTGGAGCAATGTTATCCGCAACTATGTGGGACGGCCCATGGGTGACATCTATCTGTATAAAGTCATCGGCACGTTCAATACGGCCGAGGACGTTGCAGGCAAGGCAAAATACGGAACAGAGGCTATCGGTGACTTGATGTATGAGGATGTCGACGAGAACGGTATCATCAATTCAAACGACATGCAGCGGGTGGGCAATTATCAGCCTAACTACACCTTCGGCTGGAATAACACGATGAGTTTCCATAATTTCGATTTCTCGTTTACTATTGACGGACAGCAGGGTGGTAAGGTTGTCTGGGCTGCAGCGCGTGCCTTCACGTTGAATCGCTATGACGATAACGTAATTGAAGAGTCAGGACTTGGCAGATGGAAGTCGGACAGTGATCATGGTAACGGTTTGTCTCACAGGGCAGGCACCAACAACCTAGGTGCAAACATCGTGTCGTCAACGCGTTATCTTTACAGCGCAAGCTTTATCCGTATCCGCAATATCGCCTTAGGCTATACTCTGCCCAAATCGTGGTGTAGCCATATCGGTATTCAGTCTCTGCGTATGAGCGTGAACGTACAGAACCTCGCGACGTTCGATAATTACCCAGGTTATTCGGTAGAGACCAACTATAATGGCAACTCGGCCATTAATAACGGAGTGGACTTCGGTGGTTATCCTATCTCCCGTACTATTACCTTTGGACTGAATGTTAACTTCTAAAAACTCGATATATATGAAATCTAATTATAAAATTGGCTTCATTTCCCTTCTGTCACTGATGGGGATATGCGTTTCGTGTAAGGATTCTTTCTTTGATAAATACCCGACAGATTCCATGCAGATGGAAACTTATATGAAGAATGATGCAGAGGTAAAGACGATCCTGCTGGATAGCTACTATTATCTGCGCGATATATCTACAAACCTGATCATGCTCAACAGTCTGGCTACTGATGAGGCCTACAACTTTAAGAGCAACAACACGACCGACTTCATAGAATTGAACGAATGTACGTGGGACGCTACGCTGGGTGTAACTGGCGAATTGTGGACATATCTTTACAATGTGGTGAATCGCTGCAATAATGTGCTGGAGCATGAGTCGACGTTATCTGACACGAACCGAAGCCAATTTGTCGGTGAGGCTTCGTTTCTGAGAGCATACGCTTACTTTAATCTGGTGAGACTCTTTGGCCCTGTACCCCTCTCAAAGGAGACGATAGCCGACTATAAGGCTCTTTACGGATACGATCGTAACGCTGTATCAGAGGTTTACGAACTGATCAACAGCGATCTTGACAAGGCCATCTCTGCTCTGCCCGAGAGCTATGCGGGGGCAGACATGCAGGGCCGTGCCACTAAGATTGCTGCTTACACCATGAAGGCTGAGGTTCTCATGACGCAGAAGAAATACGCAGATGCGCAGACGGCTCTGAATCAGGTGGTCAGCTACTCACAGGCTCAACCCGATAAGTTAGGCTTAGAGTCTGATGTTGCCAGAGTGTTCGATTCGAAGAATCCTATGGGCAAGGAGATCATCTTCGCTGCCCAGTACAACAACGGATCTACGGTGGTGACCAATTACCTGATGAGGCGTTGCATACCCAATGCCGTTCCTTCAAATCAGCCCAGCTATGTCTATGCAGATGGCACTAACTCTACCATTCTCTGCTCACAGGGCGTAAGCTGCCTGATGATGACGTGGGAGCTGCTGAATAAATATGAGGAAAATCCTGCAGATACTCGGTTGACCAAGTTGGTCTATACGGGTATTCATGATGATAACTCTAAATCAATGCAGACGGCGGAGGTCAAGGTCAACAAGGATAACTATGCCTATATTCCTGCAACGTTGAAGTATTATGACTTTGAAAATCAGGGACAGACTCAATGTTATAGCAGCAATGATAATATTATCTATCGCTATGCTGATGTCCTCCTGATGTATGCAGAATGCCTCAACAGACAGGGCAAGACGGCAGAAGCCCTGAAGTATATCAACATGGTACATGAACGTGCAGGTCTTCCTGCCCTCAACCTCACCAGCCAGGAGGCTATGGATCTGGCCATCGAGAACGAACGTAGTCTCGAACTCTGCTTCGAGGGACATCGTTGGTTCGATCTGCTCCGTACTGGCCGTCTGACTCCAGTGATGAAGGCTCATTTTGCACACCGCACTCCGGGACTGTCGGCCAGACTTCAGGCGGACGATAACGGCATGGTAGTAGAGGATCAGAACAGCGGCAAGGCTCAGTCGACAGCTAAATGGAAATGGGACGACAATGCCAAGGCTGAAGATATCCTGTTCCCGATACCTTATAGCCAGATCCAGCTGATGAGCAACTGGGTGCAGAATAAGGGATATTAAATAGAAACAGACAATATAATAAATAACATCATGCACTTAAGATTTGTTTTAAGCGGTGCCATTCTTGGTTCTGCCGTGCCCATGTCGGCACAGCAGAACCAGCTGAATACGGCAAAGGCTACGCCGGATCGACCGAACATTATTTTCATCTTGGCCGATGACATGGGATATGGCGACCTGCACTGCTATGGTAACAAGGAGATCAAGACTCCGAATATCGACAAGCTTGCTGCTACGGGCACGAGGTTTACGCAGTGTTATGCCGGCAGCGGCATATCGTCGCCATCGCGCTGCTCGCTGATGACGGGGCTTCATACGGGCCACAGTCGTATCAGGGATAACCAGTGCCCGGTGGGCGGAATCCGTGGACTGAAGATCACGCCCGACGGTGACTCCGTCTATAACCGTAGAGCCAACCTCCTGCCCGAAGACACTACACTGGCAACGGTCATAGGGTCAGCCGGGTATCGCAGCTGTCTGGTGAACAAGTGGCATCTGGACGGTTACGACCCGATGGCCGCTCCTCATCATCGGGGATTCGACGAGTTCTATGGGTGGACGATCTCGACGGCCGTCAGCAACGGCCCCTACTATTATTATCCCTCATACCGATTTCATGGTGACAGCCTGATACATATCGACGAGAATGCACGCGAGGCGCATGTGCGCCATAACACGGAGATCTCGACAGATGATGCCATAGCCTTCATCAACCGGGAGAAAGATCATCCCTTCTTTCTCTTTCTGGCCTACGATGCACCGCATGAACCCTATCACATAGATCAGACTCAATGGTACGACGAGAGGGGGGAGTGGACTCCGGACACGAAGCGTTATGCAGCGCTTGTCACTCACATGGACTACAATATCGGCCGTGTGATAGGTGCGCTGAACGCGCTCGGATTACGCGAGAATACGCTCATCATCTTTGCCAGCGACAATGGGGCTGCCGTCATGGCACCGTTGAAGGAGCTCAACTGCGGTGCAGGACTGCGCGGACACAAGGGACAGCTCTATGAAGGTGGCATCAGAGTTCCGCTCATAGTGAATCAGCCAGGCAGGGTTTCCGCGCGCGAGCTGAAGAATATCATCTATTTTCCTGACATGATGCCTACGCTTGCTGCGATCACGGGAAGCACCCGGGGACTGCCCCGGCATACCGATGGTATGGACGTGCATCAGCTTTTCTATGGCGGAAACGCAGATACCGACAGCCGGCTGCTCTACTGGGAATTTCCCGGCAAGCAGCGTGCGGCCCGTCGGGGTGACTGGAAGGCCGTTGCCGTAAAGCCTAATCAGCCCCTCGAACTGTACAATATCAAGGAGGACATGACCGAAAGCAACAATCTTGCTAATAAATATCCTAAGCTCGTGCGCCAGTTTGACAAGGAAATGAAGGCCCAGCACACGCCGTCTCCCTATTGGCCCCTGACAGGAGAATAGTTTATCCTTACGGGGACAACAACATAAGAAAGTCTTCGCCCGGTTTAATTGGGCGAAGACTTTTTATGTTTTTATAGGGTGGAATCGGATAAGGCCGGTAGAACTCCCTTTGTACGAGCATCGTCTGGGATCACCTGGCAAACAGTGTGATACGAATCATTTCCCACGGCATGACTCATCTACCCTTAACAGCATCCAAAGTGTCAGCAGACCTCTTCGGTGCTATTGATGGTAAACCAGTGGCCCTTAGCTTGGACAAACGGTCTGGCAGGTCTGTCTTTCGGCCACACTATATGAGAGGGGAGACTATCAGGTCCAACTCTATCACTGTGTTTTTCGCCAGAGATTCCCGATAAAGCTTCACCCCATCGGCTATCAAGATGGTGTATTTAGCCCTTACGGTCATGAAGAACAAGCAGTGATGATCCGCATTGCGCGATTTGCGGGACGAGCCCAAATGGTTTTTCGGAGCAATCGTGTGATGCGAATAATCACCCGACTGATAGGATATCCATAAAATCTAACGATAAACTTTTGATTTTTATAAATCATTTTATATATCTTTGTGTTCATAACATGACTTGGTGATGGCATTGGAATATAAGCACCGGATAGCAGACCGCCTGTTGGTAGATGAGCAGAAGGTGATGGAAACTGTACTGACAAAAGGACAAAAGGCTGCTTCACAATGATAAACGAACAGAAATCTGAGGCACGTAAAAACTTCCTTAGATGATAATTTCGCCTTTGGAAGGGTTCTGACAGGTGCAGACAGTCCAGCTCATAGACGAGCAGCGATGCCTATGTGGGGCTTCTTCGGGTGCTCGAGAGTATAAAATGATATATATAAAATAAACTGACCTTTACAAAGATTCTTGAAAAAAATACGCTTTATCAGTGCAGTCTTTTGGTATGGACGTACTCCTTATGAAAAATAAAAGGATTTATATTGTCCATCAATGATAGAGATAGAGGATTGCAAGCGAGGGGACAGAAAGGCCCTCGGGCAACTATATAGGCAATATGCCGGCAAACTTCTGAACGTGTGCCGGCATTACATCAAAGATGAAAGTGTTGCGGAGGACGTGCTCCACGACGCTTTCATCATTATCTTCACGTCCATCAAGGACCTGAAAGACACGTCCAGGCTCGAAGGTTGGCTGATTGCCATAGTAAGGAATCAGTGCCTGAAATATCTCCGAAGCATCGGGCAAAAAGAAGTTCCGTTGGAAAATATCACAGAGATTCTCTACTCTGACAGCCAGCCGGAACGAAAAGAGGTCGATTTGCAGACCTTGTTTGACGCCATCGATGCACTGCCCGAAAGGAGCAGGGAAGTTTTCAAGTTGTCGGTGTTAGACGGCTATTCGCATATAGAGATAGGCGAGAAGCTCGGCATAGCCCCGCACTCCTCATCTTCTCAGCTGTTCCGGGCTAAGATGCAATTACAGAAAATGCTGTATAAGCATTGGCCCCTCCTGCTCTTGCCCGTATTCCTGCCTGTACTGATTTATCTGTGGAGACGCGACAAAACTGGTGACGTGGCTGTAAACCAGCCTGAAACAGCTGTCACCCGCAGGACCAAAGCTAAGGCGAAACTCAAAGAGAACAGGTTGGAAAAGACAGAATACACAGGGACGCCGACAGTTACTTCAAACGAGATGAGCGTGTCGGTGCACGGGCAACCTGTCTCGGCAACGGCCGAGGCCATACTGCCAACGGACAGCACGCGGAAGGAAGAAGGGGAGACGGCTTACCAGCCGGATACGCTGTTGAGGCCACTGACACCAGACAGGGCCATCGGCGACACATTGTTCCGCGTGCCCCGCATTACTATAAGGCCGCTCGTGGCCCAGACCGAGAACAGGGCTTATAAGCCTAAGAATAAATATCCGTGGACATTCAACCTGGGGTATTCTTCCAATACTGGCGGAAACACATTCTCCGATCTTAACTATCTCTCCGTGATAGACTATGCCAACGGAGGGGCGGCCGCAAAGCTCCATACGTGGAACGACTATATAGACTATATGTCGAGGAACAGCATGCTGATGGACTCTGTGGAGAGAGCCAAGCTGAATTACATAGCTACGAACAACATGACCGAAGCCAGCAGCAGCGAGGGATTGGGCGAAAGGGCCACCCATCATCGCCCGTTGACCTTCAGCCTGTCGCTCAACAGACAGCTGAGTCCGCACTGGACCTTCGGAACAGGCATCTCCTACACGCGTCTGAAGTCGGAATTTGAGAGCCCATTCAGTGGTGCCTCGCTCAACAAGGTGCAGAAGATCGACTACATCGGCATACCGTTGCGGCTGACTTACCACATCTGGAACAAGGGCCGCTTCAGCGCCTATACCACGGGTGGCGTAACGTTTGAGATGCCCATACACAGCTCGCTCAACAGGCAATATATCGTTACGGCCGACTCCTCTTATACGCTTCGCGAAACGATCAGGCCGGGCTTCCAGTGGTCTGTCAGCATGGGACTGGGCGTGCAGTATCGTCTGTTCAAGCCCTTCAGCCTTTACGTGGAGCCCAACATGTTCTACTATTTCGGCAATGGCAGCGGGCTGGAGACTTACCGCACCGAGCACCCGTTCATGTTCACCGTGCCCTTCGGCCTGCGACTGACGTGGTAACACTGGCCGTATGGCCGGGGCTTCGGAGATAATGACCTATCCCTTTTGCCGGGTTAGAGGTGAGAGGCAGCGGTTAGGCGCATCATGGGGGATGATGAATGAGTCAAAATTATCGTACCTCTGCCTGCAGTCTTTTGGGCATAGATGCATCTTCTTTATAAAAATCACTTTTATAAGAAGCGTTTATGCAGAAAAGACATGCAAACAGAGAGATGTATTTTGAGGAGTCGGCAAAGACTTGCGGTAATTATTATATACCTTATATCGAAGGCCGAAAGCCTGTCACGTCCCCAATGAGCATCATGGAGATAGGATGTGGTGAAGGCGGAAACCTGATGCCCTTTGCCCTGCGGGGCTGTAAGGTCACAGGGATAGACGTTGCGGAAGGCAGGATCGGGCAGGCGCGCCATTTTTTCTCAGAGAGGGGACTGGCAGGATCCTTCATACATACGGATTTCATGGATATGGCGGTACCGGAAAATAATGATGAAAAGTTTGACGTTATCCTGCTGCATGACGTGATAGAGCATGTGCAGGACAAGCAGGGCTTTCTCGCTCATGCCACAGGTTTTATGAAACCCGGCGGTGTGCTGTTCGTCGCATTTCCTGCATGGCAGATGCCCTTCGGAGGTCATCAGCAGATCTGCCGGAGCAGGGTGTGGTCCAGAATGCCATTCTTACATCTGCTGCCTTCGGGTGTTTACCTCTTTGTCCTGAGGCACGTTGCCCATGAAAGTCAGGGGATTATAGACGAGTTGCATGGCATCAGGCACTGCAAAACCTCGATAGAGCTATTTGAACATACCGTCGGGCAACTCGACCTTAAAATAGCCAGTAGGGTCTTATGGCTCATCAACCCACACTACCAGCAGAAGTTTGGTCTTAGGCCGAGGCGACTGTCACGCGCGATATCAAGGATACCTTATGTCAGGAATTTCTTTTCCACGTCATGCTTCTATATCCTGACCCTTCCGGAAAGCCACTGAATGGATTCTATCCTTTTCGGTGTTTATGTGAGGACTATTATATAACCATCATTTAACTGCTTAGTTATGACAAACGGGAAAATGCTCAGACGTACGAACAACAGGAAGACACGGTCACTGCTGCTGATGCTCTTGGTGGCTGTTATCTCCGCGTCGTGTAACGGTCAGGACGACCTTACCCCGGACGATGCCATGAAGATGGCCCTCAGTGAGTTTCCTTATGTCGATTGCTCTACCTCGACACAGCCGCTCAGTGTGATTCTTGCAGCAAAGGTCTTGGGGGTGCCCTACAAATGGTATAAGAATGAGACCCTCACAAAAGTGTGGTATGTGTCTATCGACTGGGATAAGACCTCGTTTACCCAGATGCAGCGGGAGGAGCTGGAGGGCAAACTCAACTGCAGTACGACGCATGGGTCGTACACCAACCTGATAGACGGAAAGGTGGAGCTGATCATCGCTTCCCGGGATATTTCAAGAACCGAACAGAAATATGCTGATGGGAAAGGCGTGAAGCTGATAACCCGACCGGTAGGCAAAGATGGTTTTGTGTTTATCGTCAACAAGGCGAACCCCGTCAACTCGTTAACCACCCAGGACATACAGGATATTTATACGGGAACCAAAAGAAACTGGAAAGAGGTAGGTGGCAACGAGGGGACAATAGATCCATTTACCCGTAACGCCGACTCCGGAAGTCAGGAGAAGATGGAAACGATGGTGATGAAAGGGCTGAAGATGATCGACTGGCCCGAAATGGAAACAGAGACAATGGCAGGACCTTTCTACGTGGTGCGGTACGGCGTGAACGGCATAGCCTATACGCCATACTATTACTATAACATCATGACCCGTGACCAGGACTATGCCAAAGTTATTGCCATAGACGGAATTGCACCTGGCAAGGAAACGATCAATGACGGGAGCTATCCGTATGTATCAGAGATTTGCGCGTCTGTAAGGGCCGACATAGATAAAAGCTCCAAAGCCTATGAGCTGTTCGAGTACCTGACAAATCCTTCGGGACAGGCAGTAGTAGAGGAGAGCGGTTATGTACCCTTGAGGTCTTCAACCGGCATAAAGGAGCGTGTTTCCTCGGCAAAAAGCAAGATTCTGGGACGCTATTCCCTGAACGGAGTAAGGACTCCTGCTGGCTCTAAGGGTGTGATCATCGAGAAGCGGCTGGATAATGGAATAGTAAAATCGACCAAGTTTTTAAGGCGATAAAGTCATGAAAAAGGATTCTGTATTTCTCTCTGATATGCTTCGTAGGGCTGTCAGCATGTTCATCGGAGCATCTTACCCTCGATGCCACGAAGGTTTA
>LAHS01004647.1_pt1 | contig 31170 bp, 27 predicted proteins | sample 329651 | NCBI WGS metagenome assembly LAHS01 (sample SAMN03275699, study PRJNA271635) | activated sludge metagenome | isolation source: sample C-1 Sludge from hydrolytic chamber (first chamber) of Anaerobic... | reverse complement strand
CTGTGCGTTCAGAATTTCAGTCATGTCGTTATAATGCGGCAAAAATGCATACGTTCCTGCCGACGCAAGAAGCTCTATGTTACCCTTCTGAGCATAAGATGCAAACTGCGGAAGCAGTTTCTGATCGTACACTTCGGTAAAATCAATTTTATCTTTCTGAGCTTTTAAAAGACACGTCTTGGCATTTTTTTCAAACGGAGTTCCCTCACACCGCTTAACCTCAGCTTCTCCGAGCGCAATGCGGCGGTTCGTCCATTCAATAAACTGCTGCTGGATGACCGGGTCATCAAGCAAAGAGCAAAGCGGCGCAGAAAGGACAAGAGCAAGCTTAAACGGCACACCGTCGTTCTCTAGCTGTTTGAAAAGATTGAGAAGCGGAAGATATGTATTGGAAATTGAACTGAACAGCTGATCGTTTTCCGGTCCGTAACTTTTTTCGTCAGCAACATGGCGGATGTTGCCTTGATGACCAACTATGACAAGAACGATATTTTTAGCTGACATATTATTTACACTCCGAATTAATTATTAAGAAAATGACTGGCGGTGATTCGTATAATGCGAATGAAGAAGTCTGCTCATACCGGAAAGTTCCAGAATCTGCGGAATTTTCAAATCCCTTCCTGGAAGCGCTGTCGAAAGCATTTCTGAACCGTGCGGCAGCTCAAGGCGGCGCGACACAGCGAGTATTTCATTCGGCAGGCTGCGGAATTCCGCAACGAGATCTATGCGCACAAACTTTTTGCCGGCAGGAAGAAGAACATACTGCTCGCGGTCATTAAGAGAAACCTGCACATCAAATGACTCTGCAGGCTTCTGGTTTTCTCCGTCATCAAAGAAACTAACACGAAGAACAAGCGACGTAAAAGTGTTTGTCGAATGATGACGCTTGCTGTCGCTCTCTTTGAAATCCCAGTAGACAAAAGCCCATACCGGATTGCGGAGAATAGCACATATCATTGTTTCATTGTAACTTTCTGGAAGTGTATCAGAAGCAGGCTCACTGCCGCCTTCCGCAGCATGCATTTCATTTTCTGCACCGCGGTCCTGATTCATTTCTTCTGCAGCTTCAAGCAGTTCGCCTATAATAAAACGACGGTTCAAATCATCGGGAATATCGATTCCATAATCATCAGCAAGAGAAATGAGATCAGCTGATGAAAGTGTTTCGAGATATGAACGCGATAAAAACTTTGTTTTCATATTATTTTGATTTATATGTTCCCGAAAAAAGCCCGTTATGTCAAGAGAAGATAAAATGCGTCACACACAGACTGATGCAAACACAATTGTCTATAAAAAAAATTCAAAACATCTGTTGTTGACTATTTTCATTCAGGTACCTACCATACTTTTACTAAATTTTGAGGAGATTATTTGGTATGAAGAAATTACTTCTTGCTTTTACAGCTCTTGCATGCGGCGCGGCGCTTTCCGCGCAGGTTCTCCAGAGTTCAGGAGTACAGAACACAGTATGGTCAGGATTCGGCAACCCGCTCGACAGCGGAAAGACAAAATTCTACGGACTTACTGATACACTTCAGGCCCGCATTGATTCCGGCATATTCACAACAGAAGCTATGATCAACTGGGGCGCAATCGCCAACTGGACTGATGACGACTCACTCGATAACGTTACGCTTGAAAACACTGAATGGAATGCACTTTCATTCCATTATTTTAATGACGGCGGCGACACAAATACAACTGCATTTTCAAACGCATCAAACCGCGTAAAAAATGTCGACGAAGACAGCTACTATGTGAACTTTCTTATGCACCCTGCAAAAGGATGGGACGCCGGCATGGGAACAAAACTCAACTGGAAAGTCGGCCCTGCTCCTTCATACGGCGCATGGGTTTGGGAAAAAGATGCTCATATTAAAGAAGGCGGATTCAGCACATCATACGATGACCGCCACGGATATGCGAATGAGTCAGAAGCAAACGGCGGCTATGTTTTTACGCCCGATGTTCCCGGCACAGCAGACGTCGTCGGATTCGTTCCGTACGCGAACAGATATGCTAAGACAGCACTTGGCGTCCGCTATGTAGAAGACGGTCTTATTCAGGCCGGCTTTGCAATTCCGAGCGGAACAAACACAGACCATCCGCTGATGAATGCAGGACTTTCGTTTACAATCAATAAGATTATCACGGTATCAGGCGCATACGAAGGACTTTTCCAGACAGACGGAAACCTGTACACAGGCGCTTCAATCGGAGTTGCAGACGGATTCCTTCTCGACGCATACTTTGCATGGGACTCAATCGACAGCAACGACGACACGAAAGACATGTCATACTCACTCGGAGCAGCACTCACATTCGTTATTCCGAACACAAAGATTTCTCTTCGCCCGGAAGGCGCAGTCAACTGGTTTGAAGAAAGCGACTACACTCCTGCCTGGTATACAGGCGCATCACTCAAACTGCCAATAACAAGTCAGTTTGAATTCAGCGCATGGTCATCATTCGCGTCAGGCTCAAAAAACAAAAACTGGGATGACAAAAGCTATACCTATACAGTACAACAAAAGACTACGACGGCGGATTTGTGATTGACGTTCGTCCTGAAGTTTCTTTCCAGATCAACACTCGCCACAACATAGCAGCAGCATTCGACTGGGAAAACAGAAAAGCATTCGACGGAGAAAAGCACAACTGCTGGTCATTCGGCGGATACTGGACATACAAATACTAATTAACTATACGCTGCCCCAAAACACGGGCAGCTTTCCTTTTTACATAAAAAAAGACCGGCGCGCCGAAGCTCACAAACAAGTGATCCTCAATGCAGCCGGTCTTTTTCGTATCCAGCTGACTCCTGCAAAACAGGAATCAGCCAGCCGTTATTCTGTTTGCACAGAAATTATTTCTTGAACGACTCAGCAACTGCGACAGCGCAGGCTACAGTGCAGCCGACCATCGGGTTGTTGCCCATTCCCATGAAGCCCATCATTTCGACATGTGCCGGAACTGATGAGGATCCTGCGAACTGAGCGTCGCTGTGCATACGGCCGAGTGTATCGGTGAATCCGTATGATGCAGGACCTGCAGCCATGTTATCAGGATGGAGTGTGCGTCCTGTTCCGCCGCCGGAAGCTACAGAGAAGTATTTCTTTCCTGCTTCGAGGCGTTCCTTTTTGTATGTGCCTGCAACAGGGTGCTGGAAGCGAGTCGGGTTCGTTGAGTTTCCGGTGATGGAAACATCTACGTTCTCGTGCCACATAATCGCAACGCCCTCGCGGACATCGTCAGCGCCGTAGCATTTTACAATGAGGCGCTCAGGTTTGTTTCCGTACGGAATTTCTTTGACAATCTTGAGCTGTGCATCAGGATGATCCTTGTCGCGTGTTCCGAGGTAATCGAACTTCGTCTGCACGTAAGTGAATCCGTTGATGCGGCTGATAATCTGGGCAGCGTCTTTTCCAAGACCGTTCAGGATAACGCGAAGCTTGTTCTTGCGGACTTTGTTTGCGTTAGCTGCAATCTTGATTGCTCCTTCTGCGGCTGCGAATGATTCGTGGCCTGCGAGGAAGCAGAAGCACTGTGTTTCTTCAGAAAGAAGGCGTGCGCCGAGGTTTCCGTGTCCGATACCGACCTGGCGGTCGTCAGCGACAGAACCAGGAAGACAGAATGCCTGGAGTCCTTCGCCGATTGCTGATGAAGCATCAGCTCCGGTAATTGTTCCTGCTTTCTCGCCTTTCTTGATTGCGATTGCAGAACCGAGCACGTATGCCCATTTTGCATCCTCAAAGCAGATCTGCTGTGTCTGCTGGCAGATATCATACGGATCGAATCCGCGTGATTTGCAGAGGTCGCGCGCAGCGTTCAGTCCTTTTTCGCCGGAACCGAAGCCGTACTCTTTCATCTTTTTATCAATCTGGGGAATACGACCTTCATAATCTTCAAATAATGTTGCCATGGTATTCTCCTTACTCTTTTCTCGGGTCAATGAGTTTTACAGCGCCCTCTTCCGGAGTAACACGACCGTAGTGAGTGCGAGCTTTTTCCATAGCTTCGTTGGCGTCCATGCCGCCTTTTACGAAGTCCATCATTTTGCCGAAGTTGATTGTCTTGTAACCGATGATTGCACCGTCTTTATCGACAGCAATCTTCTCAACATAACCTTCGGTCATCTCAAGGTAGCGCGGGCCGGTCTTGAGAGTAGCGAACATTGTTCCAACCTGTGAGCGGAGGTTTTTGCCCAAGTCTTCCAGTGAAGCGCCAACTTTAAGTCCGTCTTCGCTGTATGCGCTCTGGCTGCGTCCGTAAATAATCTGGAGGAACAGCTCGCGCATTGCGGTGTTGATAGCATCGCAGACGAGGTCTGTGTTCATAGCTTCGATGATTGTTTTTCCAATCAGAATCTCAGCAGCCATAGCAGCTGAATGAGTCATGCCTGAGCAGCCGATTGTTTCAATGAGAGCTTCCTGGATGACGCCTTCCTTGATGTTGAGGGAAAGCTTGCATGCGCCCTGCTGAGGTGCACACCAACCCACGCCATGGGTAAATCCGGAAATATCTTCAACTTTTTTTGCCTGAACCCATTTTCCTTCTTCAGGAATGGGAGCCGGTCCATGATACGCAGCTTTTGCGAGCGGACACATGTGTTCCACTTCTGCAGTGTACTTCATAGGATTCTCCTGTAAAAAAGAATTGCGCGCATAGTGCATTACCACAATGCAACGCTTCAAAATTATAGCTTTTTTTGAGGGTATGAGCAATAAGAAACAAAACGTTTCCGAATGCTACTTCAGATAAAAAATCTTATTGTGACCGGCAAGCAGTTCCGGGCGGTACTCAAAGTGCATGTCATCCCACTCAGTCCAGTTGCCGCCCCATACAAAACCTTCACTGTAGAATGCTTCGCGTACAGATTCCGGCGGCATCCACCGCTGAGAGAGCGGCACAAGCATCCAGTTCGGATTCGGCTTGTTTTTTTCCCACTCCCAGTAAATCGTCTTGCGGCCGTATGTCTTAGGCAGAATGTCAACTGCGAGTCCCATTGAGTGAAAGCTCCGCCCGTCGCTGTCGCGGATTTTGCGCCACTGGTAACTGCCTATTGAACGGATGTTTTTAACAAATGACAAAATATTCTTATCTTTTTTTTCAAGCGACTGTATCCGCTTCTCAACGCGCTTAAGGGCGGGAATCACATTCTCGTGCACATTCACACTGAAGCCGAGGAATGTTGTTTTCTTTATATGACGCTCAGTGCTTGCGCGTGATGAAGTGTCGTACACTGCGTCAAAAAATGCAGTTCCCTGCACAGGACCGTTTTCACGCACCTCGTCAGAACCAGCTTTTCTGGCACGCTCGACCTGCTCCGATGAAAACGACTTAGGATCAGGCGTTTTTGTCGAGTATTCATACACGAGCATCCAGTAATCAGCTTTGTGGGCAGCCTGCGACTTTGTAAGAAAACGTCCGCCTGCCCAGTACAAGTAATTTGTCTTTGTCCACGATTTTATAGCAACAATCCAGTCTGCGTCTTCCGCACTGTATGCATAAGAAAATGAAACATCTGAATAAGACGCGCGGAGAATGCTCACATCCTGCACAAGAGGACCGGGCGCAACAGGCTCAGCCGAAAGAGAAAGAACGATGATGAAAAGGAAACAGGTTGATAACAGGATCCGGTACAGAGAACGCAAAAGAACCTTCTTACTACACGAGTATTTATTTAATTATCGGAGAGGAAAAAGATGATGATAACAACACGATTTAAAAAGCCGCTTCAGGCAAAAAAAAAGCTCAGCAAGATTTACTCTTACTGAGCGATTACTGAGCTACTCGTGATTCGAACACGAGACCCACGCCTTAAAAGGGCGTTGCTCTACCTACTGAGCTAGTAGCCCATGCCGTTCATTGCTGAATGCTCGAATAATATATATTTTTACAAAAAAAGTGTCAAGAGCGAACATCGTCAATTCTTCACTTTTTTTTATTTTTTGTTTTCTTTCTGCAGCAGGCTGCTTTCAAAGAGTCCGGCCTGCGTGCGCTGTTTTAAAAATCCGCCTGAGCCGAATACAGCTGCCGCCCATTGCGCTGATTTAACAGCGCGCGCTCTTTCTTCGGAAGTATATGTTCCTTTTGTTAAGATAAGTGCAACTGCATAATAGTCTGATCCGATGGCCATTGTGTTCTCTGCGTCGCGGTCGTATTTGAGAGCTGTCATAATTGCATCAATTGCGCCGCTTTTGTTTTCTGAGCGTGAACGGACAAGAGCTGCTGAATAATAATCGAGTCCTATTTCCTCAAGGTAACGGCTCTTTGTGTGTGTTTCTCCAGCAGACAAATAGCATGACTCTGCATTCTTGTTGTCTCCTGACGCTGCATATACATCTCCCATTGTGCGGTATAAATATGCGAGATAATACGGCTGCTTCGATATATTTCCTTTCGCATTTTCAAGCGAAGAGACAATCTGGCTTGCATCTGACGGATCAAGCGCGTTCTGCGTTTTTCCAGAAGACTGATTCTTTGCTTCTGCCGCACGGAACAGTTTTATCTGCGCATCGTATATTGTGCAGATTGATTTGTACGCTGCATCGTCATCGCAGCGTCCTGCTTCTGTGCGGGCATCAGACAGAAGCGTTTCAAGCGAAGTGCCAAGTTTATCAGGAATACCAGCAGACGTTGCGGCGGGCTGTGAATCAGTGCCAGTCGTTTTCTGTACAACTGTTCCGAGTCCAGCAGTACCAGCAGAATCATCACCATCCGCTGCATCACTTCCCTGCTCAATCAGTGATATCTGCTGCGTAATGCGCGAAAGCATTATTTTACACAGGAGCGAAGCATTGTCTATTGAAAGCGCAAGCGTGTATGCCTGCTCAAGATGAAGACCGGCATTCGTCAGTTTTCCGTTCGCGAGTTCCTTGTTTGCTGTTTCGTACCGTTCAGCTGCCTTGTCTGCCGTTTCAGTTATCATCATCGCTCTTTTGGGAGCAGAAGAACATGAGACCATAAAAAGCGCCGCACAGATGACTGATATAAAATTAATAATTATTTTTCTGCAGTTCATTTTTTATCTCCTTAGAAATCCGTGCTGCGCGCAGTTGATGTTGCTGACGCGTCTTTCGAGCGGTCAGGTATACCATTCTTAATAAGCGGATTATTGCGCACACCGGTGAGCACATCCTGAACCTGAACAAGAAGCGTATTGAGCTGTGTAAGCGCCGAGTCAATCTGCGGCGTGCTGTTTGACAAAAGCGTATCAGCATTCACTGCGACGCCAGAGAAATCCTTTGTTATTTCCTGAATATTAATAAGAATTTTGTCTATCTTGCGGTACATTTCCTGCGTATCTTTTGCGCCGAGCACTTTCGGAACGAGTCCCGTCGGATCAGAAATCGATTTTGTAAGATCCTGAAGATTCGCAGTAATTTCTTTAACGTGCTCAAGTATGACGGTGAGATTTCCGTTTCCTTTTCCAACAAGAGCATTGCTTACTTCGCCTGTTATCTTTGTAAGATTGTCAATCATCGTCGAAGCCTTTGCCATCAGAGCGCCGATTGAATCGACCTGCACCTGATAATTATTCATGCCCTGATCGATGACTGCGCGGCCTTCATCAGAATCAACACGGTAAATTTCCGAACCGGACGGAATAAGTCCCGGACCGACTCCTGGAAGGAACACGAACTGAGAGCCGAGCCCTATAGGATTGCTGAGCATCTCTACAAGAGAGCCGTCTTTTACATACTGGAAATAATCCTCAAGCACGTAAAACTGGACATACACTTTATCGTTAATCAGCTTGATTGATTTTATTTTGCCGATTGAAAAACCTTTGTACGTAACGCCCATGCCGACGGTGATATTCGATGCTGCCTCGAACTGTGTTGTATACGTGTTTTTCTTAACGAACCAGTTTCGTTTCGCACCGAGCGCAAAAATGAGAATCACAAGTCCTGCAAGCGCAGCTATAGAAAAAAATCCTACAATCTGATCTGCGTATTTAATTTTAAATTTCATGATGATTCTCCCTGGTCCGCAGTATGCTTAATAAGACCATTCTCTATTATATGAAAAGTTCCGGGGAACTCTTTAATAAATGCACTGTTATGGCTCACGTAAACAATCGTTCCGCCCTTCTCCAGAAAATTATGCAGGAGACCGACTATTGTTTCTGTTCCTTTCTGGTCAAGCGATTCCGAGCATTCGTCGAGGAACAGCACTTCAGGTCCGCATATCATTGCGCGCGCGAATGCAACACGCTTCTGTTCGCCTGTCGAAAGGTCAGAAGGCCTGAGTGAAAATGAACGGTCGTAATTCACCATCGCGCAGATACTCTGCACGGTAAACTTGCGCTCGTCATACGACATTTTCGGAAAATGAATCTGGAGCGGAAGCATAAGATTCTGCATGATGTCCTGGTTTGCCCAGAGCGCTGAATCCTGAAAAACGAAGGAACAGCGCCGGCGGAAATCTCTGTTTTGTGCACCTGTCATTGAAGCAAGGTCTGTCCCTTCAAAATAAACATGTCCGCTTGCAGGAACAAGAATGCCGTCAATCAATTTAAGAAGCGTTGATTTTCCGCTTCCTGATCTGCCGAGAAGTGCAGTTGTCGTTCCCTTTTCTATTTCCAGGCTGATGCCGTTTACGACAGGTTCTGTTTTTGAATTGAATGTTACATCATCAATTTTGAATAGTGACATATCCGGCACCTACAGAATATACGGCAGAACAATAAAAAGCACATCAACAAAGATGATGCCCAGGAATGATTTTCCTACAGCCTGAATACCGGCTACAGGAACTTCAGTCGACGCGCGCTCAACATTAAAACCGTAGTATGTCGAGACAATTGAAATAATCATGCCGAAGAAAACACTTTTTGCAAGCGACGTGCAGATTATCGGCATTGTCAGCTCTTTGAACAAATTGTCGATGTAACCGCTCGCCGCAATCGGATTGACAAACCGCACGACAATCGACGGACCAAGAAGTCCGCAGAATGAAAAATACAAGTTGAGAAAAAAAACAGACATTGTAACGCCGATAAATCGAGGCGCGCCAAGATAGCTGATAGGATCAATTCCAATCGAAACGTAGCTTTCAATCTGGTGCGAAGTGACCATGCCGCCTATTTCTGTAGCGATTGCTGTCGCCGAACGCGCAGTGACGACGAACGCGACGAGAATCGGACCGAGCTCGCGGGTAACGATAATGACAAGCAGTTTATAAATAAGCGCAGACTGCCCGATTGAAAGAAGGAATGAATAGGCAACAAGATACAGACCGGTACCAAGTGCAAGAGAAAGCAATACAATAATCGGAAGTGCTTCTATAAAAGTAAAAAGAAGCTGCATGATGAGAATTTTTCGCGCAGCTTTTTCGCGTGATATGAAAAAAGCAGCACTGCTGAACATCCGGCCGACATACCCAAGTACGTATGGTACTGTCTCTGTCCTCTGCCGCACCCAAACACCGACTTTTTCGAGCATATCTCTATTATATCAATTTCGTATCTGTTTTACTATTACTCTAACAGTATTTTATCGCACAAATACAGCTTTTGTATCGCTTTCGCCGGTGCGCTCATCATCATTAAGAGGACCTTCTATACGGACGGTGATTTCACTTCCCGCCTTTGGAATCGACGGGTCACCAGGCGAGAACACAATCTGACAATGAAGGAAATTTTCAGTAACAGCGTGAATGACAATACGTTCCTTAATGAGACGCGCCCGGTGAACAGTCTCGCAGATTGCCGGCAGTTCTTTTCCGGTAAAAGAAGTGATATACGATTTCCTGCTTTCGTTCGCAAAAGACTCAAGCTCGGCAACACGTTTTCCTGCAACAGAATTCGGAACCATTGGTCTCATTGAATAAGCAGGAGTGCCCGGCCGCGCGCTGAACGGAAACGCGTGTATCCATGTAAAACCGCAGTCGCGCATGAGCTTCATCGTCTGCGCAAAGTCATCATCCGTTTCGCCGGGGAATCCGGCAATAATGTCACATGCAAAAAAAGGATTATGCTTTGCGCTGCGAAGAAGTGACACAGCTTTCCGCACAACATCAGCCTTGTACGGACGCTTCATAAGAGACAAAATCCGGTCGCTTCCCGACTGCACGGAAAGATGAAAGTGAGGACGGACACGCGGATCCGCGATAAGCGAACAGAGTTCTTCATCAACAATTTCCGGATACAAGCTCGATATGCGGAAACAAATGTGATTTGTATTCTGCAAAAGTACACGGAGCAGACCGGCGAATCCTACAAAACCGCCCTGCCATGCGCCGCGGTACTGCGCTATGTTTACTGTTGTAAACACGACTTCATTCTGCCCTGCACTTTCGAGCGCACGGACACGGTCGAGCACAGACTGCACATCGAGCGACACGGCTTTTCCGCGCGCAATATGAATGCGGCAGTATGTGCACGCGTTGTTGCATCCGTCCTGTATTTTTATGGACGAACGGCTGTGATTAACAAATGTATCTGTTGAAAGACGGAACGCAGGCGCAACATTTTCCTGCACATTCTGAACAGCTTTGCTTTTTGCGTCAAACAGAGTCTGAAGTTCTTCAGCAAGTTTTTTTCCATGCGCCTCTGTTTTTAGAAGCACAGGCGGAACATCGGCAAGAACGTCTTTATGCTGGCCGCCAAGCACTGCAATCCGCTCATCGATTGCTTTTATAAAAGCCGCATCAAGCTGCGCGTAGCATCCTGTTATGACAACAACTGTGTCAGGGCACTTTGATAAAAGCAGACGGATAACACGGCGCGCTTTCTGCTCGGCTTTTGCAGTAACAGTGCACGTGTTTACGACACAAAGAACAGTGTCCGGTTCCGGCGTGCATGACGCAGTCCACGGTTCCATCGTTACAGAAAAACCTGCATCAGTAAATGAACGCGCGGCTGCTTCGCTTTCGACTTGATTCAGCTTGCAGCCTAATGTTTCAAAATGTATTGATTTTTTTTCCATGCGGAAAAGAGTTGTTACTGAAGATGAGATGTGCAGCGTTCTTTTCCGCGTGCAGCATCTGCATTAGACGTATTAAGAGCAAGCGCTTTGTTGTACGCCTCGAGTGCGGTTGCATACGATCCAGCCATTTCGCGGGCATATCCGCATCTTGTCCACCAGTAGTCGACAAGCGGTTCTGCGTGAACAGCGGTCGTAAACGCAATGTCAGCATGCTGATACTGAGCTTTACGCACATAAATTTCGGCCATATAGTAATAGGCGTTTCCAATTCTGCTTCCGTTCTGCGGTACATTTGCAATGTACTGCTGGAACATAGCCATAGCGCCTTCATTTTTTCCGAGATAGTACTTTGCTTCTCCTAAGATTTCCATGACACGCACGTCATACTGATTGAGCTTCTGCGCCTCAAGTGCGCGCTGCTCTGCTTCTGCATACTGTTTGTTGCGTACAAGGCTCCAGCAAAGCACACAGTACGAATCGATGTTCGTCGGATCTTCTGTAATTTCTTTCTCGCAGATTGCAATCGCTTCTGCATACTGTTTATTTTTGTAAAGAACAAGTGCATCAGCGTGATCCTGCGCAGCTGCACAAGCGATCATGCAGACAAACGCAGTAATTGTTAAAATTATTTTTTTCATGTTCATATCCTGCCGTTTTATTTTCTTGTCATCGTGCATTTGCCGGAAAATTTTGATCCCGGTTCAAGAACAACCTGCTCTGACGTAATATCGCCGTTGACCGATCCTGTTGATGACACAAACACAAGATCACGAGCAGTGATATTTCCCTCAACTTTTCCGCGCACAAGCACACGGGCTGCGGAAATACCTGCAGTCACAACAGCACCAGTGTCGACAACAAGATCGCTTGTCGCATCGATTGATCCTGTTACAGAACCTTTAATCATAAACGGTTTTGCAAAGCGGATGTTTCCGCGGAATGAAATGTCAGAAGCCATTACGGTGTCGAAGTCATCTTCTTCGAGATCGAACAAATCGGTATCTTTTACGTCAAACATGACTCTACTGTAACGGGATTTTTTTTTATCGTCAATACAAGGAAATCGTATAAATATTGGATAACAAGTGTTGAAATTTTAATTTACTCGGTTTAGTATAATAAGTAATTCTGTATTTAACAGAATAAATACTTTTCTTACAAACGAGGAAAAAAAAGATGGCAGAAACAACGAAGAAAGTTGCAGCTAAAAAACCGGCTGCAAAAAAAACAACAGCTAAAAAAACTGCAGCTAAAAAACCGGCAGCAAAAAAGACTGCAGCTAAAAAAACAGCAAAAGCTAAATGAGGCTTGAGAGAATGGCAACACCCGCAAAAAAAACTGCAGCAAAAAAAATAGCTGCTAAAAAACCCGCTGCAAAGAAAGTTGCAGCAAAAAAAACACCTGCTAAAAAACCGGCAGCTAAAAAAGTTGCTGCTAAAAAAACAACAGCAAAAAAAACAGTAAAAGCACCGGCTAAAAAACCGGCAGTCAAAGGCACGATGGATTTCGTCGGCGAAATGATGGCAAAAGCCAAAGCTTATCAGAAATCAATCGTTCTTCCCGAAGGAACAGAACCGCGCACAGTTAAAGCGGCTGCAAAAATCGTCGCAGCAAAGATTGCTAAAAAAGTAATTCTTCTCGGCGTACCTGCAGATGTGCAGAAAGTTGCAGCAGAACAGAAAGCTAACCTGAAGGGAATCGACATTGTTAATCCTGTCGCATCTGTTTGGCTGAACGATTTCGCTCAGACTTATTTCCAGCTCCGCCAGGGAAAAATCAACAAAAAAACAAATCTTCCTGAAGTACCGAATGTAGACGCAGCAAAAGCAGTTCTTCTTAAAGACCCGCTCAGCTTCGGTGCAATGATGGTCAAGAAAGGATACGCAGACTCAATGGTCAGCGGCGCTCTTTCTTCAACAGCATCACTTCTCCGCGCCGGACTTAAAATTATCGGCACAAACGGTACAGCCTCATCATGTTTTGTCATGGATACTCATGATCCGAAATGGGGCTACAAAGGAATGATGATTTTCTCTGACTGCGCAGTTATTCCGGAGCCTGATGAAAATCAGCTTTCTGACATTGCTGTTGCCGCTGGTGAATCTTGCAAAGCTCTGCTCGGTGCTGAACCGGCTGTTGCCATGCTTTCATTCTCAACAAAAGGTTCTGCAGGCGGTGATGTAGTTGCACGCGTTCAGAATGCAGTTAAACTCGCTCACGAAAAAGCACCAAAGATGCTCCTCGACGGCGAAATGCAGGCTGATGCAGCTCTCATTCCTGATGTAACTGATAAAAAAGCTCCAGGCTCACCGATCCGCGGAAAAGTAAACACAATTATTTTCCCGAACCTTGGCGCCGGAAACATCGGATATAAACTTGTCCAGAGACTTGCTCATGCTGACGCATACGGTCCTGTTCTTCAGGGCTTTAAACAGCCGATCAGCGACCTGAGCCGCGGCTGCAGCGTTGACGACATCGTCGTAACGGCCGCAATCACACTTGTTCAGGCTGGAAGCATTTCTAAATAATGTTTTTGTTTATAAAACAGTCTGAATATTCAGCCTGCATATAAACAAAAAAACCGGATACGGCTCATGTCGTACCCGGTTTTTTTTAACGGTATGTCCTTTTCATTGCGGTATCTTCCGTTTTTCACTATACTGAAACTATGATTGCGCGCATGAGAATTCCAACTTTTACCTTTTCCTTTATCATTCTAACATTCTCATTATCTGTCTTTTTCTTTTCGTGCGCAGGAACAAAAAAAGCAGCGCAGACAGAAAGCACAATTTCAGAACATACTTTTACTCCAACTGCTCCCGCACAGCCAGAACGAAGCGAATCGCTCTCACTTTTATTCGGCGGCGACATTATGGCCCATGAAAAAAATTTCAACTCATCATCATTTTCAGATATTTGGACAGATGTGTCATCAATTATTTCCAGCGCAGACTTATCATTTGCAAATCTTGAGGCGCCAGTCTCTGATGATCTTCCGTGGAGTTCATTTCCGAACTTCAACATGCATCACTCATATCCAGACGCTGCTATCAAGGCAGGATTCAATGTATTTTCTCTTTCAAACAATCACACGAACGATCAGGGACTTCAGGGAATAAATGCAACGCGTACTTATTTTAAAAAAGTAATCGAGCAGTCAAAAAAAACAGCGCGGCCTGTATACGCATGCGGTCTTAAAGAATCAAGGAACGGACCACTCACCTTCCAGCTTATCACAGTAAAGGGATGGAAAGTATTGTTCGTAGCTGCAACCCAAATTCTAAACAGACCTGACTATTCAGACAGAATCAATTTTGTATCAGAAAATAATAAAACGAAATTCATCACAGCGCTTGCAGAACTTCACAAGTCTCACCCATGCGATATATTTATTGTTTCAATGCATTCGGACGAGACAGAGTATGTCCATGTAATAAGAGATTCAAGCAGAGTTTTCTATAACGATATTATTAACCGTGCAGGCGCAGATATTATCTGGGCTAATCATCCTCACTTAGTAAAACCGTGGGAACTTGCCGGTACTTCTGATGATAAAAAGATTCATTCGCTTATTATGTTTGCAAACGGAAATACGATAAGCGGGCAGCGGCGCGAATTGAACTACACTAACCCGGCAGAAAATCACGAGAACACCGGAGACGGACTTCTTCTTCGCGTCATCGTCTCAAAAGAAAAATCAGATAAAAAAATTACTATTGATAAGGCAGATCCATTTTTTATCACAACGTATATTGATCCGTCATCGAACTTCGTGCTTAGACTTCTCGACGACGATTTCATACACAGTCTGGACCGTTCCGGACTGACTACCCGAGCACGCTACTATGAACAGCGCAAACAGCTCATGGAAAAAATACAAGGACAAACAATATGGCATTAGACTATCAGAAACTGCCGGTATACGAACAGAAACAGCGTATTCTCGACACACTTGCGCAGAATCAGGTGATTGTTGTGCAAAGCCCGACTGGAAGCGGAAAAACAACGCAGATTCCTGTCATTCTCCACGAAGCAGGCTACTCGCAGAGCGGCATCATCGCCGTCACTCAGCCTCGAAGAATTGCAGCGCTCAGCGTCTCAGAGTTTATCGCCAAGCAGCTTCACACTTCATATCCAGGACTTGTCGGATACAAAATGCGCTTTGAGGATAAGACAGACGCGACGACAAAAATTAAAATCATGACAGACGGCATTCTGCTGCAGGAAATGAAACTTGATCCGTGGATGAGCCGCTATTCTGTTATCATGGTCGATGAGGCTCATGAGCGTAGTCTTAACATTGATTTTGTCCTCGGACTATTAAAACGCATACTTGCGGAACGCAAAGATTTTAAAGTGATTGTTTCGAGCGCAACGATGAATGCAGAGGCTTTCTCCCAGTATTTCGACGGCTGCCCGATTGTTACTATCGATACCGTAACGTATCCGGTTACAATGGTGTATGATCCGCCGGCTGTTGCGGCGACGACTTCCACAGATTCAGGGTGCGAAGCTCTGCTTGCAAAAATTGAATCGACAATTGACCGCATTCTCGACAACAAGGAACAGGGTGATATTCTCGTATTCCTTCCGGGAGAAAAAATAATACGCGACTGTGTCCGCCGGCTTACGTACGCATCGTTCCACAGCAAAATTCATATTGTTCCGCTGTACGGGCGCCTTCCAAAAGAAGAACAGGAGCGCGTGTTCGATCCCGCTCCGTTCGGAAAAAAGAAAGTTGTTATATCAACAAACATCGCGGAAACATCTGTTACAATCAACGGCGTTACAACTGTTATTGATTCAGGTCTTGCGAAACTCAACTTCTACAGCCCTAAGACTTTTACGTCGAGCCTTGTAGAAGTGCCTGTAAGCAAAGCAAGCTGCAACCAGCGCAGAGGACGCGCAGGACGTACATGCGCCGGCACTTGTTACCGCCTCTACCCGCGCGAGGATTTTGATACACGTCAGCTGTACACCACTGAAGAAATCTACCGCACGGACTTGAGCGAAGTTGTTCTGCGCATGTCTGAGCTTGGAATTACAGAGTTCGACAAATTCAATTTTATTTCACCGCCGAGCCACGAGGGAATTCTGGGAGCAGTTGATACGCTCAATCTGCTTGGTGCGCTCAACAAAGACAACACGCTTTCTCCTGTGGGAAAACTCATGGTTGAATTCCCGCTTGAGCCGCGCGTAAGCCGCATCATCGTAGAAAGCATTATGCGCTATCCTGATGTGCTCGAAGAAGTTCTTATTGCAGCCGCATTCCTCAGCGCGCAGTCTCCGTTTGTTCTTCCGCCCGGAGAAGAGATGGACGCGCGCAAAGCACATCATGCATTCAGAGACATGCAGGGTGATTTTGTTTCTTATGTAAAACTGTTCCGCACATACCAGACAATGAAAAACCAGTCTCGTTTCTGCCAGAACAATTATCTCGACGAGCGCGTCATGGCAGAAATTGCCAACATAAAGACTCAGCTTGAGGAAATAGTATCAGACCTCAAGATTCCTGTTACAAACGGCGGAAGCATGGACAACTACTTGTGCTGCATTGCTTCCGGTATGATTCAGTTCGTATGTATCCGCGAAGGAAAAGAAAATTACCGCAGTCTTACAGCCGATCATATTTCGATTCACCCCGGTTCAAGCATGTTCCGCACTGACCCGCTTTTTATCGTAGCCGGAGAAATTGTGCGCACGAGCAGAATGTTCGCAATGAGCGTCTCTCCGCTTACACGGACACTTCTGCAAAGAATCGATCCAGAGCTTGAGCATAATCTTAACAATGCACGCGGAAAGCGCGGACGCTCTCTTACCGGCAATCTCGAATTCCAAGGCTCTACATTTAAAGACGTGCGCGGCAAGAAAGTTGGCAGAGATGACAGCAGATTCGGCGGCAAAAAGAGCGATGATCTTAAAAAGAAAAATGAAGACACAGTGCAGATTGGCGGAATGTCTTTTGCGATTGAAAAAGTAAAAGGCAAAAAAACAGTCATACTTCCGTTCGACGAATTCAAAACAGCATTGAAGTCCGAGCATGATGAGAACAGACTTGCACAAATCGGAGGTCTTCGCGGACGTCTCAGAATGAGGAGCTTCGATCTTCTCGCAGGCGAAAAAATGGAACTCATCTGCAAGATTGTCTCAACCCTCAATCTTAATCCTGTTGATGAAAATGAGTGGCCAAGAAAAATGAATGTGCAGGTTGGACAAGACGACGGAACAGAAAAACTGCTCGCTTCACTCGACTACGTTCTCCGCGTCACTGTCGCAAAGTCGAAGAGCAGAGAACTTGGATTCATCTGCCTTTTCAGCGACGGAAACGGAACATACTGGTTCAAAGTAAGCAGAGGTTTTGCAACGGCGCTCAATGAAAGTCTGTCGAGCCTCGAATCATTGATCGATGAGACAGCGACAGCACTTACTCCTGCGCAGAAAGAGAAAGTAAATATCGTCTACCGTGTATTGAATAGCTTGTACGAATAAGTTTACTTTGCGTCTGATGAAGACGAAGCTGCGGTTGCGGCAGTTGTTGCAGCCGCAGCAGTTGTTGTCGTCGCGGCAGTTATTGCCGTTGTCGAGGCAGATGTTGTCGTAGTAGTTGCTGCGGCTGATGATGCTGTTGTTTTTTTTACGGCAGGCACCGGCTTCGGCGCAGTTGTAGCGGCTTCAATTTCTTCTTCTGTTATTTTTATTCCGAGAATACGCGCTGCCTTTTCTGCGTTTACATTGCGCTTTTTAGGAAGCGGCGTTTTTCCAGGAGCTGCAGTATTCGGAGTCTTATAGTAATCGGCAAGCTCATGCACATCATTCGATACATCTGCATATTTGCCGCGCGCATACATATCAAGTCCAGTTCCCTGCGTTGAGGCATCGCTGCTTGCAATGTATTCCCTGCATATTTTTGAAAATTCAGGCCGGCTGTATTTTGCCATTTCTTTTCCAAGCGCATAGCGAAGCGGTTTTCTTCTGTCATCCTTCAACGTCTCTTTCGCAAGCGAAAGTATTTCATTTGTGCCTGCATGATTTTCTGCCAGAAGCGCAGAAGCGACTTTGCTTTTCGGAATATCGCCTGTCTTTTGATCAGTAATCATGCCAACGAGGAAGTCGTTCCCCTCTTTTGTATTCAGCTTTGCGATAACGGGATAACAAGCATTCTTAACAACTGTCTCAGGATCATTCTTCGCTCTATATACAAGATAAGGAATTGCATCAGTAATCGTCTGTTCTTTTACGGCATTAATTGCTTCAAGCCGCACTTTGTAATAAGAGTCCTTGAGCGCCTGAACAATAACATTCTGTGCTTCTTTGCTGTTGAAGTTTGAAATTCCTTTTATCACATACGTGCGCATATTCGGATCATTATCCTCATACAATTTCACAAGCACAGGAACAGCTTTTTCTTTTCCCATTGCGCCGATTGCTTCTGCACTGTACATGCGGATAAAAACATTCTCGTCTTTATCTTTAGCAAGTTCCTCAAGCCTGTCATACGTTTCAACAGCTTTAAGCTGGCCAAGAACTTTTACGAGAGACTGTTTTTGCGATGTAGACAAATCTCCGCGGTCAAGATATTCAGTCAAATAAACAGCTTCTTCTGTTCACGCCGATGTCGCCGAGTGTTTCGAGCGCTCCGTCAAAATAATCCTGATTTTCACTTTCGAGTAGCGTGAGTACAGCGGGAACAGCAGCCTTTGTTTTCATAGTCTGGACATAGCGGAACACAGCGTCAACCGTACTTTTTTTCTCATCATAGGGATCATTTAAAATTGTCACTGCATAATCTTCAAGACAGGGATCTTTTAATTCTGTGAAATAGCCAAGAACACTCTCACGGACAGAAGCACTTTTTGTCGATTCAAAAAGATCGTAGATATCATCAGCAAAACGCACATCTTTATTTTTTGTCAGTGTCTCAAGCAAATCCGTAATATCTGATTCAAGCCCGAATTTGAGCGTCTCACTGTTTTTTTCGTAGCTGCCGGGATCTGACACCTCTGCTTCGGAGAGCTGTTCGGCTGTCGGTTTTACAGGACGTTTAGCGGCTGGAACGACACTCACGCCAGCTTTCGATGAAGACACTTTTTTTTCATCCTTTTTGTCGTCTGCAGTAGCAGTATCTGTTGCTGCAGCACTCGCTGTTGCAGTGTCTGTCGAAGCTGACGTTGTTGTTGTGTCCGTCGAAGCTGACATTGTTGCTGTCACTGCAGCTTCAGTTGATGCCGCAGTGCTCTCCGCTGTTGTGTCCGTCGCAACAGTCGTTGTGTCCGCCGCTGCGGATGCTTGCGCAAAAAGCGCTGATGTAAAAGCGGAGCTTAGCAATGCTATCGAAATCAAGACGCGTGTTGTTTTCATTTTTCCTTACCTGATGTTACCGGCATTAAACCTCGCAAGAAAATCGGTGCGATACTGTTCAAATCTATTTTCGGCAATTGCCGTTCTAATTTCACTCATCATTGTATGAAGAAAATACAAATTATGATACGACGAAAGCATTGCGCTCAATATTTCCTGCTCTTTAAACAAGTGTCTGAGATATGCGCGCGAGTATGAGCGGCATACTTTGCAATGGCATTCTGAATCAACGGGCGAAAAGTCGCGCGCAAAACGTTCCTGCTTGATTGAAAGATTTCCGTCGTGAGTAAAATATGAACCATTGCGCGCGTTGCGCGTTGGAAGAACACAGTCGAACATATCGATGCCAGCCTGCACTGCGTCGAGGATGTAGTCCGGTGTTCCTATTCCCATAACATACTTCGGCTTTTCCACAGGAAGATGACCGCACGTAAAGTTGAGCATATTCGTAAATGTTTCCGGCGGCTCGCCAACGCTCAGTCCGCCAATGGCGATTCCAGGAGTATCAAGCGAAGTAACAAATTCCGCGCTTTTTATGCGCAGATCCTCAAAGAAATTTCCCTGCACGATTGGAAAAAGGATTCCCTTATATCCGGCGTCTCTCTTTTTGAGCCATTCTTTTTTCGCGCGCTCTGCCCAGTTCGTCGTTACTTCAAGCGCATGTTCCGCTTCCTTGCGTTCTACTCCGTAACCAGTGCATACATCAAGCTGCATCTGAATGTCGCTGTTAAACTGCGTCTGCACATCGACTACACTTTCTGGAGTAAAAAGATGACTTGAACCGTCGATGTTGCTTCTGAACATAGCGCCGTTCATCGTAATTTTTCTGAGCGGTGACAAACTGAAAATCTGGAATCCGCCTGAGTCTGTTAAAAAATTATGCTTCCATCCGGAGAACCCGTGAAGACCGCCAGCCTGCTCGATGATATCGCTGCCCGGCCTCAGATACAAATGATACGTATTCGCCAGTATGATTTCAAAACCAATTTCTTCAAGATCATCCTTTGTCATTGCCTTGACTGTTGCATTTGTTCCAACAGGCATGAATACGGGTGTATGAACATCACCGTGCGGCAAATGAAGAATTCCAGTACGTGCCTTTCCGTCTAAACTCGAGTGCAGAATGTCAAAAATAGATTCGCTCATTTCTTATTAATTCCTTTTCTGTAGATTATGTTCGCGCATACCTGAGCAGCACGATACTAAGTATTATAAATAAAAACACCGGAAACCATGCGCCAAAAAACGGCGATATGTAACCGAATTTTGCAAGAAGCATTGTAACCATCTGTGTAACATAAAATAAAACGGCAGCACAAATACAGGAAGCAAGGCTTGTAAGCAGAACATTTTTTCTAGTCTTTCCGCTCAGTCCAATTGAAAGAAAAACAACAATGAATATGATGAACGGAAAAGAAAACTTTTTGTAGTACAAGCTTCGTGCCTCAGCGCTCGGTAACCCCGTCCGCTGAAGATGTTCAATATATTGCCGTGCTTGCTTTACACTCACCGTCTCAACATCTATTGTATTGTTTCTAAATGTTTCAGGCGGCTCAACAAGTCTGTCTGTAAGTTTAGAATCAGGCGATCCGGTAAGCAGCGTTCCGTTTTTATACGTGTACTGAACAGCACCTGCAAGTCTCCACTTATTTTCATTCCACAATGCTGAGTCTGCTCTGATTATTGCGCTGAATGTTTTGTCGTCATTTCTGAAAATGATGTACACTGCATAGAGTCTTTTTGCCGAGTCATCATAATAATCAGCTTTATAGACGACGTTTCCGCTCTCTCCTATGACAACAATTTTATCATTGTTTTTACTTTTTTCGGCTTTAAGAACAGACTGCTGCTGCTCAACTTTTTTTGCATATGTTGGAACCACAACCCTGTCTTCAAAAAAGAACATGCCGAAGCTGAGCAGAAATGAAAAAACAAGCAGAGGCATCGTAAAATTAATAAGAGGAATTCCAGAAGCGAACACTGCAATAAGCTCGTTGTTTGCGTACAAATCACTCAACGTATACGACACGGCAAAAAGAATTGCCAGCGGCGCCGCATACCAAATTGTTTTAGGCACGTATAAAAGCATAAGATGAGCAACTGTCATTCCAGGAACCTGATTCGAAATGAACGACCAGAGGTTCATAAGAAGTTCGACAAGCACGAGCACCATTGAAAAAAACATAAGCGCGCCGATAAACAGAGGAACAAACTTTCTGTACAGATACTCAACAAGTTTCATCTGCGAACCAGCTTAAAGTAGAAAAGTATGCCCGCTATTCCCACCGTAAAGTCAGGAAGCCACATCGTCCAGAAGCCGCTTATGCCGCTTCTGGATCCGAATATCTGTCCGATAATCATCATTGCCCAGTAGAGCACTGAAATGAACAGACCTATAATCAGTCCGATTGTCTGGCCGTTGTGTTTTCCAAAAAGAATAGCAAGAGGCATAGCGAGAAGTGCAAAAAATATTGAGCCGAACGGAAGCGAGAATTTTTTATTGTACTCAAGCTTGTACGTATTAAGCTGCTTCTTTTTTACGTCAGGATCTTTTTCCATCTTAACAATTCGTTTGTGAAGATCATATGATGTCATTTCGCGGGGACTAACGCGCGAAGGGTCATCAAAGAAAGACGACTCAAAAATATTAAGCATCATCTGCTGTGAATCGAGCACATCATATTTTGCTTTTTTGGCTTTGTCAAAAAAGACAACAGTTGAATTATTCATCTGAAGCGACATCAGAACGCCAGGCGCTGTTGTTTTTGTTACGGCAGATTTGTCAGCGATTATGATTCTCTGCGCTCCGTCAGAATCAGTATCGAAGAAAACAAGATCGCTTACATTTTTACCGTCGACAGTTCCCACTACAAGTGTTTTATCATTCGTTCTTTTAACTGAATTTGACTCAAGAACTATTGCAGGATTAGACATAAGCACAGAGCGGTACAGATGATTATAATTAATTGTTCCGAGCGGAAGCAGATAGTCATTAACAAAAAATGAAATGATTGAAATGATAAGCCCGAGTATGAGCACCGGCACGAGTATTATTCTATACCCCTGCCCTGACGCGCGGAGAATCAGCACTTCGTTGTCACTCATAAGCCGTCCGAGGCACATGAGGAATCCGACAAGCGTTGCGAACGGCGCCGACTGTGCAATAATGAACGGAAGAGAATACACAATAAGCCGCACAACATCAATCAGAGGCACGCGCTTCTTCAGAATGTTTTCTGCCATAAGCAGAATCTGGTTTACAAAGAAAACCATAAAAAAGAAAAGAAAAGCGATAAGAAAATACAGGAGAAGTTCGCGTAAAATATAGCGCACGAGAACATGGCGGTTAAGTCCGTTCTCGTCGACCATAGCATGGGCAAACATATCGCCAGTTTTTTTCAGCCCGAGCCGATAGCAGAGCTTTGCACAGTATTTGCACACTGCATTCAAAAAAACGAACTGGTGCACATGATGGGAAACAACATCAAGCATTTCGGCCGCGCGTCTTCTGCGCCTCTGATTTGCTTTTGTCTGCCACCACGTTTCAAACTCGTCGCGTTTCTTTTCAAAAAAAACTTTCATGCACGAACTCCGGTACTGCCGAATCCGCCTGCGCCGCGTTCTGTTTCATCAAGTTTTTCTACAGCAGTAAATACTCCCTGCGTAACAGGCGCAACGACAAGCTGAGCAATACGGTCGCCGTTATTAACGACAAACGGCACAGAGCCTAAATTAATAAGAATCACTTTTACTTCCCCGCGGTAATCGCTGTCGATTGTACCGGGAGTGTTAAGACATGTAACGCCGTTTTTTGCAGCAAGGCCGCTTCGCGGTCTCACCTGTATTTCGTATCCTTCAGGAATTGAAAAACACAAGCCTGTCGGAACAAGTGTGCGCTCGCCGGGAGCAATTGTTACAGGCTCGGAAACAAATGCGCACACATCAGCTCCGGCGGCGCCGTTAGTCTGATACGCGGGCAGCTTTGCGCCTTTTTGCGCCGTGCAGGAAATTGCGATTGTCTGTGTCATTTTTTCCTCCCGCTGATGTCTCCGGAAAACTGGAAGCTATCAGCCGTCTTGTATGTCCGCTCGTATGCGGTCCGAACACAACGATGCTCCGTTGCGCCGGTTTTAGTAAAGCCGCAACGCATTGTTCAATATCATTTCTGCTCAGTTTTCGTATTTCAGAAATAATTTCTTCCGTAGAAATCTGAGCATATCCGCACAGAAAATTCCGTGCGAGCCGCTTCATTCTGTATTCCATATCTTCGCTCGATATGATTTCTTCACCGCACAAATGCTCTTTTGCAGCCTCAATTTCGGCGTCGCTTATGCCGCCCGAAGAAGCATCCGCGCAGAGTTTCTGAAGCTCGTGTCCAAGGTCTTGCGCAATCCGAACACTGCTCTTTTTTGCCGAGCTTGCGTATGCGCACCAGCATCCAGTGTCTTCATAGAATGAACAAAAGCTGTATACATTATAACAGTAACCGCCCTGTTCGCGTAGTGTCTGAAACAGACGCGAGCTCATCGTGTCGCCAGCAATCGCATTGAAAACAGCAAGCGCCGCATACGATTTGTGCTCAACAGGATACGAAATCGGATAAAGCGCAAAAAACTGCTCCTGACGGAACGGCGCCTTAATAAAATGAATGCCTGCATTCCACACAGGCTTTTCATTCTGAAACCGATGCGCGCTGATTCCTTCCGCAGTCTCTTTTCCTGTAAACAAAGTTTCTGCAAGAGACGCCGGCTGTTCATCATGATCAGGCAGTTTTTCGATGAACGGTTTAATTTCATCAGGATCAACGCCGCCTGCAACGCATACAGAAAGTGCTCCGTGCACAAACCGCTCTGTATACCAGTTAAACAAATCAGAGCGTGTTAAGGTTTCAACATCACCGACAGTTCCGCTGATGCTCGCGCTCAGGTTCTGATGAGGCCATACAGCCTCGCCCACCGCGTCGAGCGCAGCTTCTTCCGGATCATCAGCCGATGTGATGATTTCACTTTCAATCACTTCGCGCTCGCGCTCAAATTCTTCTTCCGGAAAAACAGAATTTGCAGCCATATCGCACATCACTTCAAGCGCGAGCTTTACTGACTTTGCAGGCACGACGCAGTACACGCACACATCCTCACGTTCTGTATACGCGTTAAGATAACCGCCCATTCTGTCGAAGCATGAGGCGATATCAAACGGAGTGCGCGTTTTTGTTCCCTTAAAAAGCATGTGCTCTACAAAATGAGTTATGCCTCTCTTTTCCGCCGGCTCGTCGCGAGAGCCTGTAGAAAACCAGAAACCGATTGCGCAAGTTTTGCCTTCCGCAACCGGTTCCGTGATGAGCATAACCCTGTTCCGCAGAATCTGCGAATGGATCATAGTTCCTCTAAAAAAAACGGCAGTCAGTATAACCGGCTGCCGTTCATTCATACATCTAAATTATTTCTTTGCCTGTTCTTCAAGAGCATCGATGTAAGAAAGATTCAGGCGGCCCATCTTGTCAACTTCGAGAAGTTTAACAGGAATCTGCTGTCCTTCTTTGAGAACATCGGTGACTTTCTCAACTCTCTGTCTTGAGAGCTTGGAAATGTGGCAGAGACCTTCTTTGCCCGGCAGGATTTCGACGAATGCGCCGAAGTCCATAATGCGTTTGACAGTGCCGTTGTAGATTGTTCCGACTTCAGGATCCTCGCAGATTCCTTTAACAGCAGCTTTTGCAGCGTCAGCATCTTTTGATGTTTTGCCGTAAATAGTGACTGTGCCGTCGTCCTCGGTATTGATTGTAACGCCGTACTGCGCGCAGAGAGCCTTGATGTTCTTTCCGCCCGGTCCGATGAGAGCGCCGATTTTGTCGGTGTCGATTTTCATAGACAGGATTTTCGGAGCATACGGGCTGATCGGCTGCGGTTTGTCGATGCATTTTTCCATGATTGAAAGGATGTGGAGGCGTCCGGCTTTAGCCTGAGCGAGCGCCTTGCGCATAATTTCCATAGAAACACCGGCAATCTTAATATCCATCTGAAATCCAGTGATACCGTCTTTTGTTCCGGCAACCTTGAAGTCCATATCGCCGAGGTGGTCTTCCTCACCGAGAATGTCGGAGAGGATTGCATATTTTTCGTATTTCGGTCCGTCGGTAATAAGGCCCATTGCAACACCGGCAACCATCTTCTTCATAGGAACACCAGCTGCGAGAAGTGAAAGACATCCGCCGCATGTTGAAGCCTGTGATGAAGATCCGTTTGATTCCATGATTTCAGAAACAACGCGGATTGTGTACGGGAATTCCTCGCGGCTCGGGATCATCGGAGCGAGTGAGCGGCGGGCAAGGTTTCCATGTCCGATCTCACGGCGTCCAGTCTGAAGGCGTCCGACTTCGCCGACTGAATACGGCGGGAAGTTGTAATGAAGAATGAAGTTCTCGCGGCGGTCGCCTTCGATGTCGTCATAAACCTGTTCGTCGAGTGCAGTGCCGAGCGTGCATACTGCGAGAGACTGAGTCTCGCCGCGTGTGAACAGCGCTGATCCGTGCGGACGGGGAAGTACGTTGACTTCGCATGTAATCGGGCGAATTTCGTCGCATTTGCGTCCGTCGATGCGGAGTCCTTTTTCAAGGATGCTCTTGCGGAGAAGATTGTACTGAATGTCATCGATGCAGGCATTGAAGAGCTTCATCTGAATTTCGTCAGCAAGCTGCTCTGCGTGCTTAGCAGCAACTTCTTTCTTTACCTGTGCGATTGCCTTGCCGCGAACCTGTTTTCCAGCCTGGAAACAAGCTTTCTCCATGAGAGGAGTTGCTTCGGCAATAATCTGGTCTTTATTTGCAAGCGTCACATCGAGCGGTGCAAGCGGGAGCTTTTCTTTTCCTGCTTTTTTCTGCAAGTCTTCCTGCAGATGGCACATTGCTGTGATGAAGCCCTGTGCTTTTTCGAGAGCACCGAGCATGACGTCTTCTGTAGCTTCGTTAGCGCCGCCCTCAACCATCGTGAATCCGTCAGCAGTGCCGGCGACAACGATCTCAAGGTCAGCTTTTTCACTCTGTTCGTATGTGGGGTTCAGTACGTACTCACCGTTAATATATCCAACGCGCACAGCTGCAACAGGTCCGTGGAACGGAATGTCGCTGATTGTAACAGCAGCTGATGATGCGATAACAGCGAGAATATCGGGAGGATTAACACCGTCTGCAGAAACACATGTAGGAACAATCTGAATCTCGCGGCCGAATGAAGGCTCAAACAGCGGGCGCATCGGGCGGTCGATGAGGCGGGAAACGAGAATTTCCTTGTCCTTCGGGCGGCCCTCGCGTTTAACAAATCCGCCGGGGATTTTTCCTGCAGCGTAATATTTTTCATTGTAGTCGACGGTAACGGGAACGAAATCCATGCCTTCGGTTACATCTTCTGATGCACAGACTGTTGCAATGACTGCAGTGCCTGCATACTGTGCATAGACGCATCCGTTAGCCTGTTTGCCGATTTTACCGGTTTCCAGAATCAGATCGTCGTTGCCAATCTTGTACGTTACTCTTTGTACCATAATTCCTTCTTGAATTCTTCTAATTCTTTTCTAGTTCTTTTCCGCTATAAAACAAAAAGTCTGCCAGAGGCAGCGGTGCGCCTGTGGCAGACTGTAGTTACCTTATTTGCGCAGGTTAAGATCTTTAATCAGCTGGCGGTATGCCTCAAGGTCGCGGCGCTGCAGATATTTAAGCAGCTTTCTGCGCTGGCCGATGATCTTCAGAAGACCACGTGAAGCTCCCGTGTCTTTCGGGAACTCTGTTACATGTTTTGTAAGCTGAGTGATGCGTTCGGTCAGCAGAGCGACCTGAACTTTTGTGTTGCCGGTGTCATTTTCTTTTGCACCGAACTTGCTGACTACTGCAGCAGATGTTTCTTTTGTAAGTGCCATACTTACTCCTTCTATAATGTATCCCTTGGATTACCAAATTGTATTGCCCGTACACATCCGTGTATCATGCCCGACGGAACCTGAAGGCGAAGATCACAGGAACCGATTACGCATGATGCGTTATATGTATGAACACAGACAGACGTCTGCGCCGCTGCGGAAACTCCGCTGCCGGACAGTATCACCATAACATTGTAGCTTCCTTCCGGAGGCCATACCTGGATTCCGCTTTTGTGTGCGGCGAGTACATCAGTACTGCCCTCCACTGCGGATTCCCACTCAAAACCGGTGCAGTCAATTTCGAACGGCCGGTTAAGCATATACGAAGCAGGCTTAAAGTCACCCGCAAGTATATTCTGTCTGATTCGTGAAGAACTGACGCGTTCACCGCCGTACAACACAGGATCAAGAGCTTGTACTAAAAAATTCTGTTCCGCACTGAATGCGCGGATGCGGTCCATGTCAGTAGCTCCCTGATAGCCGCAGTGAAAGTCCTTTCCTTCGGCAAGAAAACTCATGCCGCATTTTTTTACAAGGACAGACAGAAAATCAGTTCCTTTCATTCTACCGAAATCAGTAGAAAAGTCAATGACCACAGCGAATGCAAATCCCTTGTGCGCAACGATTTCGAGGCGCTGCGACAAAGTTGCAACGTCACCTTTATATGATGCAGGATCTTTTAGTCCGCGGAGCGATCTTGTAAAAGTAACTATGCCCGGCACAAGAGCGTGCAGTCCATGGGCAGCAGTTTTTTGCGAAAGGACTGCGCTGAAAAGCGATTCATGGCCGATATGAGGACCGTCAAAACTTCCTATTGTAAGCGCTGTTCCCTGCTTGCGGTATGATTCATTGAATTTTCCCGCAATAATCTGGTCCCAGCTGTAAACAGTAAACTTAGGGTTTTCCGGCGGAACGACAAATCCGTATGCAAGCTTTTCGCCCCGTTTATAGACAATGCCTGCGAATCCGCCTTCCGGATAGAAAACAGCAAGCTGCGATGAATTATCTGCTTCGTCGCCCATAAGAAAATGAGACAGAGCAAGCGGGCGTCCGTTTGTATACGAAGAAACAAAGTCAGATGAAACAGTGACCGGCGTAAATCCGCAAGCGCGCGCAAGAGACTCAGTCATCGGACGCACGCCGGAAATAATCTGAGCGGAAAGCTTTTCGTCATCATCAGGCTTTTTTTCACTGCTTTCTGCCGCTTTTTCCGCAGCGAGCCTGCTCTCTACCGCACTGATTGTAAAATCAGGCAGCTCATCAGCACCGACTGCGTCTGCAAGTCTGAACGGTCCTACTGCTGTACGCCTTAGTCCTGCAAGATGAGCGCACGAACCGCACGCATGTGCAATATCGCGGGCAAGAGACCGTATGTATGTTCCTTTTGAGCAGTTCACTTCGACAAGCGCAAACTTGCCGGTAAAGTCTAAAAGAGTCAGTGAATAAATAGTGATTTTGCGTGACGGAAGCTGAGCATCTTTTCCTGAACGGGCAAGTTCGCTCGCGCGCTTTCCGTCGATATGCACAGCGCTGTATGCAGGAGGAGTCTGATCGATAGTGCCCGTGAACCGGGGAAGCACTTCGCGAAGCTGCGCTTCAGTAGGATACGGCGCTGTCTGAACAACAGTTCCTGTAGGATCAAGCGTGTCTGTTTCTGTTCCGAATTCGATGACGGCAAAATAATCTTTGTCACAGTTTGTAATATGGGGGACGAGGCGCGTCAGGCGTCCGGTAAGGACAACAAGCAGGCCGTCAGCAAAGGAATCCAATGTTCCCGTGTGGCCGACTTTGCCTGATTGAAGCGCGTGTTTTATTTTCCAGAGTGAAGAAAAGCTTGTCTCGCCGCTCTGTTTTGCAAGCAGGAGAATTCCAGAAGCGGTTTCACTGTTTGTCTTTCCGAGCCGCATTTTCCTCAGCTTCAAGCTTATTCAGCTTATTGACCATGTCGAATCCTTCTTTAAGTGAAGAGTCGGCAATGAACGTAAGGCGCGGGAACTGGCGGATTGTCAGTTTTTTTGCAATCGTCGTCTGAATAAATCCGGCGGCGCTCTGCAGTCCTTCAACACCTTTCTGAACCTGGGCTTCGTTTAAAAAACTCGATACATATACTTTAGCGTACGCAAGGTCGCGCGCAATCTCAACACGATTAATTGTTAAGAATGTAGAGACGCGAGGATCTTTAATCTGCTGCCGGAGAATCATCTGCGCAATTTCGTCACGCAGCTGTTCTCCAAGTCTGATAAGACGGTATTCGCCCATTACTCAGCGTCCTTCTTTTCATCAGCAGATTTCTTTGCTTTCTTTTCTTTTGCTGCTTTTGCTTTTTCGGCCTTGGCTGCCTTTCCTGCTGCTTCCTTTGCCTTGTCTTCTGCAGACTTAGCTTTTCCGGCAGCTTTCTCTTTCGCAGCCTTTTCCTTTGCGGCAGCTTTTTCAGCAGCCTCAATCTGGCGGTCCTCAGCTTCTTTTTCTTCAGCCTTAGCCTTTGCAGCTGCTACGCGCATAGCTTCTTTCTTTTCTGCTTCTGCTTTTTCATCGACGAGTGTTTCGCCGAGTTTGCGCGCAACTTCAACAAATTCGAATGCTTCGAGCTGATCGCCCACCTGAATATCCTGCCAGTTTTCGAGGCCGATACCGCATTCAAATCCTGCATTGACTTCCTTTGCATCATCCTTGACGCGTTTGAGTGAAGAAACCTTGCCGGTAAATTTGACAATACCGTCGCGGATAAGGTTTACGCTGCTCGTGCGTTTGATAACACCGTCGGTAACCATACAACCGGCGATTGTGCCGATCTTTGGTACTTTGAATGTTCTGCGGACTTCGACGGTGCCTGTAACGACTTCCTTCGTATCCGGCTTGAGCATGCCTTCCATAGCCTGCGTGATTTCTTCAACACATTTGTAGATGATGTTGTATTTGCGGATTTCAACCTTTTCCTGATCCGCAAGCAGTTTTGCTTTCGGCGTAGGACGAACGTTGAATCCGATGATGATTGCATTGCTGTCTGCTGCGGCGAGCGTAACATCGCTTTCGTTGATTGCACCCGCTGATGAGTGGATGACAACGAGGCGGATATCCTTCGTCGACAGTTTTTCGAGCGACTGTTTGAGAGCTTCCGCAGAACCCTGCAAGTCAGCTTTGATGATGACTTTGAATTCCTTGATTTCACTCTGTGCAATCGTTGAGTAAAGGTTATCGAGTGTAACTTTCTTAACAGCCTTTGCTTCCTCAAACCGTTTGAGTTCCTGGCGTTTCGTAGAAATAGCGCGCGCGTCTTTTTCTGTCTCAGTTACCTGGAACGGATCGCCTGCGTTCGGCATGCTGTCCATGCCGAGAACCTCAACAGGCATGCTCGGAAGAGCCTCGGTGACTTTCTCGCCGCGGTCATTGAACATTGCGCGTACGCGGCCGGAATAAATTCCCGCCACAAACGGATCGCCGATCTTAAGTGTTCCGCGCTGAACGATGACAGTAGAAACAACACCGCGTCCCTGATCAACACGGGACTCAATGATTTTTCCTTCTGCACGGCAGTCATACTGAGCTTTAAGCTCAAGAACTTCAGCCTGAAGCAGAATTGCATCAAGAAGGTCATCGATGCCGATTCCCTTGAGAGCGCTTATTTTAACATACTGCGTGTCGCCGCCCCACTCTTCAGGAGTAAGCCCCTGTTCAGAGAGCTGCGTCATAACGCGGTCCGGATTTGCTTCCGGCTTATCAATCTTGTTGACTGCAACAATAATCGGAACCTTTGCATCCTTTGCGTGATGGAGAGCTTCCAGTGTCTGCGGCATAACGCCGTCGTCAGCTGCTACAACAAGAACAACGATATCGGTAATCTGAGCACCGCGCGCGCGCATCATAGTGAATGCTTCGTGGCCCGGTGTATCGAGGAATGTAATATTTCCCTTCGGAGTAGAAACCTGGTACGCACCGATTTTCTGGGTGATGCCGCCGGCTT
>LAHS01002356.1_pt1 | contig 31311 bp, 28 predicted proteins | sample 329651 | NCBI WGS metagenome assembly LAHS01 (sample SAMN03275699, study PRJNA271635) | activated sludge metagenome | isolation source: sample C-1 Sludge from hydrolytic chamber (first chamber) of Anaerobic... | reverse complement strand
GAGCGTAGCGCGGCAATCCAGGAATTTAGTTGTTAATAATTGCAAGGAAAATGTTCCGCATGCCCTGAGAAAAAAATCGTCACGATTATTTTCTGCTGTTTTATGGAACAAAAAAACCAACTCGTTTGAGTCGATTTTTCTTTTTTAGAGCAGTTAAATTTTACAATAAAAGCGTTTTATCTTCGCCCATACCCATCATGCCGTCAAGGATATATTTATTGCCTTTTTCGTCGCGGATATAGCCCTCAAGTTCGCCGAATGCGATATAATAATCAATGTTTACTACGACTGCGTGCATAACCATAGGGTTAATACCGTAAACCTTGAATTTAATATTTACCATATCGTGTTCATCTTTTACTGTCCACTCCGAGTAATCCTTAAAGTCTGCGCTTTCTACGCTTCTTGTAAAGGTGATAGGAGGCAGAAGGCTTGTTTTTCCTTCGAACCAAATCAAATTTTCGTTATAATCGTCTTGGTTGATACTCTGGTTTCTCGTTAGGTTAAAAGCTAAAAATTGTTTTTTTCCGTCGGTTTCGTTAACGCCCATGGTTGTTACCCAATCGTAGTGGGCACGGCGGGGATAATAACCTCTGTGATCGTCTACTACTGCAACGGTTTCACCGTCGGAAAGCATTTCTTCGCCGTTAATTACAAGGCGTCCTTCCGCCTTAAAAAAGTCTTTTTGGCTGTATAATGGTCTGTTCTTTCCAAAAGGTATAGAAACAACGCAAGGCTTGCTTAGCCTTGTAAGCTCAAAGTCGTATTCAATTTGATTTTCGTCATTTTTGTGACTTCCCGAAAGGTGGCATTTTCCTTGGTCGAAATTGTTGACGTATTTAACAAAGCTTACCGGAGTATGTGCTTCCGCTATGCTTCCGTTTATAAGATTAGGTGCGATTTGGGTATCCTTACTTTTTAAATTGGTATCCCAACAATAAACTTTCTTAGTTCTTTTATCGAAGAATACGTTTAACGTTTTTCCGAAGATTCCCATATCGCATACTACCGCGAGAAGAACACCGTTTTTAAGATTTACTTCGGTTGCTTCCCAAAGAGTCAATCTAAGTTTATTCATAAATTGAGGCGCTTTTGTGGGCTTTTTTAGCTTAATTAAATCCATTTGTTCAAACTCTTTATCAAAGGTTCCGAATACTGAGTTTCCCTTTTCGTCAACCATACTTTTAGGGGTAGCAACGGCTCTTCTTTTATTCGAAATATATTTGTTCATATTTTCCATAATTAATTCTCCTTAGTTAATTTTACTCTATAATTATATATTATAATAATATTTTTTTCAATACTTTAAAATTTTACAAAAACCGCGGGGTAACAAAAATTCCTAATCGTATCATATATAAACTACATAGGGCATTTTATGAAAAAAGCTGTCTGCGTGGAAATTGTGGATAAAAGAGACGTTTATCTTTTAGAAGCGCTAAAAGACGAAGGATATCCATATTTTAAAATCGGAGAAGAAGAGTATTATAAGGATTATCTTAAGGTATATGTTTTTTCGGTTCTAAGCGAAATAAAAAAAGAGCGTGCAATGACTCTTTCCTGCGGTTCGGTTATGTTTTCCAGAGCGATAAGCTCGGATGTAAAAAAAATAATAGAAGAAAAAAACATTACTCATTTTAACGTTTTGGAAGACGAAACGTTTATTGTAAAAAACGCTTATATAACGGCAGAAGGCGCGCTTAGTTATATTCTCCAAAACACCGATATATCTATTAACAAAATGAAAGTTTTGGTATTGGGCTACGGACGAGTGGGAAAGTCGGTAACGAAAATTTTAAGGGATAATTACGCTGAGATAAGCGTAGCGACAAATGACGAAAAGGAATACGCCTTGGCATCTATTTATGCCGAGCGTGTTTATAATTTATCCGATTTTAAATGTGACCTAAATAGCTTCAGCGCGATTGTAAATACGGTGCCCGTATTAGTTTTAAAAGGAGAAGAGTTAAGGCTTATTGATAAAGATTGTTTTATATTGGATCTTGCAAGTAAGCCCGGAGGAGTTGATTTTTTGGAAGCTGAAAGGCTGAATTTAAAATTTTTACACGCCCTGGGCGTTCCCGGAAAAACCGCGCCGAAAACCGCAGGTTTATATATAAAAGATATCATAGCAAGCAAACTTAGCATGTTTTAATATGGAAAATAAAAAAATAGGATTTTGCATAACCGGATCGTTTTGCACTTTTGAAAGGATACTTCCGGAAATAAAAAAATTGGTTGAAGGGAACAATAGCGTTTATCCCGTTTTTTCTTATACGGTAAAAAATACCGATACGCGTTTTTACAAAGCGGAAGCGTTTTACGACGAGGTTTTTAAAATTACCGGCAATAAGCCGGTGGTAACGATTGCCGATGCGGAGCCGTTCGGACCGAAAAACAAAATGGACGTTATGGTTATCGCACCCTGCACGGGCAACACTTTGGCAAAATTAAACCACGCCATTTCGGATACTCCTGTGCTTATGGCGGTAAAGGCACATCTTAGAAACAACCGCCCTTTGGTGATTGCGGTATCCACAAATGACGGACTGTCTTCTAACGCCACAAATATCGGGGAGCTTATTAATAAGAAAAATGTTTATTTCGTTCCTTTTTCGCAGGATAATTTTGTAGACAAAACCAATTCTTTGGTTGCGCATTACGAACTCCTCTCGGATACGATAACATTTGCACTATTAGGCAAACAGATTCAGCCGGTAATATTAACGAGGTAATTATGAGTGGAATTTTTGGGTGGATAGACTACGAGGGCATAAACGACTTTGAAATAAAAGGGTTTAACGCTATGGACGGCGCATTAAGTAAGCGGGGCGCAAATTCCTCTTTTATCCAAATCCAAAACGCCCTTTTAGGGCAAAGGCAAAATTATTATATTGAAAATCCGATTAATAAAAGAATTGGAGATAAAGAATATATAATCGTCTTTAGCGGAAAGATTTTTAACTCAGATGAAATAAAAAGAGAGCTTATAGAAAAAAACTATATTTTCGAAAATTCGTGTGACGAAGAAATTTTGCTTTACGCCTATATCGAATGGGGTGTAAACAGCGTTCATAAGCTAAACGGTAATTTTGCTTACGCGATTTGGAATACTTACGAACAAAAACTTTTTTTGGCAAGAGACAGAATCGGTATAATGCCTTTGTTTTACCATAAATATAATAACGGAATAATATTCGGTTCCGAAATAAAGGCAATAATGGCAAGCGGAATCGTTAAGGCTCAGATAGACAACTTGGGAATAAAACAACTGTTGCTTTTAGGTCCCTCAAGATGCGCCGGTTGCGGAGTCATTAAAGGTGTCGAGGAGCTTGCACCCGCGGAATTTTTAATTGCGGATAAAGACAGTTACCGTATAAACGTATATTGGAAACCGACTGCAAAGCCTTTTAAGGATAATCTAAATCAAACCGTTGAAACCACGCGTGAACTAATTACCGATTCAATTAACCGCCAGTTAAACGGCGATAAAGCTCCCGCCTGCTTTTTATCGGGGGGATTGGATTCCTCGATTATTACGGCTGTTGCTGCGAAAAAATTTAAAGAAAAGGAAATTGAACTTAATACGTATTCGGTCGATTACAAGGATAACGATATATATTTTAAAGAAAATAGTTTTCAGTCCGCAAGAGATAATTATTATATTGACATAATGCAAGCTTTTACAGGCAGCAAGCATAAATACTTTGTTTTGGATAATATCGATGTAGCAAAAAGGATTTTTGATGCAGGTTTAACAAGAGACTTACCGGGAATGGCTGATATAGATTCTTCTCTTTTGTTGCTTTGTGAAAAGGTAAAACAAGAAAAAGATATTTGTATGTCGGGCGAATGCGCGGACGAATTTTTCGGAGGCTATCCTTGGTATCATAACGAGGAGCTTTTATATCGTGAAAATTTCCCTTGGATTAACGGCTTAGACGTAAGAATTAATCTATTTAATCTAGGCATTTTAGGGCGGGAAAACGAAGAATTCGTTTACGAGCAGTATAAAAAGACCGTAAATTATACCGATTATCTTCCCTCTGACGATAAACACGAGAGAAGAATAAGAGAAATGTTTATGCTTAACTATTACTGGTTTATGCAAACCTTACTCGACAGAACGGACAGAATGAGCGCGTACTCGGGACTTGAGGTAAGGGTACCTTTCTGCGACAATAAAATTATCGACTACGCTTTTAATATGCCCTGGGAATATAAAACCTTAAGAGGAAGAGAAAAAGGGATAATGAGAGAAGCGTTTAAAGATTTGCTTCCCAAGGAAGTCGTCTTTAGAAAAAAAACGCCTTATCCCAAAACATTTAATCCCGACTTTGAAGATTTCGTTATTAAAACCGCGGAAAATTTGTTAAGCGAGAAAAGCAGTCTGCTTAGTGAAATAGTAAACAAGGAATATTTTGATTTGCTTAAATCCAAAAAAATCGAACTTCAAAATCCATGGTACGGTCAACTTATGCGTTTGCCGCAAATTTTCGGTTACCTAATTCAACTTGATATTTTTTTCAAAACTTTTAAAGTTGAGCTTATATGAAAATAAAAACGTTAATCGCATTTTCTATTGACTAAGATGGATATCGTTAATATAATAAAAATATGACAGCAAAATTATTCTTTTTTGAATTTAACTTCTTTTTTGGTTTCGCCTTTGCGTAATCCGATTTTGTGTGGTTAAATTTATAATTAGAAACGACTCTTTACCGCACGAAATGTGCGGTTTTTTTTATTTTGGAGGTAAATATGGAAAAACAAGACGTAAAACAAAGTATTCAAAAAATCGATGAAAAACTAGGCGAACTGTTTATTATGCGTATGGAAGCGGTAGAAACGTTTGCTAAATCAATAGAGCCGGAAAGTGAAACGGAAAAATATCTAAGAGAAAGGGAAGTAGTTAGCCTTTCAACTAAGAAAGTTCCCGATTCGCTAAAGCTATATGAAAAGCAATTTTTCGAAACGGTATTTTCTCTTTCGCATGCGTATAAATCAAAATATTCTGAAAACGAATCAAAAACGCTTACTGAGATAAAAAACGCTTTAAATAACGGGATAAAACCTTTTCCGCTTTCATCAAGCGTAGCTTGTCAGGGAGTTCTTGGAGCGTACAGTCAAATTGCCGCGGATAAACTTTTTCCTTTAGCGGAAATAATGTATTTTAAAGATTGGAATTCCGTATTCTCCGCAGTCGATAAAGGCATGTGCGACTATGGCGTACTCCCTATAGAAAACAGTTCGGTAGGCAGCGTGAGCGAAGTATATGATTTGATGCGGAAATACAATTTTTATATTGCTAGAGCTGTTAAGCTCAAAATAAGTCACAGTTTGCTCGCTAAAAGCGGCGCGGATATAAGAAATATAAAAGAAATTTTTTCACACGAAAAGGCAATCGGTCAATGTTCTGCTTTTTTAAATAATCTAAAGGATATAAAAATTACCGTTATGGATAACACAGCAAAAGCCGCAAAAGCCGTTTCAGAAAGTGAAAGAGAAGACGTTGCGTGCATTGCATCCAAAGAATGCGCTAAAATATATGGATTATCCGTTTTAAATCAAAACATACAAAACGCCGATAATAATTTTACCCGCTTTATTGCAATTTCCAAAAAATACGAAGCGTACGAGGGTTCGGAAAAAATCAGCGTTATGGTTAATCTTCCGCATGAAGCCGGAAGCTTAAACAGCGTACTTCAAAAATTTTCGACACTCGGACTTAATCTTACAAAAATCGAATCCAGACCAATTGCAGGAAGCGTGTTTGAGTTTGCCTTCTACTTTGACTTTGAAGCCGAAATAGAAAAAAAAGAAGTTCAAAATCTTATTGCCGAACTGGATAACACCTGCGAAAAATTTGTCTTTTTAGGAAGCTACTTTGAAATTGTATAAATAATATTTGAGGACTATTTGTATATAGTAAATTCTCAGAATAAGATAGCACTTGGTTAGGGATTGTTCCGCAACGGTTACTTGGGGATATTTATTTTAAATTATAGCTTTTCTAATTTAAAAAGGCTTGGTAAAAACCAAGCCTTTATTTTTAGGTTTTTGGATTAGAGTTATTGACATTTGTCAAAAACCGGTAGATAATTAATAAAAGATTAATGGAGAAATAAAATGCCAAGACCGAAAAAATGGAAAAAGGTTTGCTGTCTGCCTAGTAACGACAGCTTTGCTCCGGTAGGAATAATAGGCAATACGGTTGTTACCCTAAATGTAGAGGAATACGAAACGATAAGGCTTATTGACTTGGAGGGGCTAAAACAAGAAGAATGTGCAGAACATATGAAAGTCGCAAGAACAACTGTTCAGGCGATGTACGAATCGGCTCGTAAAAAAATCGCGGATTTTATAGTTTGCGGAAAAGTTTTGCAAATTGAAGGCGGAGACTATATTTTATGCGATGGAAAGAGCGATTTTTGCGGCGGTCCCAAATGCAAAAAATTTAAAGATTCTGCGGAGCAAAAATGAAAATAATCAGCCTTGTTGATAATATAAAAAATAGAGACGATTTATCGGCGGAACACGGATTAAGCTTTTATATAGAAACAAAAAAGCATAAGTTGCTTTTCGATTTGGGCGCGTCGGATTTGTTTTTGACAAATGCCGAAAAACTTGGTGTCGATATAAAGCAAGTGGATACGGTCGTTATTTCGCACGGGCACGATGACCACGGTGGCGGACTCAACGCTTTTTTATCTTATAACGATAAGGCCAAAATTTACATTTCCTCTTTGGCGTTTAACGGATTTTATTCCGAAAAAGAGGGTAATTGCAGTTATATTGGTCTTGATCAAACTATAAAAAATAACAATAGATTATTATATATAAATGATTTTAATAAAGTTGACGAGGGATTAACGCTGTTTTCAAAGGTTGATTCGGTTTTTAATAGATTTGCTTCCAACAAAAACCTAAAAAAGAAAATTAACGATACTTTCGTAGAAGACGACTTTTTACACGAAGTAAATTTGATTCTAACCGAAGAAAATAAAAAAGTGCTTATTGCAGGCTGTTCGCATACGGGAATTGATAATATAGTAAATAGGTTTTACGACTTGGAAGAAATTTTTCCGAAAGCGGTTTTCGGAGGGCTTCACTTAATGAAATTTAATAACGAAGACGATAAAGATACCGCGTTATCAAGAGTGCAAAAAACAGCTTTTCAAAGCGGTTCGATTTTTTACACTTGTCATTGTACCGGAGAAGAATCTTATAATAAATTAAAATCCTCCCTAAAGGATCAAATCGTATATTTTTACCTAGGAGAAAAAATAATAATTTAAGGAGTTAATAAATGAGTGACGAATGCAATCATAATTGTGATAGCTGCAAAGAAAAATGCGAAAGCAAAATTGAAAAAGAACAGCCAAACGCACTTAGCAAAGTAAAAAAAGTGATAGCGGTTGTAAGCGGTAAGGGAGGCGTTGGAAAATCCATTGTGACCTCTATGCTTGCAGTTTTGATGAATAGAGAGGGCTTTAAAACGGCAATTTTGGACGCAGACGTAACCGGTCCTTCCATTCCTAAAGTTTTTTCTATAAAAGGAAAAGCGGAAGGCAGCGATTTAGGATTATTTCCTTTAGAAAGCTCAGGCGGTATTAAGATAATGTCCACCAATCTTTTGCTTGAAAATGATACCGATCCGGTAATTTGGAGAGGTCCGCTTATCGCAAATATGGTAAAGCAGTTTTGGACGGACGTAATTTGGGACCAAGCAGATATTATGTTTATCGATATGCCTCCGGGAACGGGCGACGTACCGCTTACCGTTTTCCAATCGATTCCTGTTGATGGAATAGTGATTGTGACCTCTCCTCAAGAACTTGTTTCAATGATTGTTTTAAAAGCCGTAAATATGGCTAAGCAGATGAATATTCCTATTCTCGGCGTAATAGAGAATATGAGCTATGTAAAATGTCCGGATTGCGGACGTGAAATTAAAATTTTCGGCGAAAGCAAGCTTGAAGCAACGATTAAGGATTTTAATTTGGAAGTATTAGGAAGAATTCCGCTTGACGCCAAACTTGCCGCGGCTTGCGATAAGGGAATGATTGAACTTTTCGACGGAGACTGGTTAAATAAAGCAGTAGAAAAAGTAAAAAACATAGTGAAATAAATTTCAAAAAAATATTCTTTTAAAAGTGCAGAATTTTTTGGTAATTGACTGAAAGGGCGGTTACTGATAATATATATATATTTAGAAACTTAATTATTTTTTAGGAAATAATTGAAAGGAAGGGCGTAAAAATGTCTGATAAAATTAAAAAAACCAAAAAGGAAAAACGTGTAAGAACTGCTGAGGAGATCAAGAAAAGAAGAATAACCGCATTGATTGTTTTGGGCTCCATTGTCGGTGTTATCGCTCTTTTTGTTGGTATCGTTTCACTTACCGGATATTTGGGAACTAACGCAAATCTTAAAAAAATCGGAAATTATCAAACTTTAGGAAGTCCCCTTACCCCGCAGTTGGACGCGGAAACCGGAAATTTGACCTTTATTACCGATGAAGAATTTAAAGTTTTGCAACTTACAGATATACATATTGGCGGCGGCGCTTTCAGCCTTAAAAAGGACGAATGGGCAATCGACGCGGTATATCAACTTATAAACCGTACCAAACCCGATTTGGTTATTGTTACAGGCGATATAGCATATCCCGTACCCTTCCAAGCCGGAACCTTTAATAATTTGCGTGAAGCCGAACTTTTTGCAACCTTTATGGAAAAATGCGGAGTATACTACGCGATTACCTTCGGCAATCACGATACCGAATCCTACAGCATGTACGATAGAGAACAAATAAGCGATTTTTATTCACAGGAAAAATGGGCGCATTGTCTTTTTGAAGCAGGCGACAGCGATGTTGACGGCTATGGAAATTACGTTATTAACGTAAAAAACACCTCGAATATCATAACTCATTCCTTCTTTATGTTTGACAGTCACTCTTACGTTGACGGAGATTATTTCGGAATTGCTTGGAAATACGATAATATCCATCAAAATCAAGTAGATTGGTATAAAGAAGAAGTTTTAAAACTTAATGCAATAAATGAAAGCCACGGAGGCGGAGAAATAAAATCTACGGCTTACTTTCATATTCCTTTGGTAGAGTATAAAACCGCTTGGAACGCTTACGTAGATAACGGTTATCAAAATACCGACGACGTTACCTTTATAGCAGGAGTTGCGGGAGAAACCGGAAAAGTTATTTACAGCGGTATCGGAGAAGACGAACTTTTTGAAACTATGCAGGAACTTAACAGTACAATAGGCGTATTTTGCGGACACGACCATTTGAATAATTTTTCGTTAAATTATAAAGGGATTTGTTTAACCTACGGCATGAGTATAGATTATCTAGCATACGCGGGTATAGCTAAGAAAACCGAACAAAGAGGGGGCACGGTAATTACCGTAAAAACAGACGGAAGTATCGAAATTTCTGCCGAAAGACTGACCGAATAATTAAAAGGCTATGCGTTCAGCATAGCCTTTTTATTTTTTAAAAATTTTTTGGAACTAAAACTCAAATATCATACACTTCTATATTGAAAGGAGCCTTTTATATGGGTAACTCCCAAAGCGATTTTTTTGAACGTATTTATGATAACCTTTATCATAAAGTAACCGCCTACGTAATAATAAGATGCAACAGCATCTTAGACGTTGAAGATATCGTGCAGGATACTTTTACCGAGCTTTATAAAATAGTAAAAAGCAAAGGACAAGATTTTTTAGTAAACCCGGAGGCTATGGCGATGAGGATAGCGAATTTTAAAACAATTAAATATTACAAGCAAAAGCAAAAGAAGAACGAAATGTCGCTTGTATCCACAAACTCCAACATGGAAGTATATTCAAATTATCCGTTGTCCGACATCGACATTGAAGCACAATTTGTAAATGAAGAAACGATAAGAGAAATTTGGAGTAAGCTAAAGCAAAAGCCCTGCGATATTCAAAAAATATTTGCGCTTTTTTACTATTGCGATTTGACTATCAGGGAAATTGCGATGCAACTAAACGTTTCGGAAACTTCTGTAAAACACAGGCTTTACAGAACGCTTCAAGAACTGAGAGGTATTTATTTAAAGGAAGGTGTTTGATATGAAAGAAAAGGAATTGTATAAAAAAGTATTTGAAGAAAATATGGCAAACAAAGAAAAGATATTAAGGAATGCAAAATGCAGCAATAAAAATAATTTTTCTTTTAAAAAAGGTTTTGCATTAGCGGCAATATTGGTTTTGGTTGTTGTGGTTTCACTTATTGTTGCAGCTTCCGTTTATACCGAAAAAAGTTTTGACGGAAATTTAAAAGCGATAAAAAGTTATAAGGACGTAATTAAAGCCGTTAACGGTTACTATGACAGTGTTAACGCATTTTCAAGTAACAGTATAGGACTCAAGGGAGCTGCAATGCCCGAAGATACTGCTTCTAATGAATCCAATGATAAGGCGCAATATGATTCTCCCGCTTCTCCTGCTGCGCCAATCGCCGGCGAGGATTATTCTAAAACCAACGTTCAAACGGAAGGTATGGACGAGGGCGACATCGTAAAATGCGACGGACAATTTATTTATAAACTCAATTCCAAGGGCTTTTTTATAATCTCTGCAACAGACGGTCAATTAAGCGTTGTAACCGCTGTTGAAATTGATAATTACGTCCCGCAGGAAATGTATATTACCGGCAACAAACTTATAATTATAGGCGGAATATACGAATATCGCAGCTCAATGCCGGCTGTAGATATAGCGCCTTTATACGACTGCGTTTACTGTATGGGCTTTTCAAAAACCGATATTAGAATTTACGATATTACGGATAAGACGAATATTGTAATGGATCGTCAAATTACTTTGGAAGGAGTTTACAATACTTCAAGGCTTCAACTTTCGGAAAATAAATTGTTCTTTATAATAAACTACGATTTTTACTACGGCAGGGAAGAAAATTACGTTCCGAAAATTATGGATAGCTTAACGGGCAGCAGCGAAATGCAGCTTATACCCAAAGAAAATATATTCGTTTTCACTCACATTTTGGGTTATAACTATCTGATTCTTGGCGAAATTGACCTTGATGCCCCAAGTGAAAAAGGAAAACTTTTTGCTTACTTGGGACTTGGAGGAATGATGTATGTATCCACCGACAATATTTTCGTTGCAAGCTATGACTACCTAAACGATTATAAATATAACGTATTCGGTTGGGCGGTTTCTACTGACAGCATGCAAAAATATGTTATTGTTAAAATTTCGATTTCCGACCTACTCCTAAAGAAATACGGATATGTAAACGGTACCATATCCGACCGCTACTGGATGGACGAATACCAAGGCTATTTAAGAGTAGCAACGCAAGGTTCAAATGGAAACAATCTTTATGTATTAAACGGGGAGCTTGAAGTAGTAGGCAAAATCGAAGGCATTGCAAAGGGCGAAAGCATTTATTCGGTAAGATTTAATAAGGATAAAGGCTCTATGGTAACTTTCCTCAGAAGAGATCCTTATTACAGTTTTGATTTATCCGATCCTACCAATCCTACAATTACCAACGAAGTAAAAGAAGACGGTGTAAGCCATTATATTCACTATATCGGCGAAACAGGTTACACGATTGGCGTTGGAGAGATGAGCGAAGAAGTTGAAAACTCTTGGGGCGGAACTTCGGTTGTTTGGACGGGGCTTAAGGTTTCTCTTTACGACAACGAATCTGACCAAGCTATAGTAAATTTGGTTTTGGAAGGTTATTGCTACAGCGAACTGTTTTATAATCCGAAAGCGTTATTGTACGATGAGGAAAAGGGTATTTTCGCCTTCAGCTATGAAAAATGGACTTACGGTCAGTATTATCAAACCCAATCAATCGAACAAGGCTTAGCAGTATTTAGCTTTGACGTAGACGCCCAAACTCCCGAAGAAAAACTTGTGTATAAGGGCACACTCACAAATATAGACGGTTCATTCAGACCTTATGTTGACGAATATTATGATTATAACAGTACCTTTATAAAAAGAGGATTGTATATTGGAAATTACCTTTATACTATAAGCGACAGATTGATAAAATCCTATGATTTAGTAAGTTTATTAGAAGTATCGTCACTCGATCTTTACGACTGGGAATAAAAGCTTCCCTCCATTTTATTAAAGACTTCCCAAATTGGGAAGTCTTTTTTTGACTTAATTTTAATTATGGCGAATTCGCTATAATTAAAATTAGCGGTCTGTATTTTCAATATTATGTTAAGGTTTTTATAATACTCTTCTTGCGGTTATGTAGTAATTCCATCTTGCCTCCGATATAGGTTCGATTACCGCATAGTCGCTTGAAGTATGTAGAATGTAATTGTTGCCAAGGTATACCGCAACGTGACCTATTCTTTCGTTTCCCGAAAGGTTATACCTGCTGGAATTGGTAAAGAAAAGAAGGTCGCCTCTTTTAATATTTTCACGGCTTACGGATTCTCCTTGATAAACCTGAGTTCTCGTAGTCGTATCAAGAATGACATCTGCGGCAATATAATACATATACTGCGTAAATGAAGAGCAATCGAATTTTCCGTTTACAAAGTTGGGATTTAATTTTCCGCTGCCCCAGTGATATCTCTCGCTTCCGTAAACATAAGGATAACCGAGCAGGGTAGCACCAAAAGCTATTAATTCTTCTACCTTTTTATCGCTCTTTTCAAATTTTATTATTTCGCAATTTTTTTTATAAACGTAAGCGGTCTTTTCTTTATAGGTTGTTATATAGTAGCCGTCTTGCTCACCCTTATATGCAACCATATCATTTTTATTTATATATCCGTAAACGTCCGAAAAGGAAGAAGGAGCGCTTTTTACGCTTAAGCCGTTAACAATTGATTTAACGTAATATACGCTTAAATCGGAAGAATTATCGATATTGTTTTTATCGCCTAAAATTTGCGTAGAAGAATTTCCGTCTCCGACGGTGTCGCAGCCAACGAGAACAATTATAAGGATAATAATCAAAATCAACAATCTTTTCATAGGTTTATAATAATTGTCGAAAAAAGAGTGAGTCAATATAAATGTGGCGGTAATTTATGGAATTTAGCTAAAAAACGTATAATTTTAAATTTTTTACAAGCGCTTTTTATTGAAATCTTTAAGGCTTAGTTTTAAAATATGGAAATAATTAGAAAATAATTTATAAAAAATTAAATATTTTTCAAACACTTTTTTTCTTTCATTCGTTTCTTTAGTGAAAACTTAAAAGGAGGTTTTTAAAAATGAAAAAAACAATAATGATTACGATGTCGGTGTTCTTGGTCGTTGCATCCCTTGTATGTTTGAGCGCATGCGATACCACGACTAACACAATTGACGAAGCGGCGGCATATTCTTACGTATCTTTAAAAATCAATCCCGAAGTCGATTACGTGGTAGACGAGAATGGTTTTGTAGTATCGTACACCTGCCTTAACGAGGATGCCGAGATTCTTCTTGCTGACGTAGATTTGGTCGGAATGACAATCGAAGAAGCAACAGCGACAGTACTTAGACTTGCAGTTGAAGCCGGTTATATCGATGCTGATACCGAGGGCGAAGAAATTGAAGTCGGAGCAATTGACGAAAACGGAGAAGTTGATACCGAATGTTATGAAAAAGTCGCAAAAAATCTAAACGAGTATTTTATGAATAACGGTATCTTCGGAAGAGTTTCTCAGCAAACCTTGGATCTTTATCTTGAGCAAGCGGAAGCGTTAGATTTACCCGTCGGCAAAGTTAAGCTTATGATACTTGCATGCGATAGAAGCGGACTTACCCTTGACGAAATCAAAGAAAAGCCGATGAACGAGATAATGAAGCTTATTCACCAAGGTAATAAAAACAAAGTGAAAGCCGAGAAAGGGCATCTTATCAAAACGGGACAAAGAAAAGCATTAAAGGATAGCAAATGCAACGGTAACGCTCAAAAACTTCAAGCCCATAATCAAAAATTTGAACAAAACAAAGAACAAGTTATGGCTCAAATTGAAGCTTACCAAGAAAATGAAGGCAACTAAGATTGACACATCGTCCGTTAACTAATATACTTTCGTTAGGGACACAATGGAATTATTAAGATTAATGGACGAACTTAAGAAAGGGAACCGGCGCGCTTTGACTCCAATTTATGAAGAGACTAAGCGCGCGGTTTTTGCGGTAGCGTATTCGATATTAAAATCGGAATTTCTAGCGCAAGACGTAATGCAGGAAACTTATATTAAGGTTTGCCAAAAGATCGGGTCTTTCAGAAACGACGTTTCCCCCAAAGCTTGGATAAGCACAATAGCAAGAAATATAGCTTTGGATATGATGAGAAGAGATAGAAGGTTAACAGCCTTTAACGATAATATAGCGACAGATAACGATTATAATAAAATTGACGACAAAATATATAAAACAGATTTATTAAAAATAGCTAAAGAAATTTTAAACGAGACGGAATATCAGATTTTGTATATGCACACGATAGGCGATATGAAACATCAAGAGATAGCCTCGGTACTCAAAAAAAGCTATGCAACAGTACGGTGGAACTACGCAAACGCAATTAAAAAAATGCAAAAAAAATTGGGTGTAAAAGGATAGATATGCAAAAAAAGGAACTGGAAAAGCAGCTTACCCGGCAAGGGTTAGCTAAAATGCGGGAAATAGATATATCTTATATCGAACAAACCGCAATAATAGACGTTTATAGCAAGACGGCTAAAAAGGTAGGATTTAAGTGGTCCTACGCCGTAGCAGCCTTGCTTATTATGGTTTTGCTTTCCGCAGGAATTTTCGGAGGCGTATTTGTAACCTCAGTCGATACCGAACTTTTTATCGATATAAATCCGTCCTTTAAGCTCAGCTTAACTCCTCTTGACAAAGTAGAAGCTTACGTTGCTTTAAACGAAGATGCGGAAAATATTTTTGACATAAGCAAGATAGAAAACCAGCCTGTTGACGAGGCATGCGAGTATATTTTCCAAACCCTTTATAATCTCGGATATATTAAAGAAGGTACGGAAATTAATTTAAACGCCCAAGGTAAAAATGCAAAACGCGCCGAAAAAGCTATGAACAGAGTAAAAAATAATGCCGAAAGCTTTATGAAAAATAAAAACGTTAACGGCAAGTGCAACGGAAAAGTAAACGGAAAATCAAAAGATAATAATCCGGGTAACGGCAATTCAAACAACGACAACGGTAACGGCAACGGTAACGGAAACAGAAGCGGCAACGGAAATTAAATAAAGGTTGACCTAAAGCTGATTATTTTATAAAATAGAACCATGAAGCAATATTTAATTTCGGAAAGAAACGCTGAGAAAACAGTTTTAAAAAACAGTAAAGCGATAGTTTATATCGCTTTATTTTCAGTTCTTATTACCGTTTGTTCCTGGATATCAATTCCTACAACCATTCCTTTTACGCTTCAAACCTTCGCGGTTTTTTGCGCTTTGCTGCTTTTAGGCGGTAAAAACGGCACGATTTCTATAATTATATACATACTCTTGGGTTTAATCGGAATCCCCGTTTTTTCAGGCTTCAAGGGAGGTATAGGTGTTCTTTTGGGAGTAACAGGGGGATATATCGCAGGATTTGTCCTTTCCGGACTTATCTTTTGGCTTATCACTTCCGTTTTTAAAAAAAATTTATTGACGCTTATTGTAGCTATGATTTTGGGACTTATAGTAACCTACGCATTTGGGACGGCTTGGTTTATAACGGTTTATACTAAAAACGTCGGAAGCATGGGACTTCTGTCGGCGCTTTCTTTATGCGTTTTTCCTTTTATTATTCCTGATCTAATAAAAATTTTTCTTGCGCTTACCGTTGCAAATAAATTTAAAAAATTTGTCGTTATTTAATTTAAAACCTGCAAAACGAAAAATTTAAGATACGAAGTTTCCTCAGCGCAAAGAAGACTGGGATGGTCGGGCGCTTGGGTTTTGATTTCAACCGTTCTGACACGTTTTCCGCTTTCTTTTGCGGCCTCAATAAGCATTTTTTCAAAAAGGGGAAAAGTCATATAATGCGAACAGGAGGATGTAACCAAAATTCCTCCCGGGCTTATCAATTTCATTCCCAAAATATTTATATCTTTATAACCTCTGTAGGCGTCCTTTACCTCGTTTGCGGTTTTGCAAAAGGCAGGAGGATCTAAAACGATTAAATCGAATTTTCTTCCGCTTGCTTTGTATTTTCTAAGCAAAGAAAAAACGTCCTCCGTTTCGGTAGTTATATTTGTAAAACCGTTAAGACTTGCGTTTAATTTTACATTTTCTATGGCGTATTTGGAAATATCAACCGCAGTTACGCTTTTTGCGACCGTTGCGGCGTTCATAGAAAATCCTCCGCTGTTAGAAAAACAATCCAAAACGTCCTTGTCTATACAGTATTTTCTTATTGCAAAACGGTTTTCCTTTTGGTCTAGAAAATATCCGGTCTTTTGTCCTTCCTTTACGTCAACCGACATCTTAAGACCGTTTTCTTCGATAATAACCGTATCGTCCACGTCTCCGTAAAGCACACCGCACGATTCAGCTAATCCTTCCTTTTCTCTCACCGAGGCATCGCTTCGCTCAAATATGCCTTTCGGATGAAAAAGCTCAACCAAGCATTCGGTTATCAGTTCTTTTTTTTGGTCAATACCGAGAGACATGCATTGCATAACCAAAACGTCTCCGTAGCGGTCAATAATAAGCGCGGGCAAATCATCCGCTTCCGCAAATACCATACGGTAGGCGTTTTTATATCCTAGGCTTTGTCTGTAATCATCAGCCGCTTTAATCCTAGAAAGATATAAGCTTTTATCATCTTCTTTATCGTTTCTTATAAAAATGCGAACCAATATTTTTGAAAGATGGTTAATGTAGCCTTTACCGATAAATCTTCCGTCGTAGCTAAAAACGCTTGCAAGGCTTCCGTTTTTGTCTTTTCCATCGATTTTTAAAACCTCGTTGGCGTAAACCCAAGAGTGACCGCTTACTATTCGTTTTTCTTCGTTTTTCTTTAAATATACACTGTAGGGCATAGTTAACCTCATTTTTATAAAATCAGTATAAAACATAGAGTACTTATAAACAAGCGAATTATGTATTAAAATGGGAGTGACAAGCCGCAAAAAAAATGATACTATATTAAAAAAGATAGGAGGATATAATATGGAAAAATACATTTGTGACGTATGCGGCTACGTATATGACGAAGCGGAAGGCGACACGGAAAATAACATTCCCGCAAAAACAAAATGGGAAGACGTTCCGGATGATTATACATGCCCCATTTGCGGAGCGGGAAAAGATAATTTTAGTAAACAATAAAAATTTAAAGCTTTCAACTAGAGGATAAAAAATGGGTTTTAATATTGATAAAGAAAAATGTATGGATTGCGGTTATTGCGCTTATGTTTGCCCGGCGGGTGCAATAGTCGAGATAGGTCGTGTCTACGAAGTCATTAAAGAAAAATGCGTAAGTTGCGGTATGTGCTTTAACTCCTGCATAAACGATGCAATATATCCGGACGAAGGACAAAAAAGCGTGGAAAGCATATCTATAAATTCCGAAAAATGTATAGGTTGCTCGCTTTGCTCAAAGTTTTGCCCCGTAAAAGCGATAAGCGGAAAAATTAAAGAACCTTTTGTTATTAATAAAAGCCTCTGTATCAAATGCGGTTTTTGCCACACAAAATGCAAAAAAGATGCAATTGATATTGTTTACTGCGATTTAATAAGAAAATAAATAAAAATCCGCGAAAGCGGATTTTTTTATTGACCGTCAAAAAAGGTCATCGTTATATCTTGAAGTTTCTTTTTCCTTTCTTCTTCCGATTTTTTGTTTATATTTTTCTTGGTATCCTGTTCATTCATAATTTTCCCTCCGAAAATAGTATGTTTTTTATGGAATGTTTAATCCAATGTATTATTTACAATTTATAATTTCTAGGTTAAAATTTATAAATGGGTAATAAAAATAAGGCTAAAGCTAAATACACGCAGACATTGCGGATAACGTTTATATGCCGGCGGAAAGAAGAAATATAACGAAGCGATAGTTTTTTTAACCCTTGATATTTAATAAGATAAAAGCTTAATTTCTCCCGATGAAAATACTTCGGTTTCTCCTAAATCGTTTTGTGTAACCAACCGACCTAAATCATCTATATCCGTTACCTCTCCAAAAAATTCTTTTCCGTCTCTTTTATAGCTGATTTTTTTACCTAGCATAAAACTACGTTTTTTATACTCAAAAATCGTTTTTTCGGAGGATAAAGAGGCGTAGTAAAAAAGGTTATTAATAATTTTCGCTATAAAAGCGTTTTTGTTTGACTTTAGTTGAATATATCCTGCGGTGTCGCTTAAGCCGAGAGGAAAAGCGGAAGTATTTTTTAAATTTATACCGATACCTATAATTACTGCGCTGTCGCCTTTATCGTCAAAGATATTTTCTGAGAGGATTCCGCAGATTTTTTTACCGTCAAAATATAAATCGTTTACCCATTTAATTTTAGGGCTTATGCCGCATTTATCTTCTACCGCGGACGAAACCGCAACGGCTGCTGCGCAAGTTAGGGTATCAATAAAAGGAACATTGTTTTTTACAATGCACAGAGTCATATATATACCCGATATGGGAGAAAAAAAGCTGTTTTCGCCTCTGCCTCTTCCTGCTGTTTGCTCTTTTGCAATAATTAAAAAATTAGAATTATATCCGTCTTTAAATAAATTTTTCGCAACGTCGTTTGTTGACGTAACGTTTTTATAATATAAAATTTTTTTTACTCCGTTTGCTTTTTTCAAATACGCTTTAATAATATTGGAGTTTAAATTAAAATCCTTAAAAATCATAAATTTATGTTAATTTTTTAATCGGCATTTGTCAATTATAATTTAATCATAACCATTTAAAAGATTGGAAAAAGAACAAAATGAAAAATCTTTAGTTATTGACTAATCAGCCTTTGTTATGCTATTATTTTTGAAGCTATTTAGGAGAAACAAATGAAAAAAGAAACGATTAAAGAAAAAAACTCCGCATTGGTTTTGACGGGTAAAAACAATCCCGATTACATACCTAAAAAAGAAAAAATAATATATGGACTCGGCGCATTTATGGACGGAGGCGGAGTCGCTTTAATGTCCTGCGTTATGCTCAACTATATGACTAACGCTCTCGGCATAGCTATGGCTGTGGCATCCACAATTATGATGTTAAGCAAGGCTTGGGATGCGGTTTCCGATCCATTAATGGGAATTATATCGGATAGTACTGTTTCGAAATACGGCAGGCGTAAGCCTTATATGGCGATAGGCGGAATTTTACTGATTATTTCGATTTTCCTACTTTTTGCGCCTATAAACAGTTGGGGAATAGGTACCGGCTCAAAAATAGCGTATATCTTGATTATGTATTTGCTTTGGAATACCTGTTCTACAATTACTCAAGTTCCTTATTGCTCAATGGCTAGCGATATTTCCCCCGATTTTAAAGAGAGAAATAACGCAAACACAGTAAAACTCGTTTTCGGTGCGCTATCCTCTGGTATCGCGTATATAGTTCCGCTTTTGCTTTTAGAGGCTTATACCTCTCCTGAAACCGCTTTCTTGCCTGCCTTAAGCGGCACAGAATTTTGGCTTATCTTGTGCAGCGTGTTCGGTTTGCTTTTCGGCGGAGGGCAAATTCTTTGCGGAATTTTTGTAAAAGAGCGGATAAAGCCCCTAAAAGTTAAACCGGAAAAATTTAATATAAAAACTTATATTGAACCGTTTAAAAATAAATCCTTTAAGTGGCATATTATTATGTATGCTTCCGCATTTATGTGCATGGATATATTCTCCGCTCTAGCGGTATATTACGCAACAGACGTTTGGAGAGGAGTTACACTTTTAGGAATTAAATTTTCTTCCTTGTTTATCGTAGGTCCATTAATGGTTGCGGCAGTTATTGCGTTTCCTTTGGTTAGAATTATTATGGATAAAAAGAGCAAGCAGTTCGCTTTCAGAATGGGACTTCCTTTTTATATCTTAAGCGGAATTATGCTTGCGGTAATGGATCCAAGTTGGACACCCCCCGTACTCATTCCGGCAGTTGCGTTTTTAATGGGCTTGGGATTTGGCGGAGCGCAAATGATGCCTTGGATAATTTTCCCGGATACAGTTGACGTTGCGGAGCTAAAGTCAGGAATGAGACCCACCGGTAATTACAGCGGAATTATGACTCTTGTAAGAAAGCTTGCCGGGGCTTTCGGCGTTTGGGTTATCGGACTGATACTCGGCGCTGTAGGCTATATGGAAAGCAACAGCGATGAAGTGATTATTCAATCTGATGCTGTTTTGCTTGCTATACGCTTGCTTTTGGGTTGCTCGATAGCGGTATTGATTTCCGTTGCGCTGATTTCTTCCTTTAAATTTAAAATAAACAATAAAAAATTAATTAGAATAAGGTATTTTATTGAAAAAAATAAAGAAGGCTTGCTTTCTGATTTAACCGAAGAAGAAAAACAAGAAAGATTATCCTTAATCTCCGAGCTTTCAGGGCTTACTCCGAAGGAAGAAAAAGAAATAATCGCCCAAATGAATAAATAGCCCGCCAAAATATAAAAATAAACTATGTTTATGAATTTTTTTCAAAAAGTTTATGAGATTGTAAAAAATGTTCCGAAAGGTGCGGTAATAAGCTATGGACAGATAGCTTCCTTAACCGGAAATCCCAGAATGTCGAGACGTGTCGGGCAAGCACTTCACGTCAATCCCGATCCCGAGCATATCCCTTGCCATAGGGTAGTGTTTAAGGACGGAAGTCTTGCACCTTCCTACGCTTTCGGCGGAGACAGCGCACAACGAAAACTTCTTGAAGAAGAAGGCGTACAGTTCGACGAAGAAGGAAAAGTCAAAAAAGAATTTTTTATCGGATAGAAAATTAACCTCATCTTTCGATGAGATTTTCTTTAAAAAAAGTAATATTATTTTTAAAATCATTTATTTTCCGCAGTTATTTATAGTCGTTAGTTATACTTTAATAAAAAAATTAGAGCGTTACGATTTTTGGATAACGCTCTAACTCATTTTTTTAATTAAATAATAATGCGATTAAATACTCTCAACCAATTCTTTCATAAAACGGGAGAAGGCTTGCTCTCCTGTTTCGTTATCTTTAAATACTGCGGTGCATTCTAAAATTTTAATGCAGGTCTTATTAATATATTCGGTAACTGTGTGACCTGCGTCTTCTTCGGTCATTGTAGTTCCTTTATCGTTGACAAGTTGAACTATCATAGCAAGATGTTTAGAAAGGGGATGCTTTTCGTCTGCAAGCTCCTTAAAATTAAGGGGAGTTTTGCCGGTTAGTATATCGATAATGTCTATCGCTTCGGTAGATAGTCTTCCGGGAAGAATAAACGTTCCCATAGCTTCGATAAGACCGATGCCTTCCTTTTTAATATTATGCATATCTTCGGTAGGATGGAAAATACCGTAAGGATGCTTATCATCGGTGCGGTTGTTTCTAAGTATCAAATCTAAAACGAACTTACCGTTTTCCATTCTTGCTATAGGATTAAGCGTATTGTGCGGAGCGGTGGTATTACTTAAAATACCGACTTTTTCGTCGCTGTAGCCTCTCCAAAAATCAAGAACCCTGCTAGAAGCCTCAATAAGCGAAATTTTATCGTAGCTTGATAGACGTACTACGGAGTTGTACCAATTTACAATCCCAAATGTAACGTCACCAAAGCTGCCTGATGTAAATTCCTCTTTAACTTCCGCTTTGAACATAGGCAGAACTTTGCTTCCGCCTTGATAATGGTCATGCGAAAGGATAGAGCCTCCGACGATAGGAAGGTCAGCATTGGAGCCTAAAAAATAATGGGGGAAAAGCTCCACGAAATCCAAAAGTCTTACCATAGTTTCGGGAGAAATCTGCATCGGAGAATGTTCTTTTTTTAGTACTATACAGTGTTGATCGTAATATTGATACGGAGAATATTGGAAATACCATTCTTCATCATTTAAAAAAAGAGGATAAATACGTAAATTTTGTCTGGCGGGCTTTTTTGCGTTGCCAAAGAAGCCCACGTTTTCTACGCAAAGAGCGCAGGGCGGATATGAACTTTGGGGCGCTTCCTTTTCTTTTAAAATTTGTTTGGGGTCTTTTTCGGGCTTAGATAAATTTACAGTAATAATAATTTCGCCCTTTTCGCCCTCTGCATCCCAGATTAAATTTTTGGCAATGTCTTTGGTTCTGATATAATTATTGTTTTTGGATAATTCGAAAAGATATTCGGTTGCGCTTTGAGCGTCCTTGTGAAGAGCCAGTTGATTAAATCTTGATATAACCGAACCCGGGCTTGGAGTCACCGTGCCTAAAAGAAAAGCTTCGAAATTTTGTTCCTCCCCCTCGGCAAAAAGTTTATTTTCTTTGCCTGCTTCAACAAGTAAAGGTAAAATTTCCTCAATAAAATCGTCATATTTTGTAGCTTCGGATACAGTTTCAGTGATGTTATAGCGATAATACAGTTGGTTTCTAATATATAAAGCATCTTCGTAAGTTAACCCTAATACTGTCTGACCGTAATTTAATAGTGCTTCTAGGTGCGCGGTGATATTGCTATTTTTTTTCATAAAGCCTCTTTTTTGTCGGGATAGTTGAACTAGTTTTTATTATGTGCTATTATTTATCTATTACAAATAAAGGAAACGGTGTATTAATTATACATTAGTAAATAGTTTATGACAAGTACTTCCGAAAATATTTTTAACAGCGCCTTATTTGAAAAGGAATGTTTAGAGCTTTACGGCATATCAAACGGAAAAAAAGAAAGATTTTTAAAACTTTTATCCGATCATAAAAATCATAGCGACGGGAAAGTTGTTTTCTTTTCTTCTCCGGGAAGAATCGAGCTTTGCGGCAATCATACCGACCACCAAAGAGGCAGAGTAATTGCCGCGGCGGTAAGCGTGGATACTTTAGCCGCGGTAACCAAGCGTGACGACAATATTATCGAAGTTTTTTCGGAGGGGTATCCCCCCGTAAAATTCGACGTTAATTCGTTTGGCTTTGAAAGCTCGGAAATTGGAAGCTCCGCAGCGCTAATAAAAGGCGTTGTCGCTTATTATAAACACGAAAAGTATCCTGTCGGCGGCTTTACCGCAACGCTTACCAGTTCGGTTATGAAAGGCTCGGGCGTTTCGTCCTCCGCTTCATTCGAAGTATTGATCGCCGAAATCCTAAACGATTTATATTCGGATAATAAAATAAACGCGGTAACTATGGCAATCGCAGCGCGCTACGCCGAAAACGTATATTTTAACAAGCCTTCGGGACTTATGGATCAAGCAGCTATCGCAATCGGCGGAATTGCTTATATCGATTTTTTTAACGCAGTGCCCGAAGTTAAAAAATTGAGTTGGGATATGGACGAGGATATATATCTTGTTAACGCAGGCGGAGATCACAGCGATTTAACGCACGAATACGCCGCAATTAGAGACGAAATGGAAAAAGTAGCTGCGTACTTTAAAAAATCTTGTTTAATCGAAGTGGATGAAAAGGAATTTTACGATTCCATCCCTGTTCTTCAACACGCTGTAAGCGGAAGAGCAATCCTTCGCGCTATTCACTTTTTTGATGAAATTAAAAGAGTTGACGCTTTTAGCGCGGAGCTTATTAAAAACAGTTGCGAACCGACTTTTAAATATATCAACGGAAGCGGAAATTCAAGCGAAGCTTTGCTTCAAAACCTTCATGCGGAAGGAGACGGATCCGAGAGGATTCCGCTTGCTGTAACTCTCGCGAAAAAAATAGACGGAGTAAAAGCGGTAAGAGTTCACGGCGGCGGTTTTGCCGGAACCACCTTAAACTTTGTTGAGAAAAAAAGCGGAGATAAATTTATAAGCGAAATGGGCAAGGTCTTCGGCAAAGAAAATATCGTTAAATTGAAAATCAGAAATTCAGGCGCAAGACGTTTGATTTTTTAGGAGGGTTATATGTGGACGGGCAACGTTAAATCCGTAGCTTTTTGGATAGGCGAATGGCCGGTGCAGTGGTACGGTATTATTATTACTTCCGCTATGCTTGTCGGTCTTCTTGTCGGAACGATGCGGCTTAAAAGAGTTAACATAACCAGCGACGATACGTTGTCACTGTTTTTATGGGCTATTCCGATTGCGGTTATTATGGCAAGGCTAGGCTATGTTGTGTCCCGTTACGAATGGTATTTTACCTCTCCTTACGACTGGAATGCGTTTATTGACACCATCGCAATTTGGGACGGCGGTTTAACCATTATGTGGGGCGTTCCCGGCGGAGTTTTAGGCGCGCTTATTTGGAGCAAAATACACAAAAAAAGTCTTATCCAAATTGCGGATATCGTGCTCCCCGTAGTACTTCTTTCGCAAGCTCTCGGCAGATGGGGCAACTTTTGCAATCAGGAATTATACGGACAAATGATAACCAATCCGTCCGCCCAGTGGTTCCCTCTTGCAGTATATATAGCGGAGGAACAAGCGTTTTTTCAAGCGACTTTCTTTTACGAATTTGTCCTTAATATAATCGGATTTTTAGTGCTTTCTTATTTTGTAAAACGCTTTGATGTTAAGGGCTTCGGCACGCTTTTATATGTCGTATGGTACTGCCTGGTAAGAGGCTCTTTGGAATTTATAAGAGATGACGGAAACAGTTCTTTTGACGGCGCGGTAAACTTAAATATCGTTCTTTGTTACGTAATAGCGGCTTTTGCTGCGATTGTTATAGTACTGCTGTTTATAAGAAAAAAGAAAAGCGGCGGGCAGATATACTTTAAGAAAGGAATACCGCCTTTATCTGTCCCCGAAAAACCCGAATCAAAAAACGCATAAAGAATAAAAGCTCTTTTACGTTTGAAACTAATTTAATACGTTGGAGGAAAAAATGCGAAATCTTACGATGCTTACTGATTTTTACGAGCTCACTATGATGAACGGTTATCTTGAAACCGGTCTAGATAAAAAAGAAGCGGTATTTGATTTGTTTTACCGCGGAGGGTTAGAAATCAGTTACGCTATCAGTTGCGGATTAAGCCAAGCGATTGATTATATCAATAATCTGCATTTTGAAGACGAAGATATAGAATATCTCAAAAGTTTAAATCTTTTCGGCGAGAAATTTTTAAAAAAATTAAAGAATTTTAAATTTACCGGCGACATCTACGCCATGCGTGAAGGGGAAGTTATTTTCCCGATGGAGCCGATACTCACCGTAAAAGCGCCCTTATTCGAGGCGCAGCTTGTCGAAACGGCACTTTTAAATATTATCAATCATCAAACCCTTATCGCTTCAAAAGCGGCAAGAATTTCTGAAACGGCAAAGGGCGTAGTATCCGAATTCGGACTTCGCCGCGCCCAAGGACCGGATGCGGGAATATACGGCGCGCGCGCTGCGGTTATCGGCGGCTGCGCTATGACCTCTAACGTTCTTGCCTGTCAAATGTTTGATTTGAAGGTTTCGGGCACACACGCTCACAGCTGGATAATGTCCTTCCCCGACGAACTATCTGCATTCAGAGCATACGCAAAACTTTATCCGAACAGCTGCATACTTTTAATCGACACTTACGACACTCTAAAAAGCGGAATAGTAAACGCAATAAAAATTTTTGACGAAATGAAGGCCGAGGGCAAAAAACCCATCGCTGTAAGACTTGACAGCGGAGACCTTGCATATCTTTCAAAAGAAGTCAGAAAGCTATTGGACAAGGCAGGGCATACGGACATTAAAATATTTGCAAGCGGAGATATAGATGAAAATATTTTAATGTCATTAAACGCCCAAAACGCAGCTATCGACAGCTACGGTATCGGAACAAAATTAATTACTTCTTATACAAATCCCGCACTCGGCGGAGTATATAAGCTTGCCGCAATCGAAGAGGACGGAAAACTTATTCCGAAACTTAAGGTATCGGATACCCCTCAAAAAATAACTAACCCGGGCTTTAAAACCGTTTATAGAATTTTTAATAACGAAAATAAAACCGTTGCGGATTTAATTACGCTTTTTAACGAGGAAATAGATACGTCTGCGCCCCTTACGATATTTCATCCGGAATATACCTGGAAGCGTATGACGATCGAAAATTACACAGTAAAAAAACTGCATGTTCCCGTATTTTTAAACGGAAAACAGGTATATAATTCTCCGTCCGTAACCGAGATAGCCAAATACTGCAAACAGTCAAGAGAAGAGTTTTACGAGGAATACAGACGTCTTGCTTATCCGCATATTTACAAGGTGGACTTATCAGATAATCTATACAATTTGAAGAACGAACTTTTGACAAAAAAATACTAATATAGCCTATTTTTTCCATAAATTTTTGTTATTAGCATCCGTCTTTTATATACGATTTTCGTATATGGCTTTTTTAAAAAGTAAAAAGAAAATTTTTAATAGCAAGCTTGTTTTGGAGCTTAACGCTCTAAAGAGGGATTTGTCCTTAAAAAGCGATTTATTAGATACGCTTAAAAACGAAAATGATGCGCTAAAAGCCGAAAATAATGATTATAAGAAAAAAAAGGACGCCATAGCGGAAGCCCTGATTACCGCACAACTTATTGCAGGCGAAATAGAACGTGATGCAAGGGTAAGCTCTGTAGGCGATATATCCTCCGAGGAAGAATTTTTGACAGAACAGGAAATAAAGGATTTATTAGAATCGGCAGAATGGATTTAACCTATTTTTTTTAGAGCGTAAAAGGGCATTTTTATATAAAAATTCAATACTTCTTAACAGTAGAATTAAATATTTTATATTTGCGTTTTGTTATACTTTATGTTATATTATTTATAACTGTGCAAAGGGAGCACCGGAGGTTTATATGAAACGAAGAAAAATTCTGCTGATTGCCGTAGCCGCGTTGATAATAATCGCGCTGGCTTCGTGTAGTTCCCACGTGGATTTACCGAAAAACGGCGAAACCGAAAAAGAAGTATACGATCTTATGCTTACGACAAGCGGAGAATCAGTTGTAGCTTCAGAAGAATTTGAGACTTTAAAAGCTCAAGCGGAACAAATTACATACATAGGAGAAGACGGTACCGCTACGAGCGAAATTCCTAATAAAGAAGGTACTTACACGGTAACCGTTCGATATTTAGGAGCAAGCGGAGAAGAAACAAAAGTGTTTAGTCTTTTAGTTGCCGCTCCCGCAAATACCGTAGATTTTTCGACCGTTACTCAAGACGGCGAAATCTATCTCGTAAGCTATAATAACTTTACGTCAACTTCGGTCAACCTCACCGATTTGACGGTAGACGGACTCCCTATTTCATATATCGGCACAAACGCATTCAGAAACAAAACGGCATTAAAAACGGTTACTCTCCCTAGTACCGTAAAGTCTGTCGGCGCAGTATCTTTCTTCGGCTGCACAGGACTTACAACGGTTAACGTACCCGTATCACTCGTGCCGAAATCAGCAAACTTTTCTTGGAATTTTTACGGCGCTCCCTCGGTAAACACGGTTAACGTAACCGAAGGCACGGAGCTAGTTGATTCAACTTTCAGATATTCGTCGCTTACCACGGTTAATATACCCACCATTACTACTATCGGAAGCTATGCTTTTGCCGATATGAACGCTCTTTCCACGCTAAATTTATCTCCTAATTTAAGCGTTATCGGAGTAGGCGCATTTTTAAATAATACACGTTTGTCTTCTTTAACTTTAGGCGCGAAAGTCGGTGTTATTGCTTTTGGCGGTTTTTTGTCCGAAGATGCTTTCTCGGGTATGACAAATCTTTCGTATTTTGACGTTGACGACAATAATCCCACTTACTCGGATATCGACGGCGTGCTGACAAGAGAGGGAACTTTAGTTTCGTATCCCGCAAAATATTCGGGATCAAAGAGCGTTTCCGCTCCTCTTACTTCTTATACCACCCCCGCCTCCGTTTCTTCTATCGGTGAAAACGCTTTTTCATACGCGGGCGCGCTCACAAGCTTAACGTTAGGCGCATCTGTTTCTAATGTTCAAGCGGGAGCAATGAAAGGACTTATCAATCTTACGTCTTTTGCTTCTCAGTCAACTGCTTTTACGTCGACAAGCGGTGTGCTTTTTAATGCAAACAAAACCACTCTTGTCGCTTACCCTGCAAAGAGAGCGGGAGCGGCTTATACGTCGACGGCAACTACAATCGCGCCTTACGCATTTGTAAACGCAACCGGTCTTGCTTCGGTTGACCTTGGAATTACGGTCAACACCGTTGGCGAAAAAGCGTTTATGAATACCGCATTAAACTCGATTATCGCGCCTGCCCGTACTTTCTCGGCTGCAGCGGAAAACGTAGCTTGGAACTACTACGGCGCAACTTCTATAAGAAACGTAACAATAACAAGCGGCACGATTGCATCGAAAGCGTTTTATAACAGTCCCATTGTTTCGGTCACTTTCGGCAGCAGTATCGACTCTATAGGCATTTCCGCATTTGAAAACAGCGCATCGCTTTCTAGCGTTACGTTCGCTTCAACTTCGGGGGCAAATTTGATTTTGCGCTCCCGTGCGTTTGCAAACTGCTCTGCTTTAAAAACATTAAGCCTTCCTTCATATTTAATAAGCGTGGGCGACAACGCTTTCTTCGGCGTAAGCCTCGAAAATCTTTCCGCTTCCTCTTCGGTATTTTTGGATCAAAGCAAAAAAGCTGTTTGGAATTTTTACGGAGCGACAAGCGTTGGCACCGTTCGTATCACTTCGGGCGCGGCCGTTCCCGCTTACGCTTTTTATCAATCTCCTATTACGACCGTTTATCTTCCTGCTTCGGTTACGGTTATCGGAGCTTCCGCTTTTTCGGGAAGCGCTTCGCTTACTTCGGTTAATTTCCCCGTTGACGGATCAAGCAATCTTACGTCGGTGGGCACCTCCGCCTTTGCAAGAAACTCGTCTTTGACTAATATTTCGCTTCCTGCCGGTCTTGTCACGATAGGTGAAAGCGCTTTTGAGGGCGACACCGCGCTTAAAACCGTTACTTTCTTGGGAGTATCGGTAAACTATATCGGCTCTTCCGCATTTAAATTCTGCAGAAGTTTACTTAGCTTTACGCTTCCTAAACTTGTTGCTTCAATTAACGAAGCGGCTTTTTACGGCTGTAACGCTCTTGCTTCATTTACTTTCAGCTCGGGCGCTTTAGCTAATTCAATCGGGGCATCCGCTTTTTACGATTGCTACAGTCTGCCCGAGGTTACTTTGCCGCAGGGACTTACAAAAATCAGCAACGGCACTTTCTATAACGCAAAATCTCTTACTTCGGTTGTGTTTCCGTCTTCCCTTAAGGAAATCGGAGCATACGCTTTTTACGGCGCGCTTAAACTTACTTCCTTAAATATATCGAGCAACGTTACGAATATAGGAAATTATGCTTTTTACGGCTGTAACAATATTACCGGAATCACGATTCCCGCAGGGGTTCTCTACAACAACTCGACATCGTCTAAATGGGATTTTTACGGATGCGAAACGATTACTTCAGTAACAATTAACGGCGGATATATTCCCGACGGCGCTTTTTACGCGTTTTCGGGACTTTCCTTATTGACCTTAAACGAAGGGGTTACGGGTATCGGAAGCTACGCCTTCAGAGAATGCGGCTCGATTACTTCTATCGTTATTCCTTCGACTGTAACCGAAATAAAAGATTTCGCTTTTTATGAGTGCGATAAATTGACATCTCTGTCTTTTAGGACAACGGCAGGTGTCAGCGCTCTTAGAAGAATAGGGGATAAAGCGTTTTACAACGACGTAAAAATCGGACCGAGTATCGTTCTGCCTTCGGGTATTTTGACGGTAGGCAAAAATGCTTTCAGCTACGATACCGAAAGAACCGACCTTTATCCTTACTCAAGTTTGGCGCTTGTGTCTATTAGCTTGCCTGCCAGCGCTACCGTCATTGACGATTACGCTTTCTTCGGTCAAAAGAAAATTACAACCGTAAGCATACCTAACGGCGGAGCGTTATCAAAAATCGGAAATTCGGCTTTTTACGATTGTCAAAGCCTTTCCAATTTCAATCTGCCTTCCAATTTAACCGTTATTGGCACTTACGCCTTTTATAACTGTTTATCCATAAGCGCGGTTGCAATACCGAGAGGAGTAAAAAATATCTCCGCTTATGCATTTGCTGACTGCAGCGGTCTTGGAACCGTAAGTTTTGCGGAAAACAGCAGTTTATACAAAATATCAAGCTACGCTTTTAAAGATTGCAGTTTATTAACATCAAGCGACGCAAGCGGATATTTCTCTCTGCCGCAAGGCCTTTGCGTTATCGAACCGTTCGCGTTTTTCGGCTGTAACGGAGTTACCAAGCTTGCGCTTCCCGCTCAACTTCTTTGGAATAACAGCGAAGAAAAAGACGAAAGCAAGGTTTGGGATTTCTTCGGATGCAATTATATTTCGGACGTTATGGTAAACACCGGTTATCAAACCGTTACCGATTTAACAGGCGCAACCTTAAACGTACCCTATTATAACCGCATTATTGAATACGCTTTTTATAAAGGTCAAAATATTGCCGATATCGAAATCGATGCAAATATAGTTGAAATCGGAAACGAAGCCTTTAGCTATACGACATACATAACCACACAGCTTCCCACAAGCGGAATTTACGTTGAAAACGGCACTCTAGTTAAATACGTTGACGATTTGGGCGTCACCAATTTGACTATTCCCGCAACGGTTACCGTCGGGGAACAATCGGTTGCGATAACGAGCATCAGCGCAGGAGCTTTTAAGGGCAATACAACGCTTACCAGCATTTCGTTTGCAGGGGGAAGTTCGATTACTTATATAAGCGAAGAAGCCTTTGCAAATATGACTTCGCTTCAAGAAATTACTTTGCCTGCATCCGTAACCGCAATAGGACCTAAAGCGTTTATGGGTTGTACGGAGCTTGCGGGAATTAATCTTTCTCAAAATATAACTTCGATTGATACGCTTGCGTTTTCGGGCTGCGGTAAACTCGTAAATCTAGTAACTCCGGGCGCTGTGCTTTGGAATAACCAAGGCAACGAAAGCTGGAGTTTTTACGGCGCGAATAACATTTCGATTATTACCGTGTTAAACGGGGCAATTCCTACCTACGCATTTTCCGGAAACTCCTCCCTTATGACGATTAATCTCGAAGCTGTTTCGGCTTTGGGCGCATACGCCTTTAACGGTTGTATTAACCTTACTTCCGTAAGTTTTGCCGACAGCGCAACTCTTACCACTATCGGAGCGCACGCTTTTGACGGCGTTTCCTCGGTAGTTGTTATAAGTCTTCCTA
>LAHS01000802.1_pt1 | contig 31315 bp, 45 predicted proteins | sample 329651 | NCBI WGS metagenome assembly LAHS01 (sample SAMN03275699, study PRJNA271635) | activated sludge metagenome | isolation source: sample C-1 Sludge from hydrolytic chamber (first chamber) of Anaerobic... | reverse complement strand
CAACCGGAATCCCGTTGACGGCAAACACTCTTTCGTAGTCGGCATGAGTGACATAGTCTGTCACTGGCCCACCTACGTAGGTTTGGTAGTACTGGTTATCAATCTTGCGTTCAAAAGGGTTCTTAACTTCAATGACGTGTATTGCCATATCGATAAACTCCTTTCAAACGTGGACGATAACGGCTGAACCGTTCAATGCATACGCCATTTGGAACTGTAGCGTGGATAATCATGTTGTTACCGAGATATACAGCGGCATGGTCTACTCCGTGGCCGGAAAGGTCATACACGCAGATGTCGCCTTCGGAAGGTTCTTTTACCGGGGCGAACTCGGTATACTTGTACTTTTCTCCAATGCACGGGATTTCGTCGTAGTTAGGGAGGCGTACGTGGTTACGTCTGTATACTTCCTGCACAAGCTCCCAACATTTGATTTTGTCAAAGGGAATGCCGAGAAGGTCGGTGAAATCTTTATTTTCTAGCATACAAACCTCCCTGCGGAACAGTAGGAGTGCCTCCGAATCGTTCACTATTACCAAGTTTGCGACAGTTATTTAGTGTTTTATTGCAAGTGCCGGTTCCGCTGTAGCCACACTCAATACCCTTGAACTTGAACGGGCAGAAGTCCTTCATATTTCTTGTAAGGGGGAACCTTCTGTACATGGAAAAGCCAGGCCCCAGTTTGAACGTGGCCCTGTCCCTGTTTGTGGTAGCGGAAATCACTACAAAATTCTCCTGCTCAAGTACCACATCCGAAATGTTGGTGTTGATGATGGAAATATTTACTTTGGCCCCACCGGCCCCATCATACTGTTCCAAAAGGGCCTGTATGGTGCCTGTCACATTGGAAACGGTCAAGTTGCAGGAAGGAATCTCACTTGAGTTCTGTTTCACGTCTGACAGGTTGAAATCATAGGCGTGGTACAGGTTTCCATTGAAAGTGATGTCCTCGGTGTTGTATACGAGCCGAATCGGATCTTCACCCTTGTACTTGATTGTCAAGAGCTGCAAATACGCGCCGTCCGTTGCCACCTTGTTTTTCTCGATGATGGACGCAGTAGAAAGGCTGAGCATGACTTACACCTCTTTCAAAGTTACTGAACCGTTCCAGTAGTCCATCTCGACCAACTGGAAATCAAGGCTCTCATTATCAAAACGGACAGTGAAGGGCTTACCCGAATAGTCATTTCCGGGGTCATTCGGGTAAGTCCACTGGAAAGCAAGGGCACCACCGTGCATGGAATCATAGAATGAGCGGAGAAGGTTGTAGTCCTTTGTCGGGAGCTTGCTCCACGTCAGTTTGAACGCCCTTGGCATCTTCGTGAACCGTGGGCGTGTCAGAATGGTTTCGTTGTCCACCTGCATTTTCAAGGTATGGTCAGCCTTGATTTCCTGTAATGGATAATCGGGGGTCTGAATCGTAGGAAAAGTATTCGCCATGCTATCACCTCAATCCTGTTACCATGTCACGAAGCCCGGCTTCATTCGTTGAAAGAGCTTCCTCGACCGTGGTGAGGACGATGGTTTTAAGCATCTGCCCGTGATTTACCGTAGTCGTGGATTCTGCCTTCATCTTGGTGCCGGTGTTGTTGTTCACTACAATCTGAATCGGCTGAGCGGTCTGAGCATTCGGAGTGGGAACACTTGTAAACACATGACCGTCATTCCTGCCCATGGTGAGAAGTTCGGGTCCTCTCTCGCCGACGATGTAGGAACTACCAGCAAGCACATCGCCGCCGGTGGCATGGTTCCCACCAATCTTGAAGCTGAGCGAGGAAAGCATTCTGTTGCCCCATGCGCTCTCTGCGGAAGAAGAAGAGCTCCCGCCGAAAGGAATTCCGAGAGCTTTGAATATCAACATCTTCGCCGCAATCTGTGCAAGGCTCGAAAGAACGGACGATGCAAGATTCTTGAGCGTAGCCTTGAGCCGTGTAGCAAGATTTCCGGTAGTGGTAAAGAATGACGCAGTAGCACTTTGCATATGCCCTACAATATCCTTTGACAACTGCCCGAAATTGATACCTTCCTGCTTCATGGAATCCAGTGCGGATTCCCACTGAGTGCGGTAGTTATACATCTGATTTTCAGTAATCTGCTTCTGCGTATTAGCAAGCTCATCCCAAACCTCAGCTCTCTGCTGAGCGTTAAGGAAGTCAGCATTATACAGTTCCTTCAGATAGTTCCTGTAACTTTCAAGCTGATCAGCCAGCCCGGAACGGGCATCATCAGCACTGATTTCACCATTGGTGGCTTGGGAAGCATTCTTATAATAAGAAATGTTTCCTTTGTAGGTTTTCTGAATATTCTCCATGTCCTCTAACTGCTGAGCTTTCCATGCCTGTTTCTTCATGGCTTCGGTATAAGCAGTGATTGCCTTGGATAGACCGTCAGTATTGACACCTAACTTCTTATCCGATTCAAGGTCTTTTTCATACTGTTTCACCTTTTTGTCGGCGGCGTCCATTACCTTCTGAAAAGCGGATAACTGGCCGCCTTCGGCTTCTTTGGTAGCTTCATCGAGTGCGGCAATGTCAGACGCAGTTTTGATTTTAGCTTCATCAATCTTATGTTTACGTTCGGCATCACGTTTCATGGTCTGCGAAATCTTGGACATATTAGTTACGTCTATACCGAGCTGGGACATAGCGGACTGAACGGCTTCATTCAACACACGGGCATTTTCCTGTAGCTGAGCCGCATTGGCATTGACTACATCATTGCCGGGCCTTTCAACGTACCGTTCAAAGGAAACTGCGGCGGCTTCAGGGGAACTGGTGTCCACCTTTGCAAAGTTACTGGATTCATCACCCTGCATGACTTCGTAACGTGCCCATCCCATCTGAGCGTATTTGTCGTTGTAGTCGCTTCCTGCATATTCATGAAGGCCGGTAAGACGACTTCCCATCCACTGCCCGATACCATAGGCCCCACTGCCTTCCATATTTTCACGGTCAGGGTAGAAGTCCGGTGTATCGCCGGAATTTTCACGCATATGGGCCGCACTCATACCAATGGCGGCATTATAGTTCATGCCGGCATTGATATTCATAATAGCTTCCTGTACGGCATCGGGGAACATATCAAGAGTTACTTTGGAGGCCTTACCACTGCCCCCTGCACCGCCACCGCCGGAAGAACCTGCGTCCGGCTTCACATCGGTCGTCATGCGGTCAGCGATGTTCCCTGCATTGGTTTCATTGGCAATGGCCTGTCCTTTGGCGTAATTGGACGATTCATCAGAATAGATATCCCATCCACTGTTATCACCATTGTCGTATGAGCCGTCCCCATAGGCCCTGTACTGTTTGGCAGTATCAGGAAGGTTGCTGAAATCAAGGCCCTGCCGTTCAAAGTAGTCAAGCCCTATGCCGCTCTTACTATTGTACTGGTTGTGGCCGTTATCGAGCATTTTCCATGCAAAACCGCCGACTGCGGCACCCACAAGGCCCACGCCGGTAAGAATGGGATGTTCGGCAAAGAGCCTTGCGTTCCCTATACCCTCAAGGGTCTTGATGATGGCAGGGCCGTTCTCTACAAGGGTCTTGAATACATCAAGCAGGGAACCGACGGCCATGGCACCTATAAACACCTTGTCGGCAAGGTCAGCCATGGTATTTGCAAAGGTCTTGTTCTCATCGGAGTTTTCCGCCACAAGGTGCATCAAGATGCCTAAACTCATGCTGAGTCCGGCAATCTTTCCCATCCATGCAATAGTCTTATCGGTCACGCTTTCAAGAGAGATGCCATGCTCATTGACTACCTGCGTGTGAGCGGTAATAGCTTCAGTAGCCTGTGCGGTCACGTCCATATGGGCTTTGGTAGCAATGACTGCTTTATCGGTGGCTTCTGCCACCTGCGTGAGGTAGTTGGCCAGCTCCTTATGAACTTCGATAGCCTGTTCTTCTGCACCTCTGTCCATGAGGGCCTGTTGCAAGCTCTTGGATTCTTTGACTACACGTCTGACGGCTTGATAGGATTCTTCCCCGCCGATCTTAAAGGCATTCCCGAGGGCATTGATTTCGATAGCGGCTTCCGCACTCGCCTTTTTTACTTCTTCGGTATGTTCGGCTACAAGACGGAAATTTTCTGCATATCGCTGAGCCGCATCCTGTGTCTCGGCGATAACCTGCGTAACGGAGAAGATATTCTTAGGGTCTATCTTCTGAAGGGAGAGAATAAACTGGTTCACGAAGTCCAGTGCTTTTGCCCGTGCTTCTTGCGCAGACATTCCCACCTGCTTAAACTCATCAGAGATTTCATTTAAAAGGAGTTTGGCGGTATTCTTCTGTTCAGCAGGAACAAGTTCATTACCCATACCTATGAACGCCTTGAAATTGATTTCAGAAGCGGACATGTTCACGCCTTGATATGCTTTTGTCAGAGTCTCATCCCAAAGGCGTGCGGAGTTGATGGCCTGTTCAAAGACTGGATTGACTTTGCCCTTCATGCTTGCATGGAGACTGTCCATGAAACGCTCAGAGGTTACCTGCACCACTTCATACTGGTAACCGAGTTTCTCAAGGGCCGTGCGGAGCTTGTCTACCTCGCCCTGTTCCCATGCATAGATGTATTTCCCTTCCTTGGTCTTGTACGGGCCGTTGGAAGTGTCAAGGGACAAATAAGCATCAACGTTGGATTTTGCCTTGTCTCCACGGGTGGCGGTATGGGTGACTGCCTTAGCCATCTTGTCAATGGCGGCAAGTTCGGCATTGGCAGTGTCTTTCACCTGCAATTTGCGGTCACGTTCGGCAGAGACAATCTTATCAATGGACTTCATCTGCTCATCGTAGAGCTTGAGAATCCGTTCCTGTTCCGCTTCCTGTGCTTTCAGAAGGTCATTCTGCACCTTAATCTGCTCGGCGGCCTTGTCACCTGCTTCAATGGCCTGTTTGATGTATTTATCGTAGCCATCCATGCCATACTTATTGGCAAGGCCCACGATATTATTCTGACGGGCCACGGCTTCTGCTTCGGACATTCCCATGCCCTGCCATTTAGCGGCAAGGTTAGTGATGGAGCCTGGGGTGTTTGCCATGGCGTTCAATGTCTTTACATACGAATAGGCGTTCTCGGCGGTGTGAAGCATACGGGTGTAGGATTCTACTGCACCGTCTATAAGAGCTTTCTCCCGTTCCTGTAAGGCAAGCTCCTCTTTGTGCTTTTCAATACGGCCTGTAATCTTGTCACGAATACCCTGGATAGCCTTGCCAATAGAGGTCTGAGCATTGTAGTCAAACCGATTCATGGTGGCAATATTTACAAGGTCGTTCAATATGTCCTTGGTCTTGAAAGCCGCAAACCCTGCTACTACAAGTCCCAAATTATTGACAATGCTTCCGAATACGCCTTTAGCGGCATTGGCAAAGACGGAAAGATACGGAGAAGATGTCTCCCAAATGCTATTGAGGCTTTCACCAATCCGCATGATGGTCACCGAAACGTCAGTCAGGGCAGATGTAAAAGCAGGGTTGATCTGCCACTGGTACGTGGTCTTGTCGATGACTACAAGTTTCTTGGCAATGTCACCCAAAATGTCGGAGTACACGTCACGGAGAGGGGACATGCCTTCGGCAATACCTCTCTGTAAGCCTTCCTTGATTTGGTCGAGCTTACCGGCTACCGTTTTGGAAGTCTGCGTGGTAGCCATCTCGAAACCTTTCATCTTGTTGATGAGGAAGTTGTACAGGCCTTCAGTAGACTGCTTGGCGGCCTTGATGTCGGCATCGGTAATGCCCAAAGAAGTTGCCAGCGTGGAAGATGAAGGACGGATGCCGCCGGCTACAAGGTCACGCAGTTCTTGGATAATCTGATTAGATGGTAAACCCAGTGATTTAACGGCGTTCGTGCCTACGGTAGTCAGCTTTTCAATCTGCTTGATGGTCATTCCGCTTGCAAGGCCGGGGCCTAACAGGGCACGGAATGTGTCAATCAGTTCCTGCGCCGTTGCAGCGGTCTTGAGGGATTCAGACTGTAAGTCCTTCATTACCTGCTTGGAAACGGCCATAGCCTGGTTCCATGTAGTCTGCTTGCCGTCAATCTTGGTCATAGAAGAAAGAATACCTGCCATACCAATCTGGTTCGTTTCAATCATATTGGCATAGTCATAGGCACCACCTACGATGGTTCCCCACAAGTCTCCAATCTTCTTGATACCCTCATAAATGATTGTATAGCGCATCACCGAGTAAATCAGCCGGTTTACCATCTTATCCATGTTGGAAACTGACTTAGCCGCCCCATCAAAGGAGTCCGCTATGTTGGAGACTCCTTTAGAAGAAGCGGAGTTCAGTTTAGATAATTCGGTATTGAACTGTGCAAGCGAACGGCCCCCATTACCGAGAGAGCTCATCATTTTTTCGTTGGCACGGGCGATGTTATTAAGCCCGGCGGTGGCGTTGTCCACCACCGTAATTCTAGCCCTTGTTTCCGTTACTGCCATTTCCGATACTCTCCTTTATAAGCAATGATTCAATAGTCCTTAATTTCATAAGCATGGGACGTGTGAGCCGTTCTCCGTACATTTCAGAAAATGCCTTTATGTCCTGCCAGTTTAGGCCGCTGATGAACGGTCTTTCCATGGTAGAGACATAATGCACACAGTTAGCCACCCTGAAATAGAAGTCAAGTGCTTTGACGTTGCCCGGCAGTGCATCAGGGCATCTGTCGGGGCAGTTCCTGCAATCAAGCACTTCACCTCTCTGCTTGGCAGCTTTACGGCAGGTTTCACAATACCTGGGGCCGCCGTTCATTCTCCATCCCCAGATATCCTTTAGTTTTTTTCTTCTTCGAGCTGAGAGGTTTCAGTGCGGTCTTTGGTCTTTACAAGCAGGTCGAGAATGGTGCCGGGTGTTGCCTTGGTGGTCTTTACATCGATACCGTAAATCTTTTCGGCTACCCATTTAGCGGATTCAAGGGTCTTTTTGAAATTGGACACCTTGTCTTTTTCCATATCTGCAAGGAAGTCTGCATATTCTTCAAACTGTTCAAAAGTCATTGCTTTCGGTGTGATTTTCATGATAATTCTCCTTTTTAGATACAAAGAAAAGCCATGCACCGTGGCATGGCAGTTCTTCATATGATTGATTAGAAATCGTAAGACGGGGTGTCGTTGGTCAGGATGAACTGGATGCAGGTTCCCTGTCCGGACGCTTTGTAGAAGGCGTTGAAATCAAGTTCCTGCGTGATACCCTTGGTGCCGTCAATGGACGGGGTCTTGCGGGCAAACTGGACTTCCGGCAGGTCAATCACAAGTGACTGATTGCCATCGGCGTTCGCCAGTTTAATCTGAATGGCGGTAGAGGTTGCATTGATTGCACGGTCTATAAAGGATTCATCATCAAAGAAAGCAGTGAGCTTGCCGGTCGGTGAAATAAGTCCTTCATTAATACGGGTTCTGTAACCCTTGGAGCCGATTGCATAACCGCTATCATCAAGACCGAATGCAATGGTGAGGGACAGCTCGGTTACGACTGCGCTTTCCACACCGTCGATCAGAATAGAAGACTGGAAATTGTTCAGTCTGTTAAAACCAACTTCAGTAATTCCTGTGGTAGTTACAGGGTCTTTGCCAATGGTTTCATCGCATCCGAGAAGTCCGGCACGAAGTGTCAGTTCGCCGTCGCCGCCGAAAGAGGTTTCAAGCTGGTTGACTTTAGTCCCTTTGATGATGGAATACAGGCCGTTTGAAAATGCCTTTTCAACGGTGAAAGACGGCTGAGTCTCACCTGCTTTAAAGGTGTGAGTGTAAAGGCCGGTAGAATCACCTGCGGCGGCGCTTGTCGGATTGCCGAAAGCTGCGGCAAGCAGATAGCCGGTAGCGGTGAGGTCAAGCGGAATCGTGAGGTCGCCGGTGGTGTCCACGTTACCTAAAATCGGCTGCACGGCATCACGTCTGCCGGTGATGGTGGCAGGTGCCGTGGTGTTCTGAGAGGAAGAAAAGGTATTAGAGTTGAATGGAATCTTATACCCTTTAATCGCAGTCGGAAGCGTTTTGAGAGAAGTTTCCGGGTAGATTCGGGTTTCCGAATACACGCCCATAGCCTGAGACATAGAAAGGCCTCCTTATAAATCAAAATCTTCTTGGTAGCTTGTACCAATGTGTTGATAAATTCGTTTGGAAATCTGCATCCTGCCTAACCAATGCTTACCGGCGGGGTCTAATGGAAAAGGACCTGCGGTTTCCACCTTGGAACACGGGCGCAGATTCTTTTTCGGGTCGTTCAATACATTCTCAATGAGTGTCATGAACTTGGCTCCGACATCAAACAAATCCGGCATGAGAAGGCCATTTTCGTCCTCAACGAGTTCAGACTTTTCGCCGCCCACGCCAAAATATATGGTGAAGGAATAAGAACAGAACTCTACGTTCTGCCCCTCCTGTTTTTGGAAATCGGTTATGACAATGTAAGGTGTCTTATCAAGTGTAGGTTCCTGTGAACGAAGCGTATCGCCAACAAAGACCGTCACGGACTTTTTGAACTGCTCATTGCAGAAGTCCGCAATGTCATTATCTTTGCTGAGCTTCTTGCCCAGTCTGATAAGAGCGTCAGAAATATCAAGATTCTGTATCATGCCCTGTAAATCCTATACTTTCTTCGGTTCTTCTTACCGAACTCAACATTGCCATTCATGTAATCCTCAACCTTCTTGTCGATAAAGGCAGGGAGTTTCGGCTCCACTTTCTGCATTGTCGGCAAAAATATAGGGCGGGACGGGGTTTCCAGTTCCGTTTTCTTCGCGGAAAGCGGATAGAGGAACTTGGAGAAGTCGTGACTTGCAAGAGCTTCCTTGCCGTACTTGGCAATCTCGGCTTTGTAAACCGCAAACCACCTGTCACGGATTGACTTGGTGACTAGCTGAACGCCGCCTTCTTCGTTATACCGTCCGTACATGGCAGATGTCCTTGATGTCCAACCGATATCAACGGCTGATGCGTCTTGGTTGTACGCATAGCCGATAGCCCTTGCCATCTGCCCATAAAGGAAGGTAGACGCATGGCCGCCCTGGAGTTCACGCCTTGGTGGCCTTGCGCCTTCGGTAAACCACTTCCTCTGCCAACCGGAAGATTCGGAAGCCAGTTCGCCGCTCCTCACGGTTTGTTTGATGTACTTCTGTACATGGAAACCAATTGACTTGGAAACAGAACTTACGAACTTCCTGTTCCGTTCAAGGGCGTGTTGGACGGTGGGGGAGAGTTCGTCAGACACGCCGATTTCAATCATGTCCATGTTATCTCCACCCTCTTTCGTCCTTCGAAGCCATAACAAGGTAGTGGGAACCCGGTACATCATGTTCAACTATCTGAGCCACGGAGTAGTTGTTTCCATGGTAGACGATGGAATCGCCTTCGTGCGGCGTTACGCCGTTCGGGTCGCTTTCATCGTCACAGACAGAGAACAAGGCAATGTCTGCAATATTCGCATTTTCAATCTGCGTATGCACGGCGTTCCAATCACTGCGGGACATGGATGCGCCGATATAAACGAGTGCCACGATGTCACGTCCGTTATAGGTGATTGTCTCGCCGAGCCTGTCGGTTGAGAAAAAAGCCTGCCGGCTGATTCGACGCTGCGCATCCAACATTCCCATGTGGTGTCACTCCTTAAAAGTTAATGCGTACCTGGATTTCGGTATCGTCTGCGGAAGCATCAGCCCACACAGTACCGAGAGCCACGCCGGAAGTGCCCTGTGTAGCGGTTACTGCATCAGACACCATGTATACCTTGGTTCCTGCGGTAATCTTTTCAGAAGCCTTTTTCGGGAACTTGTACACGCCTTCGGCGGAGCACGCCACGGCTTCGCCCACGCCAGCGGAGTGGGAAGTCACGCCCACGATGCCGCCAATCTGTACGAGTTCACCATAGCCAACGGCCTTGGTGGCAACGTAATCAATGATTGTACCTGCTTTATAGAATACTCCAGTCATTATTATTCACTCCCCTTCTTACTGAACCGGGTTCTTAACGAACGGTCTGTAGTCAATCAGATTGAAGCCGAAATCAGTCCACATCTGATATTCAATGCCGAGATGGGTCTGAGGAATGACAGTTCTTGTCATCGGGCGGTCAACGCCGTTCAGAGTGGTCAGTTCGATACCTTCCATTTCCTGCGGACGACCAATAGCATAGAATGCATTGCCGGAGAGGTAAGGAGAGGTAAACAGTACCATGCGATTCTGCATCGGATTAGCCACTCCGTTGTGTGTAGCACCAGGGTCAGAAGTAGAAGTGAGTAACTGTTCATGTTTCACACTTGCGTCGTCGGAAGCAAGGATATAGGCCGGATATACTCCGATAAATGCCTTGCCTTCGGAGTCCTTCTGCTGATGCATGAGCTTTCTTGCTTCTGCATAGCCTTCAACAGAGATGGACAGTGCGGAAGAGCAGATGTTGCCATGCGTTTTGTCGAACGGCACCTTCTTCAGAAGCATGTCAAAGAACATCTTTTCTTTGAGACGTGCGAAACCTGCGGACTGCGCAGCAATGGCACGGGCCACTGTGCCCATGTCGTCGTTGATGAAGATTTCACGTGTCAGAGCGATAGCCTTACCGTAAGTGGAAATGCTGGTCTGTACTCGTTCATCTTTCATGGTCTGATAAGCAAATTCATCAGATTCAGGGCTCATGAGTTCAGGTTCACCATCAAGGCCGATACGGTATTTATATGCCGGTTTGAAATCGGAGTTGCTTCCTTTGGAGACAAAGTTCTGATAAATAGTCGGCTGTTCGGTATAGCCTCTCAGCATGGTCTTGTTTGCGAAACCATCAACGATGGATACGAACTGTTCTGTACCCATGGCACGAGAGAAACCGCCGAACATCTTCTCAAAGATACCGCCTGGGGTCATGAGACGGAGGTCATAGTCGGAAATGTCGCCATAACCTGAGGAACGAGACAGGCAGACTTCTGCAAGGCTTCTGAGGGAAGCATGAGAGAATGCGTCTGCACCTTCACAGGCATTAGCACGTTCAATCACGCCATAGTGAAGTGCAAGGCCGTCCACTGCTTTGTTGTGGAATTTTTCCTTGTCATCTTCGCCCATGCGGATATTGACTCCAGCTGCCTGATTGCGTTTGGAAAGTTCATCAAGGACTTTCTTTCTTGCGTCATCAATGGTACAGTTCACGTCGTCCACAAGGGAACATTCAAATTCTTCGGCCATGCCGAACTGGCGGCACACACTAGAAATAGCAGTGATTCTTTCATGTTCTGCCTTTCTCGCTCTTGCGGCGGCGGCCTGTACTGCGGAATCATCGTTCTGTGCTACGGGTTCCGGCACAGAAAGGTTCTGTTTGGTCTTTAGATCCATTACTGGTTCTCCTTTGCTTTTACAAAAAATATTAATTTCTTTTTCAGCGTTCATGTCCCTGCCTACGGCGCATCCGGGGTCAGCCGGAAGGGAAACAACACTGATTTCAAACGGTGCCCATCTATCGGTAACGTCCATGTCGGTGTCATAGGTTTCACCCCTGTATTCATTGCCTTTCTCCACACGTACAGTGTGCTGGCGTTCATAGCCGACACTGATACCACGGATGGAGCCACTATTGATTTTTCCGAGAATCTTATTGGATTCTTCATCATCATCAAGAGTGATGGATGCCCGAACCATACCCGCTTCATCGAAGCTGATGGATTCAACTTTGCCGATAACCGTGTCCCTGTTGTGGTTAAACAGGACAGGCATCACACCGGCATCGAACCGGGTAAGGTCTACATTTTCCCTGTTGCAGAGGCACCGTTCCGGGACAAACCAGTTGTCGCACGGAGCGTCTGTCATGAAAGGGAAAGAGAATGTACGGCATTCCTTATCGTCATTGGCTTTAAGGGCCGTACTTCTAAATGCATTAAGTTTGATTTTTGTTTTCTTCTCCATTGTCTTCCTCCTTTCCATTGACATCTGTATTTGAATCTTCCATTGAGAATGAAAGATTAATACCTTTTTGTTTGGCATAAGCCTGTACGTCTGCCATCTCATCAATCCGTTCCTTCCAGTCCTGCCCGTGTCTTGCCACGTAGTCTTGGAAGGAAACGCCGCCATTGGCAAGCAGGATTGTATCTGCCTGGGCTTCTTTCAGCGGGTCAATCCAACCTGCGGAGGAAGTCAGCCATTTGGCTTTGTAGAAATCATCGTTATTGATGTCGAACCCCGTGCCGTCCAAAAGTCCCTTGAGGTAGCAGATTTGAATGAACCGCCTATAGAGCGGTCTCAAGAAATACTCCTCAAGATAAACCTTTACACGGCCATAGGTGACATTATCCATAACAAGGTTCTGCCGTGCGGAAGAGTAGTTGACTCTTTCCACGTTCCGGCTTGTGCTTTCAAGGGAAAGCCCGAACACGGAAGCGATACCTCTCTGCTGAGTAGCGATATGGTTATCGGCTTCGTTGGCCTGTCCAGTGGGGAGCAGGAATTTGGCGTGTTCGCCGTTGTTCAGGTATTTGACTGAACCACCTTCGATGTGTTCGATACGGCGTTCGTCATTGGTATTGATTGCACGGCCCGGAGCGTTGATGGTGTTATCCGTTTCAATGTATACGGACGTACAGGCCGCCGTTTTCTGCTGGAAGGAAATCGCATCGTTGTAGTCCTTCAAGTCCTGTGCAGGGCCAATAGCCGAGTGGAAAGGAGTGATTTCACGGAACTGCGATACCCTGCCCCGTTTCCATAGGAAGATGACATCTTCCGCCCTGTACCTTACAGGGGGAAGAGGCGTGTAGCCGTCCGGCGTTGTCTGAGAGAGCCAGTAGGCAACAGGAACGGCTGATTCAGTCATTTCCACGCCATTCGCAATGACATTCCCGTTCTCAGCTACCACCATGGAACCATCAAGTTCGTCCACTTCATGGAGCTGAATGGTCAACGGGATTTTCCGTTTCGGGTCAAGTGGGAAGGTCGCCATAACCCCGCCGTCATAAAGCATCCGACGGAGAATCAGTTCGACTAAATCGTCAAGAGACTGCTGCTTAGTCCAGTCGCAGTTTTCATGGTGACACCATGTGCCCCACAGTTTCTCGATACGGTCATTGAACGCATCGGAAGGAGACTGGGCCTGCATATTGAACCCCACGCCAATAACATTGTTCGCGAAGGCTTTTTCAATGCCGCCGGCGGTAATGGAGTTTCGTTCAAGGTTCCTTGCCCTTGCCCTCAATATATCACGGCTCACCCTGTCCACGGCGTCGGCGTAGGCATTATCCATCAAGGAAAACCCTGCATCCTTTCGTGTCTCATAGGCGTCGGCATAGCCGAAATAGCTTGCCCTTTCGGCCTTGCTGATAGCGGCACGGCGTGGACTGAACACGGACTTCACATCGTCCATGTAGTCCCCGATTCGAGCCAGTAGTGTTTTTTTGCTCATCCCATGCCTCCAAATTTAAGCAGGACAGTATCAGTGTTTCCATTGCTCCCGCCATAGGAAGCAATGGCCTGGTCTACTGCGGCAAGACGGGAAAGGACTGTGTTCAAGTCAACCTGCTTCACTCTGCCGTCGTGGGTCTGAAATTCCTGCCCGCCCTCAAGGATGTTTTTCCTTGTCTGTTCGAGAAGGGCCTTTTCTTCTTTCAGTTCTTCAAGAGTCATGTTTCATCACCTTCCAAAGGGACTGTAGGTATATCCGCCGGAGCTTTCCTGTCTCGCCTGCGGAACCTCTATTTTCTGTTCCTGTAATAATCTGACGTTGCACGCATCGGCGGCAACATAGGCGTATACTTCGCAGTCAAGGTAATGGTTAGGACGTGCGGAGGAAATCTCTCTCCACACTTCTTCGTTCCCATCAAGTACCTTCTGCTCGGCGGTAATCATATCTGCGTATTCTTCATCGGTATCAGCATCCACGTCCCATGAACCTGCATTTCCCACCGGCTTGTTCATGCGGTAGTAAATAAGGTCTTTGTACTTGTTCGTATCGACTTCGTACAGTAACTGGGACTGTACCCACCGTGAACCGTGGTCTCCGGGGTTGAGCTGTTTAACCTGGTAATACTTTGAAATCTTGTGGTTCAAGCCTTTGACAGGTATGGTCAATGGATAGTTTTCATAGCAGAGGTCATAAATGCGTTCGGATTCAAACCCTGAGTCAACGGCGCATAACCTCACCATGAGAATCTTGCCTGAGCCCTCTATAGGCCACTGCGTATTCATGATGTTGATGATGTCATCAAAGGTCTGTGCATCACCGTTCGCTATCTTCTGTGAACGCATTCCTGGGCCCCATGCACGGATAACCCAGTAATAGTAGCCCTTCTGACAGTCAACACCGGCAGTGAGCATCTGCGCCCACCGTGGCACGATACCGGCAGGAACATCGGTCTTTTTATCAAGGACCTGTCTTGCCTTTACCTGTGCGGTCTTTGATTTCCACGGTTCCCCTAACCATGAGTTCACGAAGTTCATGAGCTGAGTCGGGTCGTCCTTGGATTTCAAAAACTCACGGGCACATTCATAGAACTGTACCCATGGGGAATAAAGTGTATTCAGTCTGAAACCCACGGTCTTGGGCGTGAAGGAAAGTTTCTCATCCGCTATCCACTTACCCTTGCGGAGCATACCGATTTTGTCACGGTCGTGGATATGGTGATTGCACTTCTCGCACATATAGTAGGTTTCATGAGACAGTCTGTATTCGTCATCCGTGTTCGGGAACTTGAGGTTCTTGAACTCGAGCACTTGAAAATGCCCGCATTCTGGGCATGGGACATAGAATCGGTAGTGGGCCTCACTTTCCTTATAGGCCTTGTACACATAACCGTATTCGGTTGTTGGCGTGGACATGACAAGAATCTTTCTCCACGGCCAGTTTTTAGTACGTTCCTTGACAAGGGATATTGGATTAGCTTCACGGCCAGTCCACAATGGATATTTATCAACTTCATCCATGATTACCCTTGGGATAGGCCACGATGCGAGCTTGGCAGGTGAGTTGGCACCTGTCAGACGGATGAATCCGCCGGTGAACCTTACCATGAGGGCCTTGCTTCGGTCAGCTCCCGAAATCTTCTTGGCGACTGACGGCGTGTTCTTGAGGGCCTTCTGAAGACGGTCAACAGAAAAGTCCTTGGCTAAATCCTCATCTGGCATGACATAAAGGATACGGCACGGATTTCGGTCAATCGTGTAACCGCATATATTGATACCGGCTTCGGTGGCCCCTACCTGTGAAGGTTTAAGGAAGGTCGTCACCTGCGTGGTCTTGTCCGTGAATGAATCCATAATGGCTTGCAGGTAAGGGGTATTGCTTGTTTTCCATAAACCTGCGGAAGGAGATTCTTCACGGGTAAGGATTCTGTGGTGGTCTGCCCATTCACTTACCGTTTCCGGCGGCGGGGGCCGGAACGCCTGTCTTGCGTTTCTTATAGTGTCGTTTAGGTTTTTCTCCCACATCTTTCTGACTGTCGGAGTTACCGCCTTCTGCAAGTCTTTCGAGGCACCCGCTAACGGCATCTGCTACCACCTCACTACAATCCTGCGCCACCTCCGGGGAAATTGTGTAAATTCTTGCCTTGGCTTCTTCGGGAAGCTGAAGGAGCTTCTGACGAATATCAAGGTATTCCATTTCAAGAGCGTCTTTGACTTGTTCCTGCGGGATAAGGTCGCCCATCATTTGGAGCGTTACCATTTCTTCCTGCTTCGCCTTTTCTGATTTGTAGTCAGCTTCGGCCTTCAATTTCCTCGCACTGTCAGACATAGCGGCCTTGCCTGTCTGCAAGGTGTCGTTCCGGGCAGCGATAAGGTTCTTGAAATCCACTCTTGATTTCTCGATTGGGAAATCGTGATTGTTAATCCAATCCTGCAAGGCCCTCTGTGTCACGCCGAGATTCACAGCCGCCACAGTTACCGAACAAAGGATGTGCTTGGTTTCACTGAGTTCGATTAATGGCTTCCTTGGCATGACATCACCTTTCCCACACGAAAATAGAGGACGTATTTGCGTCCTCTATAAATTCTTACAATACTATTTTAGCACATCAATGGCTATCATTTTCAATCATGATTACTATAACTAATAGGCATTTGTCATGGACATTAACCAACGATAGTATTCGTGCCCGAAACACTCAACCCCTCGTTTTCGTAGCCTGTAGATTTGGGCCTGTTCATAGTTCTCAGCCCTTATGATGGCTTCGATGGGAAGCGCGGAGATGTAATAGTCGGTGAGTATAGGGATGCATCTGTCATCCGACAGGGCGTTGATTCTCTGCCTTGCCGTCTCACGTGCTTCAATTAGGTATATTTTCTTCTTGGCTATGCCGGTCAAGATGTTGTCAACGCAGATAAGCCGTGAAGAAATATCACCGTCACCGCCGCCGTCCACACGGTCTTTGGAATAGTCGATACCGCTGATATTGTAGAGCCTCGAGCGGGTCTTCTCCTCATCACGGGACAGTGCTTCAATCCTTTTGTCAATCCGGCGTATTTGAGAAAGATATTCTTCGGCAGTCATACATACACCTCATTTCCGTGGATCAATCTTCTCGCCTTTCAGAACGTCAACCGCCCATTTCGTATACTGTAGGGCCTTTTCCATATCCTGGAGCTCATGCCCCTTGAATCTTGAGCGGAGAACGTACTTTACGGCGTTTCCTTTGCAGAAGCCATACATCTCCTGTGGAGTGAAGTACATCTGCATGATTTCAATAGGTTCTACATCGCATTGGTTGTAATGGGACTGGGCAATAGCCATTCCCGACCTGTCCCCGTTCTTCCTGAATCCAATCCGCAATGCGTCCAAAGACTCTAAATCTTCCTTACCGTCCATTTGTCTTCCTTCCTTTTCATTTCCTCAACCTCATACCTTGTATCCTTGAGCTGATTCATGATGTCACCGTTGTAGGAACGTTCCCATTCGAGCTCATCTTCCAGGTCGTTAAGCCGTGCATAGATAAGGAACCCGAACACCGTAGTCATTACGGTGCAGATAATAACAAGGATAATCACAATCATCATTTCTCTTTCACCTCCTGCCCAGCGCATACCTTACTGCATATACCATCATCTCGCTAAACTTGTCATCACATGGAACGGAGACTGACTACATGGCTTCAATCGGGATGCTCTGAAGATGTTTCTTTGCTAGTCTCTTTACCATAGTCAATCACCTGTGCTTCCCATGCCCCCAACACGCCCTCCGTCTGCTTCGTCATCGTCCGTCAGAAGGAACGGAAGAAAAATTCCCTGTCCGATTTTATCTCCAACTTTCGCCTCAAGGGGTTCACTTCCATGATTCGTAAAAGCAAAGGCAATATTACCGTCATTGGATGCATTTCCATAGTAGTCCGAATCAATCACTCCTACTGAATTAGGGATTGAAATCTGTTTCGTCAACTACCCACCGCTTAGCGCCTGACGGCGCTTGAAGCGGGGGCTTGCAGTTCAGAACGAAGGTACGAACGGCCTCTCCCGAAGGAGAAACCTCCCTTCCTGTCTGCGCAAGGACGGCTGACAGCGCCCCTGTAGTCACGGGATATGCCCGCTATACTGAGGTTCAAACGGCTTGTTAGACCTCCCTCGATAATGGTTAGTTTGCTGTAGGTTCCAATTTCTCGAACTTCGGCTGCTCGATGCCGCTGACATACATCGTGCCAAGGAGATAGATGTTCCGCGCCCCGGTCAGGTCGTCGTTCGCACGGTAGGAGTTGCAGCTCTTGCAGATATACTCATGCGTATGGTGATGGCGGTACTCCTTGTGGATACCTCCGCATTTCGGGCAGCGCTGGGAAGTGTACTGCGCCGCGACCTTCACGACCGCGCTGCCTTTCAGTCTAGCCTTATAGGCAAGTAACTGTTCAAACTGGAAGAACGCCCACGAACGAAGTTGCTTCCTGCCGGACTTTCTGCGATGGGAAAGGTTCTGCTCATCAAAAGAAACATCCTGCAAATCTTCGATGACGAAAAGCGTGTTCTTGCCATATTTTTCGACGAGTGTCTTAGATATCCGATGGTTCACATCGGCCATCCAACGGTTCTCTCGACCGGAAAGGCGTTTCATCGCTCTCTTCGCAGACCAAGTATGCTTCTTCTGGAGACGTTCGCGGGCGGCAGAGAATTCCTCCCTCTTGCGCATGACCTCCTTGCCGGAGAAGAACTGGCATTCCCCGCGCTCATCATAGGTCGTTGCAAGGAAACGAAGGCCACGGTCAATCCCGACGACGTGCTGGACATCGGCATTCTCAAGTGGGTTCAGTTGCTTTGTGGCTCCGACATGGAGCATCCATCCTCCTTTCATACGGAGAAGTTTCGCTACGCCAAATTTCCATGTGCCGTCAAAGAATTTATCAAACCCTTTGCAGACTGGTGTTGCTATGACTCTGCCATCTAAGGTATTCAGAGACAGCTTGCCGTCTGCCCGCTTCGACCAATCACGGTTGCGGACTAAATCCACCTGCGGACGGCGGAACTGGATAGGCTTCTTTAGCCATCGGAGGTCACGCTGGACAGAATACCATTTCTTCGTATTCTTGTCCTGGAACTTGTACGGGTGCTGCTTATATTGTTCCTTCAGTGTCTTGTACCGCGCGATGGTGGCACGGATGGCAGACTGAGCCATCATAGATTTCAGCCCAAATTTCGTGCGGATGTCAGAATATATCTCCTTCTGGAGCTTCAGCTGGTTCATCGGGAAATCATTCAAAAAGATATGTTCGGAAATAAAGTTGCACGCTTTCCGGTATTGCTCCATGGTGCGGATGAATTTTGTTTCATCCGATGACTCATCAAGGACAAGTTTCACTTTTATCGTTATTCCCTGCGTATTTTCAGGCTCTAGCATTTTAATCACCTCTTTTCATAAGTAAATTATACCATATATTGTTGTGAAAATAAAGAGAGTTATTGCTCCGATGGAGCGGGCATTCCTCCCCGACCTAAGAGGTCAGGGTATCCTGCCCGCGATAAGATGAACGTTCAAAAAGCAAAAGGACGGTGTCTTTGGGCATCTTTGCCTTTACCCACGTCTTAACAAATACTGTCTGCCCTGTCCCGATAGAAAACGGGTATGCTGCAAAGAAATCATACCCCGCACTGCCGGCAGTACTTCTCTTCGGCAGCTTCACTGGAAACGGACAATTCTTCACTTTTTCAAATTTAATCATAATGTTTCTCCTTTCACCACTCCTATTTCATCCAAGATACGGCTTAATGCAATATTGAAAAATTTTTCATCCTTTTCTATCCCTATGAATTTTCTATCCAGCCTGGAAGCCGCTATACCGGTGCCTCCGGTGCCCATAGCATTGTCAAGCACTGTATCTCCGGCGTCAGTGTATGTCTTAATCAAGTAATCCAAAAGGACTAAAGGCTTTTCCGTAGGGTGTGTCCGCTTTTCTTTTTGGATAGCATTGCTAAATGTAAGCACATCTACCGGGTATCGCATACCGTCCACGCTTTTGGATGCGTTGAGTCCATGCTTGCCGTATAGTTCGCTTTGCCCATGGCTTACCGTTTGGCCGTAAGGCGTTGACTGCCATTTAATAGGGTGGTACTTCGGAAGCGCTTCATAAAAAATCAGAACGCTTTCATGAATGCGAAGGGGCATCCGGTTAGCATTTAAAAATCCTACCGGCATGGTTTTCTTCCATATCCATTCATACCGATAAATGTCTCGCGCCGGTTTTATCAGGTCGATAGAAAAAGGCAGCATACTAAATAAAGCAATACACCCGTGGGGCTTAATGATTCGCCGGTACTGCTGCCATAGCTTTACCGGATCAATAATCTTATCCCATGGCGCCTGTGTGGTGCCGTATGGCAAATCACACAAAATCAAATCTATAGATTCATCGGGCACTTTTGGCAACAGATTCAAACAGTCGCCATTATAAATGTCAATCATTATTCAATACCATCCTTTGATTTCTACTCCGGCCTCGTCCTTGAGGCACTTAGCCAGCTCCTGCAGGGTAATGTAGCCTTCCTCATAACATTTGTAGGTGCCCATGCACAAGTCGATGAACCTTTCTACCCTGCCGTCCTTCTTCATGAGCTCTCCGTAGTGGTCATGGATAACCATGGCAGGAACTGCAAGCATTAGCCCAAAGGCAAATTTACAGCCTTTTTCCGTGGCTTCTTCTTTCATTCTGTCAATGTCAGACTGCTTGATTGAGACCATAGGGTCTTTTCTCTTAATTCCTAAACGTCGTCTTTCCTGCCTGTTCATTTTATTTCACCTGCCACGGGTAACTTACCATCCTTGTCAAGACTTTCGATGTCGGCAAGTACAAGGGCAACTTCATCAATGGTGAGACTTCCAATAACATCGTCAGTGATTTCGGATTCATACCACAACTGTCCTCCACGAAGTACTGCTACCTCAAAGAGCCCTGCGCCATTGCCACGGCTCATGAAATTCCTTATCACACTAGCACCGAATCCATTAGGGGAGGCATACAGATACTGAATCCACAACATTTTCTGCTTACCTAACAACGGCGGCGTAACCCGGAACCCTTCACATTCCCATGTTTCATAAGGGTTATAAGGACCGAAGTGGAACTTTGCGTCTTTCGGATTGATTTGTTTCAACTCTGGGAAAAATGCCATATTGGTTCACCTCTAGTCATGAAGCTCATAGTTGTCTTTGAACCCGTCACGGTAGCCCTCCCGGTAACCAATCTTGAAAGACTCACTATCAGGCACAGGCTTTGCGGAAGGCGAAATCTTATTTCCTGTCATGAGGTGTGCAATCGTCTGCAAGCAATGTCTGCACAGAACTACGGGAGTATCAGCATTCTTTAAACCGATAGCCACAAGATTCGCCCTGTTAGATTCGCCGCAGATTTCACAACTTGTAAACCAATCATGGATATAACTGCTCTGTTCTGCTACCTCAATTCTCAGCCCATCAATCACCATAATTTCCTCCTCGCTAATTATCTTTAATAAACCTTCCGGCTTTTCAATTTCAATCATTTTCTGCCTCTTTGGGGATAATCCCCAGTTCTTTTTCCATTTCTTTACTCAGTCCCTCATTGTACAGGATATCCGTACACCCGATGGAACACGTCAACTGCCCCGACACGTGGTAAAGACCGTGCTCCTTGTCACACTCGACATGGTTAGGGATGAAGTCCTTGCCACATACAAGACATTTCCTATGACTGGGACTGCACTCTTTCTCCCATGTCTTCACCAGCTTATCCATGCAGGGTACGCACACCTGTGTCTGAAGCGTATTTCCTTTCCGCCCGCAGAGAATGCATGGCTGGCGGCTTATGCCCTTGTTGAACCTTTCATTTCCGTTGTATTTCTTATTTGCTTTGATACACTCGGGGCAGCGGACAGAGCGAGGGTTACGGTCTATAAAAACCTTCCCGCAACACATGCATTCATGCTTGATGTGTTCGGTTCCAAGTCCCTTTTCCCGCTTTTCCCGTCCCTTTTCCCTTACGTTCTTTCTGTGAAATGCTATCGCACATGCATGGGAGCAATAGACTTGGTTACCTACCTTCGGCTCGAATTTATTACCGCATACAGGGCATACGGACTTTTTGACCTGCTTAGGTTTACTGCATCCGCCATGTCTTTTCTGCAAGCACTCCGGGCAGTATTTACGTGTGATACTTCTTGCCCAAAACTCCCTGCCGCACATCTGGCATTTTACGGTTATCAGCGCCTTCACCCCAATCACCTCACTTCAATTCACCCAACGGACGACTGTTTCTCCGTTAAACCCTTTCTGCCACACATACCATGCAAACGCCATGGCGTTTGATTTGGAATCAAATACACCGTTCCTCCCACAATTGAGTCTTGATGAGGAGACGTAGACACATACAGGCGGATATTTCATAAAGAACTGTTTTCTCTTCTTTCCTTCAAGAAACTGAAGTCTTAAAAGCATTGCCAGTTTGTGTCCATCTTCGAGAATCTCCATCGCGTGTTCAGAAAACTCAAGGGCGAAGGAATAGGGCGGGTTGGTGATGATGTCACAGTCGGGGACAGGCGTTTCGTTCTGTTGCAGGAAATCAACACCCGTTGCATCTCCATAACCACGGTCTGCAAGGTCTGTGCTCACAACATCATACCCTCCCCGTTTTAGTACTTCCGACATATGGCCGCCGCCACAGGCAGGTTCCCAAATTCTGTGTGAAACTTTTCTACATCTAGCAGAACCTGCGTCGCCTTTGGCTCTGTTGCATAGTAGTCATTCTCCGCACGTGGAGACTTGGCATAGTTCCTTGCTCCTAAAGTACTGAATGCACCCTGCTTGTTTCCTGTCCAATCTATGTGCATGGTTCAACCTCCCATAAAATCTTCATACCTTAAATTGAAATACCTCTTCGCCACATCCGGATAACTTCATTCTGTGCTGCCTTTCCAACCGCTATACCCACAATATCCCTCCGTTTTCAAACTTTCATTTCAGATACCGTAATAACCATTTGCGGTGTTTCCGCATATGCCTTAATGCATTCACAAGAAATAACCTGTTTATCATCTGCATACGCGGCGCCGTTTAATGCATCAAGACCAAGTTTCAAGATATTATCTGCATCCGGCTTCTTAGCCGGCTTCAATATGCCATCTATAGCCATGGAATGCTTGGCCTTGCTGAAGGCCTTAGGGATAGAGAAAAAAGCCTCTATTTTCACCCTTAGATAAACATCCTTAGGAAACATCATATAACCGCCAGATCTCCAGGCCTTTTCAATCTCCTGTTCTTTCTTCTTTGTAGCAGATGGCGTATACACCGTTCCGCTCCTTCTAGAAAACCGTGGCCTGGCCTTTCCGACCGGCTCCCCGATGATAACGATCGTTGCTCCTGTCATAAATCAATCCCCCGCTTTATTTCTTGCTTCTGCTGTATTAACCATTTCAAATACGTCAGCGCCTTTTCATAATCGACATGGGCCAGTGCGCCTAGCTTCTTTCCAGCGTGTTCATTTTTCAAACCTTCAAAAATCGCTTTAAATGCCGTTTTCACCGTTTAATCCTCCTTTTCCAGTTTTTGAGCGTGGCTATGTCTCCGCCGTCTACACCCAACAAATTGCATAAGTAGTTGGATGACGTGCCGCCATCATATCCCGTGCCGGATAAGATTAAGGAAGACGCCACTTCTGAAAACGTTGTGTACCGGGGGCTGTGGTAATTCAGGAAGTTCCCCATAATCCGCTCCGCTTTTTTTACATCGAATCCTGCCGGCAGAATCCTATGCCCATTTTCATCAATATATTCAATTTCTTGATTTTCTTGATTCATCATTTTCCTACCTTTCTCCGCGTAATACTCCGGTCTCAATCCTGAATCATTCATACTTTTTCATGAAATTCGACCCACTTCATCAACTAAATAAACCGGTTCAACTTCCGAATTATTGATTGCTTTTAAATCTCTTCTTACGGTTAATATGCTTACTTCAAATTCTTCAGATATGCCTAAATCCGGCAACTCTTTTTACGGTGAGTGAAGGGGTGGAAGTGGTGGGTGTGTATGTTAAGAAACACCCACCCTGCCACCCCCATTCACCGTGTGAGATGGAAACTAAGACATTCTATATATATATAGAGTTGGCGTAGTTTATGTCACGCTTTAGCGGCATTCATCCAAACGCCTAATTCTTCCATTTCTTCCGGTAATGGTTTCATAAACCTGGATAGGCTCGTTTGCTCGCTGCAAATATCGCTGTACCGTTCGTACAGACACTTGCATCTCATCTGCCAGATTGTTCTGATTCACTACATCCCCATTCGTGAGATGATTCTCCAGTGTCAGAATGAATTCTTCGTAGCGGTCATTTTTATTCTGCGTCTGCGTGATTCTTCCTTTTACCCGATTTCCTTCCAGGCTTCCTTCTTCAGCCGCCAATGTCAGGAACCCGGATTCATCTACCAGATGGATTGGATACTTGAAATAAATGCCGAAAGGTTTGAATGTCGGAAATTCACGGAGGATTCCTGACACCTTGTAAGCATCCATGTCATCCGGACCTTTGTTTTCTACCTGAAGAGGATTGATGTCTATCAGGGCATCGGGGTCTCTTGCGAACACGCCTGATCCAGAGCCCCGGTCCTGCGCTTTCTTGCTTCCCTGCGCGCCCTTGGAATGGTGGTGGCAGTAGATGCAGGAAACACCCAGTTCGCGGCAGATCTTGTCGAACTCGTTGCAGAATTTAGCAATGTCGCCTGCTGCATTCTCGTCGCCAGTGATAACCTTATATATCGGGTCAATGATGACGGCCTTCAGATTGAGTTTCTTCGCCCTCCGGATGATGACCGGCGCGAGCTGGTGCATCGGGATGACCTTCCCTCTGAGATTCCAGATAAGAAGATTATTCCTTCCGGATGGCGTGATCCCAAGCGCGTCATAAACGGCGGCCACGCGGGCATCACAGCTTGCATCATCGATTTCCAGATTGATATACAGGACGTTTCCTTCGTGGCACTGCCAGCCGAACCATTTCTTCCCTTCCGCGATAGCAATCGCCAGTTCAATCAAAGCGAAGGATTTTCCCGCCTTGGATGGTCCTGTGATCAGCATCTTATGGCCCTGTCTCAAAATCCCTTCAATCAGTTCAGGAGCCAGCGGAGGAAGATTGTCTTTGATATCGTAGTAGTTTACGAACTCAGGAAGGTCGTCCGACTGGTCCTCCATCCACTGTATCCAGGATGCATAATCAGCTTGCCCGATGTTCGTATCGATCAGGAATTGTTTCTTTCCGCTCTCGATTTCTCTGGATGACTTGTCTTTCCATTTGGCATCCCTCCAACATCCCGCCAGACGGGACAGCCTGGAAGGGTTCTTGTTCTGCGTGTCGACGGTCAGCCCATTCCTGATGCAGATCTGATACATCCTCTGTACACGTTCCTTGTATTCCTGCTGAGTGTCTGCATCCACATGGACAATCGCATGGACAGACTTTCCGCCAGAATATGTCAGTGTGGCAACCGGGAGCTGTAATTCCTTAATGAGCGCGATCTGCTTTTCGATGGGAAGATCATCCGATTCAATGAGCGTATACCGGTAATCAGTCACATTGGAATTCTTCGCGCCTTCCCCGTCCATCGGGTTGATTCTTACCCATGCGCCTGCCGCTATATCGTAGGATCCTATTGCTTCGGGAAAACTCTGCCGGTCCTTCAGTTTCTCGATGATTTCACGGCATGTATGGAAATAATAGCCTTGCCCTTTCGGCTTATATTTTCCGTCTTTATCCTGAAACGAATCGACCACGATGCATGGGATTTCGTCCGGCCTGAATAATGTCTTCAGGAATTGGATAGTATCATCGATAGGACGCCAGTTTTCTTTTGCCGGTTCCTTGAATTCATCTGTTTCTATGTAAGATGAATCGACGACAATCAGATCATCATCTGTCAGCTTGGCATCAAATGCGATGTTCTTGCTTTTCTGCGGCTGCCATCCCCTGTCCTTCGCCATCTGTGTAATCGTGGCTCCGGTGACTGAGATATCATCATTCTGCCCGAACGTATTCCATTTCTTGGCGCATTCTCCCTCATGGTACTTGCTTCCGTTCTTGCTCCATTTCTCCCATATGGAAAGGGGATAACCCTCAATCTTGAGGGCCATCCCTACTTGTATCCATGTTGAATAACTTTCGTCCGGGTCGATGGAGGAAAGGAGCGGTACCAGGTTGAATTTACTCATTCAACGGCTGGCTTTGCTAAGGGCAGATAAGATGCTACCTCGTTGTATTCCTTCCCGTCGTAGACGCGGTGTCTCAGCTTCAGGCGTCCGTTTTTTTTGTAACATGCATTCCAGTCCATGCCTTTTGTCTTTGCCTGTTCAAACAGGCCGATCGATTTGTGGAACTGTGCGGCTTTCCAGATGCCGTTGTTCGTGAGAACGATGTAATCCCGTACAAGAACCTCACTGCCTCCGTCCTCTGGGAGAACGGCAGCCATGATTTCCACCATGTTGTTCCCTGCCTTCGACTGCTTGAGCTGTACGTCATCCACATAGAAGTCATACTCGCCTTCCGGCAGAAGTCTGTACTTGCTGTGGCTGTTGCCATCTTCCAAATCAGCGTCCGTGAGCTTTGCATTGTAGTCGATGTTTGTTACTGTGCTTGTTGCTGGCTGTACGTTTCCGAATCTTTCAAAATTAGCTTTCATTGTGTTTTCTCCTTTGAATTAGAATGGATACCCTTGAATTTCCTGCTGGATGTATGCCTTGAATGATTCCCACTGATTAATCAGTGATTTCAGATATTCTTCGCCGTATTCATTGATCGGCGTATCGCTCTTGAAATCTCCCATCTTCCCGATGGCTTTCATGATGTCTTCGGGAGAGATGTCGACTTCTTTAGCCATGGAAACCAGTTTGGCTGCAAGCTCGTCAGCTGTCGGCTCTTTCTTCTTGGAAGAAGTCTTCGCCTGCTTCTTTGGCTTTTCAGACTCGGGAGCGGCAGTCTCCGGAGCTTCTTCCTTCATGATGATCTTCTTCTCAGGGACCACCTTTGCAATCTGCTTGTATTCGAAGGGAAGCACCTCATCGAGGCCGAACCGGTTCTTTGCATCAGCGAAAGGCGTGTGTGAGGTGTACATGATTCTTTCCCCGCCGATGGCCTTCTTCTTTCCGTTGGCATCCCCTACCAGGCGTGTTTTGTAATCCGCAAACAGGAGGAGATCCGCCCATTCTTTAATAAGTGGTGACAGCTGGTTTCCGCCGTTTCCGGGAAGCTTTAATTCCCAATGATCGTATGCGCCCATATCGTCAGGCTTCGTGATTGTCTTCAGCCTTGCATGAGCGACAAGGACGACGTTGAAACCCTGATCGATAGCATATTCAAGCCATACCATAAGATTGGCGAACTGCTCAGCCAGCATCTTGTATCCCTTGCCATAAGGAATGGCCTCGATGGAAGACTTGCCTCCCGCCTGCGTCTTGATGACGTACCTTTCACAGAGGCTTGCAGCGGCATCAGCCGTATCAATGACCAAAGTGTGGTAATCATCCCCTGCGCTCTGGATGAATGACTTCACCGTCTCGATGAGGTCTGTCCATGTGTGGATCGTATCCACGCGGTCTACATCGAGAAGCGCAGACCCGCGGTCCAGATCCAGGAACAACGGCTTCGGGAACTGGCTTGCAAATGTCGTTTTCCCGATGCCTTCCACGCCATAGATGACGCATTTCACCGGCCGTTCCGTGATTCCTTTCGTGATTCTATCTTTAAAACTCATATCCTTTTCTCCTTTCGTTACCTGACTTGGATATTCTGCTTTTCAGTTAATGTGGCACCATCTACAGCTTCGCCTTTCTTCAAAGCATCCTTGATGCCTGCCTTGTCGACGACTTCCGTGATCTTCTGCTTCTTGAATGCCGCTGGAATGACGTTCTCATCCATGATGGTGACGGATGTTGATTTCCTCCATCTCACTTCAGAGCGTTTGAGCTTCAGGTTTTCACCGCCCACCCAGAAGGTAAGATAATCTTTCAAAGAAGCGGCTCTTCTTTCCGCCCTCTTCCGTCTTACTGCGAACCCTTCTTCCTGCTTCTTGAGAGCTTCCGCCTCGGCTTCAAGCTCCTTGATCCAGCAGGCAATGTTATCCACTTTCGCTTCCTTCTTCATCTTCAGCTGGTCAAGATAATCAGCGTCGAAGACTTCCCCTGTTTCTCCATTGACGACTGCATTTTCGTCAACTTTGAAGCAGTTCTTGATACCGTTTGCAATACGATAAAGCTGCATAATTTCCTCCTTTATTCTGTTTTTGATATAATATTGGTGGGAATAGTGCCTTATTTATCCCCATCAGCGCCGAGATGGTTCAGATCCCGACGCTTTTCATTTGCCGGAAACCTTGCATTGAACCAGTTCCACACCCTGAACGCCATTTCCGCTTCTCCTGCCGTGAAACCTCCAAGCGAAGAGCTTGCAGGATAGTGTTCACTCTGGCTGGATGAAACTCTTACAAGCCGTTCCAGGTATCTTCTTGTTCTTTCGATTTCTCTTTCTGTGTCTTTCATGGTTACTCCCATAGTTACTCCGGGAAATTGTCTAAATACTTGCTAAGTGCTCTGTTTACGAGCTCGCTTGCACTAATGTCAAGGAAATTCATGATTTTCTGCATCTTTCTGTACTTTGTTTTGCTGATGTACGTAAGAACCGGCTGCGAGCGCAGTTCGTCTTTTTCTATACGATGCCGCCCCATTTACTCACCTTCTTCCAGTTCGAATGTCTGGCATGGTTGATAGGAACGCTCGATTTCCGTATCGTCCGGTGCAGGTTTCTTTGTGTCCTTACCCCGGTATGCGACGCGGCATATGATCGCGCCATCTTTGAAAATCGACTCGATCCATCCATGCCGTATTTGTGGATTCCTGAATACGACCTTGCGGCCTGTCAGGTCTGTCTTATGAAACTCTTCTGGTGTCATACTTTGCTCCTTACATTGGGATGAAATCTGAATCGCTTGGGTATACCATGCAGATGAGTCCATCTATCCAATCAAGGCACTTCTGTCCATCATGCATGTCATATTCCATGCCTGCCAGTGCTCTGACTTCTTCACGAAAGTCTTTGTCTCTTCCCTCGGTGTAATATCTAACTAACTCATAGATACTCGTCCTCAGCATACAGATTTCTGCTTCGAGGGCTTTCCTTTCTGTGTCTGTCATGATTTTTTGCCTTTCAGCTTGATAACAAAGAATGCGAGCGAGTCCGCCAGATCATCAATCATGGTGATTAATGTGTTCCCATCGCTTTTCATGTCGCTGTAAGCTTCTTCAAGTTTTGCTGCAGGAACGTCTCCGTTGTAGTAGTAGTTGCACATACGGACGTATTCTTCATAAAGTTCTGATAATTCAGCGATGTGAAGATGTTCCTGGATGAATTCCGAGCGGCTGATCACTCGTCAGAAATAACCATAACGGAGAGCTGATATTGCAAGAACGATGAAATCAGCGTACTTCACTTTCATGCCCTCCATGTTGTATGCATCACCGCTGTTGATGAGCATTGTCCCGGCTTCTGTCTTTTTAACCTCCATGATGTATGCATCACCGCTGTTTGCCATCTCGATGGCGTCATCAAGCTCTTCTGCCTGACTGATGCAACGGGTTTTCTGCTCCAGAAACCATTCCTGATAAGTTTCCTTGGTTTCTTTCATGACTTCCGCGCTCTCTGGACATTCACAATGATTTTTTGTCCTGGCTGGAGGTCAGCGGCCTCTTTGACAGATAAAACCAGGTCGCAATTTGTGTATGCCATTATTCCACCTCCTCTTCTAAAAGCTTGCTAATGAATTTAGGAATTGAATCATTACGGGGGTTGCACTCCGATTCGTCCGCGCATTCCCCATAACCATCCAGATAGCCAATGCGGTAAGCAACCCGCCAGATTTCCATTAAATCGTACTGGTCTAAATTGACGTCCCTTATGTGTTTCATTTTCTTTTCCTCCTGTTTCTGTGGTAAAATAGAGGCGAAAGATAGGCACTTTTCGCACTGGGCTTTGATGTCTCGTACACATCAGAGCCCTTTTCTCTTTGCTAATAAAAGTGGGCAGCCTTTTGGCTTTTCGATTGGGACGCTCCCGTCTGGAGCCAGTTTACTGTTTGCCATCGCACGGCAAACATAAACAGCATCCCCGTCACGATTAACACGATTTCTGAAAATACAGTCCCAACAGTCCATTCTGTAAATGTCCCAAAGCTTCGGGCAGAATCCTAACCCTCCCTCTTTGTGGGGGAGCCTTACATCAGAAAATTTATTCGGGCAGATAAAGGCAAACTGGCACACGTCGCAGTTAGTATTTACTTTCATCTTCCTCACCTCCTTTCATAATCCTTTCCTTTTGGCTTCTTTGATGGGACAGTCCCTGGGCGTGGTGCGCGGGAGCTTTCCGTCCAGCTGGATGCGGTTGTAATGCATCGCCGCACAGGTGTAAATGGGATGTCCGTTTTCCATGGCATATTCGCCTGAGCCTCTAATGCTTTTGGATTTGTGGCAGAAAAGGCAATTCTGGCACCGGAGGAGCTTCATTTCCGGAAGCTTAGGGCAAAGGCCCAGGCCTCCTTCATCCCCTGGCAGGCGCTGGTGCTCTTCTACCATGGGGCATGCTTTAACGAATGGGCAGTGCGTGCAGTCAGTCTTGGTTTCCATTTTCTTCACCTCCCTTCTCGTTCCTGCAGAACGATTTCCAGCCCCAGAGCGTGACAATGCCCCGTCGTCATAATTCCCTTGCCTTTTTAACCCTAATCACCAGCTCAGTACCAGGCTGAAGGTTTCTCGGGTCCTCGATGTGATTGTCTTTCGTGACCTGCCAGACAAGCTTGGCCATGTCTTCCTTGTCAGTTGCGACCTTTCCGACAACGCCCCAGAGAGTGTCACCGGCCTCCACAGTCTTGCGATATTCCACAAGCTGTGTTGTGGTAGTGTCACGATAGTATCCGAAGCCTACGGCGCCGGCAGCCATGATCCCGCAAAGTAAACATCCAATCCGCACCCAGCGGATTCTACTGATTAATGGTTTCATGATGTACCTCCTTTACGGAACAAAAAGATCTGCAATTGTGCAATCCAAAGCTTCCGCAATTGCAGAGAGTGTTTTTGTTGTCGTATTTACCTCTTTATTATTTTCAATTGAATTGATGACTTGCCTAGATACTCCCGACTTTTCGGAAAGTTCGGTCTGCGACATATGTTTTTCCAGTCTTTTCTCTTTTATCCTTGGTCTCATGCTATCACCTCCCTTGTTGGTTGTGTCTAGTATATCATACAATTTCTTACATTGTCAAATAGGTTTGACAGTTTAAGCAAAATAATAAATAGTAAGGCCAGTTTTCACAATTATTCGATAAATATAGGATTTTGGGCAATGAAAAACTGCCGTGGGCGAGAAATCCACGGCAGTTCCCCAGGAGGTACCCCATGATGGTGAAACAACAGTGCCAGCAGCCACACTGAAGAAAGCCCATCATGTGTATGATAGGATGACTGCATCGTCTCGCCGGTACAGTCATCATGGATTGTTGGCAGGTGAAGTGGGTTCTCACCCCACAACCTACGGTTTTGGATACCGTTGCTCTAGCATTGAGCTATTCACCCAGAAAGGATGGCCGGAGAGAAGTGATCGAAAAGCTCCGGCCTACAAATGAGGGCAACTCATGTCGAACCCCAAGGGGTTTGGCTTTTTTGCTTTTCATGGATTAAAGCCTTGTAAACCACGGGAGGAAACATCCAACTTTCCTTCTCCTATATCATACACCATGACGGATTCTGGCACTGCTTTTGTGATAAGAAATGATAGTGTTAACTTGCTTATGCGTTAAATGCATAGCAATCTTTTACTTATCTCATTGTAGAATAAGGCCAGATTAGAAAATTCTAATGTAAAGACCCAGCGGGGGGTGGCCGACC
>LAHS01001061.1_pt1 | contig 31318 bp, 29 predicted proteins | sample 329651 | NCBI WGS metagenome assembly LAHS01 (sample SAMN03275699, study PRJNA271635) | activated sludge metagenome | isolation source: sample C-1 Sludge from hydrolytic chamber (first chamber) of Anaerobic... | reverse complement strand
TCGACGGCAGAGATATCGGCATAGCCTGTCAGCAGAATAGCCCCGGCACCGCTCAGTTCGCGGGCATGGGCAAAAAACACGTCGCCCGTCATGCCCGGCATACGCTGGTCGGAAATAATGACCGCCACATCCGGGTGCTGCCGCAGGAGGGCCAGTCCCTCCTCGCCCGAGGAGGCCGCCAGAACATGATAGGTCTGATCGAGCAGGTCGGTCAGCGCCACCAGAATTTCAGGCTCATCATCCACAACCAGAACGACGGGCCGCTCCGCTGTGTCAGGCAACGTGTTCACCGCGCCGCTCCTCTGCTGCTCTGTACGGCACCCGGATTGTAAAGCAGGCCCCGCCGAGGCTTTCCGATCTTGTTATGACAATACTCCCGGCGTGGGCCTGCACAATACCATACGCTGTAGCCAGCCCGAGCCCAGTGCCCGACCCGACAGGCTTGGTTGTAAAAAACGGCTCAAAAACGCGCTCCTGCAAGGCGTCGGGCACGCCGGGGCCGGTATCACAAATCCGCAGGACATAATCATTGCCCTCGCCTTTCTCGCGCGGCTGCAGGCTGGACTGCAGCAGAATCCGGTCCTTGCCGACCTGCGCGCCACCTTCCGCCCGGCGGGCACTCTCGCGTTTTTCCAGAATGGCGTCTGCCGCGTTGCTGACGATGTTCATGACCACCTGATTCACCAGCGCCGCCTGACAGACAAGTTCCGGCGGCGCATCAAGCTGGCAGTCCACCTCTATTTCCTCTCCCAGCTTGGGGGCAAGCAGGGTCAACACCATGCCGATGGCCTCCGGCACATCCAGGCGACCGAACTCGCCTTCCTCCAGCCGGGAAAAACGCCGCAGACTCACCACAAGGTCACGCAGGCGGGAAAGTCCGACGAAAGACGAGGCCAGCCGTTCGCTGCCCTTGGCCAGTGCTGCCTCGGCCTGCTTCGTATCGCCCAAGCGTATGGCCTGGAGCGCCTGCGCCACACTGCGCTTGGCCGTACTTTCATGCGCCAGCACGAAGGCAAGGGGGTTATTGAATTCATGCGCGATACCGGCCGCCAGTTCGCCCAGCGAGGCCATCTTGGCGGACTCCACCAGCTTGGCTTGCGCGTCGATCAGCTTACGGTTGGCCGCCGCCAGATCCGCATTCACACGCCGCAGGGCATCCGCCAGAGCCGCACGGGCACGAGCACTTTCCATATGCGCTTCTTCACGCTGGATTTCATCCTGCAGGCTCTTGCGCCGCACAAGCGCCGCCACACGCGCCAACAACAGATCAGGACGGATATCGGTATCGACCAGATCATCCATACCCGCTTCAAACGCGATACGAACCTTTTCCGCCGCATCAACGCTTTTTTCCATAACGCCCATGACACGCACACACTGGCGTGTTCGGCGCCTGAAAGCCGCGACAGTGCGCGCCAGCGCCAGCCCTTCAAAAGCCGGGCAGGTCAGATCCACGATGACACAATCCGGCGGCGTACCACCACCAGAGCCGTTACCCGCCAGATCAAGCCGGTCTGGATCATCGACCAGTTGGGCTTTCTGCCCGTTGCGCCGCAGCATGTCCACCAACGCGCCATCGACCGAAACGGGCTGCAACGCCTGCACCCCGTCAGGCTGGTCACGAACGCCCGGCCACGACCACAATGCCCCACCTGGAGCCGTCACCACGCTGATAGCCGGCTGCCGGAAGGTCACGCCCTCACGCTCGGGAGCATCGGCTCCGTATTCGCGCAGCAACGCGCAGATACGAAACAGCAGGATTACAGGGTCATCCTCCATGCAGAAACAGGCATCCGCCCCGCGATCAAGCAGCTCATGCTCGCGGGCTGGATCATGGTCGGACATCAGGACGACAACAGGGATACCCCGGGTGGCGGCATTCAGACGCAGGTGCTGGCAGAGCCGCGTGGCCTCCATATCGGGCAACGTTTCAGGCACCACCACCAGATCGGGCAGGACTTCATCAAAACTCGAAAACACCGCCGCCGCATCCGGCACGCTGCGCAGGCTCAGCCCCCGCATGGTCAGGACATCGCGCAGGCAGGCCATCGCCTGCGCGTTTACCCCGGCGAACATCACGGTACACGAAAGAAACTGCATGAACGACCGTAACGCTCCCTTACAAAGCCCAAAACACCAGAAAAAACCCGCAAGACCGGGCGTTGCTTCTGGCTGCCTATCCATCCTTACCTTAAACGCCCGAACAAAGCGCCGTCTGCTCTCGAATGCGTGAACAGGGATCTATTCCATGCACACTGCCCCCGACACCCCTTCCATGACGTGACACAACGGCCCGCCCCCCTGTATAACAGGCTTCACAATCGTATCCCCCAAAGGAAAAACGGGTTCATGGATCAGCGTACTCCCCTTGCTCCGCAGTCTTCCGTTCCCGCCCTCCATGAAGGCGGATCGACTATCCTACACCTTATATGCACGGCCCTTTGGGTCATCTGCCATTTTGTGGCGGGTTTCATCCAGCAGATAGCCGAGCTGCTCGCGCCGTTCCTGCTCGTCGCAGGGGTGATGTGGGCGGCCGTGCCGACCCTGACAGGCGCTCTCACACGCTCCACCGCCGTAGCGGACCCTCAGGCGCGTGACGCCATCAACACCGCAGCAGCCGCCATCCCGCACGACATCATACTGGGTGGGCACATGCTTAGCGCCACCAGCCTGATTTGCGACGGGATTGGCCTGATGGCCGTGGCGGCCGCCGCCTCCACCCTGACTGCCCTTGCCGCGCGCAACATGTAGATTTCCACTGGGCCTGACATGACCATGGGCCGCAACGCCACCCACCGACCCGCACCGCACCAGGGCCAGACCGCATGATCCATCTGGACTCCGTTTCCTGGCGCCGGGCCAGAAAAGACCCCGCCCCCATTCTCTCGCGGCTCTCCTTTTCCGTACCACAGGGCGGGTTCCGCTGGCTTCTTGGCCCTTCGGGGGCAGGTAAAAGCAGCCTGCTCAGCCTGCTCCATGTTGAAACCCTGCCCAGCGCAGGGCGGATGGTAGTGCTTGGCCAGCCTGTTGACGACGAGCAGAAACGCGGCACCTTTGTCATGCTGCGCCGCCGCATTGGCATGATTCATCAGGATTTCCGCCTGATGCCCGGCCTGTCGGTAGCCGACAATATCGCTCTGCCCCTGCGGCTGCAAAACCGCCCCGCAGACGAAATCCGCGATGAAATCCGCGCCATACTCAAATGGGTGGGGCTGGGAACCTATCATGATGTACCCGTCGAGCATCTTTCCGGTGGAGAGCAGCAGCGCACGGCCATTGCACGCGCCATCATCCATCGTCCCGGCCTGATTTTAGCGGACGAACCCACAAACGCTCTGGAAGAAAGTCAGGCTCATCGCCTGCTGGACATGTTTGCCGAACTCAGCGCCATGGGCGCCACTGTCATTGTCGCAACCCATAACGAGGCCCTTGTGCGCCGCCTGCCCCGCCCCGCCCTTTTTCTGGATCGCGGCCATCTGGTAAGCGAGGATAGTCCGTTATCATGAGCGGCCAGTCATCCCGCAGGCGTGACGGCCTGTCACTAGCTGAGGCCATGCCCGACCGCGGGCTGTTCGCGCTGGTTGCCATGGTTGGGTTTCTGGCCTCGCTGACACTGGCCGGAGCCTACGGCGCAAGGGCTCTTTCAGCCCGCTGGGCCGGAGGAGCCGCACAGCTTGTCATTATTCAGGTGCCACAGCCCGATCAGCCTGCCCAAAACACGGGGCAAGGTCAGGCTGTGGGACAAAACCGGGCCGATGCCGTGCAGGGTGCGCTGGTCAGCCTGCCAGCGGGCAGCATCGTGCACCGGCTTTCGACGCAGGAACTGGGCAGCCTGCTCCAGCCCTGGCTCGGCAGCGGAGCAAGCAGCGGACAACCCGGTGTAAACAGCCCGGCCATACCCATGCCCGCCGTCATACGCGTTGAGTTGCCCGATGACAGCACGCCACCCGCCACACTGGAGCAGGATCTGTCCATACTCGCTCCGGGCGTGATCGTTGAGCACAATAGCCTGTGGAGCACGCGGCTGAACGCTCTGGCCAACAGTCTGCTTGCCTGTGCGGGACTGGCGCTGCTGACTGTGTGCGGTGTCGCCACCCTAATCACGGGCCTGACCACCCGCGCGGGACTGGCCTCGCGCCGCGATGTCATTACCACCCTGCACGGGCTTGGTGCGTCCGATAGCTATATTGCCGGGCGCTTCGCCCGCAGGACCGCCTCGCTTGCCTTTGGAGGCGGAGTGGTCGGCACAGTGCTGGCCTGCCTGCCGCTGTTCGCGCTGCTCCAGATTACGGCGCCCTTTACCGCCGACGCGCAAATGACTTCGCTCTCCACCGCACAGGACGGCCTCATAGATCATGGAACAATCCTCGACACGATACCATCCGACCTGCTGATCGGGCTGGTCTGCCTGCCCATTGCGGCCGCGCTGATCTGCTGGCTGACAACCCAGTTGAGCGTGCGCCTGTGGCTCCGCCGTCTCCCCTGATGCGCCGTCTTGTCAAACTGGCTCCGGCTTTCGCATTTCTGGGGCTGCCGCTCCTGTTCCTATGCGGCTTTGGCTGGTTCGTGCACGATGCCCTGCGGCCCGCCGGGCCTTTGCCTCATACGCAAGGCATTGTGGCCCTTACCGGCGGGGCCGGGCGGGTCGAAACCTCACTCCGCCTGCTGGAGCAGGGGCAGGCGCAATGGCTGCTGATTTCAGGCGTGGCTCCGCAGGCCTCGCAACAGGCCCTGCTGCTGCCGGAGCAGGAAAAAAAACTCGGAGGACGGATTACGCTGGGCTATCAGGCCCGCTCGACCATCGGCAATGCCGAGGAAACCGCTGCCTGGGTGGCTGACAACCATATCAGCAGCCTTGTGGTGGTGACGGCTGGCTACCACATGCGCCGCGCCATGCTGGAACTGGGGCGCACCCTGCCTGATGTCGCACTCTATGCCTACCCGGTCACACCACCGGCCATGCGACACCTGACTCAGCGATCCACTCTGCGCCTGCTGATGACAGAATACCTCAAATGGCTGGGAGCGCTGGCAGGCTTTGCGCATAAGCCTACCGCCTGATCAGCACCCCGGCTTTCAGAGCCGAACCGCCGCTTACAGCCCGCCCAAAATGGCAGCATGGTGGCGCAGGTGTTCACAGGCGAAGCTCTGCACAAACCAGTAGGAATGATCATACGCGGCATGACGCCGCAGGATCAGCTTCTGGCCCACCGCTTTGGCTGCGGTTTCCAGATGCCAGGGCTGAAGTTCACGCTCAAGGAACTGGTCCGCGTCGCCCTGATCCACCAGAATGGTCGTGGGGTGGCTCAGGCCATCTTCAAGCATACAAACGGCATCATAGGCCCGCCAAGCGGTGCGGTCCTCGCCCAGATAGGCGGCAAACGCCTTCTGGCCCCACGGCACGGCCGAGGGATGCACGATCGGGGCAAAAGCGGAAACCGACTTCCAGAACTCGGGGTTGCGCAGGGCGTGCACAAGCGCACCATGCCCGCCCATGGAATGGCCGGTAATACCTCGCCGCGTGCCATCCAGCGGCAGGGCCGCCTCGGCCAGCGCGGGCAGTTCGCGGCTGATATAGCTGTCCATGCGGTAATGACGGTTCCAGGGCTCCTGCGTGGCGTCCAGATAGAAGCCCGCCCCCGTGCCCATGTCCCAGTCTGTGTCTTCCCCCGGCAACCCGGCCCCTCTGGGCGAGGTATCAGGCGCGACAATGGCCAGCCCCAGCCGGGCCGCCTCAGCCAGCGCAGCCGACTTGATCAGAAAAGTTTCGTCCGTGCAGGTCAGACCGGCCAGAACGTAAAGAACCGGCACGCGCTTGCCTTCAAGTGCAGCAGGAGGCAGGAAAACGCCAAACCGCGCAGGCAGCCCCAGTACTTCGGATTGATGTTCGTAAAACTGTACGCTGCCACCATGACAGCGGTGCTCTTCCCGCAGGGTTAATCCGGCAGTCGCTTGCATTGCTTAATATTCCTCCGGCATTTCACCACATGTTTTCAAAGACATAGCCCCGATCATGTCATCAACATAATACTGCCATATCGGGAAACCACTTTGAGTGTGTCATGTTAGAGCACGGACGGGCAATACGGCCCCGACAAGAAAGGAGACAGTCTGGATGATCGTTGACCCGCGCGTGGGATTACGCATCATATCCCGCGAGGTTCGCACTATTGTCCTGCTCATGGCAGCCTGGGATTTTGTAGTCGTGGTTCTTTTCCAGGTGTTCCATCAGGAATGGATGGAACAGCCGAGCCTGCCGGTTCCACTGATTGGCTCCGCCCTGGCACTCTTCATGGGGTTTCGTGGCACCAGCGCCTATGCCCGCTGGTGGGAAGCCCGCACTCTGTGGGGGAGTGTCACCAACAACTGCCGCTCCTTCGGCCGGCAGGTCGGCACCCTGCTGGGCGACCGACATGACCTGATGTACGCGATTGCCGCCTACCCGCACGCCCTGCGCATGGCTCTGGGCAAGCTGGATGCGAGCGACGACATCAACCGCCTTCTGCCCCCCGCCATGCGCGAGGCCATTGCCGGTTACCGCAACCAGCCCAATGCCATTCTCTACCAGATCGGGCTCGGCGTTGCGGAAGAAGTCCGCAAAAAAAACATCGACGGTGCCGTGCATGGGCAGATCGACCGTATCCTGTCTGATCTGGCCAATGCGCAGGGAGGGCTGGAGCGTATCCGCAACACGCCGCTACCCATGCAGTTTTCGGTGCTGCCAAGGGTGCTGGTGAATATCTTCTGCATCGTGCTGCCGCTGTCCATGGTTCAGACGCTTGAATGGATCACCCCACTGGGTTCAAGCCTTGTCGGCTGCCTGTTCCTGGTACTGGACAAAAGTGCCAGCGACCTTCAGGAACCTTTCGCCAATACGCCGCACGCCCTGCCGATGGCCACCATGGCCCGCGCGATCGAAATTGACGTGCTACAACCCACAGGCGACGCCATCGCCCCGGCGCTACAGGCCATCAACGGGGTGCAATCATAACCACAGCCCCGCCTCTATCGGCTGTTTTAAAAGACAAACGCGCATTTTTATGCTAGAAGGTCAGGTTATGAATACTTTCAGAGCACCTCCCAAAGGTGGCGTGACAGATGCCATGGCACGCACCGCCGCCGCCACGACCGCAGCCCAGGCAAAAACCAAGGTAAAGGACGAAGATCCCTTTCAGGAAGGCGATGCCATAGTCTACGCCGCACACGGTGTCGGTCGTGTGGACCGGATCGGGGTGGATGAAATAGCCGGAACCAAGCTGGAAGTCATTCAGATTTCCTTCCCCGGCAACCAGATGACACTGCGCATTCCGCTGACCAAGGCCCGTAAGGCGGGGCTGCGCAAGATCGTCTCGCGCGAGATCGTGGACAAGGCCATGGCTATCATCAAGGGCAAACCGCATGTCAGCAAGGGCATGTGGGCACGCCGCGCGGTGGCGTATCAGGAAAAGATCAACTCCGGTGATCTGGTACAGATTGCCGAGGTGCTGCGCGATCTGCGCCGCAATGTTGATAGTCTGGACGGCAGCTTCAGCGAGCGCAAGCTGTTTGAAGCCGCTCAGGAACGTTTTGTGGCCGAAGTCGCGGTGCTGGAAAAGAAGGAACCCAACGAGGTTCTGGAAGCCCTGACCGCCGTCATGAAAGCCGCCTGAACGGCTGACGCCTACCGGCCAGAGTGCTCAAAACCGGCACCCCACAGGGATGCCGGTTTTTTTATGCGGCCGTTCTTTTCCCTACCGGTTTTCCGCACGCACCAACGCGGATAATCTGGCACACGCTACGCGCCCCATTTGTCTCCGGGATCTGCTCATGAAACCCGCCGCCACTCTCAAGCCGCCGCACCTGACCGCTGATTTTTTACGCGCCTGCCTGTCCGACATAAAAGCCGGGCTATTCTGGCAGGTACTGCCCAAGCTGGAACCCTACGGGCTGATCCCTCCGCCCGAAAACGACAGCATGGAACAAGCTGGCATTCTGTATGCCATCTGTCTGGCCGCCACGGGCAAGCCGGAAGTGGCGGCCGATATACTGGCCGCTGTAGCCAGCCGCCACTCGGCCAGCCAGCACCCATTACACGATCTGGCCGAACTGATGACCGCTCAGGATCGCCGGGCCGAAGCTCTTGCCGTAGCGCAGGCCCTGCTGCGCCGCACGCCGGATGATACACGCGTGCACACCGTGTTGGGCAGTCTGCTGGTACAGACCGGCCAGCACGAAGCCGCCATCAGCATACTGAAGCAGGCCGTGGCGCGCACGCCCGACGTCATGCTCCCCCGCAGCCTTCTAGCCATGGCCCTGACCGAACACGGTGCCATGCAGGCTGCTTTGGACTGCCTGCACCCCCTACCCAACAACGCGACCGACCGCGCCGCAACACATGCCAATATCGGCACGATCCTGACCGGCCAGGGCCAGATGGGAGAAGCGCTCAGCCATTTTGACGCGGCACTCGCTCTCCGCCCTGACGATGCACGCGTTCGCTTCAACCGCTCCGTCGCCCTACTCAAAGCCGGAGAATACGCAAAAGGCTGGCAGGAGCACGAATGGCGGCACGCCCTGCCGGGGCACGCTGCCGTGCCGGACAACGCCACCCTGCCCGCCCTGAACGATGCCACGCGACTTGATAACCAGCGCATTTTGCTCGTGCATGAAGAAGGGCTGGGCGATACGCTGATGTATCTGCGCTATGTCCCATCTCTGGCAGAGCGGGGCGCCATTGTTCACCTGCTTGTGCCGCCGGCGCTTAGCCAGCTCTGCCAGCGCGTACAGGGTGTCCATACCGTGCATGTCATGCGCGATGGCGCGCCGCCCCTGCCCCGCTTTGACTGGTATTGCGGTTTTATCAGCCTGCCACGCATTTTCCTGCATACACAGGCCCCATGGGGCGCGCCCGTGCCCTACCTGCGTGCCGATCAGGAAAAAACACAGGCCATGGCGGCTCTGCTCCCCTCCGGCAAGGCGCTCAAGGTCGGGCTGGTCTGGGGCGGAGCGCCGCGCGCCAACACTCTGGCCGCCCATATTGTGGACAGGCGACGCTCACTCCCCCTGACTGCTCTGGCACCCTTGGGCCGCCTGTCGGGGGTCAAGCTCATCAGCCTGCAAAAAGGCCCTTATGCCGAGCAGATGATGGACCCGCCCGAAGGTATGCGCCTTTACGACCCGACAGACGCCCTGCACAGCATGGACGACACGGCAGCCCTTATTATGGGGCTGGATGTGGTGGTAAGCGTGGATACATCCGTGGCGCATCTGGCGGCAGGTCTAGGCAAGACAGTGCTACTGATGGACCGCTATGACAACTGCTGGCGCTGGCTCCACGACCGGGAGGACACGCCGTGGTATCCGAACCTGCGCATCATCCGCCAGACCACACCGCGTCAGTGGACGGATGTAGTCAGCCGTGTGGCGCAGGCCCTGTCTGCCATGGCGCGTTCACGCCGCTGACAGGGCCATGAGGCCACACAGGCATCATGGCGCAAGACTCAGTCGCTATCAGAGCTTTCCCGGCACGACTCAGGAAGCTGCTCGTCCGTCAACCCGCGTTCCGCAGAGCAGTTCCAGATGACCTCTTTATCGTCCCCCTCGGAGGGTTCAAACTTGATCGCTTTGCCCGCAGAGCGAACAGTCAGGTTCATCGTGTCGGGATCATAAACCAGTTGATCGCCATTTGGTAACGTGGCGGCAAGATGCACGCTTTCCAGAGAACTCGGGAAGTCCTGTTGTTTGAGGTAGGCGGCCGCCAAGGCATTGCGAGCCGGCAGGGTTTCTTCGACCATGGCTGCGGCCTGACGCTCTGACCGGTTATCCTTGAACATCGGCACCCCAAGCCCGACAACCAGCACCAGAATATACACATAGATAAAAATGGCGAAAAAACCGCCAAGAGGCCCGGCATAGGGCACACAGGCAGCCAGCAGATAAGAAAACCGCGAACGCCGGGGAATAAACACTTCATGGCCTGTCACACGCGCCACGCGTTTTATCAGCCAGGGATAACCCGCAATCAGTTCATGAAATGACATCCAGAACCCTGATGTCTCACGCGTCTGTTCAGAAAACTGCCCAATATCCAAGTCTTTCCAGCGCTCACGCCCGGCAGCCAGAGCCGCGAGAGCCCGCCCCGCATTCTCCGCAGAGGCACAGCAGGCAAGCCCGTACCTATCGCAGGAAGTTTCACGCGCGCGGGCATACGCGGCCCCCAGAAGCGGAATCCAGAGCGCAGGCCAACGCAGAAACATCTTGCCCATATGGCGCCTATGCAAATGGCCGAGCTCATGCCCCAGATAGAAACGCACCCCGTCTGGATTGGCGCGCATGGCATCAACGACATCCGACAGGACCACAACGTACTGAGCCCCCAGAAACCGGGTGGCAAAAGCGTTCATGACCCCGTTCCCATGCAGGATATAGACCTCAGGCAGGGCGGGAGAGGACTGGATATCCAGTTTGGCACAGCATTCCAGAAATTGTTGATGTAAATCTGGAAACTGCTGTGCTGTCAGCCTGACGCCATTTCCCTTGATATAGGAAATCAGCGTGGACTGTATAAAAAGATAAAAACCGTATCCGATTAACAAACCAACCAGAATAAGACCGAACGTACCAGCCAGCAGAACCAACCAGAAAAAAATACCCAGAAAAAGGGTTATTTTTTCAAGTGTTCTTTCTTTTGGACAAACCAGAGATGACATAAGATTTTATAGCCTCGATCAAAATGAATTCATGAAATGACAGCAAGCGGACATGTAGCGCGCACTTCCCGCCTTATGCGGGGATCAAATAATCTGCGATCTGTAAAAATACCGGAACCGGGCGGTCATATTTTCACGCCCGGCTCTGATATCCACTGATCAGGTGTAGGCTCAGGCCCCGCCCGCAGGCGCTTTGGCCACGCTGCCGCCCGATGCTGCCTGCGGGGCAACGTTGGTCGGCGCGGTTGCGATCATCCTTGCCTCGGCTCCGCTGCCAATGACCTCAAACACGGCCAGAGCCCGGCGCACACGCCCGTCGGGCAGCAGGAGAAAGGCACCATCCACGCCCTGAAAGCCGGTCGGGCGGGTGAGCAGTCTAGGCGAAAAGTCTTTCGCACCCTCATCCGCCAGGGTGCGTATGGCCCCTGCTGCATCGTAGGTCAGATCAACCAGCGGCTTGGGCGTGTGCTGGTACCGTGCGGAAAAGCGCGCAACAAATCCCTGTCGGGCAGACGGGTTGGGTGCCGCATACCATGCGCCACGGATCGGCCCCAGCTTGCTGGCAAACGCCGCCCACAGGCCCGGCCCCATAATCCGCACCGCAGGCAGTCCAACCTGCATATCGCTCAGCGCGGTCATAACAGTCTTCAGCGGCAGCCCGGTATCGCCCAGCAGCAGGGCATCGAAAGGCAGCGAGGCCGGCCCCACGCTCTGCCCGGAGGCGCTCATACCCGCCACGCCCATGCTGGCGCTCCCCCCGGGCAGGGTGGCCGGAGCGCTGGCGGCCTCATTCCCTGCCTGCCCCAATGCCGCCGCCAGATCGGTCGGCAGAGGTTGAGCCTGCGTATCAGCCTCCGATCCGGGAACAACCCCGGCGGGCAGCGATGCGCCATTACTGCTGACACCGCTGAGCTGTTTAAGAGCGTCCGTGATATTTTCAGGCGCGCTGGAATGGTAGCTGATGACAGGCTCCGCCAGCCCCTGATCCCGGCAGGCAACCTGCAAGCCAGCGCCCATCGCACGGCCCAGAGGATTATCCGGCAGCAGCGCCGCAAAACGCTTGCGCCCTTCCTGCCGGGCCTGCTCCACCAGACGCTGCACCTGATCTTCCGGCGTAATGCCCATAACCCATATGCCGGGTCGCGCCTGCGCCACATCGCTTGTCAGGGCAAGAACCGGCACCCGCCCCGCCTGCGCGGCAGGCGCTGCCTCGGCTGTATCACCGCTTGTCAGAGGCCCGATCAGCACGCTATCGCCCGCGCGCACGGCGGCGGCGGCGGCTTCGGCCGCGCCACCGGGGCCAGCCGTATCGTGAGCATCCACCCGCAGTTGCACGCCGCGCGTTCCCTGCGAAGGTTGCGCGGTCAGCGCCATTTCCGCTCCGGCCAGCAGTTCACGCCCAAGGGGGGCATTGGCACCGCTCAGAGGCAATAACACACCGATGCTGCGACTGGCCGCCTGTTGGGGCGCTTCAGGCGTCACGACAGGGCCTGCGCCCGGTCTGGACGCTTCCTGCGCGCACCCGGCCAGCAGAAGTCCGCCCAGCCCCAGAGCCGCAAGACCGCGCCCTTTCGGCGCATGGGTGGCATAAGCCACGGACATTCTGGCCATTCCGGCCTTGCATGAGGGGGCATTTGCCGCCAGAGCTTGAGCACAAAGCCCTGACAGGAGCGAATATGCGCGCGTCATCATCCACATCATCCTTTACCGCCAGCCAGCCTGATGAGCCGCCGCATGACAAGACTGATCCATTGCATAGCGAAGGAGACGCGCCAAGTCATGCGCCTTCTTCTTCCAACATACCGCCTGCAACACTGGTGCTTGTCGCAACACCCATCGGCAATCTGGGCGATTTCAGCCCCCGCGGAGCCGAAGCGCTGGCCACAGCCGAACTCGTCTTATGCGAAGACACCCGCACAACCGCCCGGCTTCTGACCGACCGAGGCATCAACGCGCGCACGGAAGCCCTGCACGAGCATAATGAACGCCAGCGCGTGCCGGCCCTTGTGGCCCGCCTGCAGGCGGGGGCACGGATTGCATTGGTTTCAGACGCGGGTATGCCCCTGCTGTCCGACCCCGGCTACCGCCTTGTACGCGCGGCCATAGAGGCGGGTATTACCGTTACCGCCGTGCCCGGCCCCAACGCGGCGCTGACGGCTCTGGTGTTATCAGGCCTGCCGCCCTACCCGTTTCTGTTCGTTGGGTTTCCGCCGCCGCGCTCCGCCGCCCGGCGCGAAGCCTTCGCCCGCCTGCACGCAGCGGAACGCGTGGGCCTTGGCGCAACCCTGATCTGGCATGAAGCCCCGCACCGGCTGGCGGAAACCCTGCACGACATGGCGGCCGTCTTCGGGCCGGAACGACCTGCCGCCGTTGCCCGCGAGTTGACAAAACGCTTTGAGGAAATTCGCCGGGGCAGCGTGTCTGAGCTGGCGGATTTTTATACCCAGACCGCACCGCGAGGCGAAATCACCCTGCTGCTCGGCCCTGCCCCGGAAGAAAGCACCAGCGCCGATGATCTGGACACGACGCTCACCACCCTTCTGGCCACACATTCGGTCAAGGATGCCGCAGCTCTGGCAGCAGCGGCGGCAGGCCTGCCCAAACGGGTTGTGTACGCCCGCGCACTGGAACTGGCCAGCCAGAAGAAGGACTAGACAGTCTCAGGCTGCGGCCACGGCCTCACCCGCCGCGTGGCCGCTGGCCCATGCCCAGTGGAAATTATAGCCACCGAGCCAGCCGGTTACATCCACGGCCTCGCCCACCACATACAGATCGGGTACGGATGTGGCCTCCATCGTACGCGAAGACAGGGCGCGGGTATCCACCCCGCCGCGTGTTACCTCGGCCTTGGCAAAGCCTTCTGTCCCCGTGGGGGTAAGCCCCATATGACTGATATGCCTGGCCAGTGCCGCCACATCCTTGTCCGCCCATTCGGCCAGCGGTCTGCCATGCAGCTTTTCGGGCACGTAACGCGCGCTCAGCGCCTGTGCCAGACGCTGCGGCACCCAGCGCCCCAACGTGGCAGGAGCCTGCGTCCGCACCCCGCTTTTTTTCAGCCGCGCCAGCGCCGCACCCATGTCCTGCCCCGGCAGCAGATCGAGCGAAAGTGGCTGCCCCTGGCGCCAGAAAGAGGAAATCTGCAACAACGCCGGACCGGACAGCCCACGATGCGTGAAAAGCAGCGCTTCCTCAAAGGCAGTCTTGCCGCAGGCCGCCCGCACCGGCAACGAGACACCAGCCAGCGTACGTAACCAGGCATCCTCCTCCTGCCCGAACACTAGCGGAACCAGTGCCGGCTCAGGCGTAATGACCGGCAGGCCGAACTGTCGGGCCACATCATAGGCAAAGCCGCTCGCCCCCAGCTTGGGAATGGACAGCCCGCCACTGGCCAGCACCAGAGAGCGCGCATGGAGCGCGCCCGCTGTCGTCTGCACCGTGAAATGATCGCCCTTGCTGACACCAGTCACCCGTACGCCGGTCAGAATACGCACATGGGCCGCACGGCATTCGTCCAGCAGCATCTGCACGATGTCAGCAGCGGAGCGGTCGCAAAAAAGCTGGCCCAGCTTCTTTTCGTGCCAGGCAATGCCGTGCCGTCCCAGCATGGCCAGAAAATGCTCCGGCCGGTAGCGGCTGATAGCAGATTTGACGAAGTGCCGGTTGCTGGAAAGAAAGCATTCAGCCCGCATGTCTGTATTGGTAAAATTACAGCGCCCGCCGCCTGAAATCAGGATCTTGCGCCCAACTTCCGGCCCGTGCTCCAGCACGCTCACCCGCAGGCCACGCCTGCCTGCGACAAGCGCTGCCATAAGGCCGGCGGCGCCTCCCCCGACAACGACCACATCCCCCAAGGCCGCGGCCGTGCCAGAAAGTCCGTTCATGGTTTTTAAAAATCCAGATTTGTGTAATATTCGGGCGGTGTAATCCCGGAAATGCGATCCGCCAAAAGGGGACGGAAACAGGGACGCGACTTCATGCGGGCGTACCAGTCACGCAGGGCAGGTACACGCGCCCAGTCGATGTCGCCAATAAAGTCCATGCATGACAGGTGGGCCGCCGCTGTAAAATCCGCCAGCGACAGAAAACCACCGCCCAGCCAGTTACGGTTTTCCGCCAGTTCATTGGCATAGCGCATCAGCGGCCGCATGGAGGCGTACGCATCACGCAGGGCACCGCCATCCGGGTTGCCACGTCCGCTCAGCCGCTTCATCACGCGTTCATCAATAAAGCGACCGGATACCTCACGCGCGAAGAGCGTATCGAACCACGCCGCCACACGGCGCACCTCTACCCGTTCCGCCAGCGTGCGACCCAGCAAGGGCGTATCGGCGTACGCTTCCTCAAGGTATTCGCAGATTACGGGGGCAGAAGGGACAATCAGACCGTTGTCCTCAATCAGGACGGGCACGTCGCCCGCCGGGTTGATGGCGAACAGTTCCGGGCGCTGTTCCCACGCGCGCTCAATCACCGGCTCGAACGGCAGACGCTTTTCACCCAGCACAAGACGCACGGTGCGGCTGGCCGGGGATATCGGAAAATGCAGGAGGGTACGCATACGCTTTCGTTTATGCCATTGCCCGCCCCCACGCCAGAGGGAAAACACAGCCCGGCGCACGGCTGCTACAATTGTACTTCACAACACAAAGCGCTTGCGTTCGGACAGCCAAGCCGCCAATGCGTAGGACAGGCGCGCGACGGTTATCCGGCTTCGGAATCCTGCGGCTGTTTTTTTCGCGCACGCCCTGATTTGTTGACCACCTGAATTTTGAGAGCGGCGGTATTTCCTTGTCTGGCACACCCTCTGCTGGCCCATCAGCACACCTTCCGCGCATCCGCATGTCCGGGCGCACATTCGTGGCCCTGACCCTGACCCCAGAATCCCCTCTGCCGGACTGGCTGGCCGCGCTGGATCAACAGATCGCGCGCTCGGTCGGTTTTTTCGCAGGCAAACCTGTCATTGTGGATCTGAGCATGGTGGAGGCCGAAACTCCCGACCTCGCCACCCTGCCCGATGATCTGAAACAGCGCGGCATCAGGATTATCGGCATTGAGGGCGGCAACCGCAACTGGCCCGCCACCGCCGGATGGGACTGGCCAGAGAGCCCGGCCTCCACCCGTGCTGCCCCCGCGCAACCACGCGAAAATACGCCCTCCGCCAGCACGGACGAGGAACACGCCACTCAGGCCAAAAATCCTGCGCACCCCATCGCCCTTGTGGTGGAGGAAAGCGTACGCTCGGGCCAGCAGGTAGTCTGGCCTGAAGGGGATGTTGTCGTACTGGGCGCTGTTGCCTCAGGGGCAGAGGTTTCCGCCGGGGGCTCCATCCATATCTATGGTGCGCTGCGTGGCCGCGCCGTCGCGGGGATCGGCGGTAACAGCACTGCCCGCGTCTTCACAAAAGCACTGGACGCGGAACTGGTGGCCATAGACGGTTTTTACGCCACAGCCGAAGAAATGGACCCGGCCTGCATTAACGGCCCCGCCCAGATCCTGCTGGAAGGCGAAAGACTGGTCTTCCGTCCCCTGCCCGGCTGACGGAGCGCAGCCATATGAGTGGGCCTGAAAAAAATAGCAAAAAAAAGCCCACTGTAAACGGAAAATTCAAAGTTACATTTTCTAATACAACCAGCTAATGTCGCCATGTGACCGCACCGAGGGGCTCCGGCGGCATGACCTGAAAGAAAAGGAACACCGATGGCAAAGGTTCTCGTCGTCACGTCAGGCAAAGGTGGCGTCGGCAAGACCACTACAACAGCGGCTCTCGGGGCGGCTCTGGCCAAAACCGGGCAGAGTGTGGTTCTGGTAGATTTTGACGTTGGCCTTCGTAACCTTGATCTTATCATGGGGGCCGAGCGGCGTGTGGTGTTTGACCTGATCAATGTTATTCAGGGCGACGCGAACCTTGCTCAGGCTCTGATCAAGGACAAACGGATCGAAACCCTCTCGCTGTTGCCCGCCTCCCAGACGCGCGACAAGGACGCACTGACGGCTGAAGGCGTAGCCAAGGTTGTCTCGGAACTCCGCAAGAAGTTCGACTGGGTAATCTGCGATAGCCCTGCGGGGATTGAGCGCGGCGCGCAGATGGCGATGCACCATGCGGACATGGCGGTAATCGTTACCAACCCCGAGGTTTCGTCGGTGCGTGACAGTGACCGGATTATCGGGATGCTGGACAGCACGACGGAAAAGGCCCGCGCGGGTGAGAAAATGCCCAAGCACCTGCTGCTGACCCGCTATGATCCGCAGCGCGCGGCATCGGGCGACATGCTGGGCACCGACGACGTTCTCGAAATCCTGTCCATTCCACTACTGGGCATCGTTCCCGAAAGCCCGGACGTGCTCAAGGCCTCCAACCTTGGTGCGCCCGTAACCATTGCGGAACCCAGCAGCGCGGCCGCTGGAGCCTATATGGAAGCCGCCCGCCGCCTGATGGGCGAGGATATCAAAGTCACCATTCCCACCGAGCGACGCGGTATGCTCGACTGGCTGTTCAAATGGAGAGCCGCATGAGTTTTCTCTCCAACCTCTTCAATAAGCGCTCATCCGCACCCATTGCACGGGATCGGCTGCAAATTCTGCTTGCCCATGAACGCATGTCCGTGGACGGCAGCGGCAATCAGGATGACCTGCTAGCCAAGCTTCACCGTGAGATCATGGAAGTGATCAAGCGCCATATCTCAGTCGATCAGGACAAGGTGCAGATCAAAATGGATCGCGGCGCACAGTGTTCCGTGCTGGAGATTGACGTGGAAGTGCCGGGCCTGACAGACCGGCTGGCCAAAAAAGACGACAAAGACAAAGACGATAAAGACAAAAAAGACTAAGCCACCCGCCCCGGCCAGCACTGCTACGGCCGGGGCGGAGGAATTTTGTCAGGCTGGCAGCAGCGGCTCCAGCCAGACCCGCGCCTGAGTGAAGTCCTCCCGCAGAGCTTCAACGGCCGCATCAGGGTCACGCCGCTCAAACGCGGCAATCAGCTTGAGATGCGGATGTTCAGGATCTGCCGGGGTAACAGGCGGCAGGCAATTCGTCGCGGCGTAAACCGGCCCCATGCGCGTCCATAGACCACGGATCAGTCCGACCGTAAGCAGACGCCGTGAAAACATGGCGGTCGTGCTGTGAAAAACCACGTTGGCCACCGCCGCTGCGTGGGGGCTACCCGCTTCGTAAGCCAGAATGAAATCGTGATGCTTGGCCCGCATGACCGCGATTTCGTCCGTTGTGATATGCGTCGCCAGTTCGCGTATAACACGCTCTTCCAGATCGCCCCGTACGCCGTGAATTTCCAGAAAAACCTCGCGCGCCGTCACGGGCACACAGGCCGTATTACGGTCGTCCAGCTCCAGCGCCTGTTCTGAAACAAGGCGCAGCAAAGCCTCACGCACGGGTGTCGGGCTAAGCCCCAGCGCCGCCGCGAGCGGCCGCAGCACTAGCCGCTCGCCCCCCTTATAATGGCAGTAAATGAGCTGATCTCTGATCTGCTGATAAGCGTATGCAGCCAGCGCACCACGCCCTTCCGGGCGCGTATGGTCTGGGGTTGCCAAAATAGACCCTGCTCTCATTGCGCGTAAGCCGTCCGCTCTGTTTGTCCGTAATACAAAATCCGGCGCTCCACCATTGAGGCCAGCAAAAGCGCTGGCCCACAGCATCACAGCCGTGTCCTTTTTCGACTCTATCAAAATTCTACCATGAGGGAACCTGACACCATGACGGAATCAAGCAGGACTTCGCCAACAGCCCCCAGACACGGTTTTATTCCGCGTCCGAGCTGATCGGTTGCAATAAAAACTTCGTGAGAGCAGTGATCTATCAACCCCGTCCGACCAACGGACAAGCAGGTCGGTAGATGCCTTCGCAAGCAGGGTTATCCTATCGTTAAAAAGTATCACAAAAACTGTATGAGAACGGGTATCTTCTCAGAAGGATTTTATTTTCCTTTTGAAACATCTTATGTTTTCCGCAATATCGCTTACCCGCCAGCCTCTGTTGCCATGCTGTCATAACTTAGCCCGTTTACCTCATGGAATACCCCTTGGCACCCCCTTCGTCCCCTTCCCCCTTCCCTACAAACGGCATGAACGCACCGCCAGTTAAACACGGCACGTATTGACGGCATGAAGCCTTGTCTCTCACAGAGCAGTTTCAATGGACTTGGGAGCGCAGACTTCATGGCATCAAGAAAAAAGGTACTGGTTGCTACTGTCATGGCCGCATCGGTGGTCAGTCTGCCCTATACGCTTGCCCGCCACGCCATGGCGGACGACTATAGCGACCTACTGGACGTTCTGCGCGCCAAGGGCAGCCTGACCCAACACGAATATAGTACCCTGCTTGGCAAGCATATGCGCCATGTCGCCGCCGAGCAGGACGCGGCTCCCCGTGCGGTTCGCCCGACGGCTCATTCCCGCGCCACACAGCAGACCGCCAGTCGCGCGGCCGCCCATGGCACGGGCGTCAGCAACGGTTATGAACCCGGCATCCGTTTTGAAGCCGCCCCCGAAGTCGCCTCCCGCGCGGAAGATGCCGCCACCCGTGCGGAAGCCAGCGCCCGCTCCGCACAGCAGGCACTGGACGCCATGAACTCAAACCAGGGCGGCTTCGTGCGCGTGGCCAAATATGTGCCTGGCAAGGGGCTGACCTTTAAAGCTGGTCCGGTGGACATCAACCTGTCCGGCTTCGTCAACGGCTTTTACACGTTCAACAGCCCCACCGGCGGCACCGCCGTTGCCGGTGGCGTTTCAACGGGTAGCACCGGCTTTGACTCCTCGGCCGTACGTAACGGCCTGCTCCCTGCAGGGCTCATGCTCAAGCTCAGCACCAAGCAGCAGGGCTGGGATATCGACGCGGTTCTGGGCATGTATCCGGGCACGAACGACGCCAAGGTTGGCGCCTTAAATGCCAACAGCGGTGGTAATCCTGTCGGGCTGGGCACGCCGGGCATCGACTTCCGTCAGATTTACATCACGTTCGGCAACAGCGATGTGGGCACGTTCAAGGTCGGACGCGATCTTGGCCTGTTCGGTGGCGACGCCATCATGAGCGATGCGACCCTGCTCAGCGTCGGGGCCACGGGCAGCAACTCCTCGCCGGCCAATACGTCGCTGGGCCGTATCGGCGTGGGCTATGTCTATGCCGACTGGATTCCGCAGATCACGTACACCACCCCCAAGATCGCGGGCGTGCAGGCCAGCGTAGGCATTTTCCAGCCGCTGGATGAGTTCCAGTATGCGGGATCGAACGCTGACAAAAACTCTCCGTCCTACAACTCGACCTACTCCGCCTCCTCCACGCAACATTCCTCCCCCATGATTCAGGGCCGGGTCACGTATGAAACGACCCTGGGTGAGGTCAAGGCGAAGATCTGGGCCAGCTTCCTGATCCAGCACCAGCAGAATCTCCAGTACACCGACAAAGGGGCGACTACATTATCACCCACGGCCGACCATCGTTCCGCCATGGTGGAAGCGGCTGATATCGGCACCAAGATCAGCTACAAGGGCTTTGAAGGCGTGGCCTACTACTACCGCGGCAGCGGGCTGGGCACCACGGGCCTGTTCTTTGATGGCGTGGCCTCCAATGGCCGCAAGCGTGATTCCGAAGGGTATTACGTGCAGGGCGCCTATAATGTGACAGAACGCCTCAAGCTGGTCGGTAGTTACGGGGTCAGCAACCTCTATCTCGCCTCTGGCGAAGCACAGACGGTTGATCCCGCTTATCTGGTGCGGCGTAACCAATCCATTATCGGTGCGGCATATTACCACATGACCGACTGGCTGAATCTGGTAGCCGAATACGCACATACCTCGTCCGTTGCCCACAACGGCGGCTCGGAAAAAGATAACACCGCCTCGGCCGGTGTCATCCTGTTCTTCTAAAACGGCGCACCTGTCGCGCAGGGGCTGTTGTTCCATAGCGGGGTGAGGTAAGTAACAGTTCGCATGACTGTTCACTCACCCTGCACCTGTTCGCATGGCTCTACCGTTCTCTGGAACGGGCCGCGCAGCCCCTTATCGCACAGGCCTCCCCTAACGGCATGACCGTAGCCTTTACCCTATCGCGTTACATCGCGAAGCAGTTCGTGCTGTCGGTGCTGGTCATGCTGGCGTCCCTTACGGGCATGGTCTGTCTTTTCGACTTTCTCGATCTGCTGCGCCGCGCCTCTGCCCACCCTAATGCGGGTGCCTCGGTCGCAGCGGAAATCGCGGGCCTGCACCTGCCCTACTTCACCATCATCATCCTGCCCTTCGCGACTCTTCTGGGTGGGGTGTTCTGTTTCTGGCGCCTGACCCGTTCATCTGAACTGGTTGTCGCGCGCGCGGCGGGCATTTCGGTCTGGCAGTTCCTGACCGCGCCTCTGCTTGGCGCCGTCCTGATCGGCGTTCTTGCGACAACGGTGGTCTCCCCCCTGTCCTCAGTCATGTACACTTGGGCGGAAAAGCTCGACCAGCGCTACCTGCGTTCGGATGATGGCCCCCTGAGTATTGCAGGCGGCGCTCTGTGGCTCCGCCAGTCCGACCAGACCACGCCCCACGGAATCGCCATCCTGCACGCACGCAGCGTGCAGTTTCACGATACGGCATTGCATATCGGCAATATCAGCGTTCTCAGGCTCGACCAGAATAACGACCTCGTTGCCCGAATCGAAGCCCCCACTGGCTATCTCGACCGTGGCTTCTGGATTCTGGACAAGGCCTCTCAGGTTCTCCCGAACGAACTGCCGACTTATATCGGTCGCATCCACCTGCCCACGGACCTGACCGTCAAACGGGTGCAGGAAAGCTTTGCATCGCCCGACACGTTATCCGTCTGGACGCTGCCGAGCTTTATTGCCCTGCTGGATCGCTCTGGATTCTCCTCAATCCGCCACCGCATCCATTTTCAGTCCCTGCTCGCTCTGCCCGTGCTATGTGGCACGATGTGCCTTGTCGCAGCGGGGTTTTCCATGCGACCCTCACGCCACGGTGGGGTGGCGCGCATGATCGGCTCTGGCGTTGCCGCCGGTTTTCTGCTTTTCACGGTATCCAAGGTCGCGGAACAGTTCGGCAAGTCAGGTGTGCTGCCGCCGGTTCTCGCGGCGTGGGTTCCCGCTATAGCAGGGCTGTGCCTTGCGATTGCCCTGCTTTTACATCTGGAGGATGGCTGATTTTGTCCCTGGCGCTCCGGCCCTTACAGCGCACAAGCCGCCCCTGCCGTCGGGCCAGCCTGAGCGCTGCCACCGCTCTGGGCAGTATCATTGCCTGTTCCGTTCTGCTGCGCCCCACTGCGGCCTGGGCCCAGTTCCGTCCGCAGCAGCTTCATTTCCATGCGGACACGCACAGTTCCTCCGACTCTCCCGCCACCTTTCAGGCTGACAAGGTCGATTACAACGACACCGATCATACCGTTACATGGTCAGGCAATGTGCAGGTCTGGCAGGATGAACGCGTCCTAAGAGCGGATCAGATCGTCTATGATCGGGATACGGGCGTTGTCACGGCGCGCGGCAACGTGGCCACCGTCCAGTCAGATGGTACGGTTCTTTACGCCCAATATGCTGAGTTGAGCGGCGGCATGCGCAACGGCGTCATGCTGCACGTTTACGCCGACATGGGCGACAACGTAAAAATGGCCGCAAATGGGCTGCGCCGCACAAACGGTAAGGTGAACGACCTGAGCCGCGCCGTTTATACAGCCTGCGAAATCTGCGCCAAGGACAAAACACGCGCGCCGTTCTGGCAGTTCCGGGCCTACGGTGCGACGCAGGATGTCGAACACTCGAAGCTCGATTTCCGTGATACCTATGTTGATATTCTGGGTATTCCGGTTTTCTATATGCCGTTCTTTTCCATGCCGGACCCCTCCGCCAAACGACAGAGCGGCTTTCTCATGCCCGGCATCACCCCACATGACAGCTATCTGGGCACGTATTTCACCATCCCCTACTACTGGGTTATCAACGATCAGTCGGATCTGACCGTTCAGGGCCTGTTCTCAACCGCGACAGGGCCGCAGATCAGCGGCGTGTATCGACACGCGCTGAACTTCGGCTCGCTCAATATCCGCGGCGGCTTTGCCTACGATACCCATCACAATCTCAATTACACAAACGGCTTCGGCAACAACGTCAGCAGCGGCGATCCCCACGGCATGCAGGCGCATATCTTCGCCCGAGGCCTGTTCAACATCGACGAGCACTGGCGCGCGGGAGCCAACATCAATCTGGCCACGTCCGCCAACTACATGCGTGACTACCGTGTGCAGGGCTACGGCGGCGAAGTGCTCGGTTCGAATGCCTTTCTTGAAGGATTTGGCACCGGCGCTTACAGCAGGCTGGATGCTCAGTACTATCAGGGCCTCAATCAGGGCGTGATTCACAACTCGGATCTGCCTGCCGCCCTGCCCCGCTATACGTACAGTTTTGTCGGCCAGCCAGATGCCCTTGGCGGCCGGCTCAGCGTCAATACAACAGATTTCTACGTACGGCGGGACACCGGTGCCAGTGATCAGCGTGGAGAACTCCAGCTCAACTGGGATCGCCCGTTTCATACCAAGGCAGGCGAGCAGTTCCTGCTGACACTGCGGCTGGACTCCACGCTCTATCACGGTTCCAAGCTGTACCAGCTTCCCAACTATTATGCTGGCTCGGCAGCTCGCAGCAAGGTCTCGGGCATGGTACTGCCTACCATCGCCCTGAAAACGAACTGGCCTTTCATCCGTTCGTTCGGACATGGGCGGGGTACGCAACTGATTGAGCCTATCGTGCAGGCCATTTACGCGCCCAACACCGGGAATGGTACAGATGACGGCATCCCGAACGAAGACAGCTTTGCTTACGAATTTACCGATTCAACCCTGTTCTCGCTTAACCGTTATCAGGGAACAGACAGGCTGGACGGCGGACTGCGTGCCAATGTGGGTGTACACGCCAACTGGACATGGAGCGGGCACGAGGTAGACTTCCTGGTCGGGCAGAGCTTTCAGGAACATATAGAGCATGACCGCCTGCCCTATTCCGGACTGGATCACCACGCCTCCGATGTCGTGGCGCGGGCCCGTGTCTCTCCCACCCAGTATTTCTCGTTCACGTCGCGTATGCGGTACGACCCCTATACATCGCAGATCAATTTTGGCGATGCGCTGTTCAACCTCAATGTTCCTCACATGAGGCTTAACGGTGGCTATATCTGGGAACCCATCACGCCATATTACTACTACGCGACCAATTACCAGGCGAACGACCTGAACCGCCTTTACACCACCCGCACAAGCGAACTCAGCGGCGGCGTGTCAGTGTACTGGGACAACTGGCACGCGTCGATCTTCTCGCGCCGCAGTCTTTCCCGGCAGCAGTTCGTCAGCAACGGCGTTACCGCCGGTTATAGCAATGACTGTTTCGGCATCGACTTCATGTACCTCAAGCAATACACTTCTATCGGCGGCATACAGCGTTACTCGACCTATCTTGTCACGCTCAGTCTCAAGTCCCTTGGCGCCTTCGGTGTCAAATAAGAACCGCTTCAAAAATGTCGCGGCCTCCGTTATCAGGTATAACTGCGCCTGATCTGGCAGAAAGCTGAAAGACCGTTCCGTATGCGCCTGCGTTCCCTTACCCTGGCCTGCTGCGCCATGGCTGCCCTGACGGCTCCTCTGGCAACAGCCTTTGCCGCCCCTGATACGCAGGAGCCTCGTGGCAATACGGCGGCCAAGGCTGCGCCCAAACCCGACAACTCGATTGTCGCGGTCGTCAACAGCATTCCCCTGACCAAGCGCGACGTGGATAACCGCGGCAAGCTGTTCGCCCTGTCCACCGGCCTGCCTGTCTCTCCTGAGCTCATGGATCGTCTGCGCCCGCAGATCATCCGCCAGTTGATTGACGAGCGGCTCCGCACGCAGGAAATCCTCAGCCGCCACATCAATGTCCCGCTCGACCAGATCGCAGCCGCCATCAGCAATATTGAGCATCGTAACGGCATGGAAGAAGGCGCCCTGCGCGCCCATCTGGCCAAGGACGGTGTTTCACTGACAACGCTGATCGACCAGATCCGGGTGCAGATCGGCTGGGTGCAGGTTCTGCGTCAGGAGCTTGGACCACGCTCGCGCGTTTCGGCCAAGGATATCGCCCAGCGTCAGGCGGCTCTCCAGCGTGAGGAAGGCCGCACGGAATACGAAATCGGCGAAATTTTCGTCAAGGTTGAAGACCCCCGTCACGCCGAAGACGAACTGGACTTCACCAACACCATCATTCAGGAACTGCGCAAGGGCGCGCCTTTTCCCATCGTCGCGGCTCAGTTCTCGCAAAGCCAGACAGCGCTGGATGGCGGCTCAATGGGCTGGGTTCAGGAAGACGAGCTTGACCCTGCGGTTGTCAACATTGTCCGGCAGATGCCAGCGGGCGTAGGAGCCATTTCCAACCCGATTACCGTGCCCGGTGGCTTCCTGATCGTAACCGTGCTTGGCAAACGTACGGTCGGCAAGGAAATCGGCCATGTCATTTCCGCCCGCCAGGTGTTTCTGCCATTCGATACGCTACTCGACCCCCAGCACATTACCCCGCAGCAGCAGGCCACGCTCCAGAAAGCCCTGCGCCTCGCCCAGAGTGCGAACAACTGCGCGGATATGGAACGCCTGAACAAGGCGGAAGGCGAAAAGCGCCCGAGCGACCCCGGCGAACTGCCGCTTGAACGCCTGAACCCGCAGATGCAGGCCGTGCTGGCTGACCTGCCGCTGAACAAGGTTTCGCGCCCCATGGTCTCGCGCGATGGTATCGACCTGCTGATGGTCTGCGACAAAAAGGAAAAGAACTTTTCCAACCGCTCCCCCAGCGAAATTGCCGACCAGCTCATGAACGAACGTGTCGAACAGGCCGCACGCCAGCTTGACAGCGACCTGCACCGCCGCGCCATTATTGATATGCGCGTCAAGCTCAAGGGAGCATAATCTCCTGCCCGTCGCATTGGAAAGCCTTGGCGATGTCATCCGTCGTCACGGTCTGGACGCCCGCAAGGCGCTAGGTCAACACTTCCTGCTTGACCCCGGTATTACCGAGCATATCGCGTCTCTGGCTGGCACGCTGGACGGCCGCCATGTGGTTGAGGTCGGCCCCGGCCCCGGCGGTCTGACCCGTGCCCTGCTAGCAACCGCCGCAAGTCATGTACATGCGGTGGAGCTTGACCCGCGTGCGGTCGCGGTTATCGAGGAACTGGCCACATTTTTTCCGCAACGGCTCACCATCACGCAGGCCGATGCACTCAAAAAAGACCTGACAACCCTCTGCCCCGCCCCAAGGCAAATTGTCGCCAACCTACCCTATAATGTCGCCACCCCGCTGCTGATCGGCTGGCTGCGTCAGGGAGGGGCGTGGGAACGCCTGACCCTGATGTTTCAGCTTGAGGTGGCCGAACGTATCTGCGCCACTCCTGACAGCGAACATTATGGACGGCTGGCGGTGCTCTGCCAGTGGTGTGCTGACTGCGCCATTGTCATGAAACTACCGCCCGGCGCGTTTTCCCCGCCCCCGGCCGTATGGTCCGCCGTGGCAAGCATCACGCCCCACGCTACACAGCCTGAGCCTGCCCTGTTCCGTGCCATGGAGCAGGTTACGGCGGCCGCCTTCGGGCAGCGACGCAAGATGCTTCGCGGGGCGCTCAAGGGCCTCAAAGGCGTCGCCTTGCTGGAACGTGCGGACATAGACGGCACACGCCGGGCCGAAACCCTGACGATAGATGAATTCGACCGGCTGGCCCGTGCATGGCTGGCGCTTTCTGGCCAGCCTTAGAAAAGCCTCTCTTTCACGTTACCGGGCTTTGATACCAAGGAGCCCTGCCTGAGATGATCGTCCTGCTTTTTGCCGTCGCCCTGCTGGCTTTCAGCCTCAGCACAGTGTCCGGCGGCGGGGCAGGACTTCTTGTCATGCCGGTTTTGGGCGCGCTTCTGGCACCCGAGCAAATTCCCGCAGCCCTTTCCCTTGGCACAGCCGTCAGTTCAGCCACGCGGATCGCCACATTTTTCCGTACAATTAACTGGCGCGTGGTCTGCCACTTCGTGCCTGCCAGCCTGCCCGGTGCGTGGCTGGGCGTGTGGATGCTCAGCCTGATGCAACCCGTGTATCTGGATCTGTTGCTGGGTCTATTCCTGCTGGGCAACCTGCCATTGCTGCTGCGCGGCAGGAAACCGGCCAATCCTGCTGAGCCCCATACAGGCAGGCACGGCGGCACAGCCTCTCCGGTTTCCATGCGACTTCTTCCCGCCATCGGGTTGCTGGCTGGGTTTATCTCCGGGTTTACTGGAGCGGTCGGGCTGTTATTCAACGCCTTCTACCACCGTCTGGGGCTACGCAAGGAAGCCATTATCGCCACGCGGGCCGCCAATGACATTCTTCTGCACCTGACCAAAATCGGACTTTACGCCGCCTATGGTCTGCTCAACCGGCATGTGCTGCTGGCGGGCGCTGTTGTCGCGCTGGCTGGTGTTGCCGCGACCCTGCTGGTTCGATTCTGGCTCCATCTGGTCAACGAGCATGTTTTTCGCTCCATTGGCCACGCCGCTGCCTGCACCGCCGGGGTTGCCATGCTGGTCATGGCCGGACAGCAGGTGATCCGGCAGGATCATGTGCGCACAAGGCTGAACACCAGCCACTCGACTGTTTCCGCCAGCATGGGGTGGCGCACCCATGTCTACTCCGTTGCGTTTGAGCACAACAGCGAGCTTGAACTCAGGCATACGCACCCGGCCTTCAATACCGGCATGGTCCCTGGCCAGCGTGGTTTCTGGTACCGTGCCTCCGTACTGCACGTCTCCATGACACGGGGCATTTATGTCACACGCAGGCTTACACGCACGTTCAGCGCCTGAACGGGGTGTCGCCGGGTGGTGTCAGCCTCCTTCCGCGGCGGCAATGTAGTCCCGTGTCAAGGGAACAGCTTCAAGCGAGGGAGAAAGCTGCAACTGGAAGTTCATGTGCCCCTGTACGCGGAATGCCAGTTCCGAGGCTGTGAGGTAAAACTCGAACATCCGTGCGAAGCGCTCATCATACAGCGCCACAGCTTCGGCCCTGTGTGCGGCAAAGCGTTCAGACCAGCAGGCAAGTGTCTTCGCGTAATGCAGGCGCAGTACCTCACAATCTGTCACCCATAATCCTGCCCGCTCGATAGCCGGCAGGACTTCGCTCAGGGCAGGAGAATACCCGCCGGGGAAAATGTATTTGTTGACCCACGGATTGGTTGTGCCCGGCCCGTCATTCCGGCCTATAGAGTGGATCAGGGCGACACCATCAGGCTTGAGGCTGCTTTTCACGACATCGAAAAACTGCCGGTAATGCCCGATCCCTACATGCTCGAACATGCCAACAGACACGATCCTGTCAAACCGCCGCCTGAGGTGGCGGTAGTCAAGCAGTTCAAAACGCACACGCCCCTCAAGCCCTTCCCGCCGCGCACGCTCACGCGCGAAGGCGAGTTGTTCCTGTGAGAGCGTAATACCCGTGACCACCGCCCCATAATCCCGTGCAAGGGTCAGGGCCATGCCGCCCCACCCGCAGCCGATGTCCAGAACCTCAAGCCCAGGCCTGTCCAGCAGCAGTTTAGCGGCGATATGCTGCTTCTTGGCCTCCTGTGCCTCATCAAGGGTTTCCGTGTCGTAGCGAAAATAGGCGCAGGAATACTGCCAGTCCTTATCCAGAAACAGCCGATAGAGATCGTTGCCCAGATCATAATGATGCGCGACATTCCGCCTGGCCCGCGCAGCGGGGTTAAATTGTGTCCAGCCACGCCGGAGATACCGCAGGGTAGAAGCCAGACGCTCGCTCACATGGCCCGCAGGCTCCATGGCGTTCAGCATCAACAGTTCCAGCAAGCAATACAACGTGCAGTCCACCGGCTGGAGGCTGCCCTCCATATAGGCTTCGCCCACACCCAGCCCCGGATTGAGCAGCAATGCGCGCTCGGCCCGCGCGTCTGTCAGCCTCAATGCGGCCTGCGGTCCTGGCCGCTTTCCCTGATACTGGCTGAAGCTGCCATCTGACCAGTAAACGGACAGACAGCCGTAAGAAACAAACTGTCGTAAGACCATGTCCAGAAGGTGTTTCAACACGTATTCCTCTTCCTGCACTGGCAAACTTCAATGAGCATAGGCCAGTAAACTGGAAGGTGGCACGAAAAAAAAGGGAGAGGCCGCAGCCATCATCCCCTGTTCTTTTTCGTACCGGAACGGTGCAGCCAACAAAAAAGGAGGCGGATCGCTCCGCCTCCTTTCCCGGTTCCGTTCAGGAAAACCGCCTGTTCAGGCAGCGTCGCCCTGTGCGTCTTCGGCGTCTTCAGCAACGATTTCACCTTCAATGAAGGCTTCATCGCCAGCGAGAGTCGCTTCTTCTTCCGGGGTCGTGGCTTCGCCACGTGCCTGACGTTCGGCTTCTTCTTCCGAACGCGCCACGTTGACAGTCACCGGCACCACCACTTCGGGGTGCAGCGCCACCTTCACCTCATAAAGACCGAGGGACTTGATGGGGTGCGCCAGCGAAACCTGCTGACGGTCGATGGTGAAGCCAGCTTCCGTCACGATCTGCGCGACGTCGCGCGTGCTGACGGAACCATACAAGCTCCCGCTGTCACCGGCCTGACGGATCAGGACAACGGCCAGACCTTCCATCCGTTCGGACAGACGCTCTGCTTCTTCGCGGCGCTTGATGTTCTGGGCTTCAAGCTGGACGCGTTCACGCTCGAAACGAGCAAGGTTGCCCGCATTGGCGCGAATGGCCTTGCCCTGAGGCAGAAGGAAGTTACGGGCGTAACCGGGACGCACCTTAACCACTTCACCCATCTGACCGAGATGCTCAACGCGCTGGAGCAGGATTACTTCTGTAGCAGCCATGATCGGTCTCCCCTCAGCTTACAACATAGGGAAGCAGGGCCAGGAAGCGGGCGCGCTTGATAGCCTGCGCCAGCTCACGCTGCTTCTTGGCGGAAACCGCAGTGATACGGCTCGGCACGATCTTGCCACGTTCGGACAGGAAGCGGCTGAGCAGACGCACGTCCTTGTAGTCGATCGCCGGCGCGTTGGGGCCGGAGAACGGGCAGGACTTGCGACGACGGTAGAACGGACGACGCGCGCCAACAGCGGGGCGGCGGGCGGCGGGGTTGATTTCCATGGATTCAGACATAGCGCTTACTCCGCTCCGTTGTCGGCTGACTCAAGCGGACGATCTTCGCCGCCACGACGGCCACGACCGCTCTCAAAACGGCCACCGGCCGGCTTGGGACCACGGAAGCTGCGCTCGCCACGGTCTTCACCCTTGCGGGACAGAACCGGTGAGGGTGCTTCGTCAATGCTTTCCACGCGCAGCGTCATCAGGCGCAGCACGTCTTCGTTCAGGGAAAGCTGACGTTCGATTTCCTTGAGCAGCTCCGAGCGCACTTCAAGACCCAGCAGGGTGTAATGACCCTTGCGGTTCTTCTTGATGCGGTAGGCAAGGCTACGCAGGCCCCAGTATTCGCGCTTGCGGACGGCGCCGCCGTCGGCTTCGATCTGCGCGGTGATGCCATCAACGATCGCATCGACCTGCTGCTGGGAAATATCATTCCGTGCAATAAACACGGTTTCGTAAAGCGGCATGTTCACTCCCTTCGGATCAAATCAACCTGCCCGAACCGGACCCTTCCGACGTTCGGTGCCTTCTGCACAGCCTGACACAGGCCGACAAAAATGCTGCGGGTATAGCCGGGCAATGCCACATGCCCAGCAGGGAAAGGGCAGTCTCAACCACGGCAGGGAGAAAAAAGCAAGGGAAAAACGGGGTCAAACGCGCAGATGCGCCGGAATATCGAGCCCGAGCCTGTCCGGGACGTTCCACAGCTCATCCACCTGCCTTACAGGTCGGAAGCCCGCCTGCAGGTAAAGCTGTCTGGCGCGTGGATGATCCGCCGTGCAGGTGTTCACCCGTACCTGCCGCGTGGGCCCGCGCCACGCCTCGCGCAGGACGCCATCAAGGAAAGCACGCCCCACCCCCCGGCCAATGGCCTGAGGAAACAGTCCGAAGTAAGACAGGTTCACGTCCTCAGGGTCGCGCCGGTCAAGCTCGTAAAAGCCCCGCACAACGCTATACTCGCGCAACAGGCCGATAGCCGTGCCGCGCTGGGCCAGAATACGGCTCAGCAGTTCATCCGACGCGGCCTGCCGCATCCACCAGCAGCATGAGCGTCCAACTCTGTCCTGCAGATAGCGGTAATCCGCAACACTGGGATGCACGCCATGTTCAAGCATCCAGCCTGCCGGCAGCAAAAAACGCGGGTAGGCCGGAGCCACAGTCATGCGCATGAAGGTAATTGTTACCTGCATACGCGTGACGGGTTCTATTCCGGATGGATCAATTATCATCCAGGAAGGAGCGCAGCTTGCGACTGCGGCTCGGATGCTTGAGCTTGCGCAGGGCCTTGGCTTCGATCTGGCGAATACGCTCACGGGTCACGTTGAACTGCTGCCCGACTTCCTCAAGCGTATGGTCGGTGTTCATACCGATACCAAAACGCATCCGCAGCACACGTTCCTCGCGCGGCGTAAGCGAGGCCAGAACCCGCGTGGTGGCTTCGCGCAGGTTGGTCTGAATGGCCGCATCCAGCGGGATGACCGCCGACTTATCCTCAATGAAGTCACCCAGATGG
>LAHS01000857.1_pt1 | contig 31375 bp, 21 predicted proteins | sample 329651 | NCBI WGS metagenome assembly LAHS01 (sample SAMN03275699, study PRJNA271635) | activated sludge metagenome | isolation source: sample C-1 Sludge from hydrolytic chamber (first chamber) of Anaerobic... | reverse complement strand
TTGTGATTTGCTTGAAAATTTGTATCTTTGCGGTAGCAATAACAACTAAGAAGATAAATTTTAAATGAAATCGGCAGTTGTGATTTGCTTGAAAATTTGTATCTTTGCGGTAGCAATAACAACAGGATGTTGGTAAATAACTGATTTTTAAATAGATAAAAGGTTATTTAGAGAATTATAAAATGATACCGCAAAACAAAATCCCATTCGATAAGAGTGGGATTTTCGTTTTCTATTGGATGCGAGATTAGAATAGTTCCAATTGTTGACCAGGAGTATTAGGAGGCTTTTGTTTCTCACCATAGAAGAGTTGGATGTTAGCAAACTGCTTATCTGTGATGCACAAGATACCGACTTTTCCCACTTTGGGCAATAATGTACGGACACGCTTCATGTGAACCTCGGCATTCTCCATACTTGCACAATGACGTACGTAGATGGAAAACTGGAACATTGTGAAGCCATCTTTCATCAGAGATTTGCGAAAATCAATATAGGCTTTCTTCTCCCTCTTGGTTTCCGTTGGCAGGTCAAAGAATACAAGAATCCACATAATTCGATATTCACTGAAGCGGTCGAAGCTGGTCATATGAATCTACATTTCTGGAAAACTGATGTGACGAGTCTCGCCGGCAAAACATTTTGCAAGGGAAGCGGTTGTCTGTTGAGTGGCAATCATCAGCGGACTACGCTTACTATTCACCACGACATCTAACATCGGAATACCCAGAAGCTGTATTTTCAGTTCTTTGGTAATTACCGAAACGTCGTCGTTATGGTTAATGATGTCGATAACAAGCTGGTCTACATACGGTCGATAGGGTTCCATTATGTCGTCAGCCAAACAGTAAGCGTTGTAACGGTTGTGGTGGTGAATACCCAGAGTAGGAAGCAAGCCACTACCTACTAACGACCGGGCAATGACTGCTCGCAAGATGGCATAGCCATAGTTGAGAAGATTGTTTGGTGGTATACCTTCGCGGTCGCGGACAAAGTCAGGATAATCTGCAAAGATATTTCGCCAGTAATAGACTGCTGCTCTTGCTTCAAGGTTTTCGGGGTCTCCGCTGCGCACGTCGTTTGCCCATACACGCATGCAGTTGGTTTCTTTGTCTGTGTTGGTTCGTAGGATATGCTCCTGATTGAGAATTTTCTGCTTCACAGTCTGTTGCCAAAGCTGTTTCCGCAATGGCAGCGAGGCATCCAACTGTGAACGAAACCGCTCGTTCTGTGTATTGTTACCACATAAAGGGAGAAGCAGGCCAACAGGCATACTTTTTTGGTCGCAAGTGATAACGGCACAGTTGTTCTCCAACAGTGCTTCCAGTACACCTGAAGTTACCGTTATGCGCCGATTATCAAGTATAACCACCCCGATATCTTCTATCGGGATGGTGCGCTCAGCTTCTTTCTTCATCGTTTCAGGCAATGTGCCGTTGTCCTCCACTTCGGGCAAATGTAATACTAACTGGGCATTACGCAGACTCAAGTAGATGGGGTTGCTGAAACATAAGGTTTTCTTAATCATAGGAAAAGAAATTTTATTTAATTATTCTAAGAATATTTCCCAGACGGTCTACTTCAAGTTTCCAGCAGACAGTCTTTATCATTTCGCCAAATGTAGATTTTTCCATCTTATTTAGAGGAGAATACTCCATCTTATTAACAATACTTGTCGCAACTCTAAACGGAACGAAGAAGCATTGATTTCCAGTACAACTTACCATTTTATAAATCCTTTCCTTATTCAATCTGCATTCCTTCGTAATCATTTCATCCTCTGATGGTACATAGACCAGATCATTAGGCGAGATATAGAACTTCAACGGCACCCCCTCCTCATTCTTTTCTGGCACTGGAGGCAGTTCTTGTTTCAGCCGTTCTACGACCTCGTTCAATGCCATTGTTTTGTACGTTCTATTCCTTTCTTCATCTTCGTAGGTGGCAAAGTAAAGGTTAGTGCCCTTTTGAGCTTCAACAAACTTATCAGCCTTGTTGCCTATTTGTCCTACCGGAAACTTTGCCCCCTTCGGTTCAGACACTCTGACCTTCAAGATTGGTTGATGCTTCTTACCGCCATTATAGTCAGCTATATGCTGATTTAGTTCAGCAATTCCCTCTGGTGTAAAGGCTACGGCAGAATTTCCATCTTTCGTCTCAAGGTAGGTAAGGAGTATTTTCTGGATGCCTGTATCTGTGATAGAAGCAATGCGCTTGGCATCAAATGATGTATCAAGTGTTTTTCTCGTTGCCACCATCTTTTCTTTCTCATCACTGAATTGCCAGACCTCCACTTTATCCACGTGCTGCTTGTTCCAATGATAACCGATGCTTTTGAAATGGGCAAGCAATTGCTTGGTATTGAAATGCTTCTCAACCAAGCTGTTGATGTAGTCACGCAAATCCTTGTTGCATATAGACGGGATATTCTCCAAAGCATCTTTAAGCTTGACAGTTACCTTCCGCCGAAGATCGACATGACCAAACACCGTCTCCTTGTGCATTGGTTTCCTTACTGCCCACATTTCCTTACTCTGCTGTTCCGCCATAATCTTCTTACCTTCTGCATCATACCGCTCATAATAATTGGTGGCTTTGTTGATAACACGGACATAGCTCTTGAAGCTGACTATCACATTTTTCAGTGCAGCACAGGCATCCTGCGTGAAAGTGTCCCACGGCTTGCGGATAATTCGGTTCTTGTCACAAAGCTGCCGCCGCAGGTCTTCCCGTTTATCCAGACTGTTGGCAGACTCATTGTTAAGGTAGTTGATGATGTTGCGGGAGGCACATGCTATCACCAATGCGTCCATGGCATGGTGACGGTGATCGATGCGTTTCTTACTAAATCCAACCTGCAACTCCAGCGGGAGAGATGTCTGGAAGACCCTTTTACCTTCCTTGTTTTCCCAATGGCCGAAATCTTCAGACTGTGTAAGATCATTGAGCCGTTTAAAACGTGGGTAAACGATATGATTCCATACATCATTCAGTCCCCAGTCCTTCTTCAGTCTGTCAGTTATGCCACCCGTACAAGGAATGACGAACTTTGATGTAGCCTCCACCTCATCCTCTGTCCGGACAATGTTGGAAAGCAGAGCCATTACCACCTTACTTATATATCGGCTGTCGTTCATCTGTCGGTTCAGGAACTCCTGAGGTATGTCTTCCATCAGTAACTTGTCTTTTTTTGCCCGATTGTTAGCGTAATGGTCCAATACGAATGCCTTGTACTCGTTCTCGCTTAGGATTTTGACATCACCTAACATCGTGCAGTGGACTATCTCTCCACCATGATTTTTGATAAACTCGTAGCCCAGCATATTGCTCTTCTTGGTGTTTACCTCGGCCTCACAAATCACTTTATTATTAAAAGAATCGTCAAAGTAACGGCTCTGTGGAATAACATGTTCTATCTGATATGCCGAAGTGAAGAGCTTCGACAGCGAAATGGGCTTCCCGGTATAAGGCGAACGATATTTCTGTTCCAGCCAGAGTTTATACCTTAACAGTTCGCTTGCCGAAGGCTGCGCCATCTTTGAGATTTTAGAAATCTCGGTAAACTCCTTATCATCCTTGGTCAGTTCCTGTAAGGCTCCTTCCTCATAAATACGCAATATCTCCTGCTGCATGGGCGAGTAAGGACGTACATCCTTGATATCCACATCATTCTTCAGTTCCATCAGTAGACTCTTGATGCGCAGATTGGTATTTTCGTTCTTCTGAATATTCTGCGTCATGCGGGCGCGCTGATCCGCTGTACTCTTCATGCTTCGTCCTAATTCAACATGAATTTCGTCTATTCGTCCTGCTTCTTTCCATATGTCGTGAACTGTCCGAAGAGTTTCGAGAATACATTGCTCTACGATGGGATTGCGAAGCGAGTGCTGCTTGAAACCATTTATATATGCCAGCAAGCTTTCCGGAGTCTCCCAACGTTGTATATCCGTTGCTTCAGAATGACGCCCATACACAACATAGCATGCCAACCATTCGGGCAGTCCCTGAAAGTCAGAGAGCTGACCAAAAGAATAGGCTGCATGGCTCATTCTTTCTTTTATCTTTTCATCCATATCTCCTTGCAGAATACTCACTATCCTACCTCTCGTCTCTTCACAGATGTTTGCCTCGTGCCACAAGCTACCCATACGCATGACAGCCAACAGCTTTTTCACGGCTTTCTCAGAGTAGGCACCGTAATCTTTCTTAAACGGCTTTACTTTTAGGAAAGCACTAACGAAAGCATTCTCATCATTGACAACAACCCGTTTTGCTGCCTCTATCTCTTTTCCTTTCTCTTTTTTATTTGTATCTGCACACAGTTTCTGCAACGCTCTTTCTACCTCATCCTTGGTTTCTACAGAGTAGAGCAAATGCCAAAGGCGATATTGTCGTTCACCGTCATCCAGCCAACTGTGTTCCAAACTTGCACGATCAAGTGCCATAAGCAGTTCATATCGCGTCTCATTGCATGGATATTTCTTCTCTTTATCCTCTATGTAATTCCAACGGATGGGAAACTCTTTCTCTGCACCCGGTGCCTTTACTTTTTTCAGACCAAAGAAATCTTTCAGCAATGTCTCCTGATTGATTTCCTTGCGGTCGTTCAGATAAACAAACAACCGTGCATAATCTTCCCGTGACTGCAGGTACTCCGCAGTAACTTCCTTGTCGTCCGTTCTGTCATAGAGCCGAAGATTGAGGATGAACTGCCACAACCGGAACTCCTGATAATACGGGTTTGACTTCGCAATACACTTGATACCCTGCTGCCTGATTTCTCCTGTCTCCTTGTCTACATATTGATAATGTTCGTATGGACAATCTGCAATCAGCGACTTCTTGCTCTTCAGCGGTCTCTGATAGAAGATAAGGTCAGTCAAGAGCAGATAGACCATATCCTTCTTCAACAGACTATCCCGGTGAGGCTGATTGTTCTGATAAAGTTCCTTGGCACAAGCAGCAAGTATTTCCTTACTCCGCAGTTCCTCATGATATTTGCATTGCTCACGCAGAATGGCTTCCAATTCTGCCTTATAATATTTGCGTTCGATGGTACGGATGAAGTTTCCGCGAATTTTGTCAGCAGGTTCAGCCAGCAGATGATCGTAGATGAACGTTCCTACAGTTTTGCCCGATGCTTCCAGTTGACTCTCCGTACGTTTCTTCCGTAACCCCCAATCGTCTTCTTTTGGGGCCCGGAACGACCGTTTCACCTCTCCGGCTTTGTCTTTCTTCGGTGTTGTGCCATCCTTTTCATATTCAGTCGTAACGATAAACTGCCTGGTCTTGCCCACCCAGTCATCAAGAGAAATCTTGCTGCTGCGACGATAAATCCATCCGTTTTCCAACCTGACATTATACCACACTTCATCACCTTTCCGCTCATCTGTTGCTTCCACACCGGTCACTTTCAGCTCATAGAATTCCTCACGCTTCGTCGGATCCTCTTCTTCCTCTTCTCCACGCAACTGATAGTAGCCACGCTTCTGGTTGAAGTTGAGCAGTATCCACGCCAGTTCCTCTTTTCGGATGGCTTGCGTAAGGGCCTTTTTCCGCAGATAATAGAGTGTCCAGTCCAGTGGTATCTTCCTTCCGTCAGCAACCAGGGCTGGCTGATAACGTACGAAATCAGCCATCATCTCATGAAACGAATCCATGAAGAGGAACCGCATTGAGCCGTCTGCCTGCCGTTCCCAGGCCAGCTTCGGTTCGCCATGATTGAGGAACTTGCCGTATGTGATCGCCTCCTCTCTGTTCCATCCGATGGCCGAGTCGTAGTGAGGAGGCAGGAAACCCATCACATGCAGCACTCTGTGCAACCGCTCGCGACGCTGCAGGGAACGTTCCCGAATTCTCCGCACACCCCGAAAACCCGTCCGAATGGCTGTCTGCGACTCTGTTACTCCTTTGTCGAAGTTACCCAGTGCATCCTGGCTCATCGGAATAATGCGGCTTCCAAGTTTGATGTCATGCAAGTAATTACCATCGTCGTCAATAGAGACTTTAGCCCAACCAATACTATTGGTTCCCAAGTCTAATCCTAAGATTGTTTTCATCTTTTTGATAGATTTATTTGGTTATTAATAATTAAGTTATTATATTTGCAACAGAATTTTCAAGCAAATCACAATAAGGATTATTCCGTTGTGAAAACAAACAAGGCGGGGCAACTCGCCTTTTTCTTTTTTTCCGAAATCCTTAGCATTTGCTTGTAATATCCCGACTGTCCGTAGATGGAGTTCCAGACTGGATTGGCAGCGATTACAAACGCATGGGTTCACAATTGTGAAAATCTTGCAGAGATTTTCAGTAGACCTCATCTGCCCCATGTCTCTTTCAGTGAGAACTTCTTTTATTCTGCTGGTTAGCTTTTCCATAGGTATTGTAGATTATTTGCAAATATAGCAAATAATATACGACAAAGCGCACAAACGGCATCAATTTATTAAATATAAGGGCTTAAATTCTCGCTCTATTGCTGGTTTATTGGATGCTCCTATCAAAGCGTGTATGTTATCCTTCAATCTTTCTTGCGCTTTCCGTCACTCTTCTGGCTTAAATTTTCCCAAGCGGGCATTGGACGGCTGCGCCCGCCACCTTTTAACCTTGAACAGCAGGAGGGCGGCAGCTTGCTGATAGGAGGCAGGATAGCAGAGGGTGAGGACATACCAGCGGCCGCGGCGCAGGATGTAGTGGGAGCAGTAGCGGTAGCCCTCTACCGATGCCACGGAGCCGGAGTCAACAACGTTTGCAGTGCGGAAGCGGTACTTCCCGGCAGGTTCAACCCTGCACTCCATGACCATATTCATGCCGTGGGCATGGTAGCCGAACTGCACACGGCCCGCCCCGTCGCCGGCAAAGGTTTCCTGTTGGAAGAATGAAGGATAGCTGAAGCTGTAGTCCAGAGCCGTATCGGTGTAGGTGTTGAAGTACACAAAGTTCATGCCTTCCTGGAATACTTCCTCGAACGGACGCTCATCGCCCACCGGGGTGGTGTATTCGGCCACGATGGCTGCAAACACCAGAACTGCCAACAGCACCAACAACTTCCTCATACGCCTACATGATGCCCGTTTGCCTATCCTCGTTCTTGAGCTGTCTCTGCACCTCGCGGAACTTCCGTCCACGGCTCAGGCGCCACGAAACGTTCAGCATAAGCGCGTTGCCATAATCGGTTCCGCGCATCATTACTTGCTTGTTCACGTAGCGGTTCACCACTTCGTTCTTCAGCATCGTGGGGTTCTTCTCCAGCGGATGCTGCCAGTAGGCCGACAGCGTGAGATTACCCACCCGGTAGGAGCAGCCCACGTAGGTTGTTGCCCCTTGCCGGCTGCGCGTCTCACCCTCCATAAATCGCCAGCCGTTGTCGGCATAAGCCGTCAGTGTCCACCGTCCCAGATAGGCCTGCATGCTGCCCTGCACGCTGTAGGCCGTGAGATAATGGCGGTAGTCATCGCCTCGGTTGAAGAAGCGGTAGATACCGGCCGAGGCCTGAAACGTCAGCTTCCGGGGCACGATGTCCCAACGCACGTCGTCCGATACGTAAAACATATCGATGCTGCGCTGGTTCTTTTGCGTGTAGAGAAACTCGTTGTTGTCCGTCCGGGTGTAGCTTGCCATGTTGGGATGGCGGTTGAGTCGCTGCACAATGTTGATGGAACAGGACAGCCGGGGCACGTTCCAGGCTATGCGCAGGCTGTGCTCCAGGCGGCTTGTTGGCCTCAGGTAGGGATTGCCCACCGTCCATTCCATGCTGTTCTGCCTGATGCGCGTGTCGCTTACCATGGCCACCTGCGACAGCCTGCTCTCCACACCAACCATGTAGCGCACCGAGAGTGAGGGCGCAAACTCATACGTTAGCGTGAGCCGGGGCATGAAGAACCAGCGGTTGTAACTGTAACTGCCCTGGCGGTAGCGCTCGTTCGTGGCGCCCAGACCGGCCACGTAAGCCCACTTGTGCCAACTGCCTTTGGCCTCGCCGAAGAGGTACAGCGAGCTGTTGTGCATGCGGTTGAGCGACTCCACGCTGCCTGTATAGGCGTTGCGGGTATATTTCCACTTGTGGCGGGCGCCGAACGAGAGCGTGAGTGGGCGCAAGCGGTGTTCGTAAATGGCCTCGGTGAGCAGCGACCACGTGCGACCTTGCACCTTGTAGGCATAGGGCGAGCCCTCCGTGTTGAGCCTGTTGCTGCGCGTAACGATGGCTGTACCCACAATGTTCACCGTTACCGTTTGCCCCTTACCTATGTGTTGGCAGGCATAGAGGTCGGCAACAGGCGAGAAATTGCGCCCGTGCGAGCGGATGATGGCTGTGCTCACGGCCTCCCCGTCGGCTATTCGGCGCTGCTGCCAGTCGCCGGGCATCTGATTGAACGAACCGTACAACGAGGCCTGAAGCACGTTGGAGGCAGAGTCGGCGAGGCTGAATTTCAGCTCGGCCGAATGCCTGTAGCTGCGCGAACGTGCGGCCTCGTCGCGCCGAGAGATGTCGTACCGGCTGCCGTCGGTCAGCAGGTAGCTGGCCAGTTCATCGTATCGGCTGCCCCTGAAGTCGCTGTAACCGAAGTCGTAATCGAAGCCTATCTCCGCATCTCCGCGGTTCAGGCGCCCGTACACGGCGTTGTCGCCATACCAGGTGGTAACGGAGTTGCTGGCATCTACGCCCACCATGCCGCCGCTCTTGGCACGCCGCGTGCGGATGTTGACCACATAGGCCACGCCCGGTCCGTATCTTACGCCCGGATTGTCGATAAACTCAACGCTCCTGACCGTACCGGCATCGAGCGCGATGAGGTCTTGTCGCGAGGCCACAGCTCCGTTTAACCGCAGCTGAACCTCGCCTCTGCCGTCCAGCACTGCTACGGAACGCGTCACTTCATCTACCCGCAGGCCGGCCAGCGGCAGCTTAGCCAGCAGGCTGTAGCCATTGGTCGAGGCCCGTTTCTGCGCCTCCGAGGGTACAAAGAGCTTGCCATCGGGGCGGCTCACCACGCGGGCAGCCTCAACCGTTACGCTGTCCAGCTGCACTTCTTTTTCCGTTTGGGCCAGCAGGGGCAGGGCTATGAGCCACAGGCAGGCCGCCATCAGCATCTGTTTTTGCATCTTCATTCGTTTTTGAAGCGAAAATACACAAAAGCATAAAGACACCACCTAAAAGCCAACTGACATTTTACTGACATCTTGCTGACACCGCCCCGTCGGCCTGCCGACAAGCCTCGGGGCTGCAAGAAGATTATTCCGTGATGATTTCCTGCACGCCCTCGCTTACCGGTCGTAGTTTGATATGCGCGCAGTACTTATCGTAAAGGGGCTTGAAGTACGGCTGCGGATGCTTTTCATAGGCGTCTTTCAATTCAATACCAAAGTTCAGGAGCTTTTCCTTCGTCTTGTTCTGCCCCGCGAAGTGCTCCAACATGCGGTAGCTCCACGGCTCGGGATAGGCCAGCAGCACCGGAATAAGATCCGTGTCCGGCAGCGCTGAAGGCTCTCCATCAATGGCTTCGCGGCATTGTTCCTGTACAAACCAGGCGAACGACTTATGGGGCCAGTTCTCAACAGCTGCCAACCCGGCTATCGTTTCATCGTAACTCTCCGCCCGCAAGGTTTTCAGCACCCGCTCTATAAGCGGTAAATCCGCCACGCAGTGGTATTTGGCAAGGGCTGCCACGGGGGCATAGTTCCCCTTTAACAGCTCCGTCCGTAGCTTGGAATAATAAACTTTACGGGGCTGGAGTGTGCCGAGGAACCAGGGATTTTGCAAGAGGTCGGCCTGCCGATTGGAAAAGAACTGCAGACTGTCCAGCTGGTTTTGCCACACCGCAGCTAAGGGATGCTGGTCATGGTCCATGGAGTTAACGGCCTCAATGGCCTCGACAAACGGGGCTTCGTACACGATGCAGCCCGACTGGAGTGTGACTTTGACGCTGTCGTTGATGTGTTCTTGGTAGAAAGCCACGGCCTTTTGGCCCGATTTACGCCGCAGTTGGCGATACGCACACAGCCGTACAACGGGCGAGCTGTCGTTGCGGGCGAGCCAGTAGAGCACCTCGGTGCCGGCATATCGGCCCAACCGGTTGCACCACTCCCACTGTGGCATCTCCGTGCCTGCCTCGCCCACGCCTCTGGTAAGATAGAAGGTGGAATCCTGCCTGATGCTGTCAACCATCATGATGGTACTGTCGTTCATCTGCGGGCGGCTCTTCAGCACGTTGTCATGGCAGCCGGCGAACAATAAAAAGCACGCGGCAAGCAGCGCGAATGCGCAAGCCATCTTTCTCCGTTTATCCATCATCGCATGTGTTTGGTATCACTTCGGCAAATATACAAAATAATCTCACACGCCCACTATGAATGAGCAGAAAAAACGAATGCCGGTTTCAACAACGGCAACTGTTACCCCCGGCGCATCCTCTCCGGATGCTCAAGCCGGCTGAAACAGCCGTACTCCGATGCGGCGGAGCCCGATTTCATGTAATTCTGCAGCCTTTCATTTAGCAATTTGGCCAACTTTCGTTTAGCAGTTTGGCCAAGTTTTAGTTTGTAGTTTGGCCAAAATTCACCTCTAAAATTGTGCTGTAACAACCCTGGTTGCCAGGAATGTGGGGGCTGCTTGGCAGGTTCATTTGGCTCCGTTGGCCATTGTTGCCCCACCCTCTGTAAACAGCACGTCGCATGGAGCTATGGTTCAAGGCTCTTGAAGGATAGGTTCAAGGGGCTTGAAGGTATCGGTCAAGGGGCTTGAAGGGCAGCTTCAAGAACTCAGCTCCGTAAGTGTTTGATAATGAGATGGATGTAATGGCGGGCCTGCCGGGCTGAAAGGGAGTGGCTAAAACGGGTTCGACAAGTCTCCGGAAAGCGGGTACAGGGATGAGAGAGCAGGGAAACAGGTGCAGAAATCATCCCCTCCTAAATTGTGAATTGTGAATTATGAATTGTGAATTAGCAGCTTGCTGCTTAAGAAATCATCCCCTCCTAACCTCCCCTTTCTAAGGGGAGGAAACGCTGCTGTGTGCGTTTAAAGACAGAGTAACAAAGTATTTTTTTCGCTGCTTGTTGTTCGCTGTTTAGCAGAAACGAGCAAGCAGCGGGTTGCGAAAAGGCAAACTGGTATCCTCCCCTTGGAAAGGGGAGGCGGAGGAGGGGATGATTTGATGGCAAGGCGGAGAGAAATAATGCCGCCGGCTGCGTGCTGTTTCGGCTAAAAACGCTATCTTTGCATGAACAACTGACAACGAGCATGCAAAATCCTTACATCAAGCAATGCCCTGACCTCATGCAGGGTAAGAAGATACTCTACATCCACGGCTTCGGTTCTTCGGCCCAATCGGGCACCGTAAAGCTCATTCAAACGGTGCTGCCCAAGGCCGATGTCATGGCCTACGACCTGCCCCTGCATCCCGAGGAGGCCCTGGCACTGCTGCACCGGGTATGCAGCGAACGGCAGCCCGACCTCATCCTGGGCACCTCGATGGGCGGTATGTACGCCGAAATGATGTACGGCTACGACCGTATTTGCGTGAACCCGGCCTTCGAGATGGGCGAAACCATGCGCACACACGGCACCATGGGGCGCCAAACTTACCAGAACCCGCGGCAAGACGGAGTACAGGAATTCTTCGTAGACAAGCCCCTCGTAAAGGAATACAAGGCCATTACGGAGCAGTGCTTCGGAGGTGTAACGGCCGAAGAGCAGAGCCGCTGCTACGGTCTTTTTGGCGATGAGGACGACGTGGTGAACACTTTCGACCTCTTCCGGGCACACTACAGGCAGGCCATACGCTTCCACGGAGGCCACCGGTTGGACGACCGTTCCTTCATGCACGGCGTGCTGCCCGTCGTAAGATGGATTGACGACCGCCAGCAAAGGCGCGAACGGCCCATCGTGTACATCAGCTTCAGCACCCTGCATGATGACTACATGAAGCCCCGCTCCAGCATGGCCAAGGCCTACGGCATGCTTTGCGAGCGCTACCAGGTGTACGTCGTGGCTCCTGCTCCTGCCAACGAGCCGGCGCAAATGGCAGCAGTACAGGCCTGGGTGGAGCAGTATCTCAGCACGCCGGCTTACGACCACGTTATCTACACCAACCGCAAGGCGCTGCTCTACGGCGACTATCTCGTCGATACTGCGCCCCATGACGACGCCATGGCCACAACTATCGCCTTCGGGAGCGATGAGTTCAAGACCTGGGAAGAGGTCATCACGTACTTTGAAAGGTTAGGAGGACAGTAGCTGCTTTGCTCGAATTGAGAATTTATAATGGATAATTGAGAATTATGATTACTGTTAATTGAGAATTTATAATGGATAATTGATAATTATGATTACCGTTAATTGATAATTTATAATGGATAATTGATAATTATGATTCGTTTTGTGGACAGGCTCTTCTGCCTGATTTCGCGCTGCGCTACGCCCTGTTTTCTTCCTTTATTCATACGGATTGAGATTGCCAGTTATCAATTATCAAATGTCCATTCGGACTAATCATAATTATCAATTATCCATTATCAATTATCAATTAATTAACTGTGCTTTTGCTGTATCAATAAAATTGATTACTTTTGCCACATCAAATTCATGAAGACATGCAACAAGAAAAGTTCAACAACATCGTCTCACGTTTCCTCACAGAGGGGACAGTGGAAAGCGTGGAGCCGTTAGGAAACGGACTCATCAACGACACCTACCGCGTAACTACAGCCGAGGCAGACGCGCCCGACTATGTTCTGCAGCGCATCAACAACGCCATCTTTACCGATGTTGACCTGCTGCAGCACAACATCGAGGCCGTTACACGCCACATACGCCGTAAGTTGGAGGCTGCCGGAACGGCCGACATCGACCGCCGCGTGCTGCACTTTGTGCCCACGGATGAGGGCAAAACCTACTTCAAGGATGCCGACGGAACCTACTGGAGGCTGTCGGTGTTCATCCCGAGGGCCCACACCTACGAGACTGTAAACCCGCAGTACTCCTACGATGCGGGCAAGGCATTCGGCCAGTTCGAGGCCATGCTCGTCGATATTCCCGACAAGCTGGGCGAAACAATACCCAACTTTCACAACATGGAGCTGCGCATGCGCCAGCTCAGAGAGGCCGTGGCGGCCGACCCCAAGGGACGTGTGGCCGAGGTGCAGGAGTACATCGATGGCATTGAACGCCACGCCGAGCGCATGTGCAAGGCCGAACGTATGTTCCGTGAGGGCACACTTCCCAAGCGTATTTGCCACTGCGATACGAAAGTAAACAACCTGATGTACGACGAAGACGGCACCGCTCTCTGCGTTATCGACCTCGATACGACCATGCCGAGCTTTGTTTTTTCCGACTTCGGCGACTTCCTCCGCACGGCCGGAAGCACCCTTCCGGAAGACGACTCCGATACAGAACGCGTGGATTTCCGCATGGATATCTTCCGTGCTTTTGCCCGCGGGTACATGGAGTCGGCACGTGCATTCCTCACGCCCGTGGAGACCGAGAACCTGCCTTATGCCGCCGAACTCTTCCCCTTCATGCAGTGCGTGCGCTTCCTGGCCGACTATATCAACGGTGATACCTATTACAAGATTAAGTATCCGGAGCATAATCTCGTGAGAACCCGCAACCAATACCGCCTCTTTGAGCGTGTTTGCGCTTACGAGAAGGAAATGGCAGCGTTCATAGAGAGCTGCAAGTAAAAGTTTGAAGACATGAAGACGTTATCCGTTCGCAAAACAGCAGCGGCCCCGAAGGAGGCTGCCGAGGTGCCTGCCCTGCTCGACCACGAGGGCGTGGAGTGGCAACCCATAGGCTGCGTGAACTGGCCCGAGGCCTATCCTTATGCCCCCCGGGTGGCTTTCCGCATGGCTCACACGGGCCAACAGCTGCTTATCCACTACCGTGTCAGGGAGTACAGCGTGGCTGCTGTGGCCCCTCACGACTGCGGCCGCGTATGGGAAGACTCCTGTTGCGAGTTCTTCTCCGTCCCTGCTGCCGATGGTTACTATTACAATATGGAGTGTAACTGCGCCGGAACGCTGCTTGTTGCGGCCGGTACAGGGCGCGAGGGGCGCGAGCATGCGCCGCAGTCGGTGCTCGAGAAGGTGCTGCGCTGGTCGTCGTTAGGCCGCCGCCCGTTCGCCGAACGCATAGGAGAAGTGGAATGGGAGCTGGCACTCATTGTTCCTGCTGCCACCTACTTCAGGCATAGCATCGCGGCTTTCGACGGCCTCACCATGCGGGCCAACTTCTACAAATGCGGCGACAAGCTGAGCCGTCCGCACTTCCTTTCGTGGAATCCCATTGCCATCGGCAAGCCCGATTTCCACCGTCCGGACTTCTTCGGGACCTTGGTTTTTGAGTAATCACGGCCTCCGAAGGCGGCGATTGCTCGCTTTTCTTCCAACTACTCCGCGCGTTCGGTCAGCTCATAGCAGCGTCCGCGGTCGGAAACTATTCGCAGGTTGCTGTTCTGTTCCACAACAGGCTTCAGCCTGCGAATAAGCGTATAGAGGGTTTCTGATGCGTCCGGCTTCTTCGGCCACAGTGCTTCACAGATTTCTTTTTTGCCGAGCCGGTGTGCCGGAGCGGCGAAGAAGAGCTCCATGAGCTGCTGTTGCATGGGCGTGAAGGGGATGAGCGCGTGGTCGGCATCGTAGAAGCGATGCTCGGTCCTGACGTAAACCATCCGCCCGAAGACGACCGATGGCATTGCATGTTTCCTGAAGTAACCCACGGAGAACACTGCCCACAGCGCCGCCAAGGCGCCCAGCGAGAGCGGTAACCGTTGGTCCGACATGCCCACTACGGCAGCAACGGAGCAGTTGGCATAGCTCTGGAACGCCACCGCACGGCGGCTTCTGCGCCACTGCATACGGCGGCTGCACAGGGTGCCCGCCTGGTTCTCCAAGGCGTAATACACGAAGGAGCGGTCGCGCAGTGCCGCTATGTTCAGGTTACTGCGGTAGGTGAGTATCGTGTCGGGCGTAATCCAGCTTTCCTGCTTGGCCGCCAGCGTGCGGGCCAAGGCCTGGTTCATGTCCTCTACAATGTACGCTTGCATGCGGTGATAGCTGCCAACGCCCGTGACGACTGCACTGCACACGATGACCAGAAAGATGATAACAGCATGGTAAGGTTTCATAATCACACGGTAAGATTGCAGGAGCAAAGATAGCAAAAATAGCTCATTCCGCCGCTTCTTCCGGCAAAATATTGCCTCAAAAAATGCAGCTTGCCTCGTTACATGCCCGGCCGGTAACCGCCGCTCGGGAAAAGAAACGATGCAGGCGATGATTACCAGAGGGCTTGCTACCTGCATGCAGCGGTGCTGCAGGATAAGAGCAGGAACTTTTGACACTTGTCAAAAGATTGTGCGACACCTGTCAAAAGATTGTGCGACAGGTGTCGAAAGTTCCCGAAGCACACATGCAAGAACCCCGCTTGCCTGCTGCGGCAACCTGCGGAGGCTGCAGCAGGACGGCATCAGCAGAGGGATGAAAGAAAAAAACACGGTGTTTGGGCTAAAAACATCTGATTTATGTGCAAGATTTCTTATTTTTGCAGTTGAATGGTTAAATAACTTCGGAAATGAGAAAAACGACTTTCTTTTATCTTCTTCTGTTCCTTACGAGCCTCGTAACGGCAGGATGTGAGATAGCAGACAACGGCACCAGCTCCGACATGGAGTACCAGTCGCCCGGCAGGCAGGTTTATTCGGGCGTGTGGAAGCATGGCGACAAGACCATGGAAACGGCCTTGTGCACGTTCTACAACAACCAGATAGCCTTCTCGTCGTTCAACACCCAGTTCCTTTTCCAGCAGGTGGGAACCGACAAGTTTACCTACCCCATCTCGGAATACGTGGGCTCCACCGTCACGCTCGACTGCATGCGGCAGGGCATATCGGATGCAAACGACTACTATACCATCAACGACACCGTGGTAACTGTGGGCGGGTTTTACGACAACTCGGCCCTGCCGGAGCTCACGGCGGTGGCCGAACCCCGTCTCGACCTCCATCTGCACGGCTCCGTGTTCTACGTCACAAGGAGCCCGGCCACGCTTACCGCCATCATTCGCATCAGTCAGATAGACTACAATCCCGATGGTAAAGCCGTGGAGAGCAGGAAGTTAAGCGAACCGATTGAAATGCAGTTTGTAGGCAAATAGCCGCGAGGCACGTTCGTAGACATGACGGAGCAGCAGATACTGAAGGCCTGGAAACATGACAGCCGCGGAGCGATGAGGGCGCTCTACGACTGCTATGCGGACTGTGCATGGACGGTTGCACGCCGTTATCTGGCCGACGACGGCGACGCAGAGGACGTGATTCAAGACTCGTTCCTCAAGGTCTACGACCACATAGGCCGCTTCAGCTACCGCGGCGAGGGCTCACTCAGAAGCTGGCTCATGAGCATCGTGGCCCACGAAGCCATCGACCTGCTTAAGCACAGGCAGCGTTTGGTGTTCACGGAGCAGCCCATCGAGACCGGCGAAACGGCCGACCCGCAGCCTGCCAACGTGCCCATAGAGGCGCTGCTGGCCATGATACGCCGCCTGCCTGCGGGCTACAGGGCGGTATTTAACCTCTACGTGTTCGAGCAACAGAGCCACCGAGAGATTGCAAACGCGCTCGGCATCAAGGAAAGTAGCTCGGCTTCTCAATTCCACAGGGCCCGGAAAATGCTGGCTCAGATGATAAACGAATATACGAAAACAAAAGAACGATGAAGCAAGACTGGACAGATGAACTCAGAAAGCGGATGGAGAACCATCGCGCCGAGGCACCGGCAGAGCTCCGCACACGGCTGGATGCAGCCCTCGACGAGCACCTGCGGCGCCGTGCCAGGACAGTGCTGCTGCGCCGGTTGGTGGCCGCTGCCGCCGTTGTAGGCATCATCTCGCTGGGCGCGGTCTGGCTGTTGCCGTCGCGGCAGGAGGCCGTCGTGGCCCATAAGTCAGTCCACCGGCAGCCGGAACAGCCCGTGCAGGCGCCGTCATCGTTGCCGAAATCAGATACTGCCTCGCCCGTACAGGGCGGTTCCTCGCTCCTGGCCAGGCTGCATGAAGCCCTCACCCGGAGCGCGGCAGCCGTGCAGCCAGAGGCCTCGCAACATGCTGCAGCCGGCCGGCAGGAGCCTCTCCTGGCGCAGCAAGACAGTGGGCAGGACAGCCGGAACATGCCCGACGGGGAGCCGGAAGCCACCCCCACGCAGCCCGGAGGCCACGAGCAGAACCAGCAGAAGCCCCAACCCTACCGGCCGCAGGCCAGCACCACCCCTACTGCCTACGGCTACAACCACACACGGAGGCCTGCCGACGGCACGCGATGGAACGTTGACCTGTACGCCCAAAACGGCTATAACAGCAGCATGGGGGCACCGAACCAGGCGGGAGTGCGCATGAGCAACGAGCTGCTGGCAAGCTACCAGCTGGCCAAACCGGCCTTGCGCGCCGCCCAGCACGAAACCGTTTACCTTGCCGGCTACAGCGAGCAGACCAAGCACAGGTTGCCGCTTACGGTGGGACTTACGGTGAGCTACCGCCTCAACGGGCGCTGGGCAGTAGAGTCGGGTGTGGTGTACAGCTATCTGTCATCAGACTTTACGCAGGTTATGCGCGATGCCCGAGTAACGCGGCAGCAGCGCTTGCAGTACGTTGGTGTGCCGCTGGGGCTGCGCTACACGCTGTGGGACGGCAGGCATCTCAGCGTCTACGCCACGGGCGGAGGGCAGGTAGACTTCAACGTAAAGGCGCAGTCGAAAACCGAAGGCGTGAAGACCGGGATGAAGAAAGACCGCCCGCAGTGGTCGGCCCAGATGGGTGTAGGCGCGCAGTACAACCTCAACAGCCAGATTGGTGTGTACGTGGAGCCGGGCGGCAAGTACGAGTTCAACAACCACAGCGGCATCCGGAGCGCCTGGACCGACAAGCCCTGGAACCTGAACCTCAAGGTGGGACTGCGCTGGAACATCAAGTAAGCCCGCCCTGCAGGCAGCATCAGGCAGCCGGCGGCAAACCGTCAAGACTGCATCAGAGCCCTGCCGCCTCCCCTTCCTGGGAGAGGTGGCAGGGCTTTTTTCGGCCTCCGGGGCCGGAGCCGGCATGCAGTGGCCCTGCCGCAGCCATGCTGCACGGGGCTTGGATGATACTTTCAAGGGGCTTGAAAGCATCGTTCAAGACGCTTGAAGCTATCGTTCAAGGGGCTTGAAGGGCATCTTTAGGAACGGCGTTTGCATCCACCTGGAACTCAACCGGTTACAAACTGCGCTCCCGAACCTGCACTCCCGGCTCGACAGAGGTTTGCTGCCGGGCCGCTGCTGCATGGCAACCGCAACGCCGGTAACGGCCCGCGGAATTTTAGGTCGGGGCGGGATAATCTTTCGTTTTTTTCTTTTCACATTCCGAAAAAAGCCTTATATTTGTGCCATCGTTCTAAACTAATGTTATTACTATGAAGGTTCATGAATACCAGGCAAAAGCTTTTTTTGCAAGTTATCAACTACCCGTTGACCACAGTATGCTGTGTCATACCCCCGAAGAGGCCGTAGCGGCATTCCGACAGCTGGGCACCGAGAAGGCCGTTGTTAAGGCGCAGGTGCACACCGGAGGCCGTGGAAAGGCCGGAGGCGTGAAGGTTGCCACGGGCGAAGAGCAGGTGCGGCAGTATGCCTCGCAGATTTTAGGAATGAATATCAAGGGCTTCAGCGTGGACAGAGTGCTGGTGGGCGAGGCCGTTGACATAGCATCAGAGTACTACGTGAGCATACTCATAGACCGTAAAAGCAAGTCGCCGCTCCTCATGCTCAGCCGAGAAGGCGGCATGGACATAGAGCAGGTGGCGCGTGAAACGCCGGATAAGATAGACAAAATAGTCATTGACCCGCTGGTGGGCATGACCGATTATCTGGCACGCGAGGCTGCTTTCAGGCTCTTCGACGACATGCAGCTCGTTAAACAGGCCGTGCCGGTGTTCAAGAACCTCTACCGTCTCTTCATCGAAAAGGACGCCTCGCTGGCCGAAATCAACCCGTTGGTGGTGACGAAGGACGGCCGGCTGAAGGCCATTGATGCCAAGATGACCTTCGACAACAATGCCCTGTACCGCCATCCCGACGTGTTCGAACTCTTTGAACCCACCGACGACGAGCGCAAGGAGCAGGAAGCAAAGGACAAGGGGTTCAGCTACGTGAACCTGGGTGGCACCATCGGCTGCATGGTTAACGGTGCAGGACTGGCCATGGCCACCATGGACATGATTAAACTATATGGCGGCGACCCGGCCAACTTCCTCGACATAGGCGGCTCATCGAACCCCGAGAAGATTGTGGAAGCCATGAAGCTGCTCCTGAGCGACAAGCATGTAAAGGTGGTGCTCATCAACATCTTCGGCGGTATTACGCGCTGCGACGACGTTGCCAAGGGCCTCATCGAGGCCTTCCGGCTCATCAAGACCGGCATTCCCATCGTCATCCGCCTCACCGGAACCAACGAGGCAGAGGGCCGCAAGCTGCTGGAAGGCACCCATTTTACCGTGGGCACGAGCATGGCCGACGCCGGTCACAAGGCCGTGGAACTGGCTAAGGGACTGTAGCAAACCGCTCCTTGCGCCCCTGCCCGCAGGAGATAACGGGAGCAGAGGGCAGTAAAGAACTGATTATTGATGATTAAAAACAATTTGAAATGAGCATACTGATAAACAAGAATACCCGGTTGATTGTTCAAGGAATAACCGGTCGCGACGGCAGCTTCCATGCTGCCAAGATGAAAAACTACGGCACCAACGTGGTTGGAGGCACCTCGCCGGGCAAAGCCGGACAAACAGTTGAGGGCATACCCGTATTCAACACCGTGAAAGATGCTGTGCGCGCAACGGGCGCCAACACATCAGTTATCTTCGTGCCGGCACCCTTTGCCAAGGATGCCATGATGGAGGCAGCCGACGGAGGCATCAAACTAATCGTCTGTATCACCGAGGGCGTGCCCGTAATCGACGCCGTCGAAGCCCAGCGCTACATCCGAATGAAGGGCGCGCAGCTGATAGGTCCCAACTGTCCGGGCCTCATCTCGCCCGATGAGAGCATGGTAGGCATCATGCCGACCAACATCTTCAGGAAAGGCGGAACGGGCGTCATCAGCCGCAGCGGCACGCTTACTTACGAGGTGGTGTACAACCTCACGCAGGCCGGACTGGGCCAATCGACGGCCGTAGGCGTAGGAGGCGACCCCGTGGTGGGCCTCTATTTCGAGGATTTACTGCAGATGTTTGAGGACGATCCCGATACTGACAGCATCGCAATGATAGGCGAAATAGGCGGTGATGCAGAGGAGCGGGCCGCCCGGTTCATACAAGAACACGTCACGAAGCCCGTTGCCGTGTTCATTTCCGGCCGTCAGGCGCCCCCCGGAAAGCAGATGGGGCACGCCGGAGCCATCATATCAAGCGGCTCGGGCACGGCAGCCGAGAAGATTGCTGCTTTCGAGGCGGCAGGCGTACCGGTAGCAAACGAGACCAGCGAGATACCTGGACTGCTGAAAAAACAGTTGCAGAAATAACGGAAAAGGCTCTTTCGCCGCATGGGTGAAAGAGCCTTTTCTTCGTTTGGTGGAATAAACCGCCCGCTCCTGTCGGGGCAGGCAGTACGGTTGGTGGCCTTACTTGAGGTTGAACTTGTAGCCTACCGTGAACTGGAACACGCTGTTCTTGCTGTCTGCCCAGTCAGCTACTTTGGTCACGCCGAAGTTGTAACGGGCGTCAAACACAAAGCGGTTAACTTCGTAAGAGATACCTACAGGGATGGAGAGGTCTACAGACTTCACGCCCGAAATATCGTCATCGCTTACATTAAAGCCTGGCTGAAGACCCAACTTAACGGCCAAACCGCGCGTTACATATACGTTGGCCAGGATGGGAGCGTTGATGTAGTTCAGCTTGGCGTCGTCTTCACCCTGCATGGAGTACAGTGCACCGGCGGTAAGACTAAAGATATCGGTAAGCTGGAACTCAAATTCAGCACCCGTGGCGAGGCCTATACGCGAGTCGCCCGGGGAGTCCGTGAGGTCTGCTACATTGAGTCCGACCTTTGGTTGGATAGTAATGGAACCAACCCTGTGCTGTGCGAAGGCCGTTACTGATGCCAACATCACCACTGCCATTAATACAATCTTCTTCATAATTCTCTGTTCTTTTAATAATGTTAATATTCTTGGACCTTGCGGTCCGTTACCTTTAAAATTTTAATACCTGTGCAAATATAAGCCTATTTTTCGTTGTAACAAGTGTTTTTTTAATTAAAATTGTTTATTTAAAATATTTTATATCTCCGCCGGAGCCTGTCAGCACGGCGCTTAAAGGGCACGTTCAAGGGGCTTGAAGGGTACGTTCAAGGGGCTTGAAGGATAGGTTCAAGAGCCTTGAAGGACACCTCTTGCAGAACCCCTGCATAGAAACGGAAAGTCCGCCTGCCTCTCCTTGTGGAGCGACAGGCGGACAGCTGCGTATCAAGAGCCTGTTTTAAAGGTCGAATTTGTAGCCGAGCGTAATCTGGAAAACGCTGTTCTTGGCGTCCGAACCGTCAAATACTTTGGTCAAGCCCCAGTTGTAACGGGCGTCGAGCACTACGTTGTTGTACTCGTAAGACAGGCCTACGGGGATGGAGAAGTCAACCGACTTGGTGTCGAGTTCAGCCTTCTCGTCAATATCACCCACAACGGTCTTGCCGCTGAAGGTCTGCTTGCTGTTCACGTTAAAGCCCGGTTGGATGCCCAGCTTCACGGCCAATCCCTTTACGACATATACGTTTGCCATGATGGGAACGTTGATGTAGTCGAGCTTGGTGGTTGTTCTGATGTCCTGATTCAGGAAACTACGGTCGTACTTAGAGCCCTGCATGGAGTATATGGCACCACCTGAAAGGCTGAAGATGTCGCTTACCTGATACTCTAACTCGGCTCCGGCGGCCAGGCCAATACGTGAGTCGGCGTTGTCAAATTCGGTCAGGTTAGCCACGTTCATGCCTACCTTGGGCTGCAGAGTTATGGAACCAACTGCGTGCTGAGCACTTGCTGCAACTGACGAGAGCAGTACTACTGCCATTAACATAATCTTCTTCATAATCTAAAAGTTTTTATTAAGTTCATGTTTTTAGGGCTTCATCGGCCCTGTTGTTGTTTCGTTTTGATGGGTGCAAATATATTTCGAAACTTTGGAAGCCACAAGGGTTTTGCCAAAAAAATACTTAAAACAGGCCATTTGTAGGGAAATGGTACCCTTAGCAGGGTGTTTTCCCCCGCCTGATAGGGATTTCCTATACCTTATTAATATAGCCCCCGCGCTGGCGTATGTGGGCTATCAGGGCGGCAAAGAGCGCGTTACGGCCCAGCAAACGGGGGTTCCCGGTCAGTATGAGCTGCTTGCGGGCCCGCGTAATGGCTACGTTGAGCTTGCGGTCTATGGTGTGTTCGGCCTCAACGAAGCTGTTAGCGGTCAGGAAATCGAGCTGGTAAAGGTGCTTGATGGTGAAGGAGTAGATGATGATGTCGCGCTGGCTGCCCTGGTAACGCTCCACGGTATCGATGCTGATGCGTTCCAGCTGGGGCGTCCCAAGCCGCTCTATGTGCTTGCGTATCATGGCTATCTGGTTGCGGTAGGGCACGATTACGCCCACTGTACGGTCGGCATCGAAGGCCTGCCCGTAAAATCGGTGGATGCGGCGGAGCATGTCGGCCACGATGGCAGCTTCCGCTTCGTTCACCTTGTCGCTTGTTCCGGCGGGCTCATCTGTGGCCGACGGGATGAACAACAGGCGGGAGTTCTTCAGCCGCACGTCCGTTTCATCCTCGGCAGGGAGCGTGTAGGGCAGCTCCGTTTCAAGCTGATGGGCCAGCGGAACGGGCTCCAGACGCTCGCTGAAGTAGAACATCCGGTTCGGAAACTCGGCTATCTCGGGGTGCATGCGGCCCTGTTTGCGCAGTATTCCGATAAAGTCGGTGCGGCCGCTACGCTGCTCCGTGCGGATTAAACGCTCGAAGAGAGAGTTCCGACAGTTGTCAAGACCGATGTCGAGCAATAGCGGTTCGCTCACTGCCGACTCCTCCTCACTCTGCTGAACCACAGCAGGCAGCTGCTTGTAATCGCCTATGAGGATGAATTTGGCTATGTTCTGTTGGGTGATGGGTGATGGGTGATGGGTGTTAAGGGATGGGTGATGGGTGTTAGGGAATGGGTGATGGGAGGCCAAAAGGCCGATGATGTTGGGTTCGAGTATCTGACTGGCCTCGTCGATGATGGCCAGGTCGAACCGTTTAAGCGCGAAGATGAACGGCCGGGCGACCAACATGGAGGTGGTGCTCACGATGACCTGCGTTGCCAGCATGCGCTCGCGCAGGGCCTGGAGGGTAGGATGTCCGGCCACGATGCTGCCTATCAGGTGGCTTCGGAACTTGGGGTCGCAGGAGAACTCGTTGCCTATGCGGATGAAGTTGATGCCTGCCAAGACCAGCATGTCGCAGATTTCGTCCACTGCCCGGTTGGTGTAACTCATCAAAAGCAGTGATGCAGCGCTGCCGCGGCTGGCCAGCGCCTCCCTTACCATGTACTGCAGGGCCATCGAGGTCTTGCCTGTTCCGGGCGGACCCACCAGCAGAAAGTAGTCAAGAGCTTGCTTGGCGCGCAGCAGCATGTCATCATAATCGGCACTGTAGCTGCGCGTCAGCGTGCGCGAAGCATCCCTCCGCGGCTCCCGCTGGCCCAGCAGAAGGTCGCGGCAGGGCTGCGGTGCCGTCATCAACTCGTGCAAGGAGAACACCGCGCTGCTGCCTCCGGCGTCGCTGCCGGCATGCTCTATGGCAAAAAGAGGTTTGCTTTCGGCCGCCGAAAGCGGCATTCGCTCTATCACGTCGGGGTTCTGCTGGCCGTCGGTAAGGTGGAGTTTGAGCGTTGCCGTATGTATTTCCTCTATCACGGCCTTGTATAGAAAGCTCTTTCTCACGTCGGGTTCCTGTCCCGGAGGATAGGCATAGAGGTACACCATGTCGCCGGGACGGAAGTTGGGCAGGAAGTCCGAGCCCTGTGCAGGTACGCTCAGCGTGAGGGTATCGTAGCCGTTAAAGCCGCTGCTGCGTTCCTTCCGGCTGATTGTAAGCCCGGTGTAGATGTTGCCGGAGTCGCGTTTTTCGGCCGTGGGCATGCTCCACAGGTCGGCCATGCTGGTGCCCGGACTGCCCGGACTGCCTGTTTTGGCCACCAAGAGTTCGGCCGTCACGAAGCGCATCATGCGGCAGAAGTAAGCCTGCTCCAGCTCCGTGAGGTGCTGCAGGGGGGCTGTCACGGCCTCCAGTTGGGGTCGGAGAAAGGTCTCGTAGAAGTATCCTTGCATGCCGGCAGTGTTCAGTACGGCCGGCGTAAGTGCGGGCAAGAGGGCCTCCATGCCCTCTTGGGCGATGCAATACTCGCCTGCCACGATGCGGTTACGCAGTTTGATGGCCTCGTAGAAGAGCTCATCGTAGGCGTGTTCTTCGATGAGTCCGCGCTCTAAAGGATAGCGGGAGTACATGAGATAGCTGTCTACATGCTCCTTACTGACCCCGAAATTGTAGCGTAACACGCCCAGATAGAGCAGCATCTGCACGAAGTGCTTCTCCAGATGCTGTGCTCCGTGGCTGCTGAAGTTCCGCTCTATGTAGATACTCCTGCCCGATTTCTGCTCTACCAGCAGCCGGAGGTCGGTCGTAAGGAGGTCTACACGCCCCTGGAGTCCCAGCTTCTCGCATACAAAAGAGGGCTCCAGCAGCGCTTGCCTGCGGTCGTGAGAACGGAAGAGGTCGGCCGTCATCAGTCTGATGTTTTCCACCTGGCGGGCTGCCTCGGCCTTGAAAGCCGCCGGATCCAGGTCTTCGCAGGTGGCATACTCCATCGCTTTCTCCCTGAAGTTGCTCCTCACGGTGTCCTGCATGTCGTAGCGGGGGTTGCTGATGATGTCGTCCAGCGCGCTGCCGGCAAAGTTTCCGAGCACCGTGTGGCGTGTGTTGGGCTTGGCCTTCATGCGGTTCACGGTGTAAAGAAGCGGATGATGGCCATAGTCCTCGAAGCAGGCAGCCAGGGCGGAGATATCTATCAGATAGTCTGGTTCTACCACCACGAGCCTTGGTACGAGCCTGCGGCCGGCTTGCTCACAGTCCAGCAGGTTCAGCTGCATGCCTTCGCGCAGCAAGCGGGGCAGGTAGCTCAGGTCAGCAAACTGCCTGCAGTGGGCTATGTCCACCTCGATGGCGGTGTGCGAGGCATCGATGTCGGCCTCTGCCACAATGGTTTGGTCGTCCCAACTGCGCACAATACAGCGCACGCAGGCCAGGTCTGCCTTCAGTCCGCGGCGCTCTTGGGGTGCAAAATGGGGAATACGGCTCACGATATGGGCCGGGATGGCGGTGCCGAACACGGCCGAAACGAGCCTTGCCAGTGCCCCCGCGGCCTGCAGAGCCTGCCTGCAGGTCATGGTTTCGGGTCCCTTTGACTGCCGGCGGGCGGCTTGCAGGGCCGTGCGATCTGACTGATTGAGGTGGTAGAGGGTACAAACCTTGTCAACCTGCGTGATGAGTCCGCCCATAGCATGCCGCTCCCCGCGCAGTGCGGCCTGGCAGACAAGCTGCAAGGTCTCGAACACCAGGTGGTTGAGCAGCGTGCCCCCACCGTCGCAACTGTCGGCTATGAGCCCCACCCTGTCGTAGAGTTCGCGTGCAGTAATATTGCCGCACAGGTTGTTTTCCATTCGTTTTGCCATGCTGAGAGGGCAAAGATACGAAAAAACCGACGAAAAGCTTTCGCCATGTCTCAATAAATCGCTATCTTTGCCCATAACGAACGGAACCGGCGCATGCGGACACCAAGCCGCAGGCTGCGGTGGTATGCGCCCTCCGGAAGCCTGACTGCAGGCGCGAGAACCTAAACCACAACAAGCAAATGGATAAAAACGAATTGATGCGAAGGGCCATAGCACTGAGCGAAGAAAGCGTGAAGAACGGCGGCGGACCATTCGGTGCAGTCATTGCCCGCAACGGAGCAATCATAGCCGAGGCCAGCAACAGCGTGACCACCGACCACGACCCAACGGCTCATGCCGAAGTGAATGCCATCCGAAAGGCCGCATCCAGGCTGGGCACCTTCGACCTCTCGGGCTGCCAGATATACACAAGCTGCGAGCCGTGCCCCATGTGTTTGGGCGCCATTTACTGGGCTCACCTGGACTGCATCTACTATGCCAACAACCGGAAGGACGCTGCACGCATCGGGTTCGATGACGACTTCATCTACCGCGAGATAGCCCTCAGCCCCGCCGAGCGGCACAAGAAGATGGAGATACTGCTGCCCCAGGAGGCCCGCAGGGCGTTCGAAATGTGGCAGCAGAGCACCGAGAAGACCGCCTACTGACAGCACCGGCCGGGCCGCACGTTACGAGCCGTTTTACCGAAGCTATGCTTCAAGCTCCTTGAACGATACCTTCAACGCCCTTGGAGGTATCGTTCAAGAGCCTTAAAGCATAGCTCTGCCGCAGCGCCCGTAAACAGGCACCGCGCCGAGGGAGCAGCAGGCGTGCTGCCGAAGGATGAATATCGGCTTGAAATCCGGAAGTTACGGGGAGCCCGAGGCTCGCCCGCAGGCTACTTGGTGGCGGGTGCCACGGAGAAACCTTTCATCCACTTGCCGCTGAAAAGGCGGATGAGGAAGAGCGTGCCGCGGAACGTCAGCTCGCACGCCATGGCTATCCACACGCCCCGCAGGCCGTAGTGAGGGGCCAGGAGGGCGGCCGTTGTGAGGCGTACAAACCACATGGAGAAGAGGTTAATCATGGCAGGACGCAGCGTATCGCCCGCACCTATGCACACGCTTGCAGTCACTATGGCGGCAGCAAAGAAAGGTTCGGCAAAGGCTTCTATACGCAGCACCTCGGCTCCTAACCGCCTGATGTCTTCTACGGGCGACAGGATACCAATCATCTCCGGGGCAAAGATGTACATCACCACACCCATGAAAGTCATCACGAGCATGCCGATGCCCACCGTCATGTAGGCAAAGTTCTTGCACAAGTCGAGCCTGTTGGCGCCGTGGGTCTGGCCAACGAGCGTGGTGGCGGCGTCGCCTATGCCGTAGCCGGGCATGTAGCAGAGGCTCTCGGCCGTAATGGCAAAGGAGTTGGCGGCTATGGCGATGTTGCCCAGAGGCGCCACAATGAGCGTGCTCACCACCTGGGCACCGCTCATGAGGAACGACTGCACGGCTATGGGGAGGCTTATCTTGAGCGCGTTCTGCACGTAGTTCCAGTTCCACCTGAAGCGTTCACGGTCCAAATTCAGTGCCAGTATCTTGCTTCGCCACATGGCCATGTAGGCCATGGGCATGGAGGTGGCAATGTAGGCGCAGGCCGTTCCGATGGCTGCTCCCATCACTCCAAGGTTCAGCATGTAGATAAAGAGGTAGTTGAACGCAACGTCGAACACGCACATCAGTATGCTCAGCACGCTCGGGGTGTGCATGTTACCCGCGCTCTTGAGCATGGATGCCGAGATGTGAAACAACATGACGAAGGGCAGGGTGAGCGAGTAAATGAGGAAATAGCGTGAGGAATCGGGCGCTATATCGGCCCCGCCGCCGAGCCAATAGGGCAAGGGAACGTGGATGCTTACGCCGATGGCGCATATAAGAAGGCTGACCAGGGCGCCGCAGATGAGCCCGTGACGGAACACCTGGCGCGCTTTGGTGAAGTCGTTGGCACCTATGAAGTGGGCTACCTGCACCGAGAAGCCCATCGAGAGGGCACCCATCACGCTGCCCATGAGCCAGGTTGTGGTCTCTATCAGGCCGATGCTGGCCGACGCCTCGGCACCCAGATGGCCCACCATGGAGGCATCGATGAAGAACATCAGTACGTTGGTAATCTGTGCAAGCATAGAAGGAATGCTCAATCCGATAATCAGATTGAGTTTATCTGCATTCGTCAGAGGTCGTCCCTCACGAATACTTGCCAGTAAAGCGTCGCTCTTTTTGCTCATATTATCCCTTGAGTTGCAAAGGTACTACTTTTTAAACATTGCCACAAACATTAGCCTCATAATTGCCAAAGATTGTTGGCCTGCAACATGAATGTCACGAAAAAAGGCAACCCCACTGATGTGGGATTGCCTTCCTCATATTCAAATTCTATGTTCTCTCTTATCAAATGGGGCTACCACTGTTCCAAGTTGTCAGCCCACATGGCAATTGCGGCGTAGGCCACAAACATGCCTAAAACAAATGTCATACTCATAATTTTTCCTTTCTTCTAATGATTATCCTGAAAAAGACGTTGTCTCACGACGGGTCGAATTCCTCTCTTACCTATACCTATCTTATCGTTGTCCCTTGTACAATCTTTAGTTTACCTTGGAACTAACACCTTTTCCTGTTACAATCTTTATTTACCTTGCCTAATACCTTTACTCTCTTGTCAATCCTGAAGCTCTTTTTTACCTTGCTATAATACCTTTGTTAATCCTGACTTTTTACCTTACTAACAACCTATTGTTTCCTTTTGACGATGCAAAGATACAACCCTCTGGCGTATCACGCAATACTTCGGGCCCGCTTTTTGTCAAAAACAGGCTTCTTCTTGACCTATATCAAAGATTTGTGCGCGTACACAACAACTGCTTGTACCTATTATATAATAAGGAGCGGAGAACCGACCAAGGGTCAATTCTCCGCTTACCGTTTACTCTGTTATCCATCTCCCGGCCTTTGCCTGGGCACCTGGCACCGTGGCATCGGGGCGGAAGTAGCTGTCGAGAGTTATGTCGAAAACCAGCGTGGAATATCCGGGAATGCCGCCGCTCGATGAACCCGTCGTGCCGTAACCAAGCTGGTAAGGAATGTAAACGAGCCATCGGTCGCCTATGTGCATGTTCATCAGCGCCGTTGTAAAGCCGTCTATGTTTTGCGAAACCAGTAATGTGGCGGGCCTGGCGGTCTGCAGATTGAACTCTCCCGACCAGCTCTGGTCGAACACCAGGCCCTGGGTATAGGTCTTGGAGGGTATGAGCCGGCCCTGATAGTGCACCCGCACCGAGTCTGTATAGAGCGGACTGCCGGAGCCGGAGCCGCTCTTGAGCACCTTGACCACGATGTTGTCGTAGTTGTGAGTTGCCACTCCGTCGTTGAAAGACCAGTTACGAATAACCTTCAACCCCTGACTCGAGGCCGATGAATAGAGGTTGTTGAAGTACGTTTCGTTCTTGTTCTGCCAGTCGGCGAACTCGTTTTCGTCGTCATTTGTCTCCGAGCAGGAGGCCAAACCGGCAACTGCGGCCAGGGCGAAGCACGTTGCCGCGAGGGCGTTATGTATGTACCTGATGTTCATGGTTACTGCAGTTTCTTTAATAAAGAGGTGATGCTCACGCGGTCTTCGATAATGGAGCGCAGGCTGCTCACGTCTACCCGCTCCTGTTCCATGGTGTCTCTGAAGCGCAGCGTGACGCGGTTATCCTTCAGCGTGTCGCCATCTACGGTTACGCAGAACGGCGTTCCGATGGCATCCTGGCGCCGATAACGCTTGCCGATGGAGTCCTTCACCTCGATGTGGGTATTGAAGTGGAACTTCAACTGGTCAGCTATTTCCTGCGCTTTCTCGGGCAATCCGTCCTTATTTACTAAGGGCAAGACGGCACACTTAACCGGAGCAAGGGCCTCGGGCAGCCGGAGCACCACGCGCGAAGAGCCGTTCTCGAGCTCTTCCTCGGTATAGGAGTGGCACATGACGGAGAGGAACATGCGGTCTACACCGATGGAAGTCTCCACGTCGAAGGGCGTGTAGCTCTCGTTGGTGTCGGGGTCGAAGTACTTAATCTGCCGCCCCGAGAACTTCTCGTGCTGCGAGAGATCGTAGTTGGTGCGCGAGTGTATGCCCTCAACTTCCTTGAAACCGAAGGGCATGTTGAACTCTATGTCGGTGGCGGCGTTGGCATAATGGGCCAGTTTCTCGTGGTCGTGGAAGCGGTAGTTGTCGTTACCCATGCCCAAGGCCTTGTGCCATGCCATGCGATGTTGCTTCCAGTACTCGAACCACTCCATCTCAGTACCGGGCTTGCAGAAGAACTGCATCTCCATTTGTTCGAACTCCCGCATGCGGAAAACGAACTGACGAGCCACTATCTCGTTGCGGAACGCCTTGCCTATCTGGGCGATGCCGAAGGGCAGCTTCATGCGTCCGGTCTTCTGTACGTTTAGGTAATTGACGAATATACCTTGTGCCGTCTCGGGCCGGAGGTATATTTTGCTGGCGCCCTCGGCGGTAGATCCCACCTCGGTAGAGAACATGAGGTTGAACTGACGCACGTCGGTCCAGTTCTTGGTGCCGCTGATGGGGTCGGCGATACCTTCGTCTATGATAATCTGCTTCAGTGCCTCAAGGTCAGGTCCCTGCATGGCCTGGGTGTAGCGGGCATGCAGTTGGTCGCGCTTCTGTTGGTGTTCAAGCACGCGAGGGTTCGTTTCACGGAACTTGACCTCATCGAACGCCTCGCCAAACTTCTTGCTTGCTTTGGCCACCTCCTTCTGTATTTTCTCGTCGTACTTGGCTATCTGGTCCTCAATGAGCACGTCGGCGCGGTAGCGCTTCTTGGAGTCACGGTTGTCGATGAGCGGGTCGTTGAAGGCATCTACATGCCCCGAAGCCTTCCAAACCGTTGGGTGCATGAAGATGGAGGCATCTATGCCCACGATGTTAGAGTGCTGGAGAACCATGCTCTTCCACCAGTATTCCTTGATATTGTTTTTCAGTTCCACGCCGTTCTGCCCGTAGTCGTACACAGCGGCGAGGCCATCATAAATCTCACTGCTTGGAAAGACGAAGCCATACTCCTTGCAATGGCTCACTATCTTCTTGAAAACATCTTCTTGTGCCATAATCTCTTTTAATTCGGTTTTTGCGTGCAAAGATAAGGTTTTTTGCCGAATTAAAGCGCACGGCGCGCGTTAAAATAGAGTAAATAGCGCCGTCCGGCGGGTTGGGGAGGCGCAACTGCGCGCGCTGACCGCCTGGCTTGCGGGGCTTGAACGGGGTGAGCAGGAACTTTTGACACTTGTCGCACAACCTTTTGACACTTGTCGCACGATCTTTTGACAAGTGTCGAAAGTTCGTGAAGCATATCTCCAGGGAGGCAAACTGCTGCTTTTCGGTTGAGTGCCCATCATCTTTCCGCATTTATCATCCCCTCCTATCCTCCCCCATTCAGGAGGAGGATACCGGAATGATTTTTCCAGCAAGTTTGCGAGCAGCTGCCTTCAGGTCATCCCCTCCTCCGCCTCCCCTTTCTAAGGGGAGGTTACCAGTTTGTCTCTTTTCAAACTGTCGCTTCTCCGCT
>LAHS01003386.1_pt1 | contig 31508 bp, 29 predicted proteins | sample 329651 | NCBI WGS metagenome assembly LAHS01 (sample SAMN03275699, study PRJNA271635) | activated sludge metagenome | isolation source: sample C-1 Sludge from hydrolytic chamber (first chamber) of Anaerobic... | reverse complement strand
AACGGCGTAGCAAAAAAGTGTTAGATTGATTGTAGTCAATCTAACACTTTTTCATTTTTGTCTCAACTTGGGTTATTTGATACCTTGTTCTTTTTTCATTTTCTCAATTTCTGGTCCTAGCTCATCACGTACGGTTCCTTTCCATGGCTTAACACCTGCTATGTAGGAGGAACGAGTCATAATATGTCCTCCGACAGGTCCAGTTATGAATAGAAACAAAATACCTAATAAAATACGTGGGTTAAAATGATCCTCAATCAGCCAAAAATAAAAGAATACACCTACCAACACACACATTACACCAAGTGTGGCACTTTTAGATGCGGCATGTGCCCGTGTGTACAAATCAGGTAATCGAATCAGCCCAATAGCTGTTACAACGATAAATAGTACACCAATCGAAATAAATAAAATAACTAACGTATTAGCGAGAATTGTCACGTTTAATGATATCTCCTTTCTCTATAAATTTAGAGAAAGCAACAGTACCGATGAATGATAAAATCGCTAATAATAAAACAATTTCTAGGAAGAAGCTTGTTTCCACTAAAACTGAAAATAATGCGATTAAAGAAATAAGTGATACACCTAAGGAATCAAGTGCTACGACACGATCTGATGCAGAGGGTCCTTTCACCATACGGTAAATCACTGCAATCATTGATAAGCAAATCACTACGATCGCTGCAATAATAAACGTCATCATGATTTACTCACCTCCAAAATAGCTTTTTCAAAAGAGTCGCGAATGGATGCAATGGCATCATCTACATCACTAATATCAATAGCGTGAACAAACAATGTTTTAGCATCATCTGAAACATGCACTACAACAGTCCCAGGTGTTAATGTAATGAGACTTGATAATAATGTAATTTCCCAGTCTTCTTTCAATACAGTTGGGTAAGCAAAGAAGGCAGGTTGCATGTCCAGTTTGGGCTTTAATACAACTTTCAATACTTGAATATTGGCTAATAGTAATTCCTTGAAAAAGAGAACAGTGAGTTTAATAATTGCCCATACTCGAAATACATAGAGACGTGTAAAGAAAAATCTTCTCATAATGACGAGCAATACAATACCAAGGATGAAGCCTACTATAAAGCCTGTTGCTGTGTAATTAGATGAAAGGAACATCCAAACGAAGGCAAGAGCAAAATTTAAAATAATTTGAAATGCCATAGCTCTAATCCCCCTTCATTACAGCATCTATATAAATAGATGGGTCATTTAATAGTTTTGCAGCATCATTCATAAATGGTGTTATCCATTCCGAACCAACACCATAGGCAACAGTAATAAGCACTAATAGGACAGTCGGCGCAAAAAGTGTAGTATAGACTTTTTTATCGACAGTTCCTTTAGTTGCCTTTTCCTCTCCCCAAAAGGCATATAGGAAAATACGGATAACCGACAGTAATACAAGTAAAGAGGAGGCTAAAATAAAGATACTGCTCCACATACTGCCAGCCTCAAAGCCCCCTTGCACAATTAATAGCTTGCCAACGAAACCACTAAGCGGGGGAATCCCTGCTAAACCAAAGGCAGCAATTAAATAGAACCATCCAAGAACAGGATATGTTTTCATAAGACCGCCCATTTTACGTAAATCTGATGTACCGGTAATGTAGATGACAATACCAATTAACATAAAGAGTGCTGCTTTTATAAGCATGTCATGAATCAAATAGAACATTGCGCCCTTTAGCGCCATTTCATTCATTTGGGAAACACCAAACAAAATGACACCTACTGCAATCACGATGTTGTAAATAATAATGAGCTTGACATCGAAATAGGCTAGTGCGCCGATACAGCCAGCAATAATTGTTCCAATGGCTAGCACCATTAGTAAATCATGTGTATACGATAAATCGTGGACAAAAAATAATGTGTATGTGCGCGTAATCGCATAAACGCCAACCTTTGTTAGCAGTGCACCGAAAAGTGTTAACACAGGAATAGGCGCAGCAGCATAAGAGGTTGGAAGCCAGAAGTAAAGCGGGAATATGGCCGCTTTTAGTCCAAAAACCATTAAAAACAAAACAGCAATTACGGTTATAATACCTGGCTGATGAATGTCGCTAATCTTTACTGCGATGTCTGCCATATTTAGTGTACCCACAACCGAGTAAAGGTAGGCTACCGTAATAACAAACAAAGCAGAAGAAATAACATTAATTAAAATATATTTAATGGAGCCTTTCAGTTGTCCTTTTTCTCCACCTAGCACAATTAGTAAATACGACGCCATTAAGAGTACTTCAAAGAATACAAATAAGTTGAAAATATCTCCTGTCGTAAAGGCGCCATTTACACCTGTTAAAATAAACATCATACCAGGGTAATAGAAAAAGCGTTCACGCTCTTTTGTAATAGAACCAAAGCCGTACCATACAACAAAGAATGCAATGAGTAGCGATGTAGTTACTAACAGTGCTGACATCATATCAGAAACCATTGTAATACCGTATGGTACTGGCCAATTGCCAAACGTGACTTTCTGAATGCCATCATTTTTAACTTTTAGTAACAGCGAAACGGCTGAAATAAAAGCAAGTAGGATGCCTAGTAAAGCAAACGAACGCTGGTATTTTAAATTTTTTTGCCCAAACATTAAAATCATACCGAAGAAGAACGGAATGATAATCGGCAGTAAAAGGAAGTTATTCATCCTCATCACTTCCTCTCATTAAGCTAATATCATCTGTCTCAAGCTCTTGATAGGAGCGATATGCGAGTACTAGGAAGAAAGCCGTTACCCCGAAGCTAATAACAATCGCCGTTAAAATCAATGCCTGCGGTAAAGGATCAGCAAACGTTTTGGCTCCTTCTTTTAAAACAGGAGGTGCCTCACCTGTTAATCCACCCATTGTTAAAATAAGTAAATGTGCACCATGACTTAAAAGTCCAGTACCAATAATAATGCGTAATAAGCTCTTCGATAATATTAAATAAACCGCTGCCATAAACAAAAAGCCAATGACAAACGCCATAATTATTTCCATTATTCATCCTCTCCAATCGTTTGAATAATGGTCATCGTAACGCCAACAACAACCAAGTAAACACCGCTGTCAAACAGCATTGCTGTGTGCAAAGACTGCTTACCTAGAAGCGGCAATTCGAAATAATCAAAGAAATGTGTAAAAAATGGTTTTCCTAAAAACATCGGGAATGCGGCTGTCGCAAATGCCAATAATAAGCCTGTAGCCGTTAAATACGTGTAGTTTATCGGTAAAACATTTCGCACTGTATTTAAATCAAAGGCAAGGACTAACAGGACAATGGCACTGGATGTTAAAAGCCCCCCGACAAAGCCGCCACCGGGTGTATAATGTCCAGCTAGGAAGATATGAATGGAGAAGAAGAAAATAATGAAGAATACAATTTTAGCTGTAAATTGTATAATCACATCATTTGTTTTCATGTGGTTTCTCCTTTCTATTCATACGCAGCTTAATCATTGCTAAAATTGCCATACCTGCAATACCTAATACTGTAATTTCAAATAATGTATCAAAGCCACGATAGTCTACTAAAATAACATTGACAATATTACCGCCACCCGCTTTAGAATATACGGTTTCTTCATAATATTTTGAGATGGTCGGCACAAGTTTTTGCGAATGTGCAGATAATGCGATAAGTGTCACCATCACACCAACTGCGATTGAAATAATCGCCCGATTTAATTGAAAGCGCATGCGTTCTTCGCGCTTGCCAAGCTTCGGAAGATGATAAAACGCCAATAAAAATAACGCAACCGAAATGGTTTCAATAACTAGTTGAGTTAACGCTAAATCAGGTGCATTAAAAATAACAAAGAATAATGCAACAGTATAACCGACAGAGCCTAGTCCAATAATTGCTGTCAGTCGTGATTTTGCAAAAATTGTGATTGCTGTTCCAATCATTAACACGACAATTAAAATTAGTTCGTATGAGCGAATTGGTGCTGCACCTTCAAAAGATAATGAAAAGGCATCTTTTACAAATAAGGTTCCAATTGAAATTGCGGTAATGCCACTAAACATATACAGTAGATAGTGACGCATAGACCCCGTCATATAAAGACGTGATACACGATTTAACCCTACATCTAAAGCAAGCATCATTTTGTCATAGGCATTATTGAACGTTAGAGCACGCGGGAATAGGTTGTAGATGCCTTTCCATTTAGGTAAGGCAACAAATAATAAGACGCCTATAATAACAATGCCAACTGTCATAACTAATTCTGGTGTAATTTCGCCATGCCAAGCGGACACGTGAATGTTGATATCTTCAGGTGCATTATATAAAAACGGCTGAATAGCTTGTACAGCCGGCTTCACAAACGTATCACCAATAAGATTCGGAATGAAGAAAATAATCACGACTAATGATGCTAAAATCATCGGCGATATAAGCATGCCTATCGGAGCTTCGTGTGGTTTATGAGCGTAAAGTTCTGGTTTATATTTTCCTGTAAATGTTCTACATACAAAATAAAAGCTATAAATAAACGTAAATATACTCGCAATCCAAGCGACAATTGGGAACAGCACACCCCATGTATCAAAGCCGAAAAATTCGAAATTCTGAAGTGATAACATCGCCGTTAAAAACATTTCCTTACTTAGGAAGCCGTTAAATGGTGGTAAACCGGCCATTGAAAAACTACCGATAGCCGCAACCGTAAAACTAAGAGGCATAATGCTCATTAATCCTCCAAGTCTACGTATATCACGTGTACCTGTTTCATGATCGATAATCCCTGCAATCATAAATAAGCTACCTTTAAATGTTGCATGGTTAATCAAGTGGAAAATGGCTGCAAAAGCTGCATATTTAAACACCGAATCAGCTGCTCCATTTACATGAAATGCAACTGCACCAGCCCCTAATAATGACATAATTAGCCCAAGCTGACTGACTGTTGAAAAGGCAAGAATACCTTTTAAATCGGTTTGCTTTACTGCAAAGAACGAACCCCAGAAGAGCGTTAGCAGACCAACCCCTGTAACAAGCCAAATCCAAAGTTCAGAAGCTGCAAAAATAGGGGTGAAGCGAGCAACTAAGTAAATACCTGCTTTTACCATTGTTGCAGAGTGAAGATATGCGCTGACAGGTGTCGGTGCCTCCATTGCATCAGGTAACCAAATATAAAATGGGAATTGTGCAGATTTCGTAAACGCCCCTAACAGCAATAATATAAGGGCCCAAATGAATAACGGATGTTGCACTAAGTTTGGCGCCATAGCAATAAGTTCACGGATTGAATATGTTCCACCCATTAAATAAAGAAGGATAAATCCTCCTAACATCATTAAGCCGCCAAAAACGGTAATCATCATCGATTTTAGTGCACCGAAGCGAGAAGCATCGCGTGTGTACCAATAACCAATCAATAGGAAAGATGAAATAGATGTTAATTCCCAGAAAAAGTACAAAGTAATTAAATGGTCTGATTGTACAACACCGAGCATTGCGGACATAAATAGTAATAAGTAAACATAAAAATTATGTAGTTTTTCTTTATGTTTATCTAAGTAGAAAATGGAGTAAAGCACAACAAGTGAGCCAATTCCAGTAATTAGTAATGAAAATAATAAACTAAGTCCGTCTAAATAAGATACAACAGAAATATCAAGTGATGGTATCCAAGGAATCCCATCGTAAAATACTTCGCCTTGCGCAACTCTCGCTATATAAGTAGCATAAATCACAGCGAGTGTAGCAGGTACTGCAAGAACAAACCAGCCTGTGTGAATATTTTTAATGCTTTTATATATAAAAGGCACAAAAATTGCAGCAAGCATCGGGATGAAAATATAGAGTACTTGTAACAAAAAAATCCTCCTTTATGCAGGTAAGTGTAATAATTATAACGTACTTTTGTAGGGAATGCATATCGACTAGTAGGATTTAGCTTGGATACAAGGAGAATTTTAGCTATATTATAAATAGGAAGTTATCAAAAAAAAATGAGGAAAAAAATTTTTTATGAGGAACCCTTATATATATGGTTATTTACCATTAATTACAATTTTATTATTTAGTTTAACGTTCGGCATGTATGCCGTAGGTGAAGCATTACAGTTGTTTCAAGCAATCGGTGTTTATTCAGGAATGCGTGAATTTTTATCGGATTTTGAATTACGTGTATTGTTACTCGTTGTATTTGCGCTTATTTTTTTTATGGCGTTTTCAGCACTTAAATTAGTTGGAGAAACAATTCATGAACTAGGAATGTTGTTTTTTTCGAAGGACAATGAAGGGGCTGCGGTGAGCCAAGCACGTGGAGGCTATGTCATTTTATTTATTGGTGCAATGTGTTCTGCCTTTGCAATTCAATCTATCTATGTATTGGCAGGTATTTTTGTATTAACGGTTTTTATATATTTCATTTATCGTATTTATAAAATGAGCCTTTATATGTCTATGGGCGGAACAATTGGATTACTCATATTTGAGCTGTTCATGTGGACATTACTATTCTCGTTATTAGTTTATGTCATTTTAAAATTGTACAACGGCGTACTAGCAAGTCTCCCATTTGCCAAATAAAGTGCCAGTCACCCAAACAATTCTGAATTTTTTCTAAGTAAAAACCCACTTTGACTCCTGCGAAGGCTTACGAAATGCCCGCAGATAGTGAAGTGGGTTTTTATGCTAGTGCCAGTCACTGAAACAATTTGCGCTGATAATAGAAAGTTACTCTAGTAAAACATTAAAGAGCTTGTGATGGATTTTGTACGCTTCTAGTTTTTCCATTGGCTGAGGTTTATCATAACCAAGCCACACGGCAGCCGTATATTGATCATTCAAACCTGCTAGCCAGTAATCACGGTAATCATTTGTTGTACCTGTTTTAGCCCCAACATAGCTACTATTGCTATAAACCCCTTGCCCTGTCCCATTTGAGACAACTTCTGCAAGCAGCCCACGCATATATTTTACGGTTTTAGGCGACCAAATCTGGTCACGTGCCTTGTCCCAACTATATAGCACAGTGCCATCATTAGCGGTTACTTTTCGAATACTGTGGGCTAGCACATAAGAGCCATCGATAAAGCTTGTATAGGCATCTGCAAGCTCAAGAGCCGTGACGCCATATGTTAATCCACCTAATGAAGCAGCGTAAGTATGATCCTTTGCCACCATGGAACGGAAATGGAAACGGTCAAGATAACTGAAAGCTGTATCCACCCCCACAGCATTAAAAATGCGAAGAGCGGACGTATTGTAACTATTCCGGAATGCTGTATGAATTGACACATCACCGTATTGATACCCTCCATAATTTTGTGGACAGAAAGAACCGACACAATAGCTACCACCATTGACAATAGAGTCTGGTGTATGGGTTGTTGTTTCAAAATAGGGTGCATAGACAGCAAGTGGCTTAAAGGCTGACCCTGGCTGTCGCGGACCTTGATAGGCTCGATGATAATCAAATTTTTCGTAATTTTTCCCAGCATAAAGGCTGACGACTTCACGAGACGAATTGTTAATAACAGCACCCGCCGCCTGTAATTGACCATTGCCTAAAATAGCAGTCATACGCTCTTCATCATGATTCTGTTTAACTGGGTCCAGTGCAGTATAAATAGTTAAACCATTCTGATATAAAGTATTAAGCCGATTGTCTAGTTGTGCTTGAATGGTTTTCTTTTCTTCTTCACTTTGCGTGTTTAGCAGTCGATCTGTATAGCCTTCCTTCTCGGCTACTAGCCAGCGTAACTCTTGAAGAACGTAAGTACTATACATCGGATAGCTTTGTACCTTGTTCTTAACATTTAATGTGATTGCTTCTGCTTTATACGTCATTGCATCTTCTTTTGTAATAACGCCACTTGTAGCGAGTGTATCAAGGAGACGCTCTTGTCTTGCCTTGGTATCATCAAAATGTTTTAAAGGGTTATAAAGAGAAGGATTGTTAGGAATAGCTGAAATAAATGCTATCTGTGCAATCGATAATTCTTGGATAGGCTTTTGAAAATAATAGCTTGCTGCACTACCTATTCCATAAACTTGATTGCTAAAATAGGATTCATTTAAATACATCGTTAAAATGGCATCTTTATCATATTTCTTTTCAAGTTCATAGGCATAAAATAGCTCCGTCAGTTTTCTTTCGTATGTTTTTTCATCAGATAAATAACGCATACGAACAAGCTGTTGGGTAATGGTACTACCTCCTTGTGAAGCTGAATTGGTGTTTGAGTTAGCGACAACCGCGCGTAGGATAGCACTAAGATCGAAGCCGACATGATTATAAAAGTCTGCATCCTCACTGGCAATAAAAATTTCCTGGGCAATTTGTGGGATTTCTTGTAAAGTTAAAGGCTGTCGCCATTCGACATATTCCTCACTAAAGGTTTGGCCGTTCTGATCAACTAGTGTGACTGGAAGCTGTACCTGTACTTCAGGCACCTCGATTTTCTCCTGAATTTGTTGTTCGTGGGCTTGTGCTGTATTCAGCTCTGCTCGTATATTTGTACCAATCCACCAAATGGTAGGTAAACATAGCGTTACAATAATAAAACCAAACACTTTTTTCATACATGCCTCCAACTTTGAAAATAAGTCTTTCATCAGAATAGCATATTTTGGATGTATTCCAAATACTCGTTCAGACCTATTTACACAATACTAAATTACAAAATAAGAATTGCCCTGAGGTCGTCTGTCATTCCAACATGATTTTGGGTTATACTACCATTGGTACTACACAGAAGTTTCTAGATTTTCGCAATCATAATTGGCTAAACGATTGTAAAATTGCAAAATTCGTCAATACTTTGGTGGAGAAAACAGCTAGGAAGTATGTTAGACTAATATGAGGTCAGAAATGATGAGGTATAATCATTTTCGTTGAAACTGAAATTTACATTTAAAGGAGAGACTCCAATGTTTCCACAATTAACAACTGAAGTACAAGAAGGCGAAGTACTAGTAGAAATGAAAACAACGTTAGGTGCATTAAAAATTAAATTGTTCCCAAAACAAGCACCAAAAACAGTTGAAAACTTCTTAGGGCATGCAAAATCAGGTTATTATGATGGTATTATTTTCCATCGTGTTATTCAAGATTTTATGATTCAAGGCGGTGACCCTACTGGTACAGGTATGGGTGGAGAGTCAATTTGGGGTAACTCATTTGAAGATGAGTTTTCTGATGAATTATTTAACCTACGTGGTGCATTATCAATGGCAAATGCTGGTCCAAACACAAACGGTTCTCAATTCTTTATCGTACAAATGAAGCACCTTCCAAGTGATATGCTTCGCCAATTACAAGGTGCTGGTTTCCCAGAAGAAATTATTGAGGCATATGCACAAAATGGTGGAACACCATGGTTAGACCATAAACATTCTGTATTTGGTCATGTTGTAGAAGGTATGGATATCGTTGATAAAATTGCTGAAGTAGAAAAAGACTTCCGTGATAAACCTGTTGAAGATGTGAAAATCGAGTCAATTACAGTTTTTGAATAATTATTGTAAGGACGTGTAGAAAATATGGAACATTTGATGTATCAATTTTTATATTTCCCTGAAGATAAATCAGCGTATATTCCAGCAGCTTTTGAATTTTTAATTATGCTTATTTTATGTATAGGCGTATTTATGATTTTCCGTAAAATTTCTAAAAAGCAGGAATTAAAATCTAAGGAAATCGAAGCACGTATTTTAGCTGAAAGAAACAGCACGAACAATAGACACAATTAAAAAAGCACTCTGCAAAAGAGTGCCTCCGGCTATAGACAAACTTGAGATTTCCCGAGTTTGTCTATAGTCTTTTTATATACATCCCGACAGCAGGCTACAGTGTAAGCCACAGCTTGAAAATTCAAAATTGTGTGAGTGACTGGCACTTATGACAATGCGAGCTTAAAACGAGCAACGGCATCTTTTACCGTATCAAAGGAGCAAGCTACATTCATGCGCAGGAAGCCACGACCTTCTTCACCATATTTTGAACCAGGTTCTAGTGCAAGTTTTCCAACTTCAAGCAAACGTTGCATTAATTCTTTTTCATTGAGACCTAGTTGGCGGCAATCGATCCACAGTAAGTACGTACCTTGAGGCTTGGCAATGTGTATGCCAGGCAATTGCGTTAACTCGGCTATAACATAATTCATATTATTTGAAATATATAGAAGTAACTCTTCTAGCCATGGCAATCCTTCTGCGTAGGCTGCTTGCAGTGCTACAGGAGCAAAGCTATTCAATGAACCTTGCCCGCTAGCCATATTAACCGCCTCTAAAAGCATTTGCTTTTTCTTATCAGTCGTAATAATATAAGCAACTTGAATTCCTGCAAGATTAAATGTTTTTGTTGGTGCCATACAGGTAATAACACGATTAATTTCATCTCCTGCCAATTTTGCAAGCGGAGTATGTTGTGCACCATCTAACATTAAATCAGCATGAATCTCGTCTGAAATAATGAGCACATCATATTTTGCACATAAACGAATAATTTCTTTTAATGTGGCTTCATCCCATACATAGCCTCCTGGATTATGTGGATTACACAATATGTAAGCTTTAACGTTTTGGGCAAGTGCCTGTTCAAAAGCCTCGAAATTATAGACATATGTTCCATCTTGCGCGACTAAAGGGCAAGTAACCACTTCACGGTCATTGCTTTTAGGAATGCTAAAAAATGGCGGATAGTAGGGGGTAGAAATAAGCACTTTATCTCCTTGCTGAGTCAGTGCAGTCAAAATATTTGCCAAAGCTGATAGGACACCGTGGCTGAATGAAATAGATTCTTTTTCAATATGCCAATTGTATCGTTTTTTTTGCCAATCTACTATTGCTTGTTTTGCTTCCTCGCCTACATAGCTATAGCCAAAAATCGCTTCTTCAGCATGTTTTTGTAGTGCTTTTGAAACGGCAGAGGGTGGAGCAAAGTCCATGTCCGCTATCCACATTGGTAATATATCTGTTGTATCGCTTAATTCATAAACTGTCTCCATTGTGTCCCATTTTACTGAGTTAGTACAGCGACGATTTAAAGTTTGATCGAAAATCGACAAGCAAATCCCTCTTTTCTTTTTTTTTTACTATGGTATCATACCTATTAAGATTAAAGGATAATAGGTGAGTATTTTGGATAATATAAAAATGAATCGAACAGCCGTGTATTTGCTAGCAGAGTGGGATCCATTCCACTTAGGTGCTGAGCATTATGATACAGAAACAGCGGATGTTGTTGCAGCACTACAAAGTATTGATGACCCTTCTGCTCTTGCAAAGGTCATTCAAGAAACCTACGAGCACTCGTTTGAACAGTGGATTCCAATTGAAGATTGTGTTGCCATTTCATATAAACTACTGGCCATTAAGTTTGAAGCAAAATGTATTATTTAATCGACATATAGTGTTTTTTTATTGGAAAGGTTTGAGTGCAAATGATTGCACGAAAGCTGCTTCCTTATAAAAGTGAGGTTGTCTTCTGTGTTTAGATTAGACAACCTCACTTTCTTATTGAAATAACGGCAAAATACCTTGGATAAAAATAAGCAAAATCGCAATAGGTGACACATAACGAATTAAAATATACCAAGTGTTAAACAGTAGACTTGAGGAAGCAAGCTCTTTGCGGGAAATATCCTTCGTATAATAATAGCCTGCAAAAATAGAAATCAGTAAGGCACCGATTGGCATGCCGACACTATTTGTAAGAAAGTCTACAAAATCAAAAATGGAACGATCTAATATTTTAACATCTGATAGAATACCGAAAGATAGGGCACTCGGTATACCGAAGATAAAAATAATAATACCACCAATCCATGCGATTTTTTTACGCTTCTCGGGTTTGTCTCCAATGGCGATAGCTACTACAATTTCTAACATTGAAATCGAAGAAGTCACGGTAGCAAACAGTAAAAGAATAAAGAAAATCGTTAGGAAAAGGCCCCCAAGTGGCAATTGCTCAAAAACAGCAGGTAAGATAATAAAAACAAGCCCTGGCCCTTGGTCGGGTGTATAGCCTAGTGCGAATACAGCTGGGAAAATAACTAAACCTGCAAGAAGCGAAATAATAATATTCATAGATGCTACATTAATGGCTGAATTACCGATTTTTTCGGTTTTAGGGAGATAAGATGCGTACGTAATCATAACAGCTATACCAACACTTAAGGAGAAGAACGCTTGTCCAAGCGCTTTTAAAAATGTTTCGGCATTTAAGTAAGACCAGTCAGGTACAAACATAAATTTTACGCCTTCCATTGCACCATCAAGTGTTAAGGAACGGATTACTAACACAATAAAGAAAATAAATAGTAATGGCATCATCCACGTACTTGCTTTTTCAATCCCACCTTTAATGCCTCCAGATACGATAGCAATCGTTAACAGTAAAAATAACCCTTGCACAAGTACCGCTTCAAATGGACTAGAGATAATATTGCCAAACAAATCAGCATAATTCCCGTTATGACCATCACTCGTTAATTGAAACGTTAATGAACGTCCTAAATAACTTAAAATCCATCCGCCTACTACACTATAGAAGGATAGTATTAAACCCGCAATAATCATGCCGCCCCAACCTATTAAAAACCATGGTTTTCCTGGGGCTTGTTGTTTGAATGACGTGACAGCATCCTTTTGCCCACGACGTCCAATCATAAATTCTGCAATTAACACCGGTAAACCGATGAAAAATGTACATAAAATGAATAATAAAATAAATACACTTCCGCCGTTGGTTCCCGCCATATAGGGGAATTTCCAGATAGCGCCTAATCCTATGGCGCTACCAGCAGCAGCTAAAATAAATCCAATTTTTGTTGAAAATTGATCTCTAGATGACACGAAAATAAAGCCTCCTTATACTAAAGTTCTATTTTACCGCAAATACGGCATAACACAAGGCAAATTTCTGAAAATTGATTATAAATACTTTTTACCTACCAACGTCTTAATACAAGTGAATTTTGGAGCGACAATGCATGATGTACTATCAATTTTAGCGACTTCCACATGCGCTATTCGTCATTTAAAATTAATGTAACAATTGGGAAGAACAGGTCGTTACATAGAAAAGGAGGGGTAATGAGTGAGTGAAACGGAATTAATCGAGCGAGCACAACAAGGTGACAAAGAAGCTTATATTGAACTAATTCGCATCCATCAGCGAACAGTTGAAAAATTTGCCTTTCAATGTGGCGTACATAGTAGTGATTTAGCGGATGTTTCACAAGAAGTTTTTGTTAAGCTATACCGTTTTTTACATCAATTTAAGCAGGATCGATTTACGACATGGCTTTATAAAGTCACACTTAATGCTACCCGTGATTATTATCGAAAAGAACGACGTGAGCAAGCAAAGGAGGAGCTATTAAGCGCACAGCGACAAGTCCCAAGTCCTTCAGCTGAAAAGCATGTCCTTAATTTTGAGGAAGACCGCGTATTGCATCACAGCATTCAAGCACTTGATGAAAAATATCGCTATCCGCTCGTCTTATATTACTTTCATGAGTTGAAGTATGAAGAAATTGCCGAAGTACTTGGCATTTCGTTATCCACTGTCAAAGTACGCATATTGCGCGCAAAAGAAAAGCTTAAACTAGCTTTGACACAGGAAGGGAGTGTTGAGAATGGATGATCAACAATTTGACAAGCGCATGGCACTGTTGAAAAAATCATACGACCGAATGGAACTTCAATTAAATCCCGACAATGTTTTCAAGCAAATCGAAGAAGAAAAAGAAGAAGAAGCACTACCTAAGCAATCGAATACCACACAACAAAAACACGCCTTAAAATGGCAGAAGCCAGCAGTATGGATAGCAAGCGTTGCAAGTGTGTTGCTAGTTGGTCTGTTAGTGTCGTTCTATACATTGAATCAACAGGAAAATACACACAGTAAACAAACACAAGATTTACCTAATGAAAAGGCAGTTGAGGAAGAAATAGCAGATTACTTAACGAAAAAATTTAATAGTAAAAAGGAGGATATTAGAAAGGAATTAAAAGTGACCAAAGATGAGCTAGAAGCCTTTGATTTTATTAAAAACGCAAATTCAATGTTAGATTTTTATCTAACGACTAATTTGCATTTGAAATTAACGGATGAAAACTATGTTGAAAATATGGAAGAAAATATAATGAATCGTTTAATAACTCCTAAGCGGTCGTTAGAAAAGATAAAAACCTTTAGAAATTTAAGCTTTGAGGAATCGTTTGCAGTTTATAGTAACTACGTTATTTCGGTAGAGGAATTGGAGCGTTTTTATAGCAAGCTTCTTGAGCCTTATCAACAGCAATTAAAGGAAAAAGATGATGTAAAACAATATCCATCTGATTTACAAGCTATTATTGAAGCGGCAAATAATCAATATATGGAGTTGAAAACGGATGGAAATGGCGTATTTTACTTTAAAGCAAATCCAATCGATGGGGAATTTGCTCCGCAGTATATCAACCAATTGCATCCGGATGTTTTCGGGTATTTCGAATATTTAAAAATGGGTTACTTATTATTGGCTGATGACTTACGATATACGCGAGAAGAAACGGCGCGCTCACTTAAAATAATGGAACGTACATTACTTACAGATGTAAATGCGGATTCTACCGATTACAAGCTATTACAGGAAACCTATAAAAATACGTGGGTGGTCTTATTGCTAGGTACAAAACAATATCCTGCCATAGCAAATGACGGGCAACCTAATCGGGACTATATGAAATTTTTAGAGGAAGTAGCTAGTGGAAAGTATGGTGAAGTAATGCAAAAGACCGCTGCTACAATTTTAGGAGAATTACAGCAAACGCAACACTCCGCTACATTATCACAACTCACACCTTATGATATTTGGACAATACTTTTACAAACACGGCAAGAAACAGCAGGTACTATTAACGACAGTGACTTTAATGTTGTCGATATGAATGAGTCTCGTATTGCACAAATAAAAGGAATATATGAACAATATAAAAACAATAATGATGAAGCAATCATCAATCAACTACACCCAATCAATATTGCCTCACTTTACTTATACGCCGTGACCATAGACGATAAGGAAATGCAAAATGCTTTGTTAACACCAGATGCCGAAGTGGATGCAAATATGTTACAAACCATACAGAATCTTGATGTTTTTAGTCAGCTAGGCGAATATAATGGAATTATTCCTACCGTCGCTGCTCGCGTTGCTATAGGGAGTCAGGAAAAGTACGGAAGGCAGTTCCTCATTAAGTTTTCAAAATCAGAGGAAGGTTATTATCGTATCACAGCCATCATGGATTAATGGGATGATTTTTTGCCCCACTTATTGACGTATGTTATAATTTATCGTGATATATACGTAGCAAACATATAGAAAGTGGGCAAAGGTTATGGCAAAAAAATATGAATTAGGAGACGTATTGACCGGAAAAGTTACAGGTATTCAACCGTACGGTGCATTTGTAGCACTTGATGACGATACACAAGGGCTCGTGCATATTTCTGAAATTACGTACGGCTTTGTAAAAGACGTCAGTGAGTTTTTATCAGTAGGGCAAGAGGTTGAAGTAAAGGTACTTGAGATCGATGAAGCGGCCGAAAAAATTAGTTTATCGATTCGTGCCTTACAAGAGCGCCCTGCAGCAACAAGAAAAAAAGACGCACCACCCCGAAAATCATTACAGGATCGTGTAGATGAATCCGATGCGAATGGTTTTAATTCCTTAAAAGATAAATTACAGGACTGGATCGAACAGTCAGGACACTAAAAAAAGAGGATGCCTTCATGTGAAGGCATTCTCTTTTTTATTATTAATCATTTTAGCCCTTTTTCATCTTCCGTATGCGATATTGCAGGTTTTGCCGGCTCATACCGAGAGCACCAGCAGCCTTCGTTATATTGCCTTCATATAGATTTAAGACATTTTGCACATAATAGGATTCGGCTTCTCGTAAATAAGCATCGAGGGGCATGACATCGTTTTGCTGGTGGAACATGAAAAATTCAGGTTCATGGTCAGATGTGTCTTGGCTTTGCACTTTAAATCGAAAATGAACAGGTAGTAAATCAAACGTAACGGTTGATTCCGTTGTCATAAACGAAACGATTTCATCTAGCAATAGTTCGAGTTCCTTTAGGTTTCCAGGCCAATCATATTGTAAGAATAATGCTTGGACATCCGGTGCAAGTTCTGCCACGTTTGACGCAAATCGCTCACGATGACGACTAAAATAATCTGCCACGAACGGTAAAATATCTTCTTTGCGATCTGTTAAATTTGGAATAGTAATGGACATTGTTGCAAAGAAATAATAGAGAGACTTAGAAAGTTTATTCTCTGCAATAAGCGTAATTGGGTCACTGCCGACACTGCCGATTAGCATATATTTGGATGGTGGTAATGACTGCAATAACTCGAGTAGCTGTTCCTGAATAGGAAGGCTTAAAAAATCAATACGTTCAAAGAAAAAAGTATAGGCTTTATCATCTTGTAAAAGTTCTTGCACCTTATCGAGCACGGATTTTGCAGAACGACGACTAAATAGTGTAACAAAGGCTTCTGGATCAGTAGATGCTGCATGGTGAATACCTTCTGCAACTAAATCTTTACCTGTACCAGATTCTCCGATAAGTAAAACAGGTAATTTTACTGCAGCCGCTTTTTTAGCATTGACAATAACTTGCTGCATTGCTTCAGACACTGCCGTAATCATATCAAAAGTTAAAGGCTCACCATAACGTCGTAGCGGCTGATAGACTAATTTTTCTAAAGATGTGATATCACGTGCAAATTCTATAGCACCAATTAATTTATTTTTTTTGAAAAGTGGGAATGTATCGTTAATGGTTGTAATTTCATGACCGTTTTTATTCCAATAGGTTTGTTTCACATTCATTTCTTGTAAACCGGTTTGTAACACCCGCATTAAAGTACTTTCATGTTGACGGAAGGAAAACAATTCAATAATTGAACGATCTGCTAATTCATCAAAATGAAATCCTTCGATTTCTTTCATTTTTGAATTATAGATAATTGTTTTACCCGTTATGTCAATCGCATGTATACCAACGGATACATTAGTTGCAATAAACTCATAAAAGGGTAGTAATGGTTCAGAATTATTCATAAAATGTGCACCTCAAAAATTTTTTACTTGAAATATGCAACGAAATTTTGCATTATAATAAGTGTAAGAATATTTTATACGCAAAAATATTTTGCGTCAATAGTTTTTGCATACTAAATATTTACAGCTCACAAAAGGAGGATATAGTATGATTCCATACAAACATGAACCATTTACAGATTTTTCTCAAGAGGCAAATTACAACGCATATTTAGAGGCATTAAATAAAGTCGAAAGTTATTTAGGTCAAGACTATCCATTAATTATTGGTGGAGAGCGCATTACTACAGAAGATAAAATCGTTTCATATAACCCAGCTAAAAAAACACAAGTGATTGGTCGCGTTTCAAAAGCAAGCAGAGAATTAGCTGAAAAAGCAATGCAAGTAGCTGACGAAACATTTAAAACATGGAAAAAAGTAGACCCAGCGATTCGCGCTGATGTGTTATTCAAAGCGGCAGCAATTATCCGTCGTCGTAAACATGAGTTTTCAGCATTATTAACAAAAGAAGCTGGTAAGCCATGGAATGAAGCGGATGCAGATACAGCAGAAGCAATTGACTTCTTAGAATACTATGGTCGCCAAATGTTACGTATTAAAGACGGCCAACCAGTAGAAAGTCGTCCAGGTGAATACAACCGTTATGATTACATCCCATTAGGAATCGGTATTGTTATTTCACCATGGAACTTCCCATTTGCAATTATGGCGGGTACTACTGTAGCAGCTTTAGTAACAGGGAATACAGTATTATTAAAGCCAGCTTCAACTACACCAGTTGTTGCATATAAATTTATCGAAGTTTTAGAAGAAGCAGGATTACCAGCAGGTGCCGTTAACTACGTACCAGGTTCTGGTGCAGAAGTAGGGGATTACTTAGTAGATCATCCGAAAACGCGCTTTATCAGCTTCACAGGTTCTCGCGATGTAGGTTTACGTATTAACCAACGTGCAGCAACACATAACGAAGGTCAAATTTGGATTAAACGTGTTATCGCTGAAATGGGCGGTAAAGATACAATTGTTGTTGATAAAGAAGCGGACTTAGAGCTTGCAGCACAATCAATTGTAAAATCAGCTTTCGGCTTCTCAGGTCAAAAATGTTCAGCATGCTCTCGTGCTGTTATCGTAGAAGATGTTTATGATACAGTAGTGAACCGTGTAGCAGAGCTTACTAATGAATTAACAATTGGTGACCCAGCTGACAACAGTAACTTCATGGCAACAGTAATCGACCAAGCAGCTTTCAATAAAATTACTGAATACATTGAAATCGGGAAAAAAGAAGGACGCCTTGTAGCAGGCGGTACAGCAGATGATTCAGTTGGTTACTTCATCAATCCAACAGTGTTTGCAGACGTAGACCCTTCTGCTCGGATCATGAAAGAAGAAATTTTCGGACCAGTTGTAGCAATTGCAAAAGCAAAAGATTTCGATGAAGCGATTGAAATTGCAAACGACACAGAATACGGCTTAACAGGTGCAGTTATTACAAATAATCGTATGAACCTAGAAAAAGCGCGTGAAGATTTCCACGTTGGTAACTTATACTTCAACCGTGGTTGTACAGGTGCTATCGTTGGTTACCAACCATTTGGTGGCTTCAACATGTCTGGTACTGACTCAAAAGCTGGTGGCCCAGACTACCTACAACTTCATATGCAAGCAAAAACAACTTCAGAAATGCTTTAATTTTTTACTGATTTAATGTGGAACGCACCACATGTTCATCAAAGATAGACTGTTCTAGTAAGTAGAAAAAGTTAGCAACACCTCGTAGAAAATAAAACAACCTACGAGGTGTGCGACTTAACCGCATTAAGGTGAACTAAAATTTTTTGTTTCTATTATATAGCTCCTTTTTCAGCTCTACTATGCAGTCCTATCTTTCATAGATTTTTATTATGAGTTAGTAGGGAGAGAGTGCTTTATGACAAAATCACAACAAGTTATTGAACAAACACAAAATTACGGTGCTGCAAACTATCATCCACTGCCAATCGTTATTGCAGAGGCTGAGGGTGCTTGGGTTAAAGATCCAGAAGGAAACAAATACTTAGATATGTTATCAGCATATTCTGCAGTAAATCAGGGACATCGTCATCCTAAAATTATTGCTGCATTAAAAGAACAAGCTGATAAAGTAACATTAACTTCTCGTGCATTTTACAGTGAAAACTTAGGTGAATGGTATGAGCTAGTAGGAAAATTAACAAATAAACAAATGGTTTTACCTATGAATACGGGTGCAGAAGCAGTGGAAACTGCATTTAAAGCAGCTCGTCGTTGGGCTTATGACGTAAAAGGTGTCGAAGAAGGGAAAGCAGAACTAATCGCATGTAACGGAAACTTCCACGGACGTACGATGCTAGCTGTATCTTTATCATCTGATGAAGAATATCGTCGCGGTTTCGGACCGATGTTACCAAATATTAAACTTGTTGATTATGGTAATTTAGAAGCATTAAAAGCAGCAATTACACCAAATACAGCAGCATTTTTAATTGAGCCAATTCAAGGGGAAGCTGGTATTGTGATTCCACCAGAAGGTTTCTTAAAAGCTGCACGTGAACTATGCCGTGAAAATAATGTATTATTTATTGCGGATGAAATTCAAGCTGGGTTAGCTCGTACAGGTAAAATGTTTGCATGTGATTGGGAAGAAGTAGAGCCTGATATGTACATCTTAGGTAAAGCATTAGGTGGCGGTGTATTCCCAATTTCTTGTGTAGCTGCTAACCGCGATATTTTAGGTGTCTTCAACCCAGGTTCACACGGTTCAACTTTTGGAGGAAATCCTTTAGCATGTGCTGTGTCAATCGCATCTATTAAAGTATTATTAGATGAAAAATTAGCAGAGCGTTCACAAGAACTAGGTGAATATTTCAAAGGGAAACTACGTGAAATCAACAACCCGGTGATTAAAGATGTTCGTGGTCGTGGTTTATTTATCGGTATGGAATTAACAGAGGCAGCTCGTCCATATTGTGAAAAGTTAAAAGAATTAGGCTTATTATGTAAAGAAACACATGATACTGTTATTCGTTTTGCACCACCATTAGTTATTTCTCAAGAAGATTTAGATTGGTCAATTGCTCAAATTGAAAAAGTATTTAAACTTTAACAAAATGTTCACATTTTATTTCGGAAGTGTGTTACAATGATGCCGATATACTATCATTATAAAAACAAAGAGGCGATTTAATATGTCTGAAAACTTAAATCTGTTCACATCAACTCAAGATGTTATTCAAGAAGCTCTTAATAAACTAGGCTATGACGAAGCAATGTATGAATTACTGAAAGAACCGCTTCGTATGCTACAAGTACGCATTCCAGTTAAAATGGATGATGGTACGACAAAAGTATTTACTGGTTACCGTGCTCAGCACAATGATGCAGTAGGACCAACAAAAGGTGGCGTGCGTTTCCACCCAGCTGTTTCAGAAGAGGAAGTTAAAGCGCTTTCAATGTGGATGACATTGAAATGTGGAATCGTTGATCTACCGTATGGCGGAGGTAAAGGCGGTGTCATCTGTGACCCACGTCAAATGTCTATGGGTGAGATTGAACGTCTAAGCCGTGGTTATGTACGTGCAGTAAGTCAAATCGTAGGACCAACAAAAGATATTCCTGCGCCAGACGTATTTACAAATGCACAAATTATGGCATGGATGATGGATGAATATAGCCGTATGGACGAATTCAACTCTCCAGGGTTCATCACAGGTAAGCCACTTGTACTTGGTGGTTCTCAAGGTCGCGATCGTGCAACTGCTCAAGGTGTTACAATCGTTATCGAAGAAGCTGCAAAAAAACGTGGTATTGATATTAAAGGTGCTCGCGTTGTTATTCAAGGATTTGGTAACGCAGGTAGCTTCTTAGCTAAATTCATGAATGATTTAGGTGCCAAAGTAATTGGTATTTCAGATGCATATGGTGCACTTCATGATCCTGAAGGTTTAGATATCGACTACTTATTAGATCGTCGTGATAGCTTCGGAACTGTAACAACATTATTCGAAAACACAATTTCAAATAAAGATCTTTTAGAGCTTGATTGTGATATTTTAGTTCCTGCCGCAATTGAAAACCAAATTACTGCTGACAATGCGCATAATATTAAAGCAAACATTGTCGTAGAAGCAGCAAACGGTCCAACAACAGCAGAAGCAACTAAAATTTTAACAGAGCGCGGTATTTTACTTGTACCAGATGTATTAGCATCTGCAGGTGGTGTTACAGTATCTTACTTCGAGTGGGTACAAAATAACCAAGGTTATTACTGGACAGAAGAAGAAGTAGAAGAACGCCTTTACAAAAAAATGGTTGAAGCATTTGACAATGTTTATACAACTGCCACTACACGTAACATCAATATGCGCTTAGCTGCATATATGGTTGGTGTACGTCGTACTGCAGAAGCATCACGCTTCCGCGGATGGGTTTAATCTATACAAAAAGGGTCGTCTCCAATTTGGAGCGACTCTTTTTTGTATAGAATGAAGCCGTTTGCCCTTTAGCTAAAGGTAATGCTAACAAAACTATTTTACGGAGATTTTTTTTTGTTTGTAAGTATGAGATGTTCGAGCCGTTGCTCCAACACTTTTTTCTTTTCCACGCGCCTCTTTCTTAATTGCATTATTCGCAATACTAGCAAGCTCCCCAATATAATTCCGCATCCAATGATTGAACTAATAAGCATAAACAAAATTCCTTTATGATGTAATAGCTTAACTATATAAAGTATGTCTATACAAAATCTGAACAGCTACACCTTACTCGTTAGGAAGCGTTCATTATTGAATATTTGTTTGTTAAAAACTAACTATCAAAAATTCTTATTGTTCATAAGAAAACGGCAAGAAATTTTTTGTAAAATAAACTCTGGTACAACGGTTCAGTTTTTGTTCAACTTATGTATGGTAGGATACTAATTAAAAATAATAATTTTGAAGAACCAAAGGCGATCGTTTACTCTCACTCTAATTATTAAGTATTGAGGCTGTTAAAAATAAAAGGTAGATTGAATCTGAGAACGCTTAAATCAATAGTAGAATTTAGTTGATTCTATTTCTTTTAATTACTTATATACAGCGACTATCCAACTAGAAGGGGAAATGTGGCAAATGCAAAAAGGGAATTAAAAATTAAGGAGGCGTGATAATGAAAAAAAATATTGGAATTATCGTAACTATTATCATGCTATTTATGGTCGTGTTTTTCATCGGTAATCGTCATTACTTTTTTGTAGATAACCCGCAAATTGTCCATGATGGTGCTGTCACAATTGATGCAGAACAATTACAAAAACATAAGACTGTAAAACTAGAAGGGACATGGGCTTTCTATCCAAATGTATTAATTCCATCGTGGGAGTCCCTTTCTAGTTATGAAAGTAAAAGAATTCCTATTACTGTACCTGCAAATTGGCATGACTATGTTCAGCGAAATACAGAAGGGATCACAGTTGGAACTTATCATGTCAAAGTAAAAGTACCAGTTGACGGACAGTATGGCTTATACATACGGACAATACGCCAGTCGAGCCGTGTATTTATTAATGGCACGGAAGTAGGCGCAAGGGGCAATCCAAGTACAGAAATAACTGATTTTCGTACGGAAAATGATGATAAATATACGGTCTTTGCACAAAGTGACAACAGTGTACTTGATATCGTGATACATGTAAGCAATTTTAATTATCCACAGGCGGGTATTATTTACCCGATAGAATTTGGCACAATAGAAGCCATCGAACATCACTATCGAGTTAAAGTTTTGGCAGATGCTTTGGTTAGTATGGGGTATATTATTTTTGGCATTATTTATATCATATCGTATGCGCAAAACCGTCAGCGCAAGGAAGAACTGCTTTTTGGTTTGTTTACGATATTATTAGGGTGCTATATGTCATTTATCAATCAAAAATTATTTTTCTTATTAATCCCCGATATTTTAACAATCTACCAAATTCGTTTACAATTAGGCATCTTACCGCTCGCGCTTATTTGTTTAACACTTTTTATTTATTTTTTGTATCCGCAGTTGGCGAAAAAAAGAGTTATTTATGCATTGGTTATTTTGCTTAGTATCGTTTTTATTATTTATGGAATTTATAATCCATTTACTCAGAGAGCTACCTCTGCACAAGCTCTAACGACTAGAAAAATTATTTATATTGTAGTAATAGCTCCAGTTGTACTTTATAATGTGTGGATTCTTATCCGTATTATGATGAAGCGTATCGAAGGGGCACAATATATTTTAATCGTTTTTGCCTCTCTTTGCTGTTATGCAACGTTATTAATCTTTAATTTTTTAACGGGTTTCCCGATTGATTATACGGAAATCATCTTATTTTTACTTGTACTATTGGGATTCGCCTCATTGTTAAATTTCCGTTTTAATACAGCATTTATAAAAGTGCAAACATTATCGGAGGAGCTGTTTGCACATAACAAAATGAAAGATGAATTTCTGCTGAAAACTTCCCAAGAGTTACGCATACCTTTGGATGGAATTTTAAATCTGTCAAAATCGTTAATGGAAGGCGTACAGGGACCATTAAAGCGTGCACAGCAGGAGCATGTGATTTTAATTCATCATGTCACACAACGTTTAGGCTATTTAGTTGAAGATTTATTATTTTCCTCGAACCATATGATTGGAGAAGTGCGTGTTTCACCTCGTGTGGTTCCGGTAATGGTTATTAATGAAATGATAGAAGAAATGCATAGCGTGATGCCGCATGATAAAAATGTACGTTTAATCAGTAAGGTTGATTCGACCTTGCCTGCAATGTATACAGATGAGTTACGCTTTAAACAGGTGCTATACAATTTATTACATAATGCCATACAGCATACGGAAGTTGGACAAATTACAGTAACTGCTCGTATAGATGATAATCATATGGTCATTGCCGTAAGTGACACAGGTTCTGGCATTCCACATCATGAATTAGAGCGCATCTTTAATGCTTTCTATCAGGTGAATATCGATCATAAAAAAGAAGGTCTCGGCTTGGGGTTAAGCATTGCAAAGAATATCGTAGAAAAATTGCAAGGTGAAATTTTTGTAGAAAGTATCCTTGATAAAGGAACTACTTTTACATTTACAATGCCCCTAGCAATGGCAGTAGATAGTAACAAAGAAAAACAACTTACGCTTGTTTCAGATGCACAAGCGTTGCGTCTCGATTTACCGCTACTTTATAAAGGAAATGACAAAAAAATCCTTGTTGTAGATGACAATCACTTGAATATCAAAGTATTAGCAGATGCACTCATGCAAAAAGGCTATACGGTTATTGGGGTAGATAATGGCTTTGAGGCGATGGAATATATTAAATCGCAAAAAGTGGATTGCATGTTAATTGACCTGATGATGAACGGCATGTCGGGCTATGAATTATGTAGACAAGTGCGTAAACAATATGACATGTTGGAATTACCGATTATTGTTTTAACTGCAATCATGAAACATTCAGATTTAGTGTTAACATTACAAGGAGGAGCCAATGATTATTTACGAAAGCCAGTTGCCATGGATGAATTGTTTATTCGCATTGAGTCATTGTTAGCTGTGCGGCAATCATCATTAGATGCTATTGAAGATGAGATGAATTATTTATATACGCAAGTGACACCTCACTTTGTTTACAACACGCTGAATACGATTATTGGATTAAGTTATGTAGATGTGGAAAATACTAGAGAAGCACTCTACTGTTTAGCAACGTATTTTCGGGCAAAGCTGAATGTCCATTATCGCAATAGTATGGTGCCGATTGAAGAAGAAATGGAACTTGTTAAAGCTTATCTTTATATTGAAAAAATGCGCTTTGGTGATCGTTTGATTGTTAAATATGATTTGGACGAATCCATTCAACTGCTTATCCCTGCCTTGTCAATTCAGCCATTAGTAGAAAATGCTGTTTTTCATGGGATTTCAAAAAAAAGGGAGGGCGGTACAATTGAAGTGAGCGTCAAGCGAGAGGGGCAATTTGTTCGTATTAAAGTATACGATAACGGTGTCGGAATACCAGATGATAAATTACAACAATTATTAAACGAAGAAAGCTCTCGTATTGGTTTTACAAATCCATTGAAAAAATTTAAGTTAATGAAAAATGCAAGTCTCCGATTATATAGTGAAGAAGGTAAGGGTACAACCATTTTAATATTATTACCAGAAGGTGATGGAGCATGAATATAATCATTATCGATGATGAAAAGATGGGCATAGATGTATTAAGTATTATGTTAGGGCGACTTATGCAATTTCAGATTTCTATAAAAGGGGCATTTACTACTATGGCTGATGCCCTTATTTTACTTGAAAAAGAAACAATTGATCTTGCCTTTTTAGATATAGAAATGATAGATATGCACGGTTTACAAGTTGCAAAACAGCTATTGTTAAAACAACCATCTTTGCAAATAATTTTTGTCACAGCGCATGCACAGTTTGCGGTGGATGCATTCGACATTGAGGCTACTGATTATTTGTTAAAGCCTGTTCATGAGAAACGACTTAGCAAAGCGATAATGAAGGCACAGCAAAAGTGGCAATTACAAAAAGAAACAACTAGAGATAAAAGAGTAAGCCCATTGTATGCTCATACACTCGGTAGTTTTTATTTACTAGATGCGCAGAAAGAGATGGTGAAATGGCGTACTAGAAAAGTTCGAGAGTTGTTTCTATATTTATGGTTTCATCGAAAGAGACCCTTATTAAATGTGGTTATTCTAGAGGAATTATGGCCAGAATTAGAGTTTGAAAAGGCCGCAAGTAATTTGCATACGTCTGTCTATCAATTAAGAAAAATTTTAAAAGAAAATGGTTTTGAGGACCCGATTCAGTTAGTCAATAATCATTACCAACTAAATGTTGAAATTGATAGTGATTTTGAAGAACTGGGTCAATTACTTGAACGAGAACATCACAGTGAACAAACGATTCAACAAGTGTTAAATTGCTACGAAGGTGATTTTTTAGCAGAGGAAGAATATTCTTGGGCGATTCAAATGCAGCTCCGTTTAAAACAAGGTGTACTCCATTTGCTTGAAACGTATATTGCGAATACGAAGGAAATAAATCCGCTCTTACAATTAAATTGTCTACAAAAAATGCTTGAACTAGATGAATTTAATGAACAGTATATGTTTTTACTGTTGCAATTTTTAATCAAGCAAAATAAAAAACAAGAATGCATCCTTTGCTACGATGAAATACAGAGAAAATTACAAGATGAATTAGGTGTACCTGTGCCTGAAAAAATACATAGGGCATATGCGGATTATTGTATGCGCGTATAATGGTGCATAAATCTTTGCTTTCTACTCTAGAAATATGAGAAAATCCAACTAGAAAGGGGCGATTTCCATGAATTCATTTACATTTTATAATCCAGTGAAGTTACATTTTGGTGAAGATGCGTTAGAGAAATTACCGAAAGAATTAGCGCAGTTCGGTCAGAAAGTGCTAGTTGTTTATGGCGGAGGTAGTATTAAAAAGAATGGTGTGTATAATGCTGTCGTTGAAAAATTACAAGAAGCGGGCAAGACCATTTTTGAATTGAGTGGTGTTGAGCCCAATCCGCGTGTAGAGACAGCTCGTCTAGGCATAGAGATTTGTAAAAAGGAAGGGATTGACCTTGTGCTCGCTGTCGGAGGTGGTTCTGTTATTGACTGTTCCAAATTAATAGTAGCTGGGGCTAAATACGACGGGGACGCATGGGATATTGTCAAAAGAAAATTTGTGGTGAAAGATGCCCTACCGTTAGGAACGGTGTTAACACTAGCTGCAACGGGCTCTGAAATGAATTCCGGTTCGGTCATTACGAACGCTTCAACAGAAGAAAAATTCAGTTGGGGTAGCCCTGCTGTCTTCCCTAAGTTTTCTATTTTAAATCCAGCATACACAGTGACTGTGCCAAAAAATCATACAGTCTACGGTATAGTGGATATGATGTCCCATGTCTTTGAACAATACTTTCATAATGCAACCAACACACCCATTACTGATGAAATGTGTGAAGGTGTACTAAGAACAGTAATTAGCACGGCCCCTAGACTTATCGAAGATTTAGAGAATGTGACATTACGGGAAACGATTTTACTAGCAGGAACAATTGGTTTAAATGGCTTTTTATCAATTGGTTCCCAAGGGGATTGGGCTTCGCACAATATTGAACATGCCGTATCAGCCATTTATGATATACCGCATGCAGGTGGTTTAGCAATATTGCAACCACATTGGATGCGTCTAAATGTATCGGTTAATCCTGAGCGCTTTGCGGGTATTGCGACACGCGTCTTTGGTGTTGATGCAACTGGAAAGACAACAGAGGAAGTTGCTCATGAGGGGATTGATCGTCTATCGGCATTTTGGACATCTTTAGGTGCACCAAATCGTTTAGCTGATTATGATATTGATGATGCAAAATTCGACCAAATAGTTGAACATGCCATGGAAAATGGACCTTTTGGCAACTTCAATAAGTTACAAGAAGAAGATGTACGTACAATTTTACAAAATGCACGCTAGGTTATAGTGTGACAGATAAGGATGTATCAAAGAGTGAGATTATCACTTTTGATACATCTTTTTTCTTTTACTCATTACATAAAATCGACTACAAACAACTGTCGATTATTTGGGTTAATTGTCAAAAATGTTCAGAATTTGTTCAGGTAATTTTTTTAAAATGAATGTAATCATTTTTGAATTGACAGGGGATGTAGAGAGAATGTTAAAACAATTGATTGAAAACCATATTACGATGCACTGTGAGAGTCATTTTTTTCAGCCGAATATTTACGAACTGAAAAATTGTATCGAAGTATTAGGAATTGAAGCGACTGCGTTACGAATGGACAATGATCAAATTGCCGCAGGATATGTAGTCGACAATCGTATATTTTTTAAAAGCATGCGATATGGACAAACGACGATCACATTAACTGATGGTCAAAGGGAAGCGATTGTGCACCTTTATGTTCGTCCTTCTGGAGAAATGATGCTGGAGGTAACGCCGAATTTAGAAGGTGCTGAAATCGTGCTAGTATATTATCGAACGATTTTAGCTGAAACGGCGATTGCAATTGATTTAAAAGGGGCTTTGAAACACTATTTAGTAGCGCATAATCTTATGAATGATGAAGATGCCATTACCGAAGTGCATTATAAATCGATGCATCCGAATGTACTGAAAGATTCCTATGCAGGTAATTTTGTTTTAGGTTGTCATCCAAACGGAGAGCCGTTAACAAATGCTGAAGAATTTGAATTAGCCAATCGTCTGGCTACATTAGAATTTTCGAAAATTATGATTCAACAGGGTGGCGTACAAAAAATGATTTGTTTAAGAATGCTTCTAACTTTTATGATTACAGATTATGTAATTGTCTCACAGAAACTTGAATGCATTTGTAAATGATAGACTTTTTTACGTATTTTATATTAAATAGCCAACTGCCTAGCTGGCAATTGGCTATTTGTTATTGTTCTTTTGTAGGTCGTTCCCCAACATGCTGCCAATTTAATCTACCATCATCCTCATCAAATAAAATAGCTACTTTTGAAACGCCTTTTTGACTTAGTAGTACTTCTGTTAAATGGTCGCGTACATCATCCAAATATGCAAGGGATAGATTCGGGTCAGCTTCTGCCACAAGCTCTACATGTAAAAATTCTCCTTCTTTAATTACTTCTAAACGCACGATATCTTTAATATTTGAGTTATCCATTACAAGATGAGCAATATGATTCAGCATTTCCTCATCCGTTTCACCAATAACACCACGTGCGTTATCTAGGAATACCTTGCCAACTACATAAAACATCATACAGCCAATAATGATTGACACAAGTCCTTCAATTCTCGCCCAACCAGTAAAATGCGCAATAAGGATTGCGGCAAAGGCTAAAACGTTACCACCTGTAGCTACTAGATCTTCCATAAAAACTAATTTAGTTGCAGGTTTTGCACGATTTAAATACGTAAATGCTTTTGCGATAGAAGCGAGGCCAGCTTTTTCTTGTCCAGCCTCATGTAGCACCTCGACTGCTGCTTTTGCAAGAACCGTACCTTCTAATACAATCCCAATAAACAACACACCGAGTGCAATAAACATTCCTTTCGATTCACCTGAAGGATGCATAAAATGATGCCAGCCTTCCTTAATCGTCTCATAAGATAGGATGGCTACAATAATTACGGCGAATAAACAAACAAGATTAACAATTCGCCCAAAGCCTCCTGGAAATTGCTTTGTAGGAGCTTTTTTCGAAAGGGCGGAGCCGATATAGACGAAAAATTGGTTTGCAGCATCACCAAGGGAGTGCATCATTTCGGCAAACATAGCCACATTGCCTGTGAAGAAAAAAGCAATCCCTTTAATGATTCCTAAAAAGGCGTTTACAAATGCAGCCATCAGGGAGGGTTTATTACCGTCTTTTAATAGTTTTAATATTTCTGTCATAGAGTCCTCCAACTAGTTTAAAATTTCCATTTCTATTTTTTCAATATAAGGTAAGGTACGTAATGAACGATAAAACGACAGTAAGTTATCTGAGACAATTAACGATAAACGGAAATCTAATTCGTGTAATACTTGATCATTCGCTATTGGTATATCTTTAATACGAATATTTTCAATTACAATGTTGTTTTCCTTTAAAAAAAGAAGAAATGATTCTGTATGGTCATCATTATCAATCTGGACTTTTAATGATACTTCTCGCATCCGAATTCGTTTTGGTCCGATTTTCATAAGAAAAGGAGATAAAACTTCGATGCCGAAAACAATGATAATTACTGCAAGTGTTGCATCCATGTAGAAGCCTGCACCAACAGCAATCCCAATACCAGCAGCTCCCCAGATCATAGCTGCAGTAGTTAAGCCAGAAATACTATCATTACCTCGTCTTAAAATGACACCTGCTCCAAGAAATCCGATGCCGCTAACTACTTGTGCTGCTAAACGAAGGGGATCCATTGTAATATTTATATCTCCTCTTGGAGGTGTTGAGTATGCAGTTTCGATAGAAATAATGGTAAGTAAGCAGCTAAATGTAGCAATCACCAAACTAGTTTTTAATCCAACAGGCTTCTTTTTTAATTCCCTTTCAATACCGATTACTAAACTTAATGTGGCTGCAATCACTAATTTTATTCCAACTTCATATGTAATCATATTCTCCAATAATGTTTCCAAACGCAACCCTCCATTGTTATTTCGTATTGCTAAGAGATATGCAAGCTGTCATTATTATATGTACATTACTTTTTTGTATTGTACATCACGCAAGTAATGAAGTATAAGCTTTTTTATGGAGGTGTATTCAATGAACGAACCAAAGATTCATCCATATATCCCAATTTTTATAGGTGTTATTTCAGTATCTTTATCAGCTATATTTGTGAAATTAGCAACTGCGGATGCTGGTGTTATTGCTTTTTATCGTATGCTGTTTTCTGTCATAATCATGGCACCACTATTTTTTTGGAAATATACCAATGAATTAAAACAGCTATCTATTCGAGATTGGTGTTTTTCTTCTATAGCGGGTGTTTTTTTAGCTTTTCACTTTATTTTGTGGTTTGAGTCACTAAATTACACATCTGTTGCAAGCTCAACTGTGCTTGTGACACTTCAACCACTTTTTGCGTTTGTAGGTACATACTTTTTCTTTAAAGAGGCGATTACTGTAAAAACTATTTTTGCAGGGGCTATTGCCATTGTTGGAAGTGTATTAATAAGCTGGGGTGATTTTAAACTAAGTGGATCTGCGTTTTATGGGGATATGCTTGCTCTAATTGCTTGTGCACTTATTACAATATACTTATTATTTGGCCAAGATGTACGAAAACGATTATCTCTTGTGACTTATACAATGATTGTTTACGCAGTAAGTACGATTACATTGTATTTCTATGTTTTATTAAAAGGGGAATCATTTGGTCCATATTCGTCTATGGATTGGATGTGGTTTATTTTATTAGCAATTGTCCCTAATTTATTAGGACATACTTTATTTAATTGGTCTATTAAATATGTTAGTACGAATGTTGTATCAATTGCTATATTATTTGAACCAATCGGAGCGGCAGTATTAGCTTTTATTATTTTTAAAGAGTATTTAATCGCTACACAAATCATTGGTGGATGCATTGTAATAGCAGGGATTCTACTATTTGTAGTGGATGATAAAAAGATTTTAAAGTTTTTTATGAAAAAAGCTTGATTTTTATATTGGTATATTATATATTATTACTTGTCCTTAACAAGAAGGACGACTTGAAAATAAAGAATTAAAAAGTTGTTGACTTCTTGTTGAATACAAGTTATGATAATAAAGTCGCTGAAAACAAGCGGCAATAAATGAACCTTGAAAACTGAA
>LAHS01000762.1_pt1 | contig 31572 bp, 27 predicted proteins | sample 329651 | NCBI WGS metagenome assembly LAHS01 (sample SAMN03275699, study PRJNA271635) | activated sludge metagenome | isolation source: sample C-1 Sludge from hydrolytic chamber (first chamber) of Anaerobic... | reverse complement strand
CTACACGTTTGAATGTGTTGGTAACCCGACCCTGATGCGTCAGGCACTGGAATGCGCGCATCGTGGGTGGGGTGTTTCGACGATCATCGGCGTTGCGGCGGCGGGTCAGGAAATCAGCACGCGTCCGTTCCAGCTTGTGACGGGGCGTCGGTGGATTGGTTCTGCGTTTGGTGGGGCGCGGGGCCGTACGGACGTTCCGAAGATTGTTGACTGGTATATGGAGAACCGGATCAATATTGACGACCTGATCACGCACAAGCTGCCGCTGGAGCGGATCAACGAAGGCTTTGACATGATGGAACGCGGCGAAAGCATCCGCACCGTCGTCGAGTTCTGATACTCACTCAGGCCCGACTGGAGATTATTCCAGTCGGGCCTGTCTTTATCTGGTTACGGCAGCAGCGACAGCACCGTATCCGCCGGGCGGCAGGCCTTTACGCCACGCGGCGTTGCCACAACCGGCCTGTTCAGCAGAACGGGATGTGCCGCAATGGCGTCCAGAATCTGGCTGTCAGTCACATCGGGTTTGTCCAGCCCCAGTTCAGCACAGAGTTTTTCCTTGCTGCGGAGCAGGTCGCGCGCAGTGGCAGGGCCTTGGCTGACCAGCACATCCAGATCAGCCCGGCTGAGCGGTGTTTTCAGGTAAAGGACAATTTCGGGCTCGATCCCGGCCTGACGCACCAGTTCCAGAACGGAGCGCGATGTGCCGCAGGCGGGGTTATGGTACACGGTAACGGTCATGATTTGTCCCTACGTGGAAAAAGCGCGAATGTCGCATGTTCGGGTTTACGTGCAAACCCGCAGTGGCTGATGATGAAAACAACGGTTCGGCCATTACCGGAGCGCGAAGCCGGTGGACAGAAGGAGAAGCCATGGCTACGGAACGGAACGGGGAAGGGCTCTTCGGCCTGAAGATTTCCTCCGGTTTCTGGCGCGATGCTCTGGCAGGGCTTTCCCTCGCCTCCATGAATATTCCGCAGGTGCTGGGGTATGCCCGGATTGCGGGAATGCCCGCCGTAACCGGGCTTTATACGGTGTTGCTGCCCTTGCTGGCATTTGCTGCCCTGGGCGCATCGCGGCATCTGGTAGTGGCAGCCGATTCCGCAACAGCGGCCATTTTTTCCGGTGCGTTATCTGAAATGGCTCCTGTGGGGAGTGGCGCCTATATCAGCATGGTCAGTGCCGTGGCATTGCTCAATGCGGGGTTCTTGCTGGTAGCCAGATTGTGTCGGCTTGGATTTCTGGCGGATTTTCTCTCCCGCACTGTCCTTGTGGGGTTTCTCGCAGGGGTTGGGGTACAGGTAGGTCTGGGCATGTTGTATGATATGCTGGGGCTTGTCTCTGATCGCCATACGCCGGTTCTTCAGGCGCTGGAACTGGAGCGCGGAATCCCTCGGGCCAATGGAATGGCGGCTCTGATTTCCTGCGTTGCCTGTCTGATCCTGCTGCTCGGACAGAAATACATGCCGCGCAAGCCCGTGGCCCTTGCCGTGATCGGGCTTGGGATGCTGCTGGGCTGGAGCGGACTGCCCGGAGCCCATGGGGTGAGGCTGCTGGGCGCTGTGCAGGGCGGGGTGCCCGTTTTGCATGTGCCGGTCGTTCCGTGGGAAAGCATTCTGGCCCTGCTGCCGGTTTCGGCATCCTGCGTGTTTGTTATCATTGCCCAGAGCGCGGCGACGTCCCGTGCCTTTGCCGACATGTTTCATGAAACCGTGGATGAGAACCGCGATATTCTGGGGTTGTCTGCGGCTAATGCCGTTGCGGGGCTAAGTGGCACCTTTACGGTTAACGGTAGTCCAACCCAGACAGCCATGGCTGTGAGGGTCGGGGCCATGACACAGAGGGCACAGGTGGTCTTTGCCGGGGTGACACTGTGTGTCCTGCTGACATTGACGGGGCCGCTGGCATGGCTGCCGCACTGTGTGCTGGCGTCGGTGGTATTCTGCGTGGCGATGGGTATGGTGGATCTGTCGGCTCTGAACCGCATCCGGCGTGAAAGTCCAGGAGAGTTCTGGCTGGCGCTGGTCACGGCGGCCACGGTGGTGGGGGTTGGGGTGGAGCAGGGCATATTCATTGCTATCGCCCTCTCCCTGTTCCGGCATGTGCGCCATAGTTACAAACCCCATACCATGGTGCTGCGTTCTGATGCCGCCACCGGGGCGATGGAAGTGGAACCCGTGCATGTGGGCGCGCAGACTGAGCCAGGGTTGATTGTCTATCGTTTCAGCGCAGATCTGTTTTACGCGAACTGCCAGCTTTTTGCGCAGGACATCACCCTGCTGGTAGAGACTGCCCCTGTGCCGGTGCGTTGTCTTGTCGTGGATTGTAGCGCCGTTACGGATATTGATTATTCCGCCGCCTGTGTGGTGCGTGACGTGTTCGAGAGGCTGAGCGAACAGCAGGTGCAGGTCTTTTTAGGGCGTGTACTGCCCTACGCGCTGGCGGATATGGAGCGGCATCATATTGTCGGGGCTGTGCGGCGGGAGAACATTTTCGAGCAGTTGCACCCGGCAGTGGCGGCCGCCCGCGCGTTTATAGCCGACTGACGCCCTGCCAGATCATGTAGAAGGCGACAAGAAAGATCACGCCCGCGAAAAGGCTTGTCAGCCGTCCGGTCTGTCCTGCCATGAAGCGGGCCGTGCGCGTGCCCAGAATACTGCCCAGAGCGCCGCCGGCGATGAACATCGTAGCCAGTTGCCAGTCTACATAGCCGGACACGGTGTAGCTAAGTGCCGTGCTGAAGCCGAAGGCTGATACCGCGACCAGCGATGTACCGATGGCGTTCAGAATGGGCATACCGGTGGAGGCCATCAGCCCCGGCACAATCAGAAAGCCGCCGCCGATTCCAAAAAAACCGGAAAGCAGGCCAGCACCCATCCCGTATGTCATCACCTTTGGGGCGTTACGGCGGTTGCAATTCGCGTCGGGGGAGCCGGTGTTCTTGCGGCCATGGAGCATGAGTGCGCCTACACCGAGCATAAGCAGCGCGAAGAGCAGCAGGAGGCGTTGACCATCCATTGCCTTGCCCAGACTGGCTCCCAGAAAAGCCCCGAGCACGCCGCATGAGGCGAAAACACCCGCGCAACGCCATTTGACTGTGCCGACACGTGCATGCTGGCCAAGTCCGATCAGGGCGTTGATGGCAACGGCGAGGGCACTGGTGCCTATGGCGACATGTGGATTGGGCACCCCGACGGCATAGACCATAAGCGGCACCGCCAGAATGGAGCCGCCCCCTCCGATCAGTCCGAGTGTAAAGCCGATCAGGGCACCGCAGAACAGTTCCACACCAATATGGAGCAGGCCGGACTGGAGCAGCGAGTGGGAGAGCATGGCAGGGTGCACCGTCCGGCGTGTATCAGAGCGTGTTTACGGGAATCTTGATGTAGCTGATGCCATTGTTTTCGGGTGCGGGCAAATGACCTGCCCGCATGTTGACCTGAACTGAAGGCATGATCAGATTGGGCAGTGAGAGAGTGGCGTCACGCGCTGTGCGCATCGAAACAAACGCATCCTCGCTAATTCCGTCATGCACGTGGATGTTGTTCTCGCGTTCGGCTGCCACGGTGGTTTCCCATGCGAACTGGTCACGGCCGGGCGCTTTGTAATCGTGGCACAGGAACAGCCGCGTCTGCGGAGGCAGGGACAGCAAGCGGCGAATGGAACGGTAGAGCGTACGGGCGCTGCCACCAGGAAAATCCGCCCGCGCCGTACCGTAATCAGGCATGAACAGCGTATCGCCAATAAAGGCGGCATCACCGATGATGAAGGCCATGTCAGCGGGAGTGTGCCCAGGGACATGCAGGGCTATGGCGGGCAGATCGCCCAACTTAAAGGTTTCACCATCGGTAAACAGGTGGTCGAACTGGGTGCCATCGCGCGTGAAGCTGGGTTCGGCATTGAAAATGGCGCCAAAGGTCTGCTGTACCTGCACGATATCGGACCCGATACCGATACGTCCGCCAAGCTGCTGCTTGAGCCAGGGGGCGGCAGACAGGTGATCGGCATGGGCGTGGGTTTCAAGCTGCCAGATCACGTTCAGTTGTTCGTGGCGGACATAGGCCACGACCTGCTCGGCGGAATGGAACGACGTACGCCCCGAGGCCGGGTCGTAGTTCATGACGCTGTCTATGATGGCGGCGGCACGGGTGCGCGGGTCATGGACGACATGGGTTGCGGTAAAAGTCGTTTCGTCAAAAAAACTTCGGACACAGGGCCGGGTTTCCGGGCTGGTGCGGGCTGCCACGATCTGGTCATATGCGGCGGAGAGGGCAAGATCCGACATCTGCGCTCCTGAAGGTTTATAAATTTCAGTAACAATGTATATTTACTTTCACTAAATATGAAACCATCTTGCGTCAAGAGTTGCTTTTCGCATAAAAAGACAAGATGAATGATCAATCACCTCAGCCCGGCTCAGTGCCGCCTGCAGCGGTGTCTCTCAGGATTGGTGACATCGCGCCGGATTTCATGGCTCGTACAACGCGCGGTGTCCTGACCCTTAGCAGTTTGCGTGGGCAATGGGTTCTGCTGTTTTCCCACCCCGCTGACTTTACGCCGGTCTGTACCAGCGAATTCCTTACACTGGCCCGGGCAGAGCCTGAATTTCGGGCTATGGGCTGCGCGCTGGTCGGGCTTTCGGTGGATAGTCTGCCTGCGCATCTGGCGTGGGTGGAGGCCATCCGTACGCAGTTCGGCGTAACGGTGCCTTTCCCAATTGTGGAAGACCCCTCGCTGGTCATTGCCAAGGCCTACGGTATGCTTGATCCCGAGGCACGCAATAGTGCAACCGTGCGGGCAACCTATTTTATCGACCCGCAGGGTATTGTCCGTGTGGTGACATGGTACCCCATGACTGTTGGCCGTTCAGTGGAAGAAATGAAGCGCACACTCGCGGCCTTGCAGCGCGTCAGCAAGGGCGATGTGCTGACCCCGGAAGGCTGGGGGCCGGGTGATGCCGTGGTGCTGCCCGCCGGGCAGACGCAGGAGGAAATAGAAGCGCTTGGGCCGCAATGGTTCATGAAAACGCAGGCCGATAGAGTGGCCGGACCACGTGCCGGGGCCAAGGTGCGGGAACCGACGGCGTGAGTGGCCTGAAACTGAGTGACGCGCGGCAGATGGTGGAGCGGCTCAAGCTGTTTGCTCAACCCCAGCGTCTGGTTATTCTCGATGTCCTGTTGCAGCATGGCCCGCTGGCGGTTGGGGAGCTGGAAAACCGTACCGGTATTGGTCAGCCTACGCTCAGTCAGCAACTGGGTAAGCTGCGCCGGGCGGAAATTGTGGCGCCACGTCGTGAGTCACGAACGATCTACTACAGTATTGCCAGCGATGATGACGTGCTGCGCGTCCGCGCGCTGATTGCCCTGCTGCGGGAGGACGAAGCCTCCCTGCCGGTTCTGGAAGCAGTGACGGCCCGCTATGGCAGCGGGGGGCGCGATGCCAGCCGGAATGAGGCAGAAGGCGGCGCGCAGTTTGCCTCCCTTCGGACCGAGGATGCCCCGCGTGGCTGAAAACGCCATCCAGAAACGTCTTGTTCTCGCCCGAAATGGACAAGACCCGCGTGTGATCGGACGGATGGAGAGCGGGTGGCTGGTGCTGGCCGATACCCAGCCGCTGGCTGGATACTGCATCCTTATGGCGGACCCGGACGTAGAGTCGCTCAATGCCATGCCGGAAGCGGCGCGGCTGCGCTACCTGTCCGATACCGTGCGGGCGGGGGATGCCCTGCTGCGCGCCACCGGGGCCGAGCGGATCAATTATGAGACATGGTGCAATCTGGCGCCGTCGCTTCATACACATATCGTGCCCCGTTACGCGAATGAAGCGCCGAAGCAGCGGGTTCTGCCCATGTGCGTGGCCTATGATGTGGCGGCGGCTCGCCCGTTTGATAGCGTGGCAGATGCCCCCTTGATGCACACACTGAGAAAGCTGCTGGATATAACGCCTGCTGGTGTATGAAGGGCGGCCCGGTTTTATGCCGGGCTGTTATGCCAGAAAGGGAAATGGATGAGCGCTCAGGCTGTTCTGTATGGAATCAAGAACTGCGATACCGTGCGCAAGGCGCGACAGTGGCTTGAAGGCCACGGTATTGCCTATGTCTTCCATGACTACAGAGTGGATGGCATGGCGGCTGTGCCGCTTGATCGCTGGGCAGACGCGCTGGGCTGGGATGTGCTGCTGAACCGCGCCAGCACGACATTTCGCGCGCTTGATGCGGCGGACAAGGCTGACCTGAACCGGGCGCGGGCGATAGAACTGATGAAGGCTAACCCGACCCTGATCAAACGCCCGGTTCTGGAATGGGCCGGCCATCTTCAGGTGGGCTTCAAACCGGATCAGTATGCCGGGCTGTTTGAATAAAAAATAGGGCGGGGCCAGGCCCCGCCTCAGGGTCGGCTGTTATTCCTGATCTGGGGCCGGGGCCGAATTGAGCTGAATGTAACGCTCAATGCCGATCTGGCGGATCAGGTCGAACTGGCGATCCAGGAAGTCTTCATGTTCTTCCTCGTTGGCCAGGATTTTCAGCAGCAGATCGCGCGAAACAAAGTCGCGCACGCTTTCGCAGTAGGCAATGCCTTCGCGCAGGTCGGTCAGCGCTTTTTCTTCAAGCTTGAGATCGCACTCAAGGATTTCCTTCACATCCTGGCCGATCAGGATGGTGTTCAGGCGCTGCACGTTGGGCAGGCCGCCCAGATACAGGATGCGCTCGATTAGCCAGTCGGCGTGGTGCATTTCCTCGATGGATTCTTGATATTCTTTCTTGCCCAGCAGGGTTACGCCCCAGTGGCGCAGGGTGCGGGCGTGCAGGAAATACTGATTGATAGCGGTCAGCTCATTGGTAAGCTGGAGGTTGAGGTATTCGATAACCTTGGGGTCTTTAACCATGGTGGGTATGCTCCCTGTCTTGGAAAAGGGCGGATAACTTATACTGTTATGTAATGGCGAATGATGGTTTGTGTAAATAAGTTTTTTCGAATGAAGAATAGGCTTAAACTGAAATAAATTTCCATTTACTGGCAAATTTTTTGCGCTTTGGTGGCGTTATTGTTCTCTTTATGGATTATTTAGTGGAAGATGTGCGCGTATTTCTTGTGAGTAATTTGCACTCGGCTTTGCGCCTTCGGGCCGGTGGATCAGGCTCAGCCGTTGCAGGGTTGCAAAGGGGTAGTGTTGATCCAGCAGGCCGATGTCGTAGGCGAGCGAGGCGGTATAGCCGCTGAGCAGCACCCGCCAGTCCAGTCGCCAGCGCGAACTGGCACCTGAACGGGCAAGAATTTCCGTCGTGCAGTTGGCCGTGAGCGTGTTGTACCAGCGTGGATGCGTAGTGAGTTCATGCAGTTCGGACAGGTAGCTGCGTAGCAGCCGTTCGCGCGTCGCGGGGGCCAGTTGCAGCCGGTAGAGATAGACATTCTCGCGGCGGATATCGGTGCGCACGCCAATCAGGTCGCGTTCGTCCGCTGTGACGTAAAAGAGTTCGTAATGGTGGAAAAAACCGGCGATGGTCGAGTAATCAAAGCGTTTCTGCCTGCGGGTTTCAATGGACATGGCTAGATGCCGCCCGTCTGAAAAACCGAAGCTGAGGAAAACATGGGCTATGGTCGGCCCAGCCCAATAGGACGTGACGAGATCGACACTGGAGAGCGTATCCAGATTGAAATCGGCATCATAATAAGCGGGCGTGGCATCGGTAGGGGTGCGGTAGGTAAAGTTACGGATATGCGTGACATGCGCCACACGGCCCTGCAGCGTGGCGTCGGCTGTCTGTCTGTATTCCTCCGCCCAGTCCCGGTCATTGCGGGCCGGGTCTGTGCAGAACCACAGGCCCAGAATCAGGCACAGGCCCAGCATCGCGCCGCGACGAGGCAAGGGCAGCCTGATGGCCAGACAGGATAGTAACGCTGTCGGAAACAGGGCGCTCAGTCCGATCCGCAGTGCGGCTGGTTCCAGAGTGGAATAGAAAAGAGCTGCCCCACCTATAACCGCGAACAGAATGAGTGTGAAAAGGCCCAGCCCCCTGCGGAGAGCGCGCCAGGCGGAATGCTTGGGGGGCGTATGTGTCCTCATGGAGAGGGTACGGGTGCCGTCTTGGGCGCGGCAGCAATGGGCGTATAGCTCCCGCCTATTCGTACGATGTTGCGTCTGTCCACGTCGCCGCTGGGGTGAAAATCCGGGTGAAAGGCGGCAAGCTGTTCAAGCAGGATGCGCCGGACCTCCGCAATGGTGACGGGGTTGGCCTGTGTCGAATGGCCGGAGTGGCGCACAACCAGTTCGGAGCGGACATCAGGGATGTGTGCGCTTTCGTAGGTTACGACCCCATCATCCGCTTCGCTCAGGGGGCTGTCGTCCTGCACGGGAATGATGGAGTGGGTCGCTACATCCGGCACGACGGGAATGGAGGCCAGAGTGCGCATGAACGCGCTGTGTGGCGACATGGCGTATACGCTGCCAAGACGTCCCGGGTTCATGTCCAGCTTCATGGCATTGGCGTTGCCATTCATGATCTGCTTTGTAATATCCTGTATGGAAACAGGAAAAGTAACAAGTCCGCCAATAAAATGCGCAATGGAAAGTCCGGCCAGATAGCTGCCATGCTGGGGAGTTGAGATAAAGATGTCCCGACGGACTTCAGGCATAGCGGTTGGCATAAGCGCCTGATCAAGGAACCGGCTTGTCCGTTCTGGTAAATGCAAGCTGGACAAAGGGCGTTTCATCAGGCCGTTCCACAGGCGGTCATGTGGAGAAATAGTCAGCATCTTTGCAAGAAGTCCGCCCTGACTGTGTCCGATAAGCGTGATCTGGCCCAGTGCTGGGTCGGCCTGCGGGCCACCCAGGTCGGCCAGGGCTTTTTCCAGCGCGCGACGGAGTTGCAGGGCGGAATACGGGATGGGGTTTCCCGTGGCGTAGGAAAAGAACCAGAATTCAAAATTGTTGCTGATATCTTTATCTTGCAGAAGGTCGTTGACCATGTCCGCCCAGCGTCCCGGACTGGACGCGGTGCCGTGGATCAGGACAACAGGCATACGTCCGTACTGATGGGGCTCGATGGCGAAGAGCTGAGAGCGTCGGCGGTTGTCAAAAAAACGTCCGTCCAGAAAACCTTTATATTCACTCGACCATATTTCAGGCTGGCTGAGGCTTATGGCGCGTGCGGCGGTCTGATCGTACTGCAAGGGCGGGCGGTCGGGTGTTTGGTCAAACTGCGTTGCCGAGTCAAGCGGTGTCAGGATAATACGGCCCGTGATCTGGCTTGAGAGAACCTGACGGCGCGGGTCAACGATGCTCAAGTTTAGATTGACGGGTACACGTACCTTGTCGGTCACGGTAAAGGCTGGACGGGGCTGCGTGTCGGTGTGTGGCACGGCGGCCAGCGGTTCCCCCAACCCAGGGGTTGTGTAGAGATTTCGCAGGCCCGAAACCCGCAGCCGGGCCGTGGGCTGGAAATCACTCAGTATCTGGCCGTGCCAGAGCCGTGCATTGGGGTCGGCATATAAATCCAGCGTTGCAAAAGGCAGTGTCCAGCGCTGGCTGTCGGGATTGACCGGCGCACCGAACGCGCCTGTCAGCCCCAGCATGTACAAGGCGCTGGCCTGCTGCACATGGCTGTCGTACGGGGTGGGGCGTTCGGCGGTCGGGGCGTCGGGCTGGAGATAGGCGTAAGCGTACAGGGCGGCGGCCATGAACAGGGCCGGGTCCTTGGTCTTGCGGGCCTGTTGGTAATTGAGTTCCGATAGCGCAAAAAGCTGGCTGGCCAGGTCAGGCGTATAGAAATGGGCCTGTGTGCTGGCGCGCAGGGTAGCTAGCGCCTGCTGGGGATGTTTTTTCCACGTATCTGTAAGGTTCTGGCTTTCCAGTACGGACTGGGTCTGCGTGCTGAGGCGCGGCCCGTCCAGCGCGCTGTGTGTGCGCTCGCGGTAACTGTCTGTCAGCCCCATGGTGTGTACGGAAATCGGGGTGGCACAGCCGCTCAGCAATACGGCCAGCGCGAGCGTCAGTAACGGGACTGGTATTCTGCGGGCCGTCAGCGAGCGGGGCGGCATGGCTACTGCCCGGTGGGGAGAATGCGGTGGCGGACAACCTCGCCCACGACAATCAGTGCTGGGCTGCTGATGCCCTGTTCCGTGGCTTTTTCTGCCAAGTCCGACAGGGTGGCGCACAGCACGCGCTGTTCAGGCAGGGTGCCGCGTTCGATCAGGGCGGCGGGCCAGTCCGGCGGCAGGCCGTGTTCGATCAGGCGTGCGCAAAGCTGGGGCAGGGCGGCCAGGCCCATGTAGATCACCACCGTCTGGTTGTGCAGGGCTATGGTTTCCCAGTCCAGATGCAGGGTGCCGTCCGCCCGGGCATGACCTGTTATAAACAGGCAGGACTGGGCGCAGTCGCGGTGCGTCAGCGGAATGCCCGCATAGGCCGCGCACCCGTTGGCGGCGGAAATACCGGGTATGATGCGGAAGGGCACACCAGCCTGCGCCAGTGTCTCGATTTCCTCTCCACCGCGGCCGAAAATGAACGGGTCGCCGCCCTTGAGGCGGAGCACACGCAGGCCCTGTTTGGCCCGGCGTACCAGTTCGGCATTGATATCGCCCTGCGGCAGCGTGTGGCGGTTGCTGCTCTTGCCGACAAAGACAAGCTCCGCATCGCGGCGGATATAGTTCATGATCGTGGGGGCGACCAGATTATCGTACAGCACCACATCGGCGTCCTGCATCATGCGCAGGGCAGCAAGGCTCAGCAGGTCGGGATTGCCGGGGCCGGCTCCCACCAGCCAGACTTCTCCGCGTGGCGTGGGGTCTTCCAGCAGGGTGTCCAGCGCCTTGCGGGCATCTTCTGTCTGGCCATCCATGCCCAGCCTGCCGCCGGGGCCGTCGATAAAGCGTTCCCATATTTGTCTGCGTGCACCGGCTTCGGGCAGGTGGGCGCGCAGCCAGCTTCGCTGCTCCTGCATGAAGCGGGCCAGACGGCCCAGCCCATCTGGCAGAATCTGTTCGATCCGCGTGCGCAGGCGCCGCGCCAGCACGGGTGCGGCGCCACCAGTGGAAATGGCTACCTGCACCGGGCCACGGGTGATCAGGGCCGGGGTAATAAAGGAGGAGACGGCGGGGTCATCCACGGCGCACACAGGCAGGTTGTGCTGCTGGCATAGGGCGGCCAGCCTGTGGTTAAGCGCCTGATCGTTGGTGGCGAGATAAACAAGCCTGAACCCCTGAGCAGCCCAATGTGCGGCGTCCGCAGGTGTTGCATCGCGTGCAATATGGGTGAACGCGCCCTCACGCTCAGCCTGTTGCGCGGCTATCTGGGCCAGTTCGTCGCACAGGGTGGCGGACTGGACATGAACCTGCGCCCCTGTCTGGACCAGCAGGCGCGTTTTGTTGGCGGCGACCTGCCCGCCCCCCACCACCAGCGCGCGCGCGCCTTCCATGCGGAGTACGATAGGGAACCAGTCTGTCCTGTCTGATGTGGGCTGCATGGCGTATGTGCAAGCAGGCTTTGGGGGAAGATGCAAGAGGGAAAAGCCCTGCGCGAACGGGTTGAGAGTTGTGGCAGACGTGGTGGTTGGAAGAGGAAGGGGAGGTGGAATCTCCTCGGCTGTTGCGTGGTTGCATCAGGTGTGTGGTTTTCCTGTGGGTTTGAGCTGCCGTTTTACGGAGGGTAGGGGTGGGCATACGGCAGGGCGTGTGGAGTTTTTACGAAAATCCGCCCACTGGCTGTGTTCCGGGCAGAAAGGTTTATGTATAGTTACGATTTCGAACCGGAAGGGCGGCGGGCTCCGCTGTTCCGCAGGCAGGCACATTGGAGGCAGTTTTTATGGCGTATCGTCACACCCTGGGGGGGGAAACCTACAGTTTTGAAACCCTGAAGGATTTGCTGGCGGCTGCCTCTCCCGTCCGCTCGGGCGATCAGCTTGCCGGGCTGTGCGCGGAAACGGATGCACAGCGTGTGGCCGCGCGCTACGCACTGGCCGACCTGCCCCTGCGGACCTTCCTCGAAACGGCTCTGGTGCCATATGAGGAAGACGACGTTACCCGCCTGATTGTGGATACTCATGATAAGGCGGCGTTTGCCCGCCTGTCCCATATGACCGTTGGGCAGTTCCGTGACTGGCTTTTGTCGCATGAGGCCGATACCGCGACGCTGAGCGCCATAGCGCCGGGCATTACGCCCGAAATGGCGGCAGCGGTCAGCAAGATCATGCGTAATCAGGACCTGATGGCCGTTGCGCGCAAGATTCGGGTTGTTACGAAATTCCGCAACACAATCGGGCTGGACGGGTGCCTGACATCGCGCCTGCAACCCAACCACCCGACGGATGATCTCAAGGGCATCGCCGCTTCCACGCTCGATGGGCTGCTGTGCGGCATTGGCGATGCGGTGATTGGCATCAACCCTGCTACCGACAGCGTGGCGAACGGTCTGGCCCTGCTCGAGATGCTCGATCACGCCCGTCAGAAATACGATATTCCCACCCAGACCTGCGTGCTGACGCATGTGACCAACACCATTGAAATCATGAACCGGGGCGGGGCGGTCGATCTGGTGTTCCAGTCCATTGCAGGAACGCAGAAGGCCAATGAAGGCTTCGGTGTGACCCTGCCTATCCTGCAGGAAGCCTATGAGGCCGCGCTGTCGCTCAAGCGTGGCACCGTGGGCCAGAATGTCATGTATTTCGAAACCGGGCAGGGGGCGGCTCTTTCGGCCAACGCCCATCATGGGGTGGATCAGCAGACGGTGGAGGCCCGCGCCTATGCCGTAGCCCGTGCTTACAACCCGCTTCTGGTCAATACCGTCGTGGGCTTCATTGGCCCGGAATATCTGTACGACGGCAAGCAGATCATCCGCGCGGGGCTGGAAGATCATTTCTGCGCCAAGCTGCTGGGCGTGCCCATGGGGTGCGACGCCTGCTACACCAACCATGCCGAGGCCGATCAGGATGACATGGACACCCTGATGGTGCTGCTGGGGGCGGCGGGCATTACCTTCCTGATCGGGGTGCCTGGGGCGGATGATGTCATGCTTAATTATCAGAGCCTCTCTTTCCACGATATTCTGACATTGCGTAGCCTCCTGCGCCTCAAACCCGCGCCGGAATTTGCCGCGTGGCTTGAACGCATGGGACTGTATGACAGTGTGGGCGAACGTATGCGCGCTCTGGCGCCGGGCCAGACGCGGCTTGCAAGCCTCGCAGGTGCAGCATGAGCGCCGATATCACCCCGCTGCCGTCTGCCGGAGGGCAGGACGTAACCGGGCAGGACGACTGGCAGCCGCTTCGCCAGTATACCCGCGCGCGCATTGGTCTGGCGCGCAGTGGCAACACCCTGAAAACGCCCGATGTGCTGGAGTTTCAGGCGGCTCACGCTCAGGCGCGCGATGCCGTGCATACGCCGCTAGATGTAGCCTCCATTGAACAGGCCATGGCGGGTGAACCCTTTTTGCGCGTGAATAGCCGTGCGCCTGATCGTTCGACCTATCTGCGCAGGCCGGATCTGGGGCGCAGGCTCTCGGAAGAGTCACGCGCGGCCCTGCCGAAAGGGGACTGGGACGTCGTGTTTGTGGCGGCGGACGGTCTGTCCAGCACCGCGACGCAGCAGGGGGCCGTGCCGCTTTTTGCCGCCATGCGCGAGCGTTTGTCGGACTGGCAGATCGCCCCTCTGGTAGTGGCGACACAGGCCCGTGTCGCGCTGGGGGATGAAATCGCCCAGACCATGGGCGCCGGTATGGTGGTGGTCATGATCGGGGAGCGTCCGGGACTGAGCGTGGCGGACAGCATGGGGGTGTATCTGACGTACGCGCCTTATGTGGGGTGCCCGGATTCCTCCCGTAACTGCCTGTCCAATATCCACCCGCACGGGCTGTCCGTGCGGGCAGCGGCGGACAAGCTGGCTTGGCTGATGCGTGAAGCCAGACATCTCAAATTGACGGGGGTCGGCCTCAAGGACGCGGCCCCCGAAGGTGGCGCGATCGGAAGCGTGGATCGCCTTTCTTGAATGAAGGATTTTTTTGCATATGGCTGAAGAGTCGACACATCTCAGCAAATCCCTGAGCGCGTTTCATCTGTGGGGTATTGCGGTTGGTCTTGTGATTTCAGGTGAATATTTCGGCTGGAGCTATGGCTGGGGCACGGCGGGCACGCTGGGCTTCTTTGTGGCGACCGTGTTCGTGGCCCTGATGTACACAGCCTTTATTTTCAGTTTTACGGAATTGACCTGTGCCGTGCCACATGCCGGCGGGCCTTTTGCTTACAGCATGAGGGCTTTCGGGCGCTGGGGTGGCCTCATAGCCGGGCTTGCGACGCTGGTGGAATTCATTTTCGCGCCGCCTGCGATCTCGCTTGCCATCGGCGCTTATCTGAACGTGCAGTTTCCTAATCTGTCTCCCAAGGTGGCAGCGCTGGGGGCCTATCTGGTCTTCATGACGCTGAACATCATCGGGGTGCATATCGCCGCGACGTTCGAACTGTTCGTCACGGTTGCGGCTATTGTGGAACTGCTGGTGTTCATGGGCGTCGTAGCCCCTGGGTTCTCATGGGATAATTTCGTCAAGGACGGCTGGGGCATCGCGCCGCATTTCGGCTGGGAAGCCATGGGGGGCATTTTTGCCGCCATTCCTTTTGCCATCTGGTTCTTTCTCGCCATTGAAGGCGTTGCCATGGCGGCGGAAGAAGCAAAAGACCCGCGTCGCTCCATCCCGGTGGCGTATATCGCCGGTGTTCTTACGCTGGTCAGTCTTGCATTCGGGGTCATGATTTTTGCGGGCGGCGTAGGCGACTGGCACGTGCTGGCCAACCTGAACGACCCTCTGCCGCAGGCCATGAAAACGGTAGTCGGCGCGAACAGCGGCTGGCTGCACATGCTGGTCTGGCTTGGGCTGTTCGGGCTTGTGGCCTCTCTGCACGGCATTATCATGGGGTATGCGCGTCAGATTTTCGCGCTGGCCCGTGCGGGCTTCCTGCCTGCCGTGCTCGGTCGGCTGCACCCGCGTTTCCGCACGCCGTATGTTGCGACCATTGCGGGTGGCCTGATTGGTATTGCCGCCATTTTCTCGGATGATGTCGTCTCTATCGCCGGGCAGTCCCTGACCGCGACGTTGGTGACCATGTCGGTGTTTGGTGCGCTCACCATGTATATCATCAGCATGGCCAGCCTGTTCCGCCTGCGTATCAAGGAGCCGGGTCTGGCGCGTCCCTACCGAGCCCCCCTGTATCCGCTGCTGCCGGGTATGGCGCTGGTGTTCGCGGTGATCGCCCTGGGGGCGGTCATTTACTACAACCTGGAAATCTGCGGTATTTACGTGGCCTTCATGGCGGCGATGGCCTGCATTTTCATGTTCGTGTCCTCACGTCGGGCACAGTAAAGCCCATAGCCCCTCAGGGGGCTGACCGGCTGAGGGAAGTCCGCTTATTGGGCGGACTTTTCTTTTAGGGTTTTTCATCGCAACGGCGCGCCTTCTTGCAGGGTGCGCCGTTCTTTTTTTCAAGTGTCCGGCCTGTCTGGCTGGTTTTTGCGCGTGTCCGTTCCGTTCATGAAACTTGTCTGTTTTATACGCGCGGGTTGCTGGGTTGTGTCGCATAAAAGGAGATATGGCTCTGCAGCATGTGGGATGAACATGCAGAAATTTTCAGCGTTTTCTCTGTTCCGTCAGGCGCTTGGGGCCCATCAGGGGTGGAAGCCCCAATGGCGTTCCGTCAAACCGAAAGCCGCCTACGATATCATTATCGTCGGGGGTGGTGGGCATGGCCTTGGGGCCGCCTATTATCTGGCCAAGCAGCACGGCCTGCGGAATATCGCCGTGGTGGAACGTGGCTGGCTCGCAGGTGGCAACACCGCGCGCAACACGACTATCATCCGCTCAAACTACCTGTTTGACGAAAGCTCAAGCTATTACGAGCACTCCCTCAAGCTGTGGGAAGGACTGTCGCAGGAGCTGAACTACAACGTCATGTTCAGTCAGCGCGGATGCCTCATGATCGCGCATACGGTGCACGATGTGCAGGTGTTCAAGCGGCACGTACATGCCAACCGGCTCAACGGTATCGACAATGAATGGCTCACCCCGCAGGAGGTGAAGGAGTTCTGTCCGCCGCTGAACATTTCGCCCAATATCCGGTACCCTATTCTGGGTGGCGCGCTCCAGCGCCGCGCGGGTACGGCCCGGCATGACGCCGTGGCGTGGGGTTTTGCGCGCGCTGCATCGGACATGGGCGTGGATATCATTGAAAACTGCGAGGTGACGGGCATTACCCGCGCGCCCAGTGGTGAGGTGACAGGCGTTGAAACGACGCTTGGGCCTATCAAGGCCCGCAAGATTGGCGTTTCAGCGGCAGGGCATAGCTCGGTGGTGATGGGCATGGCGGGTATCCGTCTGCCGTTGCAGAGCAATCCGTTGCAGGCTCTGGTGTCCGAACCGGTCAAACCGGCTTTTCCCACCATTGTCATGTCCAACACCATTCACGCCTATATCAGTCAGTCCGACAAGGGCGAGATGGTGATCGGCGCTGGTACGGACGGCTATGTTTCCTATACCCAGCGTGGTGGGCTGCATATTCCGGCCCATACGCTCGAAGCGATTACCGAACTGTGCCCGATGTTCCGCCGCCTGCGGATGATGCGCTCCTGGGGCGGCATTACCGACAACACGCCGGATCGTTCACCCATTACGGCCAAGACATCGGTGCCGGGTCTGTACGTAAACTGCGGCTGGGGTACAGGGGGTTTTAAGGCAACGCCGGGTGCCGCCAACCTGTTTGCCTGGACGATTGCCAAGGATGAGCCGCATCCCATCAATGCGCCATTCACGATCGAACGCTTCCGGGAAGGGGCGTTGATTGACGAAGCAGCGGCCGCTGCGGTTGCCCATTAAGCGGGGTAGGACATGTTGCTGATAAAATGCCCCTATTGCGGGGAACGGGCTGAAGTCGAATTTGCGAACGGCGGCGAGGCCCATATTGCCCGCCCGGCCGACCCCATGGCTCTGAATGACGAGGAATGGGCGCAGTATCTTTACATGCGTGACAACCCCAAGGGGCTGATCGCCGAACGCTGGCGCCATGCGCATGGCTGCGGTCGTTTCTTCAACGCCCTGCGTGATACCCGGACAGATCGTTTCGTGATGACTTATGAAATGGGCCAGCCCAGACCCGATGTAACGCCGGAGCAGGCTGCGGAGGCCGCACGATGACACAGGCATTCCGTATTCCGGGCCGCGGTCGGGTCGATATGACCCGCCCCGTAACCTTTACGTTCGACGGGCGCAGCTACGCGGGCTATGCGGGCGACACGCTGGCTTCCGCCCTGCTGGCGCATGGTCGCCACCTGATGGGGCGCTCGTATAAATATCACCGTCCGCGCGGGCCTGTCACAGCAGGTTCGGACGAGCCCAATGCGCTGGTGGGCGTGGGCAAGGGGCCGGCTTTGCACACGCCCAACCTGCGGGCAACACAGGTTGAAATCCATGAAGGTCTGACTGCGGTCAGCCAGAACCGTTCACCCTGTCTGGAATTCGACGTGGGGAGCGTGAACGGCCTGTTCTCGGCCATGCTGCCGGCGGGATTCTATTACAAGACCTTCATGTGGCCGAAAAACTTCTGGGACAAGGTTTACGAGCCGATCATCCGCTATGCGGCGGGTCTGGGCGTGGCCCCTACGGAGCCCGATCCTGACAGCTATGCCTTCCGTTATGACCACTGCGATGTGCTGGTGGCAGGCGGTGGCCCCGCCGGACTGAGCGCGGCGCTGGCCGCCGCCCGTACGGGGGCACGGGTTATTCTGGTGGATGAAACGGCGGAATTCGGTGGTTCCCTGCTGTCCGACCGGCAGGCCCGGATCGAAGGACAGAGCGGGCCGGACTGGGTGCACAGCGTTGTGGCCGAGCTGGAAGCCCTGCCCAATGTGCGGCTGATGACGCGGTGTTCCGCCTTCAATTATGGCCCGCATAACATGGTGGCGCTTAACCAGCGCCTGACCGACCACCTGATGACAGGAGCCAGCGGTCAGCCGCGTGAGCGTCTGTGGCAGGTGCGGGCCAAGGAAGTCGTGCTGGCCACGGGTGCGCTCGAACGCCCGATGGTGTTCGAAGGTAATGACAGGCCGGGCGTGATGCTGGCGACAGCGGCCCGCACGTATCTGAACCGTTATGGTGTGCTGTGTGGCCGCAAGGTTGTGATCGTCGCAGCCAACGACAGTGCCTATCGCGTAGCACTTGATCTGCTCGAAGTCGGGGCTTCTGTCGCGGCTATCGCTGATATCCGTCCAGCTCCCGATAGTGCTTTGCTGCGCCAGTGCCAGCAGATGGGCGTGCGTGTGTTCAAGTCTTCCGTTGTCCAGCGCGTGCATGGCACGCAACGGGTCAGCGGGGTTGAACTGGCCCCGGTGCTGCCGGGTGGCGACGTGGGCAAGGGCCGTCACGTCTGCGCGGATCTGGTGCTGATGGCCGGTGGCTATACCCCCAGCGTGCATCTGTTCTCCCAGTCGCGCGGCAAGCTGCGGTTTGATGAAAAGGTCGGGGCGTATGTGCCCGGCGAGTCCGCCGAGCGCGAACGTTCGGTGGGAGCGTGCCATGGCGTGTACCAGCTTGATGCGGTGCTGGCTGATGGCGCTGCTGCTGGTGCGGCAGCGGCCAGTGCCAGCGGTCATGCGGGGGATGTCCCCACATGGCGGGTGGACGCGCAGGATGCGGCTGATTTCTCGGGCTTTGCCGGGGCGCTGCCGCGTCGGGGCAAGGATCTGCACAGCATGTCCTTTGTCGATTTCCAGCACGACGTGACCGCCAAGGACATTCGTCTGGCCGTGCGTGAGGGCTTCCGCTCCATCGAGCATGTCAAGCGTTACACGACAACGGGCATGGCGACCGATCAGGGCAAGCTGTCCAATGTCAACGCGCTGGGCATTGCCTCCTACGCGCTGGGCAGGCCGGTGCAGCAGGTGGGGCTGACCACGTTCCGCCCGCCTTTCACGCCGGTTACGTTTGGCACTTTTGCGGGACATGCGCGCGGTGATCTGTTCGACCCTGACCGCCGGACCCAGGTGGATAGCTGGGCGCGTGCGCAGGGTGCGGTGTTTGAGGATGTCTCGCTCTGGCGGCGTGCGCGGTACTTCCCCCGCAATGGCGAGGATATGGAGGCCGCGGTACGGCGTGAATGTCTGGCCGTGCGCAACACGGCGGGGATTTTCGATGCCTCGACCCTCGGCAAGATCGAGGTTGTCGGCCCGGATGCCGCCACCTTCATGAACCGCATGTATGTCAACGCCTGGACCAAGCTGGGTGTGGGCCGCTGCCGCTACGGCCTGCTGTGCCGCGAGAACGGCTTCGTTTACGACGATGGCGTCGTGGGCCGCCTTGCGGAAGACCGTTTCCATGTCACCACCACAACCGGTGGGGCGGCGGGTGTGCTGTCCATGATGGAAGACTACCTGCAGACGGAATGGCCTGATCTGGATGTCTGGCTGACCTCTACCACCGAGCAGTGGTCTGTCATTGCCCTGCAGGGGCCAAAGGCGCGGGAGATTCTCGCACCGCTGGTGGATGGGCTGGATATTTCCGGTGAGGTGCTGCCGCATATGAGCGTGGTGGAAGGCACTATTCTGGGCGTTCCCATGCGGCTGTTCCGCGTCAGCTTCTCGGGTGAACTCGGCTTTGAAATCAACGTGCCGACAACCGAGGGGCGTCGTATCTGGGAAGCCGTGTGGCAGGCCGGGCAGGCGCATGGGCTCACGCCGTATGGTACGGAAACGATGCACGTGCTGCGCGCGGAAAAAGGCTACATTATCGTCGGGCAGGAAACCGACGGCACCGTTACCCCGGACGATGCCGGGTGTGGCTGGGCTGTGGGTAAGGCCAAGAAGGACTTTGTCGGCAAGCGGTCTCTGGCGCTGCCTGCTCTTCAGTCGCCTGAGCGGATGCAGCTTGTTGGTCTGCTGACCGATGCCCCGCAGGACGTGCTGGAAGAAGGCGCGCAGCTTGTGGCTGATCCGAAGGAGGCCATTCCCATGCGCAAGCTGGGGTATGTGACATCCTCCTACTTCAGTGCGACGCTGGGGCGTTCCATCGCATTGGGCATGATTTCGGGCGGTCGGGCGCGCAAGGGGCAGACGCTGTACGTGCCGATGGAAGACCGTGTCATTCCCGTCAAGCTGGTTGATCCCGTCTTTTACGACGCGGAAGGAGTGCGCCTGAATGGCTGAGAGCAATGTTGATCTGGCCGGCTTCGATCTGGTTGCCGGCCCGTCGCTGACCCGCTGGGTGTTTCAGGGGCGCGAGGCGGCCACGCAGGCGGCCTGTGCCGCCGTAGGCTGCGCCGTGCCGGATATGCTGGCGGTTACGCAGGCCGAAGGCGCGACCGCACTGAGGCTTGGTCCGTATGAACTGCTGTTCCTGCTGGAACCGGCAGTTGCACGGGGTGTGAGTACCGCATGGGCCGGTGCTCTGGCCGGTGTCGCACACAGTCTTGTGGAGGTTACAGCCCGGCAGGGTGCCCTATCTGTCAGTGGCCCCCGCGCGGCTGAGGTGCTGGGCTGTCTCAGCCCGCTGGACTTCGCGCCCGGCAGCTTTGTGCCCGGCACGGCCACGCGCACCCTGCTCGACAAGGCCGACGGTATGATCTGGCGGCAGGCGGAGGATCGCTTCCATCTGGAAGTCTGGACATCGTTCCTTCCCTACGTCACCGCAATGCTGAAAAATGCCGCGCACGACACGCGGTTCTGACGTTTCTACTCTCGTTCCTTCATGACCAGGCCGGGGGCGGCTGTTCACGGACTACCAGCCCCCGGTTGTGTCTTCGTTCTGGATAAAGACCCATGGTCAGCCTGTTTGATCTGTTCAAGATCGGCATTGGTCCGTCTTCTTCCCATACGGTTGGCCCCATGCGGGCGGCAGGTGATTTTGCCGCGACCCTGCCGGATGATGTCGCGCGCCTGCGGGTGACGCTGTACGGGTCTCTGGCCTGGACCGGCAAGGGCCACGCCACGGATCGCGCTGTGATGCTGGGGCTGGCCGGGTTGCGGCCCGATACAGTGGAAAAAACACAGGCCGATGCCTGTATTGAACGCGCCACGGTTGAACATCAGCTGTGCCTGAACGGGAAGGATATAGCGTTCGACCCACAGACGGATGTGGTGTTCGACTATGAAACGCCCGCCACGTTCCACCCCAATACCATGCAGCTTGACGCGTTCGATGCGCAGGGTGCCTTGCTGTCGTGCCAGCGGGTCTGCTCCGTAGGGGGCGGATTTGTGGTGGCGGAGGAACAGCTTGCCCAGCAGACCGTACCTGATGAGCCTCCCGTGCCGTTTGACTTTGTCTGCGCGCGGGAACTGCTTGATCTGACACGCCAGACCGGGCTGAGCATTGCCGAAATCGTGCTGGCCAATGAGGTAGCGCTGAGGCCGGGTCATGAGGTGACGGCTCATATCGACCGGATCATCGCAGAAATGATGGGCGCGGCAGAGCGGGGGATGCACCACGAGGGCGTGCTGCCGGGCAAGCTGGCCGTACGCCGCCGCGCGCCGGGGCTGCGTAAACGACTCGAGGCGGACCGTTTTCGCAATCTGCGCACGGCGCACGAGGTCATGGACTGGGTGAGCCTGTTCGCCATTGCCGTGAATGAGGAAAACGCAGCCGGCGGACGGCTGGTGACAGCCCCGACCAACGGCGCCGCCGGGGTTCTGCCGGCTGTCCTGCGTTATTATCGGACATTTTGTCCTGATGCGACAAAGGAAGGCGAGCAGCGCTTTATTCTGACAGCCACGGCCATTGGCGGGCTGTTCAAGCGCAATGCCTCGATTTCGGGCGCGGAGGTCGGGTGCCAGGGAGAGGTCGGGGTTGCATGTTCCATGGCCGCCGGGGGACTCGCCGCCGCACTGGGCGGCGGGCCGGAGCAGATTGAAAATGCAGCGGAAATCGGCATGGAGCACCATCTCGGCATGACCTGCGACCCGGTGGGCGGGCTCGTGCAGATTCCGTGTATCGAGCGCAACGCTTTTGGCGCGGTCAAGGCGATCAACGCGGCCTCACTCGCCCTGCGGGGGGATGGTTCGCACCATGTTTCGCTGGATCAGGTGATTGCGACCATGAAGGAAACGGGCGCGGACATGAGCAGCCGTTATAAGGAGACCTCGCAGGGTGGTCTGGCCGTTTGTTTCCCGGAATGTTGAGGCCATGAAAAAAAGTCTTTTGCGACAAAATTTAGGTCGCAATTTCAAAAAAAATCTCGGATGATTGTGGCACAGTCTTGTTACGGCAGGCGAATGGCATGCCGACGGGCAAGGGTTTGAAAACATGACTGAATCCATAAAGGCTCTTGTTGAGCGGCGTGTCGCGGGAAAATCGCTGGATGCGCCTTTTTACACGAGCGACGAAGTATTCGACCTGGATATGAAGGCGATCTTCGCCAAGCACTGGATTTTTGTGGCTTCCGAACCGGAAGTTGCAGAACCGGGCGACGCGCTGGTTGTGAATGTCGGGACTGCTTCCGTCATTATCGCGCGCGACGATAACGGCGAAATCCGGGCGTTCCATAACGTGTGCCGCCATCGCGGCGTGCGGATGATTCCCGAAGGCAAGACGATGATCGGCAACATCGTCTGCCCGTATCATTCCTGGACATACGGGCTTGATGGCAAGCTGAAATTCTACGAGCACATGGGCGAGGATTTCAAGCCCGGCTGCAACAGCCTCAAGCCTGTGGCGCTGCGCTCGATCGGGGGGCTGCTGTTCATCTGCCTGTCCGATAATCCGCCCGGCGATATTGACGAGATGGCACGCATTATGGAGCCGTATCTGGCGCCCCATAACGTGCGTGAAGCGCGCGTGGCCCATCAGGTGGACCTGATCGAGCTGGGCAACTGGAAGCTGACGATGGAAAACAACCGCGAATGTTATCACTGCGGTCCCAACCATCCTGAGCTGACCATTCCGCTCTTTGCCTACGGGTTCGGCTTTTCACCGACAGAACTGGATGAAGAAGGCCGCGTGGCCGCGCAGCGCTACACGGACCTGATCGAAGTTTCCCGTTCGCGCTGGGAAGGTGAGGGCCTGCCCTCGAGCGAGGTCGATGAACTGACAGGTCGCCCCACGGGCTTCCGCACCCAGCGTCTGCCGATCGACCAGAGCGGCGAAAGCTACACCATGGACACGCGTGCGGCCTGCCGTATGCCGATTGGCGCTGTGCAGGACAAGGCGCTGGGGGCGCTGTCTTTCTGGACGCAGCCCAACTCATGGCACCATTTCATGGGCGATCATGTCATTACCTTCACGGCGTTGCCGCTGAGTGCAGACCGTACACTGGTGCGCACCACGTGGCTGGTGAACAAGAACGCGGTCGAAGGGGTGGACTACGATCTGGAGCGGCTGACGGAAGTCTGGAAGGCGACCAACCAGCAGGATGCCGATCTGGTGGAGATCGCCCAGCAGGGTGCGGAAGACCCTGCTTATGAGACGGGCTTCTACTCTCCCTATACTGAAGGGTTGGTAGAGAAATTTGCCGTCTGGTACATCGAACGTCTGAAGGACTATCTTGCATGACGGAACTTTTCCCCGCCATTCTGGATGCGCCGGCCTGGAACTCGCAAACGGACGAAGTCCTGCGGTGTCAGGCTGTCATACAGGAAACGCATGATGTGAAGACCTTTGTCTTCACGGCTCCCGAGCCACGGCGCTTCCTGTTCAGGCCGGGCCAGTTCATGACGCTGGTGCTGCCGATCGGCGGGGAAGAGGTCAATCGCTGCTACACGGTTTCATCCTCGCCCTCCCGGCCCTATGCGCTGTCCATAACGGTCAAGCGTGTGCCGGGGGGGCTGGTTTCAAACTGGTTGCACGATACGTTGCGTGAAAACATGGACGTGCGCGTGCTCGGGCCCATGGGTGACTTTACCTGTGACCGCTCTGAGGCGCGCCGATTCCTGTTTCTTTCGGCGGGGAGCGGTGTCACCCCCATGATGTCGATGTCGCGCTATCTGCTGGATACGCAGAGCGGGGCGGACATTGCCTTCGTGCATAGTGCGCGCAGTCCCGCCGATCTGATTTTCCGCCGTGAGCTTGAGGCCATGGAGCTGGGTAATGCTGGTTTCCGCGCAAGTTTCATCTGCGAGGGAGACGCGCCGTTCGAGAAATGGCACGGTTATCGCGGGCGGCTGGGAACTGAAAATCTGGCCCAGATCACCCCGGACTTTCTTGAGCGCGAGGTTTATGTGTGCGGGCCAGCCCCGTATATGGCAGCGGCTCGCGCACTTCTTGAACGTTCCGGTTTCGACATGAGGCAGTATCACGAGGAGAGCTTTGATTTCGGAGCCCTTCTCGAACAGGAACCCGAGATTGCCGACACCACGCAGGCTCTGGCGGATACGGCCTATACGGTCACGTTTACCAAAAGCCGTCGCGAGATTGCCTGTCCGTCCGGCACGCCGGTTCTGTCGGCCGCGCGGGCGGCTGGTATGCGCCTGCCGGCTTCCTGCGCCAAGGGCATGTGCGGCACCTGCAAGTGCAAGCTGGTGTCGGGGGAGGTGGAGATGGAGCATCAGGGTGGTATCCGGCAGCGTGAAATTGATCAGGGCATGATCCTGCTCTGCTGCGCCAAACCCCGTACCGATCTTGTGGTCGAGCGCTGAGCCATGGCGCGCAATCAGTCTCTTGCAGCCCTGCGGCGCTTTGGTTTCCTGACGCTGGACAACTACTCCATGATTGCGGTCAGCAACGCGATCGAGGGGCTGCGCATGGCCAATAGGCTTGGGCAGGGTGACGCCTATGTGTGGGATATCCTGAGCCTTGATGGTGAGGCCGCGCGTGCGAGCAACGGGCTGTGCCTGCATCCGACGCTGCGGGCCACGGGTCAGCGTTACGATATTATTTTTGTCTGCGGCGGGGTGAACGTCCGGGCGGCGACATCCGAAGCCCTGCGCTCTTTCCTGCGGATGCAGGCCCGTGCCGGCGTCATGCTCGGGGCTTTGTGCACCGGCACGTTCGCTTTGGCCGAGGCGGGGCTTCTGCGTGGTTATCGCTGTGCGGTGCACTGGGAGAACCTGAGCGCCATTCAGGAAGAATTTCCTGAAGTTGATGTGTCTGGCGATATGTTCGTGATCGACCGCAACCGGCTGACCTGCACGGGGGGCTCGGTGCCGCTGGATCTGATCCTGAAAATTGTCGAGGCGCGCTCAGGCGCATCTCTGTCCCGCGCTGTGGCTGCGCAGTTTATTCTCGACCGTGGGCGTGCGGGCGAGGAAAGCCAGCCCGCTGCCAATCTGGCCGGTATGCCGCTTGCGCTGCGCAAGGCGGTGCGCATGATCGAAACCCAGATGGATCGTCCCCTACGCGTGGCGACGCTGGCGAAAGAGCTTGGTTTTTCCACCAGGCATCTTGAACGGATTTTCCGCAGTCACACAAATACGACCCCCGCTGGTTATCTGTCCGCGGCCCGGCTGGAAAAAGCACGCAGGCTGCTGCAGCAGACCTGCATGCCGGTAACGGATGTTGCCATGGCCTGTGGTTTTACATCCTCGGCGCATTTCAGCACGGCTTATCGCGGGCGGTATGGCTACCCCCCGCGCGATGAACGGCGGCAGATGGGCCAGAGCGGCCAGCCCTGAAGGAAACTGACAGCATGAACGCGAATGCGGATGTTCTTCTGCGTCCCCTGCGAATCAAAAATCTGGTCATCCGTAACCGGATCATGAGCACAAGCCACGCGCCGGGCTACGGCGAGGGGGGTAAGCCCAAGGATCGCTACCAGCTTTATCACGCGGAAAAAGCGCGCGGCGGCATTGGGCTAACCATGTTTGGTGGCTCTTCTTCGGTTGATTGCGACAGCCCCGCCACGCCGTGGAACCAGATTGCTGTCTCGGATGACAGCATCATTCCGTATTTCCAGCAGTTTGCGGACAGAGTGCACGCCTATGGCGGCAAGCTGATGATTCAGTTGACCCACATGGGCCGCCGCACCCGCTGGGATACAGATGCCTGGCTACCGGTTGTGGCACCGTCCGTTGTGCGTGAGCCTGCTTCGCGTTCGGTGCCCAAGGCGCTGGAAGATGAGGATATCAGCCGTATTATCCGCGCGTTTGCCGATGCCGCCCGTCGGTGTAAGGAAGGCGGTCTGGACGGTCTCGAACTGTCAGGTGCGCATGGTCACCTGCTTGATCAGTTCTGGAGCCCGCTCGTTAACAGAAGAAGCGATGCCTATGGTGGCTCGCTTGAAAACCGTATGCGCTTTGGGTGCGAGGTCTTTACCGCCGTGCGTGAAGCGGTGGGCGATGACTATGTGGTGGGCCTGCGCATGTCGGGCGACGAAATGCTCAAAGGCGGCATTTCGCATGAAGATGCCATCGCTATTGCTTCGGATTATGCCGGGCGTGGGTTGATTGATTTCGTCAACATCATTGGTGGTCAGGCGCGTGATGAAATGTCGCACGCTGTCAGCCTGCCCAACATGGCCTTTCCCGTTGCGCCGTTCCTGCATCTGGCGAGCGGTGTCCGGCGCGAGGTGGATATTCCGGTTTTCCATGCCCAGCGCATTATGGATCTGGCCACGGCAGCCCGCGCCGTTGCCGAAGGCCATGTGGACATGGTGGCCATGACCCGCGCCCATATCGCGGACCCGCATATCGTCAACAAGCTGGCAGCCGGGCGGGAGGACGATATCCGCCAGTGTGTCGGCGCGGGTTACTGCATCGACCGAATTTACGTGGGCGGGGATGCGCTGTGTCTGCAAAACCCCGCGACCGGGCGTGAGCAGACCATGCCCCATGATATCGCTCCCGCAGAGCGCAAGCGGCGTGTGGTGATTGTGGGAGGCGGCGTGGCCGGCCTGGAGGCGGCTCGTGTCTGCGCCCTGCGTGGGCATGAGGTAATCCTGTTTGAAAAAAGCGACCGCACGGGCGGGCAGGTCAATACAGCGGCCAAGGCGGGTTGGCGCGAAGCCCTGTCCGGTATCGTGCGCTGGCTCGACGCGCAGGTACGGAAACTGGGCGTGGATATCAGGCTGAATACGGCAGCTGATGCGCAGGCTATCGCGGCACTGGCACCGGATGTCGTGATTGTCGCAACGGGTGGTGTCGCAAACCGGGGAGACTGGCCGGGCCATGAACTGGCCTGTACCGTTCGCGATGTGCTGGACGGTCAGGCGGCCCCGGAAGGCAGCGTGCTGCTGTATGACGAAATGGGCCAGCATAATGCCGCATCCGTTGCCGAACTTCTGGCCACGCGTGGCTGTCAGGTGGAAATGGTGACCTGCGACCGCCTGATCGCGCAGGAAGTTGGCACAACCAACCAGCCTGTGCATCTGCGTGAGTTGTATCGTCTGGGTGTGATCATGACGCCCAACATGGAGCTGCAGGAACTCTACAGCGAGGAAAACCGCGTGGTGGCGGTGCTGCGCAATACCATGACCGGCGAGGAAGAAGAGCGTCTGGTGGATGCGGTGGTGGTGGAATGCGGGAACCTGCCGCTGGAAGCCCTGTATTTTGACCTCAAGGAACGCTCGGTCAATCATGGTGTGACAGATCTGCCCGCCCTGCTGGAAGGGCGTACGCAGCCGGCTCTCGAACAGGCCGGTTCGCAGGGCTTTGCCCTGTTCCGCATTGGCGATGCCGTTGCCGGTCGTAACATCCACGCGGCCATTTATGATGCCTTGCGTCTGTGCAAGGATTTTTAAGAGATGATTCTGACGGCCGCAGGTCTGGCGTGGGTATTGTGCGTAGGCGCCCTGCTTGTTGCTGGGCGTTACGTTATGGGGTGGCGGCAGGGGCGTTCGGCTGTCATTGATTGGCAGGCGGGGCTTGCGGCCCTGCCGCGGCGTTACCTCAAGGACGTGCACGACGTAGTTGAACGCAGGCCGGGGGCGGGGCGTATGCACGCGCTGACCGCAGGCGGCCTCATGGCCAGTGTGGCGCTGGCCCTCTTGGGCGTGCTGCCTTTTTTGCAGGCCAGCCGTTTGTACTGGGGCTGCGTTGCGCTGTTTTCTGTCGTGGGGCTGGCGGGGGCGGTGCTGGTCTGGCGCAGGCGCTGGCCGCATAAGCCTTCCTTTCTGTCTGGCGGCCTGTTCTACGCCATTGCTCCGGCCATTCTCTGCTGCCTTGGCGGGTTGTGGTTTCTGGCCGTGTGGGCTGTTGTTTCCGATACGCAGACAGGGCCTGTCGTATGGGTCGGGCAGGTCATGACAGGGGCTGGAGGGGCTGCTCTTCTGTGGCTGCTCGGGGCCGGGCCGCTCAAACATGCGTTTTCGGGGGCAACGTGGTTGGTAACCCACACCCGTCCGGGCCGGTTTGGTGGCGGGCGCGATACAGCCCTGCGTGGCATTGCGCTGGATGCACCGATGCTGGGTTGCATCGCGCCGGTTGATTTTTCCTGGAATGTTCTTGCCAGTTTTGATGCCTGTATCCAGTGTGGCCGGTGCGAGCAGGTCTGTCCTGCCTTTGCGGCGGGTCAGCGGCTTAACCCCAAGGCGCTCATACAGGGCATGGCACATGCCATGCATGGCGGGGTTTATACGGGAACTCCGGCTCCCGGTGCTCCGGCCGTGACGGGGCAGGGCGGCATGTCTCAGGCCATTGTGGGGGAGGCGGGCTCCATTCATCCCGAAACGCTCTGGGCCTGCACGACCTGCCGCGCCTGCGTGGAGGAATGTCCGATGATGATCGAGCATGTGGATACCATTGTCGATCTGCGGCGGGGTCAGGCGCTCATGCACGGGGCCGTGCGTCCGGGGGCGGCAACGGCGCTGCGTGTGCTGCGCGACAAGGGCAACCTTGCCGGGCGTGCTCCGGTGGAGCGGGCGGAAGGGCTGGCCATGCTGGATGTGCCGGTTTTGGCCGAGGGAGAAGAAACGGATATTCTGCTCTGGCTGGGGGAGGGCGCTTTTGACCGGCGCTACAGCCAGAGCCTTCAGGCGCTGGTCAAGCTCATGCGCCATGCCGGGCTGCGGTTTGCCATTCTGGGCGAGGCCGAAACGGACTGTGGCGATCTGGCGCGCCGTCTGGGAGATGAGGCAACGTTTCAGATGCTGGCGGCGGATGTGGTTACGACGCTCTCTCGCCGCCGTTTTAACCGCATTGTCACGGCGGACCCTCATGCCTTTCATGTTCTGGCCAATGAATACCCGCATTTGAATGATGGCCTTGGGGCATCGTGGGTGGTGCAGCACCATACAACCCTGTTGGACGAGCTGGTGCAGGCGGGGCGTCTGCGCCTGACCGCGCGCGCGGGGGCCCCTGTGGCCTGGCATGATCCCTGTTATCTGGGCCGCTACAACGGGCAGACAGAGGCTCCTCGCCGTTTGCTGGCCGGGGCATGTCAGACCGTGGTGGAAATGGAGCGGCACGGTCTGCAGGCCATGTGCTGTGGCGGCGGAGGCGGCAATCCGGTTAGCGATGTGGATGCGCGTGAGCGTATTCCCGATCTGCGGATGGCGCAGGCAAGGCAGGCGGGGGCCGCCGTGGTGGCGGTGGGCTGCCCCGGCTGCACCGCCATGCTGGAAGGCGTAGTGGGCGAGCAGCCTCAGGTGCGTGACATTGCCGAACTGGTGCTGGCCGCCGTGGAGGCAGCATGACAGGCCGTATCCGTCGCGCGCCGTTTGCCGAACGGACTGCGCGCCGCCAGACCGGTCGGGGCGGGCGGGTGCGTTTTGTCATGGGCACAACTCCGGCCGTGATGTTGGATAGCAGGCGCCGTGATCCAAGAGCGGAACGGGCGCGCCAGACCGTGCCGGGTGCTGCCGGGCGCAGGCGGATTATCTGGGGAAGCGCCCGCCCTGGTCAGGCTGCGGTGGTTTCCGGTGTGTCCGCGCCGCGCACCATCCGGGTGGAAGACCCGGCCATGCTGGTGCTGGCGGTTCCCGATTTCGAGGAGATGCGGCTTTCGCGTTTTGACCGCCAGATCCTTGGTGCCGCGCGTCTTGTGGCGGATGGCGGAAAAGGGGCCGTGGGTGTTCTCTGCCCGGCCGACCTGCCGGAAGACCAGCGTGCCGCGCTTTCGCAGGCGGGGGCGGACAGGCTGTTTTTCCTGCCTGCCGGGCGGTCTGACCCGGATCAGCAGGCCCGTGCGGTTCTGCACTGGTTTCGGGCCAGTGGCGCTGCCCATATCCTGTTTCCCGAAAGCCCAGATGGTGCGGACAGGGCACGCCGTGTTGCGGTTGCTGGCGGGTGTGGTTTCATGGGGGGCATACAGGCCTTTTCGTTGCGGGCCGTGATTGCGCCATGCCATGCCATGCGGCGCGAGCGGGTAGTACAGGCGCTCCCGCAGGTCATGACGCTGGAGGAAGACCGGGTGGCGGCGTATGCTGGTTTGCCACATGAAATTGTGCAGACAGACTGGCAGCCCGAAGACGTAGCGGAAAAGCTGGCCATTAACGGCCGCGTGCGGCTGGGAGAAGCCATTGCAGGCGATCCGGCCAGCCTGCCGCTGGCAGAAGCCCCCTTTGTGGTGGCGGCAGGCAACGGGGTGAGCGACTTCACCACGTTTGCCGAACTGGTGCGCGCACTCGGCGCAACGCCCGGTGCCAGCCGCGTGGTGTGCGATGCCGGACACATGCCCCGGCAGGCTCAGGTTGGGGCTTCAGGCACGGTGCTGGATGCCGCGTGCTATCTGGCCATGGGCATTTCAGGCGCGCCACAGCACCTGCAGGGAATCGGGCGGGTGGAAAACATCATTGCCGTCAATACTGACCTCCATGCCGCCATGGTCGCGCGGGCGTCGCTGGCGATTATCGCCGATGCGCAGGAAGTCATGCCCGCGCTGCTGCGGCTTGCGCAACAGGAAGGGGAGAACCCATGCGTGTAGCCGTAGCCCTGTCCTGCGGTGTGGACTCTCTCTCCGGGCGTGCTGCGCCGGTGCTTTCGGAAATTCATGCCATTGGTCTGGCCCGCCAGCTTTCGGCTGACCTTGTAGGGGTGCATGTGGGGGCGCAAACGTCCCTGCTCCGTGACTACGCCGCCTATGGCCTGAACCGGATCGATGTGCTGCCGCAAGACGAAGCGGGAACCGCTGATGTCGGCACGCTACTGGCGGCGTGGCTGAGGGGCAATGCGGATATCAGCATTCTGGTAACGGGGCATAAAGCCAGCGGCGCCTTGGATAGCGGTCTTGTACCTTTTGAAGTCGCTCATGCGCTGGGTTGGGCTGTCGTGTCGGACGTCGCGGCGGTTGTGGCTGTGTCCCAGCAGGATGGCGGCAGCCCCGGTACAATGCAGGTGCTTCAGGCCCGACCGCGCGGGGTACGCAGGCCGGTGTTCATTGATGGACCCTGTGTGCTGGCGGCGCATGAGCGCACGGGAACTGTGCCCACATACATTCACGCGGTAGGACGGGCGGCCCAGATTGAGGGTGTTCATCCGGGCATGGTGGCAGAAGGGCTGGAGCCGGAGGGGCCTGAAGGCGAAATCCGTCCCTGGCGTGCCCGCCCCCGGCTGATGAATGGTGCCGCCGATACCGCGCGGCAAGGAAGCGCGAATGTGCTGGTCGCTCCCTCTCCCGATGAGGCGGCACGGGCAATCATTGATCATTTGCGGCAACAGGGGCTTGGGCCGTCTGGTTCGGCCTCTCGCAATGTCACTCAGTAAAAATCTTGATCAGGGGATAAAGAGAAATGGACGTAAGGGCTGCGGT
>LAHS01001103.1_pt1 | contig 32095 bp, 27 predicted proteins | sample 329651 | NCBI WGS metagenome assembly LAHS01 (sample SAMN03275699, study PRJNA271635) | activated sludge metagenome | isolation source: sample C-1 Sludge from hydrolytic chamber (first chamber) of Anaerobic... | reverse complement strand
GCTCCCTACGGTCGCGGGCCTTCGGCCTTGGGAACATCTGGTCGCGGCTGCGCGGCAGCAGGCAGGACCTCTGTAAAATGCGTAGGAAGAGAGGCCCGCTGCCGCTCCGCTTGGAAAATTTTCCAATGAAATTTTTTCCGCTGAATTTTTTACCGCTGGATTTTTTCCAATGAAAATTTTGCCGCTGAAATTTTTCCAATGAAAATTTTTCCAATGAAAATTTTGCCAATGAAATTTTACCGCTGAAATTTTTCAGATAAAGATTTTCCAAATAAAAATTTATTTTTTGCCGCTGAGCGTACTGCTCTGCGTATCTGAGTTTTGCAGCAGTTTGTCTGCGGAGTTGTACTTGCGGCCAAAGCTGAAGTTCCAGGTGAATCTTATCATAAACAATTGGGCGGACTCTCTGAAATGTGCGTTGCTATATGATGGAGCAAGAGCGCTCAAATTGGTTGTTGGTTGTTTATATGAGTTGCGGTTAGTGAACGGATTTATTGCGCCAACGGCAATAGACATATCATCCGTGATTTTATATCCAAGCATAATAAGGTGAATTTTTTCATCTCTCGCAGTGACCGTCTCACCCCAAAGATTCTTATCCAAGCTGTTAATCTGGAAGTGCAGTATAAATTTTTTATAGAAAGCATCCATTTCTATGTTGTAATAACCGTTGTTGTAAACATGGTGATAATCAATTCCTTTGCTGTCAAAATGGTTCATCCCCACGGTTGCGCTAACAGTAAATATTTTTGCAATCGGACCAACTTTAAATTCCAATTCAGGATTAATCATTTGCCAGCTTATCTGATTTAAATTGGTCCTAATAAATTTGTCATTCTCCCTCAACGTCTCCTCCATGATTGGATTTTTTATGTATTTATGGTAAACCAAACCGTCCACCGTGAACATTCCTTTCCGCCACTCAAATTGTAATCTGTTGACCCACATATGATAGACTTTAAGATTGGGGTTGCCTCTTCTAATCTGCAGAGAATCAATCAGCTGTTCAACATTGTTCAAATCTGAAAGCTCAGGCGTGTAGTAATCCAATTTTGTTGTCAAATTTATATATGCGTTATCTGAAAAAGTGTATCCAATCTTAAATTTTGGATAGACTACAAACTTGTGATAATTGGCTCCGGCCTGTCCGGTCCACATGTAAGCACCATATCCTCCAACAGAATAATTGAATTTATTATAACGCCCTTTCAGCTCTGCAAAAAGTGCCGCGCGCCCCTCTCTCATTGCAGTTGTTGCATCTACTGTTCCGCTATAATCATTATTTGCATAAACCTGATAATATCTTGCGCCAGTGCTGAGTGTCAAACTTTTATATGAATGTTTTTTATTGTTCCCGACAGTGTTATTTTCCATCTCTGCAGTACCATTGGAAGTACAATTAGTAGTACCATTGGAAGTACCATTGGCAGTACTATTAGCACTGGTTCCGCCAGCATTTTCTTCTTTAGATTTTAGAAGTCCCTGCTCATAAATTGTCTCTCCAATAATGGAGTATTTATCTCCTTTAATTTTTGAATAAATATCTGTCGCAATCTCCTCTCCGCCGGCAGCAAGAGGTTTAGACTCTGAATACATTCTCTTTTCTGTAGTTCCAACATAAGTTCCTACAACATCCACAATTAGATGTTTGTTCATGGAAAAGTTTTTCTGAAAATACAAATCTAATGAAGGAGTAGTGTATAATGCATTTGTGCTGTCTCTCATATCAACATAGTTATCGCGCTCATTTACAGGATATAACAAGCTGTGATAATCATTATTGTAAACTTTGCGGTGAGTAAATCCAAAATTGGCATTAAGGAACCATTTCTCACCCTCCTGATAATTATAATAAGCATTCATGTACTTATGCCAAAACTTAAAGCGGCTTGGAATACCCTGTTCAACACGGGTAAAAGAACTATCGTGAGCAAAATTGAATGTCTCCCTGTTCTCTCTCCACATTCCCTTAATATCACGTAAATGAGAACCGCCGTCTAGACCAAATTCAGACTTCTTGTGATTAAATTTTGCATTAAAATCAACATCATTAAAACCCAGCAGATTAGGTGATTGCGTTATTTCCATCCCAACATATCCTCCAGATTCTGCTCTTTTTACAATATAATCTATCACAACCGCAACGTTTTCCCCATAACGCATAGATGGGTCATCATGATACTCAACTCTTTTTATCTCTTCCGGCTTAAGAGCTTTAATTTGCTGAATATTAGCCTTTACCCCGTTTATTCTCAATTGAACCTCTCCATCATTAGAAGAGGCAATTTTGTTTTGCAGCGGATCAACCTTCAATCTGGAAAGCTGCATTCTTGCAAGCAAATCTAATCCGTTAGAAGAGGACTTTATCTGATAAGCCGTTGGCAGCACCAATTTTTTATCGGGAGTGTTTACAACGTTGGAAGCGCTAACAACCAGCTCATTAAGAGCAATAGCGGAATGGTCAATCTGCACATCTCCAAGGTTCACATTCCCGCTAACATTATCTAAACTGATTTTTTTATTCTCATATCCAATGCAGGAAACTTCAATGATATAATCTCCCGCTGGAATGCTATCAAAAACAAACCTTCCGTTTTTATCTGTAGCGCAGCCTGTTACAACGCTCATATCTTTTTTGCGCAGAACAACATCCGCAAACTCCACTGCATTTTTCAAAGCAGTCAGCTCATTATTTTCCTCTTCATCGATTGTATTTTTTGTCCCGACAGTTTTGTTATCCTCAATGTCCCCGGCTCCTTTTTTTGCAGCATTTGCTGTATTGCCATTCGCTGACTCTGCCACGCCAACCGCTACAATTCTTCCTTTAATGCTGAATTTCTGCGCGTTAGCAAAGCCGCATGTAATAACCATTAGCGCGGTCAATAAAATTATTTTTAAATAGTTTTTCTTTTTCATGATTAAATATTGCTGCGTATAAAATTCCGGCCCCTAAATTAACACACCCGTTAGACGGAAATTTTTACATTATGTTGCAGTCCTAAATTTATTGTTGATTAATTTTTAATTTGATAGGCTTTGGTTTGGTTAAATTTTAGCTTGATGATTTCATTGATTTTTTTGCACAGCTCGCGCTTGATGTGGCAAAACAGTTACCTGTTTTACCACACTCGCGAACTAAAAACGAATCACAAAATCTTATGAAAGAGCCCGGCTCCCTGACCGAGTTATCTCTTTAACTTATTGACTACTACTATACTGCCGTCGGGAACGGTTATTTTTGCACTCACCAGAGTTCCGCTGAATTTCTTTGAACGTGAAATGATTTGCGGATAGATTGTAATCACCGGACCTTTTATTGAAATAAGGTTGCTCTCATAATCTCCGTTAGTAGAAACCTTATTGGTTATCAATTTATCTCTGCCGTAACTTCTTTTCATTTCTATCTCAACCGTAGGAGTTATAGTTGTATCTCTTACTATCTTGGTCACAGTAGAATCTTTGTTGTATTCTATATTGCTTGCAGAAACTGAACTTACAGAGAACTTTGGATAGATTGCAAACATTGCTTTCCGGTTTTTATCTTTCCCCCAGAATGTTCTATAACCGCAGTTATAAGTATTGTCTCTGTCAGCCTTTACGATTGTCTTTAAAGGAGTTACAACGGTTGTAGAGTCATCGCCTTCATCTTCATCATAAAGATTATTTTCAAAATCAGAATAAGAATCTGAATCCCAATCCCTCCAGATTGGAGCGGGCAGCAAAGAGACAGCACATACTCTGTACATAAATTCTCTATCGTTCATATCAACAAATGAACTGTCGGGAGCAGCAGGAAGATTTGCATAATTCACATAAAGAGTGTCATAATTCTTTGACAATGTTTGAGTTGCCGACTGCTTTGTAAAGTCAAATGTTTGCTCAACAGCAGCTGCTCCAAAGACAAGCAAAAAGATTAAAGCTATTACCCAAACTCCAAACGCTATAAGACCCGGTCTGAATTTTGGCATCTTAAAATTAAATGTCCAGCGAATTCCAAGGTACATTAGAATACAGCAAGGCAGAAGCCAAACAATCATTCTTAACGTATTAATAAAGAATATATTTCCCTGGAAATCAAAGTAATTAAGAACTGATAGCGGCGTAGTTCCAAATCTTAAACCAGATGCAAAGTAATATGCAAGGCCCGTTATAAATCCTCCAAGAGAAGCAAGTATACAAACAATTCCTACGATAATTTTTATGATTCTTCCAAACTCTTCCCCTCTTGGTCCGTTAGAGTTATTATAATCATACTCAACGCCTTGTACGCCCGGGGCGCTCCCTTTCATTGCACATTTATCCTCAACTGTTTTTGCCCTAGGCATTACAATCCAAAGAATTATATAAGCTAAAAAAACAAGGCCTCCAAAATGTGTCCATCCAAAGCCGTGTCCGCTAACCCACAAAAAATGTCTGCCAATTGAACCCAAAACAAAAGCCACAACAAAAATCAATCTCATTATAACCGGATCCATTTTGCAGTATGCGGCAAGTCCGCTGCAGACTCCGCCAATCACACGGTTATCCATATCTCTGAACAACTTGCGATTGCTGCGTCCGGCCTCTGAATTTTGATTTCCTCCATTGTAACTTGCAGAACCCCCGGCATTTGCAGAACTTTCTGCATTCGCATTTGCATTTTCTGTACTCCCGATAGTTTCATCATCTCCCTCTATTTCCTGCGGTCTCCCCATAACTGCAATTACCTTCTCTATTCTCTCCTCTGTTACTACATCTTCTTTGTCAAACTTATCCAAAAGCAACTCTGCAATTCTTCTCTCAATATCATCCAAAATTTCTTTCCCCTCTGGTCTTGAGGAATAGTGAGATGTAAGCGTCTTCAGATAATTTTCCAGTTTTGCGTAGGCATTTTTATTAATGACAAATGCAACGCCTCCTATGCTAATTTTTAATGTCTCTTCCATAATAGTTTAAGTTTTATAAGTTGTTATTCTCCTCAGCAGCAGCATTTTCTGCACTATTTTGTTTTGTTGCAGAATCTGAGGAAGCGTTATTGTCAATAATTTTATTCATATCAATTCCGTTCTTTACAAGTTCAACGGACTTTACAACATCACTCCATGCAGCATCCATAAGTTCCAGAGCTCTGCGTCCTTTATCTGTTAAAGAGTAATATTTTCTTGGAGGTCCGCTAGGACTCTCTTCCCAGCGATAGCTTAGTAATCCCTGGTTTTTCTGACGGGCCAGAAGCGGATAAAGCGTCCCTTCAACCACTATCATCTGCGCCTGCTTAAGCTCTGAAATCAAAGGAGATGCATAAGAATCTCCCTTGCGCAAAATGCTCAGAATACAATATTCCAAAACGCCTCTTCTCATCTGGGCCTGAACATTATCTGCATTTATTTCTACTTGATCTTTAATTTCCATATCAAATGTTTTTACTTGTTAATAATAGAACTTGTGTCACCGGTTTAAATTATGTGTTCAATTATTATTTAAACATCGGGGCAAATCTTGCAAGATTCTCCGCAGTTGGAGGTATCCCGTATAACTCGCACATTTGCACAGGATTAACCGCTCTAGGAATAACAATCCAAAGAATAATATAAACCAGAAAGCCAAATAGGCCGGCAAGAAACGCTACTATAAAAATGACTTTCATTAGCACCGGGTCTAAATCAAAATAATAAGCCAGACCTGTGCAAACTCCGCCAAGCGTGTGGCGTCCCGGATCTCTGTAAAGTTTATGAGACGGCACCATTTTGTAAGAAGCACTTCCATTGCCTGCGGCCGAATTATACTCAGTCCCGGCATATTCACCGTTTGCACCCTGTTGTGCTGTGCCTTGAGCATTTTTAATGTATGGTTGCCCGTCCGGCATTCCAAGCTGGGCCGTAATTTCATCTACCATTTTAGAATCAACTACATTTCTAAATGAATCAATCTTGGTGGAGAAAAGCTCTGCAATTCTCGCCTCCAAATCTTTCATTGTCTCGTCGCTTTGAACTCCAAGTTTTGAGTTGTTCTTAAAAGCGCTTAGATAATTTTTTAAATCTGAATAGGCTTCCGTTTCAATTGTGAAACTTTTGCCGCCAATTCCAACTGTTAACACTGTTTTCATCTCGTATTTTTTTATTGTTTATTCTCTCTAGTATTTGGTACTGCAAATATATAGCGATTATTTAGTACTTTGTATCGCAAGGTACTAAAATATTTTTAAAGGCCCGGTAATTTTGAGATTTAATCTCTTGATTACCAGGCCTTATCTTATTTTTAATCCCGACGGATTATTTTGTTACTTTTTTGTTACGCTACCCTTTTTTCACCTATTTTGCAGGAGTTGCGGGAGCTTGTTCTCCGGCAGGAGCTGATTGTTGAGCGCCGCCGCTAGTTGGGAACTGAGGCTGTGCGCCGGCCGGAGCCTGCTGCTGAAGTTCCTTTGTAAGGTCAGTTTTTGTCTCAGTAACTTTTGTAGACACAAAAGCTGTTGCTAATATGCTGCATACAAGAACTATGGCTACAAGAGTCCATGTTGCCTTCTCCAAAAAGTCTGCAGTCTGTCTAACGCCAAACGTCTGGTTTCCAGATGCAAAGTTAGCAGCCAAACCGCCACCTTTATCGTTCTGAACAAGAACTATAATTGTTAAAAATATACTTGCAATTACAATGATGATAGCTAAAACGGTATACATATTCTAAATTCTTATCTTTTTAACTTGTTGTAAATCTGTACTTTATTTACCCTTGCCGGAAGCCGCCTCTTTTTTGGCGCGCTCAGTTTCTTTTACAAGGGCTGCAAAGTAAGCACTTTTTTGCGGATATAGCAAAATTAGTTTGGAAAAAACCTCTATAGCCTGCTCATAATAACCTTGTTGTGCATATACCTGTCCCAGCGTTTCAGTATAAAATTCAGGGTCTTCAAAATTCACTTTTCCATCTGGACCTATAACTGAAGAAACATTAGAATCTCTTGCAGATGAACCAGTTGAAAGATGAGCCGCCTCTGAAGGAAGACCGCCGTCCTCTCTCTCCAGCTGCTCAAAATCTTCTCTTGAGAAGTAATCTCCGCCAACCGGTATGTACTTGATTGTTGTTACAACAGGACTGCCAGCTCTCTCCTTTTTTGCCTCTGCTATTGCCTCTGCTGCCGCCGCTTTTACGTCTTCAATTCTATCTTCCTGCTCTATATCAATCACTTCCACGGGCTGTATCTTATCAGACTGCACCTCAGCAGGCTGTTCCTCAGTAGGTTGCGTTTCAACAGGCTCCTCCTTTGGCTTCTCATCTGCGGGAATTATCTGCCTTACTTTATCATATAGCCTTTGCCGGGACGGCACAAACACAGCCGAATGCCTCAGCTCTGTATCAAAGATTTCTCTACTGATGGCGGCAAGCTTCAAAAGTAAAATCTCCCGGGCATAAGAAAACCAAGGGAATTCAGTAATAATACCCTCTAGCTGCTCTGGTGTAAATTGCTCTATATTAGTATAATCCGCTTGTATCATAGTAAGCTGCTACCAATTTGCAACGGTTGCGTTAAATATATCCTCAACCAATGTTTCTACCAGCTGATCGCACAAAGATGCCTGCACCGCATCCAAAGAATTAGTTGAATCATAATCTTGATATGCTGCAAATGATTTGTCAAAATTCTCCTTTGGGTATTTTTCATTCTTAAAAACAATCTTAACTGTTACGGTCAGTCTGTTTTTGGAAGCAACCTCATCTGATGTCACGGCCGTTGGAGTAACCTCATAACTAGTAATATACCCGCTTACATCCAAATCACCGCCATCTGTTACCATATCCAATTTTGTAAGATGGCGATACTTGTCCTGCAATGATTGAGTGAGCAGATTGGAAAGTGTGGGATTGACCTGCATTGCCTTATTCTCAATTGTATGGACGGTAATAGACTTCACCTCCGGAGCAATAGAAGTTCCAGAAAATGAATATATTCCGCAACCTGTCGCGAGTAAAATCAGAGCCGCAGCCGCAAATATTTTATAAAATTTCTTCATCTATTTGTCCAGATGTAATTCTTTTATTTTTCTATAAAGTGTTCTTTCTGAGATGCCTAGCTCTGCAGCTGCAGCTTTTCTTCTCCCCCTGTGTTTCTCCAGACACTTCTTAATAAGCTCTGCATTAACTGAATGGATTGAAAAGTCCTCCTTGATTTCTGAGTAATCTTTCTCTTCCGGTTCTGGGGCAATCTCCTTTTTATTCCCGACAGATGGAGAAGATACCGGTGTAGTGCTAACAATTACATTATCGTCTGCATGCACATAACCTCCCGTCTCATCTTGCACGCCCGTTGCGCCTGCAATGGCCGCACTGTTATACCCACCTGATAAAGAACGCATTTCACTCTTTAAAGAATCAACTTCCTGCTTAAGGGAGAATATCATCTTATAAAGCACATCCCTGTCATTTATCAAACTCTCTTTGTCAGCCTCGCTCTTTAAAATTGGCAAAGCTTCCGGCCCGTCCTTAGGTAGATATTTTTGCAGAACTTCAGCCGTAATATTTCTATCAGCCTCCAATACAGACATTTGCTCCGCCACATTTTTCAGCTGGCGGATGTTTCCAGGCCAACGATAAGATGTCAGTTGCACCTGAGCATCATGGTTTAACTTAAGAACGGGCATGTTATATTTCTCCGCAAAGTCCAGAGCAAACTTTCTGAACAGCAGGAAAATATCATTTTTTCTATTTCTCAGCGGAGGAATAGTAATTGGCACGGTGTTTAATCTGTAATACAAATCATCTCTGAATTTTCCTAATTTGCAGGCGTTTACAAGATTTACATTTGTTGCCGCAACAACGCGGACATTTGTTTTCTGCACTTTGGAAGAACCCACTTTCATAAACTCTCCGCTTTGCAAAACTCTAAGCAATCTTACTTGTGTAGCCAAAGGAAGCTCAGCCACTTCATCCAAAAAAATAGTTCCGCCGTCCGCCACTTCAAAGTATCCCTTGCGTGTCTCATTAGCGCCCGTAAAGGAGCCTTTTTCATGTCCGAACAGTTCAGAATCTATGGTCCCCTCCGGAATAGCTCCGCAATTCACCGCAATATATGAAGCGTGCTTGCGGGAACTGTTTTGATGTATTATTTGCGGGATAGCCTCTTTGCCAACTCCGCTTTCTCCGTAAACAACAACGGACAAATCTGTGCCGGCCACTTGAATAGCTATGTCCAAAGCGCGGTTAAGCGCCGGGTCATCTCCCACAATATCAAATCTCTGTTTTATACTCTGTAATTCCATTATCTCTCTCCTTCTGCAACGGTCATGCCGCTTAATGCACAAAGTTAAAAAAAACTGACAATTTTTCAGTACATTTGTTCCCTGCGCTTCCCAAAGCACATATTTAAGAATTTTAATGTGTTCTTAATCACTGATAATTAACTGTGGAGATGAAAAAAATAATTGCAATAATACCTGCACGTTATGCCTCAACCAGATTCCCCGGAAAGCCGCTGGCTCTTGTTAACGGCATCCCAATGATTGTAAGGGTGATGCGACAGGCAGCAAAAGTTTTTAGTGATGTTTGCATCGCGACAGATGATGTAAGAATCTATGACCAGGTTGTGAAAATGGGAGGAAAGGCTGTAATGACGTCAGCCTCACATAGCAGCGGAACGGATAGATGTTTAGAAGCGCTGACCAAATATCAAAAGGAAAACGGCAAGATATTTGACGTAGTTTTAAATGTGCAGGGGGATGAGCCTTACATCAGGCCGGAGCAGTTAAAGGCGCTTGCAGATTGTTTTAGTGATCCAAGTGTTGAGATTGCCACCTTGGTTAAGAGGTGCAAAAGTTTGGCGGAGTTAAATGATCCAAACAGACCAAAGGTTATTGTAGATAAAAATTGGAATGCTCTCTATTTTAGCCGGTCTGTAATTCCTTTCTTCCGCGGCGGAGAATTAAATGATGATATTGTAAAGAAGACGGAGTTCTTTATGCATGTTGGGCTTTATGGATACACGGCAAAAACATTAACGGCAGTATGTGCAATGCCTCAAAGTTTTCTGGAAAAGACAGAAAAGCTGGAGCAGCTGAGATGGCTGGAAAACGGGTACAAGATTAGAGTGGCGGAGAGTAATTATGAATCATACTCCGTGGATACGCCGGAAGATTTGAACAGACTTAACAAAATGCAATTAAAGTAGTCTAATTGCTTTACAACTTAATGGTGACCCGGCCCCAAAACTATCGGGACAGAAAATATTTTTTGTTTAATTAATTAATTATAAAAGAGTTATGAAGAAATTTTTAAAGTATGCAGGCATTGTCGCACTGGTTGCGCTTACCACTTTCTGCGCTAACCCGGAGAAAATGGCAAAGATGGCAAGTATGGTTAAGACAAGCTGCAATCCCAAAGTTCTGGAATGTGTTGCAGGTCAAATCAAAGCGACATATTCAGTAACTTTCCCCGCAAAGTATTTCTTGCAAAAGGCTAAACTTAAAATTACTCCGGTGCTGGTTTATGATGGAGGAGAGATGGTTGGAGAAGATTACTGGCTGCAGGGAGATAAGGTAAATGATAATTACGCCGTTGTATCTTACGCAAACGGCGGTACTTTTAGCAGAAACGTTGTATTCCCTTACAAAGAAGGTGTTGAAAAAGCTCACTTGGAATTAAGAGCTACCGTTTACAATGTCAGCGGAACTAAGTCTTACAAGTACCCTGCTGCATTTAAGATTGCAGACGGAACAAATTGCACTTACATGTTAGCAAAAACTTCCGGAGAAGCTTCTTTTGAAAAGGACGGTTATCAGAAAGAAAACACCATTACAAAAGAGGCACAGATTCTTTATGACATAAATAAAGCCGATGTTAAAAAAGGCAGACTTAACTCAAAGGAAATCAAGGAATTTGAGCAATTCTTGAAAGATGCCAAAAATGATGACACCAAGACTATCAAATCTAGTTCTATCATAGGTTATGCTTCTCCTGACGGACCTACGGGTGAAAATAATACTCTTTCTGAGAAACGTGCAAACTCTGCCAAGAGCGCTTATGAGAAGACCATTGCTAAAAATGCAAAAGTTGATGTTCCTGTTGAACTGTCAGAAAAGGGTGAAGACTGGGACGGTTTCCAGCAGATGGTTCAGAATTCCAATATTGAGGACAAAGATTTGATTATAAGAGTATTGTCCATGTATTCAGATCCTGCTGTAAGAGAGCGTGAAATTAGAAACATGTCAAATGTATTCCAGACTTTAAAGACAAAGGTTCTTCCTCAGCTGCGCCGCAGTAGAGTTGTTGCCAACGTTGTTAAGAAGAATTTCACTGATGACCAGCTAAAAGATATGGTTAAAAATGATGACAGCCGTCTTGATGAAGAGGCTCTTCTTTATACTGCATCTATAACAAAAGATAGAAAAGAAAAGGCTCAAATTTATCAGAAAGCTGCAGAGAAATTTAACAGCAGCCGCGCTTATAATAACCTAGCTGCTTTATCATTACAGGGTGGCAAGACAAATGATGCAGAAAATTATTTGAGCAAAATGTCAGAGCAGACTCCTTCTTATTATAACAACATGGGTGTTGTTGAATTGCAGAAGAAGAATTATGATAAGGCATCTGAATATTTTGCAAAAGCAGGCACTGCAGAATCTAAAGAGAACCAGGGCGCAATTGACATTCTTAACGGCAATTATGCAAAAGCCGCACAAGAACTGGAAGGTACCAAGTGCTACAACAATGGTCTTGCAAAGATTCTTAACAATGACCTTGACGGTGCACAATCTGTTTTGAAAGATGAAAAATGCGTTAACCAATCATACCTTAGAGCAATTGTTGCAGCCCGCAAGGGAGACTCAACAACTTGTGACAGCGAGCTTTCAAAAGCTATTAAAGCAAAGAAGTATGAGAAGCGCGCAGAAAACGATATTGAGTTTGCAGCAATGAAATAAATCATCTTTTTATGTGGGTTATAGGACACATTGATAATTAGATATTCAGAAAAGATCCTCAATTTAAAACTGAGGATCTTTTTTTATGCCGTGATAAACAGCTTCCCCCACAACCCATAATAAATTTGTACATTTGCAATGATGGATAATTCATACAAGCACAACCTGGTCCTTTTTACAGATACTTTTCCTTACGGAGCTGCAGAAACTTTCCTTGCAGACGAGCTCCCCTATGTAGCGGCAAAGTTTGACGGGGTTACCATTTATCCGCTTTATATCCCCGCGGCCGCACAAGGTGGAAAAGCCGCACAAGGTGGAAAGAAACAAGATGCGGGAATGTGTGAACACAGACAAATCCCTGCAAATGTAAAAGTTGCAGAGCCCCTGCTGCCATTTAACCATAAGAACAAACTAGGATTAATTAAGCATGGGTTGTTCACGTCAGCTCCTTTTTTCTTTGCAACAAAAGAATTTTTCAGCCGCACAATTGGAGGAGCCAACATCCCTCCTGCGGGGAAATATATGATTGGAAAGAAGGCAGGACTTGGAAAACGCATTTGGATTTTCTGTGATTATTTCTTTATGCTCCGCAGCATTTTAGGGAATAAGCCGTTAATGGAACGTGTTGTAAGAGAGTGTTCCATGTCAGATGTTCTATATTTTTACTGGGGAGATAAATCTGCTTTAATCACCCCTTTCCTAAAGAAAAAACTGGAGAGCGCAACTTCAATAATGCCAAAGGTGTTTGTAAGATTTCACGGTTCAGATATTTATGAAAGGGCAAAGGGATATCTTCCATTCAGGGAGATGCTTTACCCGTCCATTGATTGCGCCGTTCCTATTTCTTATGATGGCGCGCATTACATTCAGAAAAATTACAAGCACCAGCCAAAACTTGTAGAAACATTCCATCTTGGAAGCTCCAACAAAGACACAAAGTTTGCTAATCTGATGGGAAAGCTTCCCGGAGTTTTTGAAATTGTCAGCTGCTCTAATGTCATTGAGCTTAAGAGAGTTGACATGATTGCAGAGGCAATAAAACTTATTGCAGATGACTCTGAACTTGTTAAAAAAATCAGAGAGAAAAGAGCCGCGGAAGGGATGAAATTTACAGGCATACATTGGACTCATTTTGGAGGAGGTCCATTGCTGGAAGATTTAAAAAACAAGTGCGTTAAATATTTTAACAAACATATCAGTACAGAAAAAAATGACAATTCAACAGAAGGCAAAAATCCTGTAACGTCAAATACAGATTCAATATCTATAATAGTGAATTTGCGCGGCCCTGTTGAACACTCAAAAATCCTTGAATATTACAGGGATAACGGGGCTAATCTATTCATACTTGTTAGCCGTACGGAAGGTGTGCCGGTCTCCATAATGGAGGCTTTTTCTTACGGAATTCCAGTAATAGCAACCAACGTTGGAGGTGTCTCTGAAATGTTTAGAAATTGCCCTATTGGTTATCTTATAGATGCGGCGCAAACTCCGGAAACTCTTAAAAATTACATTGTAAAATATATCTTACTTCCTAAGGAAGAGCAGATTGCAATACAAAATAATGCACGCGCAAACTGGGAGGAGAACTGGAACTCAGAGAAAAACTTTACCAGTTTTGCAGATGAACTTATAAACACCGCTAATTAATCTTTCGCCCGCACGTAGTCATTCACCGTCATTCGCCCGCATATAAACTCTGCACGTTATGAAAATTGAAAAGGCAACACAAGAGAATCTAAAAGAGCTTATGCCTATTTTTGCCCGCGCCAGAAACTTTATGGCAAGTACCGGAAATCCAAACCAGTGGATAAACGGATACCCGTCAGAAGAGCTTATTTCTGAGGATATTGCAAAGGGACACTGTTTCATTTGCCGTGCAGATGACAATCATATTGCCGCCGCTTTTATTTTCATAATTGGAGATGACCCCACATACGCCATAATAGAGAATGGAAAGTGGTTTGATGAGAAACCCTATGGAGTCATTCACCGCCTTGCCTCAGACGGCACCCAAAAAGGAATTGCAAAATTTTGCATAGACTGGTGCTTTAATCAAATCGGCAATTTGCGTGTAGACACGCACGCAGATAACAAAGTGATGCAAAGCATATTAAAAAGAGAGGGCTTCAAATATTGCGGCATAATTTACACCCACAACGGAACAGCAAGACTTGCCTTTCAGAAAACCCGCTAACTGTTTTTACAGCAAATTTTTTATCCCGACAGTTTATATTTTCAGCACCGCCATAAATGCAGACTGAGGCACCTGAACTTGTCCTACCTGACGCATTCTTCTCTTTCCTTTCTTCTGTTTCTCAAGCAGTTTGCGCTTTCTGGTTATGTCTCCGCCGTAGCATTTTGCAGTTACATCTTTACGGACCTGCCTTACGGTCTCACGTGCAATAATCTTGGCGCCTATCGCCGCCTGAATGGCAATATCAAATTGTTGTCTAGGAATAAGGTCTTTTAATTTCTCACACATTTTGCGCCCAAAGTCATAGGCATGCGCGCGGTGAGTCAAAGATGACAGCGCATCCACGGGCTCTCCGTTAAGAAGGATATCCAACTTAACCAGATCTGCATCTCTAAAATCTATAACATGATAATCAAATGACGCATAGCCTTTTGAGATAGACTTTAACTTATCATAAAAATCAAATACTATCTCTGAAAGCGGCATATCAAAATTAAGCTCAACTCTATCTGTGGTGATAAAATGCTGGCTCACAAGAGTGCCCCTTTTATCCAGGCAAAGCTTCATAATAGGGCCAAAAAATTCCGCCTTGGAAATTACCTGCGCTCTTATGTACGGCTCCTCTATATGGTCTATTGCCGTCTCCTCAGGAAGACCGGAAGGATTATGCACGTCCACAACCTCTCCGCTTGTGGAATATACTTTGAATGAGACGTTTGGAACTGTTGTAATGCAGTCCATGTTGAACTCTCTGAACAGTCTTTCCTGCACAATTTCCAAGTGCAGCAGTCCCAAAAATCCGCAACGGAAGCCAAACCCTAAAGCCAAGGAACTCTCCGGTTCAAAAACCAAAGAGGCGTCATTGAGCTGTAATTTTTCCAGAGAAACTTTTAAGTTATCATACTCATCTGTTTCAACCGGATAAACTCCGGCAAACAACATCGGCTTCACCTCTTCAAATCCGGCAATTGCCTTAGTACAAGGGTTTTCTACAGATGTAATAGTATCACCTACTTTAACTTCTACCGCACTTTTTATTCCGCTTATGATATATCCCACGTTGCCGCTTCCTATCTCGTCCTGAGGCTGAAGCTTCATTCCCATAACACCAACTTCATCAGCAGTATACTCCATTCCGGCATTCACAAATTTCACACGCTCCCCTTTATGAATAGTGCCGCATTCTACTTTATAGTAGGCAATTATACCTCTAAAGGAATTGAAAACAGAGTCAAAAATCAGAGCCTGAAGCGGTGCATTTGGGTCCCCTTTTGGAGCCGGAACTTTATGAACTATTGCCTCTAAAATTTCCGGAACACCTTTGCCGGTTTTTGCACTTGCAAACAAAACATCCTCCGGCTTGCATCCAATCAAATTGACAATTTGATCTCTGACAACTTCAGGTTCGGCCGCATCCATGTCTATTTTATTTACAACTGGAATGATTTCCAAATCATGGTCAAGCGCCAGATAAAGGTTAGAAATTGTCTGTGCCTGAATACCTTGTGTTGCATCCACAACAAGCAGAGCCCCCTCTGAAGATGCTATTGAACGGGAAACTTCATAAGAAAAATCTACGTGTCCCGGCGTGTCCAGCAAATTCAAAATATACTCTTTGCCACCGCTTTGATACTTCATCTGCACGGCATGACTTTTAATTGTAATGCCTTTCTCTTTCTCCAAATCCATAGAATCCAGCACTTGACTCTCCATCTCTCTGTCCGTAACGGTATGGGTGGCCTCAAGCATTCTATCGGCTAAGGTACTCTTGCCGTGATCTATATGTGCAATAATGCAGAAATTTCTAATGTTATCCATGCTAAAAAATGCCGCTGTATTACGCCGCAGCCCTCTTGGCTGCAAAGATACTCTTTTTGGGAAATAGTAAATAATCCCTTAATTTTACAAAGTCTGTCGGGAGCATATTTATATCCCGGCAGCTATCTCAAAATAATTTTTTCAACAAAATAAATTAATAAAATGCCTGATATACAAAAACTTAAAGATACCGCTTCACAAATCAGAAGGGATATAATAAGGATGGTTACCGGTGCTCAAAGCGGACATCCGGGAGGGAGCCTTTCCAGCACAGATATTGTTACCGCCCTGTTTTTCAGCCAAATGAAACACTCTCCCAAAAATTGGGACCGCAGTGGAAAAGGGAATGATATGTTCTTTCTCTCTTGCGGACATGAATCTCCGCTGTTTTACAGCGTCCTTGCCCGCAGCGGATATTTTCCTATAAAAGAGCTTGGAACTTTTAGAAGACTGGGAAGCCGTCTTCAGGGGCATCCGGCTACTGATACCGGACTTCCGGGAATTTATGAAGCCAGCGGTTCTCTTGGCCAAGGTCTTTCTGTTGCAGTTGGCGCCGCCCTTGGAAAAAGATTAAACGGAGAAAAAAATTACGTGTATGTTCTTGTTGGAGACGGTGAAAGCGAGGAGGGACAAATTTGGGAGGCGGCAGAATTTGCTTCTCACCACAAGGTTAACAATCTGATTGCAATTACTGACTGGAACGGTCAGCAAATAGACGGTACAACAGCAGAAGTTATTGGTCCTGACCATCTTGACCAGAGATGGAAAGCTTTTGGATGGAATGTTATTGTTGTTGAAAACGGACATGATTTTAATGAGATTCTTTCTTCATTTAAACTTGCTCAAGAACTGGAGAGCAAAGAGGAGAAGCCGGTAATGATTTTGATGAAAACCGTTATGGGCAAAGGGGTAGATTTTATGGAGGGAACATGTAAGTGGCATGGCAAGGCTCCAAAACCGGAAGAGGAAGAAAAAGCGTTGGCGCAACTTAAGGAAACTCTTGGAGATTATTAAAATCCGGATGCATTAAATTATTGATTAAAAAGAATTTACAATGGCAAAATTTACAAATACAGGTAATAAAGACACGCGCTCCGGGTTTGGGGCTGGACTTCTGGAATTTGGAAGAGAGAATAAAAACGCTGTGGCGCTGACTGCAGATTTAAAAGGTTCTGTTAAAATGGGAGACTTTGCAAAAGAGTTTCCGGAGAGATTTTTCCAGTGCGGAATTGCAGAGGCAAATATGATTGATACAGCTGCCGGCCTCTCTTTGAACGGGCAAATTCCTTTTGCTTCTACCTTTGCGGCATTTGCAACAGGACGTGTATATGATCAAGTAAGACAATGCGTTGCGTATTCAGACACCAATGTTAAAATATGTGCTTCACACGCCGGCATCACCCTAGGAGAAGACGGAGCAACACATCAGATTTTGGAAGATATCGGCCTTATGAGAATGCTTCCAAACATGACTGTGATTAACCCTTGTGACTACAATCAAACAAAAGCTGCAACTATTGCGGCGGGCAGATATAAAGGTCCTGTTTACTTAAGATTCGGACGTCCAAGCGTTCCAAATTTCACTCCAGAAAATCAGACTTTTGAAATTGGAAAAGCTATCAAAATGATTGACGGAAAGGATGTCTCTATATTCGCGACAGGGCATCTTGTATGGGAGGCTTTGCAAGCTGCAGATACTTTGGAGAAAGAGAACATCAGCGCAGAAGTGATTGATATTGCAACAATAAAACCTCTTGATTATGACGCTGTTCTTGCATCAGTTAAAAAGACCGGCGCGGTTGTAACGGCAGAAGAGCATTTTATTGCAGGCGGACTTGGAGAATTAATCAGCGGATTCCTTGCCGGTCACTATCTTGCTCCTGTTGAATACGTTGCAATTGCGGATAAGTTTGGCCAAAGCGGCACTCCGGATGAATTGATGAAAGCCTATGGTCTTGATGCAGAGCATATTGTAGCTGCTGCAAAAAGGGCTGTCGGGAGGAAAAAATAAATCCGGTTCCGCATTAAACTTTCTAACGCTGCGGTAGTCTAATATACCAAAGGGTTTTGCATGCAGGAAGATTCTGAAATATTGGCGCTCTACAAAGAGGAGGGAAAGGCAGATTATGCCTTCAATCTTATTGTACGCAAATATAGCGAGCGCCTTTACTGGCACTTGAGAGAACTTGCCGGCAGCCATGAAGATGCAAATGATCTTTTGCAAAACGCCCTTATTAAAATATGGAATAATCTTCCCTCATTCAGGGGAGACTCTCAGCTTTATACATGGCTTTATAGAATTGCTACAAATGAGGCGCTTACATGGCTTAAAAAGCAGCGCTTTGAGAACAGATTCTCACGCCTGGGCTTTGACAAATCTCTTTGCAATAAGCTCACGACGGATGATTTTTTTAACGGAGACCAGATACAACTAGCGCTCCAAAAAGAGGTAATACAGCTGCCGGATAAACAACGCGCAATTTTTTCCATGCGATATTTTCAAGACATGAAATATGAAGAAATTGCTGAAGTCATGGAAAGCAACGTTGGTGCAGTAAAAACCTCCTATTCAATAGCTTATAATAAAATAGCAACCAGTCTTAAAAAGAAATTTTAACTATAGATTTAACTTTTCCAATTGCACAAAGTCTAATAAGTGTCTGAAAAATCGAGAACAAGGGATTTAAAAAAATGGAAGACAACAAGAACATAGAAAGAGAGTCTTTTGAGAATGCAGATGACATCCTTAATAATGAGCATTTGAAAAAAATGCCTTTCAAGGTTCCGCAAGGATATTTTGAAAGTGTTGAAGATGAGGTGCGCGCTAAGATTAAAGATCAAACGCCGGATGGACAATGGGGGCTTCTGAATCGCTCATTAAAAGCATATCTTGGACTTGCCGCTTCATTCCTTTTAATTCTTGGAGCCGGATGGGGGGTGATTCACTTTACAAAAAATTTGACCTCACGCCACCAGCTGACGGCGCAGTCAACCGTGGATTCTGAATTATTGCTGGATAGTCTTGAAAATGACTATGTTTCCGGACAATTAGACAATGCTCTTGCAGATGGCAGCAAGGATACTCTTACAATTAGAGTAGTTCCACCGCAAGCAGAAGAGATGACAGAGGAAGCTGAAGGAGATTATGCAGATGCCGTTGAGGAATATTTAAAAGCATATCCCAGCGCCTCAGTAAGTCTTGCATCTTTGGAGTTATCAGAATTGGAAGAATAATTTTATTTCATAGGTTAAAATTTCAGGTACAATGGTTAAATTTTTTAAATCAATTACATTAACGCTTGCGGCTGTTGCCGCCATGGCGTTTGGAACACCTGCATTTGCACAAAATGCTAACACTCAAAACGATGCAATCGCTAAAGGAAAGAATGGAGGAAAGGGCATGATGCTTAACATGGAAAAAATCAAAGCCCAAAAAATTGCTTTCTTTACCCAAGAACTTAATCTCACATCAGATGAAGCTGCCAGATTCTGGCCTGTATATGACAAATGCTGGAAAGAAAAGATGGAGGCAAAGCATGCCACTCATCAAAGCCTAAAGGCCTTGTCACAAGCAGCAAAAGATGCCAATTCTTCAGATTCCGATGTAAGAAATCTTGCAGATACTTATCATAAAAATTTTGAAAAAGAGATGGAACTTATAAGCGAACATTTTGCTGAGTATCAGAAAGTTCTACCCATCAAGAAGGCTGCGCTTGTAACAGCAACAGAGGAAAAGTTCAAAAACAATTTGATTATGCAATTACGCGGAAAAGGAGACAAACGCAAATTGAATCAGCCTCATTCCAATGGCCAAGGCCACAACATGGAACTGCAGGATAACAGCAAACAGAATAATAAATAGTTTTTTAAAAAAGTATTTTAGTTTAGTGTTTAATTGTCCCGCATTACAATACTCCCGTTCTGGTTTCTATACTCGACGGGAGTTTTTCCTATATTTTTGACGCAGAAATTATTAAACTCTTCCAGGGATTCAAACAAAAATTTCTTGGAAATATTCTCTATTGGGATATCTACTACTTTTAAATCGGCACAAATCATTTCCGCTTTCCTTCTGTCCATCCACTTCTGGGGATCAATTCCAAACGCCTCAATAAACTTTCTTGCAAACTCCGCAAAATCAAGATCATATCTCTTTGCCAGCTCCTCCGCGTTTCTGACTTTTAAATAATTTATTCTTACAAACTCAGGCAAACTTACTCTGCTACCTTGCAACAGCGGTGCAAATAAACTGGCGTTTTCTTCTTTTGTGTAGAAAGCTCTTAATATCAAAAAAGCCTCCTTTTGTTTGATTTCATGAAGATGAATACAACTGATATTATTGCTCAAGAAAAAATTAATGCTGTCCAAAACCATTTGCATTGGCGGATAAATTGGAAGCGGTCTTGCCATGCCGTCCTCCGGGGTGACAGATGATAATACATCATCAATTGAAAATTTATCACACAAGTTAAGATGCTCGCTGTCAAATGCAAGCAAAATGAAAGAGCTGTTTTCCAATACTCTTCCCGTTCCCTCACATTGCACCGGGATTAATACCATCTCCTCTGCATTCAATTCTCTGACACCAACTTTATTAAAGTTTAGTTCCAGCTTGCCGCTTGTAAGAAACACTATGTAATTCTCAGATTTATCTGGCAAAGCAAACTCGTCTCCTTTAAGAAGCATATGAATACTAAATCCTATAGATTTGTTGGTCACATAATTAACACAAGAAAGGTGCTCTTGCGCATATAACAGTTTCATAGGTTTTGCAGCAACTACAGAATTTGTACTCATATCATAAAAAATTAACCGCAGAAAATTTGTTTCTCCGCTTTGTTTAACAAATATAGTAAATTTAGAAATGAGGTGCTAAAAAGCCAAATAGAAATCTTTTGTCAGATTTTTATATTCCGGCGTGTATCCCTTTTCATTTTGTATTATCAAGTTTTCATCCCGATAGTCTTCTGATACACGGGAATATACAAATTCCATCATCACTCTTTTAATTTGCCCGTTCTGCTTATAAAACACATTGCATTTTCTTGAGAGCTGCAAAAAGGGAGAGAAAGATTCTTGTAAAAAATGTTCTTTTAAAAAATCTATTTTCTTTAAAAAATCTTCAGCTTCATCTGTCGGGAGTATAAGGGCAAACCTGCCACCTTCTTTTAGACAAGCAGTTACGCCATTTATCAAATCTGCCTGAGATAAGTTATCATTATGTCTTGCAGAAGATTTTTCTTTATTTGGAGATTTTAATGAATCCGTAAAGTAAGGCGGATTGGAAAAAACAATATCAAATTTAAGAGCCTCTTTCACAGATAAGGCCTGCCCTGTAATTCCTCTTAATAATGCTTCAACCTCACTGTTGTTATATCTTCCAGAAAATCTCTGGAAATCAACATCCTCTGCAATAATATTATCTCTCCATTCAGAATTTTCAAAATTGATTTTAGCCTCACCGCAACTATTCTCATCACTGTCAATTCCATAAATTAAATAGTTTGAATTTTGACCCGTTCCGTATTTTATTTTTTTCAAACGCTGAGCAGCCATTAAGGCAATTACTCCCGTTCCGGTACCAACGTCCAACAGCCTCCTGTCAGAAGAGAAGAGCCGCATCCAGGCTCCAAGCAGTACTCCGTCTGTATTAACACGCATTGCAGAATCCTTCTGATTTACAGTGAATTCTTTGAATTTAAAATAATTATTCCCCACAGGATGATTATGTTTTTGCTCAACAAATAATATTATTGCTCAACAAACTGGCCGTCTTTGATTTCTAAAATTTTATCACTCCTCTCCGCCATTGATGCATCATGTGTCACAATGATAATTGTCTGACCATGAGTGTCTCTCAATTTAAAAAATAAATCATGCAGCTCCTGCTTTGTTTTGCTGTCCAAATTTCCGGATGGTTCATCTGCAAAAATAATATCGGGATTATTCATCAGCGCTCTTGCTATTGCAACCCGCTGCTGCTCTCCTCCGCTCATTTCAGACGGTCTGCTGTTTTCTTTTCCAGATAGCCCCAGCTCCGCAAGCAAAGATAAGGCGCGCACTTTTATTTCTTTGCTGCTCAATGATTTTCCAGAATGTTCAGATTTAAGAATAAGCGCAGGCATCATCACATTTTCAACCGCAGTGAATTCAGGCAAAAGATGATGGAACTGAAAAACAAAACCAATCTTTCTGTTTCTGAATTCCGCCAATTCATTAGAAGAGAGCGCAAAAACATCTGTGCCGTCAATCAGCACACTGCCGCCGTCAGGTTTTAAGATTGTTCCAAGAATTTGAAGCAGAGTTGTTTTCCCCGCTCCGCTAGCTCCAACAATACTAACAATATTACCTTTATCCGCAGAAAAATTCAGGCCCCGCAGGACCTGAACTTTACCGTAAGATTTGCAAATATCTTTGCACTCTATAATCATCTACTATTTATTTATCTGTCGCGACAGAAATTTCTGCAGCGGAATTATTCTTCTTTCTCCTCAGCCTCATAAGCCTTAAGAAGCTCATCCTGAACATTTGCGGGAACTTGCTGATATTCAGCAAACCTCATTGTAAATGTTGCACGTCCGGAAGTAAGCGAGCTCAAGGTTGTAGAGTATCTGTAAAGCTCTGCCAAAGGAATTCTTGCTTTAAGAATTTCAAAGCCGGCCTCACTGCTCATGCCCTCAATAAGAGCTCTGCGGTTTTGCAAATCGCTCATCACGTCTCCCATGCAATCAGAAGGAACTGTAATTTCTATATTGTAAATAGGCTCCATGATTTTAGGACCCGCTTTCTTAAACGCCTCTTTAAATGCATTACGCGCTGCCAGCTTAAATGACAACTCGTTTGAATCAACCGGGTGCATCTTTCCGTCATAGATATATACCTTAATATCACGGGCATAGGAACCTGTAAGAGGACCTTCTGTCATTTTCTCCATAACGCCTTTTAGAATTGCAGGCATAAAACGCGCATCAATTGCGCCGCCAACTATACAGTTGTAATAAATAAGTTTGCCTCCCCACTCCAAAGGGTATTCCTCTTTGCCTTTTAAATTTAAGGTCATATCCATGCCGTCAACCTTAAACTTATTATTTTCCGGCGCGCCTTCTACATAAGGCTCTATAAGCAAATGAACTTCTCCAAATTGTCCTGCACCGCCAGATTGTTTCTTATGCCTGTACATTGCATTAGCAACCTTTGTAATAGTCTCTCTATAAGGGATTTTTGGCGCTATAAGTTCTATCTCAAGTTTATCAATATTATTAATCTTCCACTTAAGAATATTAATGTGATGCTCTCCTTGTCCGCTCAAAATTGTCTGCTTCAATTCCTTTGAATATTCCACAACAATTGTTGGGTCTTCTGCCTGTGCGCGATTAAGAATTTCTCCAAGTCTCTCATCATCTTTTGGATCCTTTGCTTTGATTGCAGTTCTAAATTTTGGCTCAGGGAATTTAGTAGGAGCAAAAACATACTCACAATTGCCGCCGCATAATGTTTGTCCCTGCTTAACGCTCTTAAGTTTAACGGTACATCCAATGTCCCCGGCGCGCATTTCAGAAATTTTATCTCTCTTCTTGCCAGCCGCAGCATAAATAGCTGACACCCTCTCTTTATCTCCTGTTTCAGGATTTACAATATCCATTCCCTCAGTCAGTTTGCCACTCATAACTTTAAAGTATGCAACATCACCAAGGTGCTGCTCAAGAGCGGTCTTATAAACGTAAATTGCTACAGGACCGGCCGGATCTGTCTTAACTTTTGTTCCGTCCTTTAATTCATTCTCAATACCAAGAGGAGAAGGAGCAGTATTAATAGTAAACTCCATAATTCTCTTAACGCCAATATCTTTCTTGGATGACAAACAGAATACAGGGAACATATCTCCCTTTGCCATTCCTGCCTTTAGGCCGCTGCGTACCTCATCCTCTGTAAGAGTTCCTTTATCAAAGAATACCTCCATCAGTTTTTCATCATTCTCCGCAGCTTTCTCAATAAGCTCCTGCTGTAAAGCCTTTGCCTCATCTTGCTGATCTGCAGGAATCTCCATTTCTTCTCTAGTACCATTTTCATCTTTAAAATGATACATCTTCATCTTAAGAACATCAATAAAGGCATCAAAAGAGGGACCCGGATTAACAGGATATTGAACAAGGACTATCTTTCCACCATAAACGTTTTTCAAAGACTCAAGAGTCATGTGCCAATCTGCTTTCTCATGGTCCAGCTGACTAATTGCAAATGTAAGCGGCTTTTTATGCTTAAGAGCCTGACGTGTAAATATCTCTGTTCCAACCTCAACGCCTTGCGTAGAATTAACCAGCATGATTCCGCTTTCACAAACCGTAAACGCTGAATATACTCCGCCAACAAAATCGTCGGACCCCGGAGTATCAATTATATTGAACTTTGTGTCCATGAACTCCGTATAAAGAAGAGTAGAATAGATGGACCTTTGATTTTCCTGTTCAATTTCAGTGTTATCGCTCATTGTATTCTTCCCCTCTATTGTTCCTCTGCGCTCAATAACTTTTCCTTCAAACATCATTGATTCTGCAAAAAGAGTTTTGCCCGCCTTCGGGCCTCCAAGGAGTACAACGTTCCTCACATTACTGGTGTCGTATGTTTTCATATTTTAAAATTTGTTTATTGTTTATTCTCACAAAAGCTCATACCGAAAGTTTTGGCCGGCATTAAAGACTTCAAATTTAGGAAATAATTCTATCAAACAACTAAACGCCTGCCATTTTTACGGTTAGTCCACATTAAGTAGTTTCTCCAGCGCGGCTGCACAAGCACGTTCTTTTAAGTAGGCCGCCTCATTATTCATCCTCTTTTTAAAATCTGGTTCTATGTCCGACATTGGAAAGATTTCCGCATTCTTGCCTGATTTAATTTTTGACGCCCCGCAAAAAAGCCACACAATTCTTTTTATTGCTTTCCTTTTCTCCTCTCCAACATATTGTCCGTTCAATCTGTTTACAATATCTATTACTCCGCCAACAACCTTACCCTTAAGACTTTGCTCATCAATCATACCTTCTCCGGAAATCACTATATCCGCCCATTTGATTTTAGATTCCAAATTTTGAAGTTTTGCAAAATAATCAAACCCGCTCATTTTCTTAGCTTTAAGAAAACACATCAGGGCAAATCCAATACCTCCGGCCGCACCAGCTCCTTCCGCTTTTGACATTTGTCTTACAAAAAAAGTTTTTGATTGTCTGTTATTTTTATCAAAGTTATCATCCGATTTTTCTATTGCCTCAAGAAAATTTTTCATGCCGTCCTCCAAAGCTTCAAGCTCTTTCTTACTTGCACCCTTCTGCGGACCATACGCATAAGTAGCACCATCTGAACCTGTTAGAGGGTTCTTTACATCACAAACAACGGTAATGTCAATGCCTTTGAGCATTTTTGCCTTAGCAGAATTTGCTGCCGGATAAATTATTTTTTTTATTCCCGACAGATCTTCTCCCCTTATAAAAGCCTCAGCACCAGTGCGATTATCTACAATGTTTTTTCCTAAAGAATTAAGGAATCTATATCCCAACGCCTGCAGCATGCCAATTCCGCAATCATTTGTAGCACTGCCGCCTATTCCAATAATTATTTTTTTTGCTCCGGCCCCCGCAGCTTTAAGAATTAATTCCCCCATGCCATAAGTTGTTGTATGCATCGGATTTCTGTCGGCAACAGGAATCATTGCCAAGCCGGATACTTGCGCCATTTCTATAAAAGCAATCTTTTTAGAATGACAGTACATAAAAGAACTTTTCACCCGTCTGCCCAAGGGTCCGACTGTCCGGCAAAAAATTTCCTCGGCATCCGTTGACCCCCTAAAAATTTCTGCGCTCCCGTCTCCTCCGTCTGCTATTGTTACAATTTTGTAATTGCTGTCGGGAATATAAAGGGATTGCTTGTGCCACAAAAAGGCACTTTGAAGCCCTTTTTTTATAATTTCTGCCGCCTCAAGTGAGCCTAAACCCCCTTTAAATTTATCTGTCGCAATAGTTATATGCTTAGCATGCAACATATTGGCACTTTTGGAAAAACGGCAATTATTGATTATCTTTGCGTTATACAAGGTACACCTCTGCATTTTATTATTACATTTGCAGTCCAAATTTAGAATTATTATTAAAAACTCAGCATGATTTATGCAGTAATTTTTTAATAATTCCATTTTTATAACAGTTGTTTTAATGCGCGCCTTCCGCTTCCTAAGAATAGAAGAAATTAGAGGATAAAGATATGAGAAAGGGTTTTTTAATAGAGTTATCGGCTGCACTTGTAGCTATATTAGCCTTGACGGGATGTGTAAAAAATAATTCTTCCAAGACATTTACTTCTGATGATGTTGCTCCATTTATCAGCACGGAAGAGTACAAAGTTCCGGTAAAGGCGGGTTATTATGCAGTTGTTACATGCTGCGGAGATACTCTGGCTGTAACCGGCGCGGTACTGCAAGATTCAACGGCGGTAATTTGGATTCCAAAAAGCAAAGTAAATAATGTCACTACCAAAACTTTATCTTCAGAAGGACAAGTTGTTTCTACAGTCAAAACCAAAGATGTTACTGACTCAGACGGCGTAGTGATTTCTTACTATCCAATTACAGCTAGTACATATGGCGGAAGAGCGGTCAACAGATATCAGCTTTGGCAATCTATTGGTTTTGAGGATTCTAAAGATATAGACTATGATTACAATGATCTTGTAATCCATATTTTAACAAGAGTTCACAACGGACAGCTGCACGTTGGAATACATCCAATTGCTTACGGAGCTCAAAAAACTATTGAACTTGGTTTTACCGTTTACAAAAATGGAGCAGAAGTTATTAACCAAGTAGTCTCCAGCAACTGCAGAGCTGATTTATTTGAGGGCGTTACAGGAACGGGCGGATACATAAACACAAAAGATTATGACCATCAGTACACAGATTGGTATAAAATTTACACAGTGCCCGGTTCTTATGGAGATTTAAGCGGGGTTGAATTTGTTTGGTGGATAATTCCAAGTGATACCGGAGAGCCTATTTATGCAGTTAATGAGAAGACCGCTCCAAGCACGCTGCTTAATTCTTCCGGAATGCCTTACGGAGTTGTATGCTCTTATATGAGTGATGGTTATGATGACGGACGTAATAAGGGGACAAAAGTTGGATACAATTGGTTCTTCTATCCAAAGGAGGGTGTCAGCATCTGGAATTATTTCCAAGTCAGCGGAGGAGTTTTTGGTTACAAGAGCGGAGTAACAGGACCAGATGTGAATGACTTTATTTTAAAATATACCGGTTCAGACAGTGAACTAAAAAAGAATCTTTACTCATTTGCCGGTAATACTAGTATTTAAATAGTAAATGTTTTTGAACGATTAGATATGAAAAAGTTTTTTTCAAGCTCATTGGTTATTGCGGCAGTTGTTGCACTCTCTGCAACAAGCTGCGTTAAAAACAATACCATTAAGAATTTTACATCCGATGATGTAAAGCAGTATATTACTACAACAGAGTACAGTGTTCCTGCAAAAGCAGGTTATGGCTCTATTGTTACATGCTGCGGTGATACGCTATCCATTGCAGATGATAGTAAGAATGATACCATTTTAATACCTAAAAATAAAACAGTTACCTCTCAAGTTCTGACGGGTAATGAGTCACCTGCTTCTGCCGCTACAAAGGCTGTTACAGATGGTGACGGTGTTGTGATTTCCTATTATCCAATGGATGCAACAGGTTATTCTTCAATATTCAAGAGCAACATGAAGCAACTATGGACAACAGAGGGATTTGAGGATTCAAAAAATTGCGATTTTGATTACAATGACCTTGTAATTCATACGCTTTATAGAATCAGCAGCGGCAAATTAAAAATTGGTATTCACCCAATTGCATACGGCGCCACCAAGACAATTACACTTGGCTTAATCGTATATAAGAACAATGTTAAAGTATATGATGAGGTGATTTCTACAAACTGCAGACATGATTTGTTTGAAGATTATCCTGGAACAAGCGGCTTTATTAATACCGTTCAATATGATCATCATTACATAGCGTTCCCTAAAATTCTTACTATTTGCGATGCCACAAGTTTTTCAAATTTGGATATTATCTGGTGGATTAAAACAAATGACAGCAGTGATATAATATATGCGGTTAATGCCAGAACTACTCCTAATGAATTACTTAATTCAGAGGGACTTCCTTACGGCGTTGTTTGCACGTATATGGATAAGGGATATGATGATGGAGTAGCTACGGGACTTGTTGGATATAATTGGTTTTTCTATCCAAAAGAAACAGTCAGCGTTTGGAATTACTTCCAGATTAAGAGCGGAGTATTTAACTACAAAGACGGCATAACCGGTCCTATGGTTAATGACTTTATTTTAAGAACCGGCAATAGCGCAACGGATGGTGCCGCTACAGGTTTGTACACCTTCCCTGGTAATCGTAATATTTAATCCGTCGGGATATAAATTAAATACATAAAATTTTAACACTTGCTTGAAATTTTTAGGCAAGTGTTTTTTTTATTATTTTTGGCACCCAAATAGTGTTTTTTTTAAGTTGTTGTGATTAAATAGCTTAAATTTAAAAGAATTTACAATACAATAAAGATTAATTAGCTAATATGAAAAGATTTAAATTTCTAGTTGTTCTTACTCTGCTTTTCTCTCTTGCTGCTGTGCAAGTGAGGGCAGATGAAGGAATGTGGCTTCTTCAATATTTGGAGAAGATGAATATCAAGGTAATGAAGAGCCAAGGCTGCAAGCTTACCGCTCAGCAGATTTATGACATCAACCACTCTTCATTAAAAGATGCCATTATGATTTTTGGCGGCGGATGTACTGCAGAAGTTGTTTCTGACAAAGGCCTTGTTCTTACCAATCATCACTGTGGATATGGAAGTATCCAAAAATTGAGCGCTGTTGGAAAAGACTATCTAAGAGATGGTTACTGGGCTATGAATTCTTCTGAAGAATTGGTATTGCCTGATTTGACCGTTACATTCATAGATAAGTTTGTAGATGCAACTCCTGATATGCTTGCTGCTGAGGCAAAAGCAAAAGGGATGGACCCAAAGGCAAAAAATGCTTTTATGAAGAAGGTCACCGACAGTTTGAAAAATGCCGCAATTGGAGGAGACAAGACTTTAACGGCTATAGTTCAGACATTTAATCAGGGCAACAATTATTATGTAATCACAAGCAGAACTTTTAAGGATGTCCGCTTTGTAGGCGCACCTCCTAGTTCAATTGGAAAGTTTGGCGGTGAAACAGACAACTGGGAATGGCCAAGACATACTGGAGATTTCTCCGTTTTCAGAATTTATGCAGATAAGAATAACAACCCTGCATCTTATTCAAAAGACAATGTCCCTTACAACCCAAAGAAGTATCTAACTATCTCAATGAAAGGATATAAGCCAAATGATTTTGCAATGGTTATTGGCTTCCCGGGTAGAACTCAGAGATACATGACAAGCGCAGAAGTTGCTGAAATGCAGAATATAAGCAATGCGGCAGAGTCATATTGCCGTACTATTAAAGAGGGTATCTGGCAGAAAGCCATGAGAGCAGATGAGCACACTAACATTCAATACGCCAGCAAGTTTGCCTATTCATCCAACTTCCGTAAAAAGGCCATTGCAATGAATGACGCCTTTAAATCTTTGGACGTTATTGCAAGAAGGGCTGAGGCTGAAAAAGAGTTCATGAAATGGGTTGAACAGTCCCCTGAGAAAAAAGCTAAATACGGAGATTGCCTGGAGAAGATTAACAGCGTTGTAAAAGAGCGCGCAAATGCCTTTTCTGCATTTGAGTATTTTGTTGAGACATTGAATAATATTGAGATTATTCAACCTATTTCTCAATTGGCATACGGAAGAATCAATGATAAGAATTTCAAAGAGGAAACCGCAGATTTTTATAAAGATTATTCTCCTTCTCTAGATAAAGAGACAACAAAAGCACTGATAAAAATCTATCGCGATAAAGTAACTAATCCTAAATATGTTCCTTCTTTCTATAAAGAGATTGATTCCGCTTACAATGGCAGCATAGATAAATATGTTGACAATATGTTTGAGAAGTCATATTTTACATCTCAGGAGAAAGCAATTGAGGCAATGAAAGATAGCACGTTTACAATGAAAGATGATCCTGCTTTCAAAATGTATGTGTCTGTGGTTGAGGCGGTGCGTCCGGCTTATGCAGAGTATAATAAAGATCAGGAAAAATTCCAGGAGGGAAAGAAAGCCTATATGGAGGGACAGATTGAGATGGCTGCAGAGAAAGGCAAATTCTTGTATCCAGATGCAAACTTCACAATGAGACTTACTTACGGCAAAGTTGAAGGATATGAAATTAACGGCAAGAAGTTTAATTACTATACAACTTTGGACGGCGTAATGGCAAAGGAAAATCCTAATGATCCTGAGTTTGTTGTTCCTGCAAAACTTAAAGAATTGTGGAAGGCAAAGGATTACGGCAACTATGCTCTTAAGAACGGAGAGATGCCGGTATGCTTCCTGACAAACAATGATATCACTGGCGGAAATTCCGGTTCTGATGTTTTGAATGCAAAGGGAGAATTAATTGGTCTTGCATTTGACGGCAACTATGAATCCATGAGCGGCGACGTTATATTTGAGCCTAATGTTCAGAGATGTATATGCGTTGATATCCGTTATGTTTTGTTTGTAATGGACAAGTTTGGCGGCGCAGGATATTTGCTGAATGAAATGAAGTTTAATTAATCGCACAGAATGAAATTTGAAGAGATAGAAAAAGTTCTAGGAACAGTGCTCCATCCCGCTTATGAGAAAAGCGTGATGGAGCTTTCTCTTGTTCAGAATCTAAAATTTGAACCCGCTGCTGGCGGCGGCGCAAATGACGGAACAATTAAATTCCGCCTGGTTTTTCACAGACCGGATCCCCTTAGCGGAAGTTTGAAAGAGGCTTGTATTAAGGCTCTTACAAATGCATTTCCGGGGGTTAAGGTTGATATTCTGGAACTGATTGACCAAAAGAAAGCAACTGAGAATAAAGGCCTTGAGGGGATGGGAAAAGAAGAACTTAAGGACGTTGATAAGGTTATTGCGATTGCTTCCGGAAAAGGCGGTGTTGGAAAATCTACTGTTGCGGTAAATCTTGCGGTTGCGCTTGCAAAACAGGGTTACGCTGTTGGACTTATAGATGCAGATGTTTATGGCCCGTCTATCCCAAAGATGACCGGAACAGAAGGGCAGCAGCCCGGACTCATAAAAGTTAAGACGGAAGAATATTCAGAAGATCCTGCTAATGAGCATTATATGGAGACAAAGGACTTAATGGTCCCGATAGAAAAGTTTGGAGTTAAGTGGATTTCCATTGGCTATTTTGCTTCTCCGGAGCAAGCTCTTATTTGGAGAGGCCCAATGGCAAGCAGCGCCCTTAAACAGCTTATATATCAAGTTGACTGGGGCAAGCTGGACTATCTTTTAATTGACCTTCCTCCGGGAACCGGAGATATTCACATAAGCATGGTGCAAGATGTAAAACTTACGGGCGCAATTATTGTTACCACTCCGCAAAACGTAGCTCTTGCAGATGTTGAGAAGGGCATAAATATGTTCAAAAATAAAGGTGTGAACACCAAAGTGTTAGGCATTGTAGAGAACATGTCTTGGTTCACCCCTGCGGAACTTCCAAATAACAAATACTACATCTTTGGAAAAGACGGCGGCGCAAAAATGGCGGAAAAATACAACGTTCCATTGCTTGCCCAAATTCCTATAGTTCAAAGTATTATGGAGAGCGGTGATGCAGGCCAGCCATCCGCCCTTGGAGAAGGCATTGTAGCCCAGGTCTTTGAAGAGCTTGCCGGAAAAATTTAACACGCCCCGGAAAAATCTTTAAAAAAAAGGGTCTCAAAAAAGGGGCAAAAAAAGGTCTCGAAAAAGGTCTCGAAAAAGGAAGGCATTTTTACTCTTAAAAATTTTGGAGTAATGATACCAAGGCACAAAAAAAGACAAGCATTTTGCTTGTCTTTTTTTTGCCCGCGACCGTAGGGAGCGTGCCTTTCCGCGGCGGTAGCCGCGTAGACCACAATGCAATGCGCTGCTTTGTAGCGCATTGCTCTGCATGCGAACAAAGTGAGCATGCAATTTCAGTGCATTGCTCTGCAGGTGAACAAAGTGAGCATGCAAAT